>Ga0070735_10000536_pt1 | contig 40724 bp, 40 predicted proteins | sample Coa_R1_FD_66443 | JGI IMG/M metagenome (GOLD analysis project Ga0070735, IMG submission 66443) | Surface soil microbial communities from Centralia Pennsylvania, which are recovering from an underground coalmine fire - Coalmine... | ecosystem: Environmental > Terrestrial > Soil > Unclassified ... | reverse complement strand
TTTTCCACCAGGTACTGAGATGGTTCACTTCCCTGGGTTGACTCGTACCAGCCTATGTATTCAGCCGGCCGTAACGTGAGTTCATCACGTTGGGTTTCCCCATTCGGACATCCCCGGGTCAAAGCCTGCTTGCGGCTCACCGAGGCTTATCGCAGCTTGCCACGTCCTTCGTCGTCTTCTGGCGCCAAGGCATCCACCGTACGCCCTTAGTAGCTTAACCATAAAACTTACCCAAGCCGTCACGCCCACCCCTCTTTAAAGGTGGCCGTCCCGAGAAGCTCACCGGAGAGAGACCCCCGGCTCGCCGCTCGAAGTGGCTTTGAGCAAGCTCGCCTTTCCACAATTTGCTCTGCTCGAGCAGAATTTGCAGATTTCGCATTGCTTCCAGGATTCGTGCGAATCCCAGCTGCAACACGAAATGCCAGCCTATTCAGTTGTCAAAGATCGTTTGCGTTCGGGACCGCCGAACCGCCCCGCTCCCGGCGGGACGTTCACCCCATTTTTCAGAGGCAAAGCAATAAAAAACCCGGCGTCGAGCGCCGGGCCAAGCCGTCCATGTTGCAGTGCATAACCCTGGACGGGTTCGCGCGATGCTCGACTGATTTGCTATCCTGAGTTCGTAATTGACCTCGCTTGCGAGAAGTCTTTCCTAACTCCGAACGCCTTGCTGTAACTCCCCTGACAGTATACAACCTGACGAGCCACAAGTATTCGCCAGACGAATGGAGAGTATATCAGAAACCTCTGGCACGTCAAGCGGGCTTTTCTACAAATGTGAGAATCCTGTGAATATTGCCCGCTTCGCCAGTGTTTATCAGCAAAATATCGTATTGCCTTCCGCTGAAAATCACGCGCGGCGTTTGGTCTTACTTGGAGATCACGCCGCAGGCGATTCGCGCGCCGGCGTTTCCGGCCGGATCGCTCTTCATGTCATCGGGAGCCGCGTGAATGACCAGCGCGGTTCCGCCGCCCGTGAAAATCGAGTGCGGGTCGTCACCCATCGTGACGTTCGGCGCAATGACCGTGGCCTTCGCCGTGCCATTCGGGGCCACCGTAAAATTCGGCATGTCGCCGGCGTGCGGGCCATCTGGATTCGACAAGCCGTGGTGCTTCATTTCCGGATTGAAGTGGCCGCCGGCCGAAGCGAATGCCGGTCCTTCGCACTTCGCCGTTCCGTGGACGTGAATGGCGTGCTCTCCGGGAGGCAGGCCTTTCAGGCTCAGTTTGATGGCTACACCCTTCTTGGCGGATGAGAGTTGCGCCGTGCCGACGCTGTTGCCCATCCCGTCTTTCATCTCCACCTTGACGGATTTCGCTGCCGCGCAAAATGCCGCGGTAAGAATCAGTGCCGCTGTGATTGCAATTGTGTTGTGGGTTCGCATAGGAGCGAAAGTATACCTCAATCGGCGTTCAATTTTTCCATCGAAAATCCCGTAGGACGGGCTTTAGCCTGTCTGGTTTAGAGTTTTATCTGGCTGACAGCTAAACCGGACAGGCTGAAGCCTGTCCTACTGGTTGTACCCATTGGATGTGATGGTCAACGGAGTGGCTTCCCACGTGAGGTTCGCGGGCATCTGCCCCATGGTGTTTCCCTCCACATCGAGGAAGATTCCTTCCTGCGTGCCCTTCAATTCTTTTCCGTTTTTTCCGTTTTCGATGTGGAACCGGAAGGTCACATTTTCCGTGCCGATTGGCGTTCCCTTGCTCACCGGCGGATCGGAAAGATTGGCGATGAGGTGGGCGACAAAATTTCCGTGCCCTTCGCTGACCCAGGTTCCGATAAAACCGGTCTCGACAAACGTGCCGTTGGCGAAATTCGCGCCGGTCACATAGACGGACTGTCCGGCCTCAATGGCCACGCCGCCCGGTAGAAAGCTCAACAGGTTGTGGCGCACCGCCGTGGTCCCTGGCGCGTGGCGCGTGCCTCTCCACGAACCGATCAAGCTGGCCGAAGCGTCATCGTCGGCGCGACTGGCATTGGTTCCGGCGAAGACACAGGCCAGCGCCACCAGCACAGTCAACGCCGCTATTGTTCGCGTTCCGAGCGTCCACATTTTTCTTGCCTCCGAACTGCACAAGAAATGATCGAACGGGAAGGCCTGCTCCCCTGTCACTCAAATATATAGTTGAAATGAGTTGATTGGAAAAAGAATTTGTCGGAAACGGCGCCACGCCGATTTCTCGCAACAATTCACGCGCAGCATTCCCCGGCCCTCGTGGCTCTGGCGCGTGACTTATTTGATTTGCAATTGCTGTTTTCGCATGGTACAAGCACTCAACCTCAATGCAAGAGCACGGTCGGAAGCATACAGCCGTATTCGCCTCCCGCTGTTCCTCGAAGACGCGCGAGATACCGGAGCGCCCGTGGACCGCGGGGAAAAGGCAAGTGAGGTTCACCCGGCCCCTGGTCTCCATGAGATAAGACTTGGCCGATCCGATTTTCCGGCCCCGCAATTTCGCGCGCATTGGGACAAACCCACAGTCCGAGGCACGAGGAGGCAAATCATGATGGCTGAACTGGTTCAGAAACTCAGTGACAAAACGGGCCTTTCGCCTGAGAAATCGCAGGAAGTTGTGAATGTTGTAGTGAGTCACCTGAAAGAAAGACTGCCGGCGCCGCTGGCCAGCGGACTCGACAGCATCCTCGCCGACGGTTCCGGCGCAAATAGCTCCAGCCTGGTGGACGAAGCGCGAGCCGCGGCTTCGGAGCTGAGCGGCATGTTCGGGAAAAAAGCCGGAGCATAAAATCCGGGCTCGGCAACGCCGCCGGCAACAATCCCGGATTCGGATGGATTCGACTGTTCCTTTGGAGGAATGTATGAAAGCATCACACACGAGATTCGCTCTTCGTCTGTCAGCTGTGGCGCTGTTGTCCTGCGCCGTGGCTTTTACCGTCCTTGCCGCCCAAACCAGCGACAAGAAAACCTCGGCCAAAGCCCCGGCTGCCAGTTCGGGCGCCAAGGTCGACCTGAATACAGCCAGCGAAAAAGATCTGGAAGATCTTCCGGGAGTGGGCGCGGCCACGGCGAAGAAGATTGTCGCCGGGCGTCCCTATTCCTCGGTGGATGATTTGTCCAAAGCTGGGCTCTCCGCTCGGGTGATCGCAAAACTCGCGCCGATGGCCACCGTAAGTGGCGGCTCCGCGGCAGCCGCCGCGCCGAAAGCTGCTTCAGCGCCCAAAGCTTCCAAGGCACCTGAAGCGAGCTCGGCCAGTTCAGGCGCGCCGGTGGACCTGAACAAAGCCAGCGAAAAGGAATTGGAAGACTTGCCCGGCGTAGGGACAGCAACCGCCAAGAAAATCATTGCCGGACGACCCTATTCTTCGGTGGATGATTTGTCCAAAGCAGGACTTTCCGCCCGGGTAATCGCAAAGCTCGCGCCGATGGCCACCGTAAGCGGCGGCTCCGCTGCGGCCGCGACGTCCGCGCCCAAAGCCTCCACCAAGTCCATGCCCCCCGCGGCTCCTTCGGCACCCGCCAGCGCCCCCGCAGCGCCGCCGGCTGCTGCCAAATCCGCGCCCGCTTCTTCCGCATCGCAGGGCTCGCCCGGTCCGGGAATGGTGTGGGTAAATCTGGACTCCGGCATCTACCACTACCCGGGGACTCGCTACTACGGAAAGACCAAGAGCGGCAAGTATCTATCCGAAGCCGACGCGATCAAGGCGGGTTATCACGCGGCTAAGGATGAAAAGAAACCGCAATAACTTTAGCTACAAAATTAAAGGAGAACTAAATTGAAAAAAAGAATTCTTTCGTCCGCTGTAATCGTCGCCGTCAGCTTTTTGTTTTTGGTGGTCGCCAGCCACGCGCAGACCAAGGATTCCAAGCCGGCCAAGGCGCCCGCGGCTGCCGCAGCATCCACTGACCTGGTGGACCTGAACACCGCAACGAAGGATCAACTGAGCGCCCTGCCGGGAATCGGCGCCGTGTATTCGCAGAAGATCATCGACGGCCGGCCCTACAAGGCCAAGACCGAGCTGGTCCAGAAAAAGATCATCCCGCAAGCGACCTACGCCAAGATTTCCAAGCTGGTGATTGCCAAGCAGCCGGCCAAGTAGGCCGCACAACGCCCTAGACGAAGATTCCGCCGTCCAGCGGAGCCGGTGGAATCTTCGAATCCTCTAATTCGAATTGTGCAAAAAAAAGCGGCCAGCCCATTCTTACTGGGTCTGGCCGCTTTTCGGTTCGGAGAGGGTTTGTTCTTTTCGTTACTGCTGCGGCGCCTTGTCAGCGGTGGCCGCTTTAGTGTCCGCGGTCACGGGGCCGCCCGGCATCGACGCGCTGCTGTTGGCGTTAACCTCGCGAGTCAGGTACAGCATGAACGGAGTCACTTCGAACGGCATCTTCTCGCGTTCCGCAACCTGGCCCACGGGCTTGGACTTCAGCATTTCGAGCTTGTCGCTCCAGGGATCCATCTTGACGCGGCCGCCCAGCGGCAACGCCACGACGGGAGAAGTTCCAGCCTTGTCACCAGCGGCGGGCGGTTGAGCTGCCGGCGCGGCCGTAGCTACCGTCATGTTCACCGGGACGCGATCGCCCAGGTGCGGGCTGATCAGGTTCGGAATGTCCTTCTGGCGGGTGTCTAGAGCGTTCATGAAGAGCTTGGCCGTGGAGAGCTGTTCCTTGTACGGCGAGCTCTGCAGGAGTTCGTTGGCCTTGGCGTTGGCGGCGGATTCTTCGGCTTCCGTGCGCGCAAAGCCGAAGTGCCGGAAGGTGTCCTTCTCATCGAACAGCAGCCGATCGAAGAAGGCGTACTGCCCGTCGATGCGGTGCCCGAGAACGACGTGCGCCAGTTCGTGGGAGACCATGGTGGCCAGGCTGGCTTCATCCGGCAACACATCGATCAATCCGCGGCTGAACACGATGGTGTGGCCGATGGCGAACGATTCCAGCGTGGAGGTCAGCAGCACGCGGCAGCGGATTTCCGGCTGAATGTCCAGGTTGTTGGTCACTTCCAGGTTATTCACAACCGTGTCCAGAACCTTGTCCACTTCGCCCGCGGGAGCGAGCAGCCCGAGGCGTTCCAGGCGATCCACGACGTTGTCTTCCGCCTGTCGGTCCCAGTTGCGCTGAGCCATCACGGGGTTGATGTCATTCGCCGTGGTGGTCTGATCCTTCACCGGCGTCTGCGACTCGATCAGGATCTTGCTCAGTTCCTGCTCCTGCGCGGAGTGGCCGAGGTTGTAGCCCCACAGCCGGGTCTGCGCCTTGAAGGAGAGCCGCTTGGACAATGCGAAATTCAGGTCGGACTCTTCGCTGTAGATGAACGCCGGCAGCCACAGGTTCGGGCCGGTGTTCACGCGCCAGCTGTCAAAGTGGAAGTAGTAATTGGTGCGCGAGCTGCCGCTGTACGCACCGTTGAAGCGGACGATATGGAAATCCTGGTCCTCCACCCAGATGCGTCCGGAGAAGCGGCCCTTGCCGGCTTTGGCCAGCGGGGTCACGTCGAACACCAGGGTGCGGACTTCGCCGAGGAATTCACGGCGAACGTAATCGAATTTGTAGTGCTGCTTGTCAAAGCCGTTGGTGTCCACGTAGATCATCTGCAGGAATCCCTGCGGCAGATATTCCATGGACAGCGACAGCATGTTGCCGAGCCCGCCAAACACTTTATGCTTGGCGCCGCCGGCATCGCTGTCGGTCAGGGGCTCGAGCTCAACACCCTTGTTCAGAATCGCGCGGCCCAGGAAATACTTGTCGCCGGCGGGAACTGAGCCGAGGTTGTTGTCACCTCTGAGATTTTGAATGTAGGTTTCCACCAGCGGAGTAAACGGCTTCAGAGAGTTCATCTCCGCCTGCTCCGTGGTGATAATTCGGTCGACCACTTGTTCCAGAGCGCTATTGGGCGTATCGGCCGCGCGTAGCGGCAGAGCACTTAGCGCCAGGACCACCAACACCGTCTTGATAATGCGCATATCCCCTCCGAACCTAAGTTAAAAGTCAGTATGCGGTTTGAAACACGATATGAACCACCGCCGGAAAATCCACCGGATGACCATTCGACATTGCAGGCTTGTACTTGATCTGCTGTGCCGCCCGCATCGCCGCTTCATCCAGGCCGTGGCCCAGGCCCTTCACTACGCGATTCACTTGCACCTCACCGCCGGACGCCGGAAATACCACCTCCAGCAGAACCTCACCTTCCAGGTTCAGCTTGAGCGCTTCCGCCGTATACACCGGTTTTGGCTTGGCCAAGATTACGACCGGCTCGACGGAAGGAGTGTCTTCCACTTTTTTCCGTGGAGCTTGAGCGACTTGATCGTTGGTGTTGGCAAAACCGGCGGTCTGAACGGATCCGCCCTTCTTGCCGCCGCTGCCGGACGGCTCGATTGCCACACCATTTCCAAATCCCGTGCTGGCGACGATGCCGCGCTGGCCATTGGCGCCGCCGGTTCCGTTCCCGTATCCGGGTCCCGGAGGTAGTGCAGGATTGCCAAACGCGCCGATGTTGGCGCGCTTGTTCGGATCGCTCGGTCCCGGCAAACCGTTGGGATCGCCAAATCCGCCTGTCTGAACTTTTTCAACCGGCGTCGGCTTGGTGATGGTCGGTACGGCGGAGCTGCCGCTAGACATCAGTCCGGTCTTCACCGGCTCGCGCGGTTTCGCGGGCTGCTGGTTATCCACCTTGAGGTTCAAAGGCTGAAAGGTGTCATTCACTTTCGGAAGTTCGGCTTCTACCTGGCGAATCTTGGGTTTCGGAGGCGCAATTTTGGGCGGCGCAATGAATTTCACGACGTCCGGCTTGGGCGGCGCATCCACTTTCGGCGGAGGCGGCGGCAGTGTTTTCGCGACTTTCGGCGGAGCCGGAGGCTTCGGTTTCGGAGGTTCAGGGATATCGAGCGGCGGACCCGCAATGCTGGTAACCATGTACATGGTCTTGGGGATCATCTGCTGCGGAAAGAGCAAAGGAATGGTCACCAAAAACGCTACCAGACAGATCTGGACGATTACGCTAGTTCCCAGCGCACTCATGCGCGGCTTGGTTTCGGGCAGAAGTGAAAAGCGCGCGGTAACAGGCTTGTTCCCCAGCATGTTTTTCCACGCCTGCGGGTTCTGTCCGGACGATGGGGATGCCGGTCTGAGCCGGAGACTCCCCTGCGTAAGTTCTCGTGTCATCGTTGTCATATCGTCACGTCGCCTATCTTTTGGAATCCGAGCGCGTAGGGACAGCTATGGACCTGCGGTTACACAGGAGCGAGGCTGGCGCTGCCGCGTACGGTACAACTGTACTGGGCTCGGCTGGGGGTCCGAATAGGACTTTTGTACTACTGTTTCTTAACTGCCACCTGAACCGATGGCCACCTGGGGGGGCAGATGGGGAAGCGTAACGAGAGCGGCGGCTGTGAGATGTTTTGACCATGATTCGATCAAACCGGACTCACCGAATGAAGGGCCGTTACCATGATGGAGTGTAGCATTGAGGCCCTTCCACAAACAAGAACCCTGGGAGTGGATAAAGGTTGCCCTGTACCCCTGTGAACGGCAATGGAACCGGCCTGTGGAAAACTTTTTCACCCCGGCCGATCGTGCCGCAACTGCGAAGCGCGGCGGGGCGCCCGCAGACGATTCGGACGATCGCGTGCGAACGCCATTCCCGTTTTTACGGTATTTCAAGTAGGATGATGCGCGCCCTATGAAACCGATCGTCATCCATGCGGATCGAGCCCTGACGCCGTTCGAGGAGATTTCCGACGCAGCCATTGTAATTCGCGGAGGCAAAATCGAGGCCGTCGGCCCGCGACGAAAAGTGCAGTTGCCGACCGGCGTCCGCGCAATCCGCGCCGAAGGGAAAACAATTGTCCCCGGATTTGTGGATGTCCACATCCATGGAGCTGGCGGGCATGACGTGATGGAGGGAACGCGCGAGGCCCTGGAGATTATTACCGCGACCGTGGCGGCGCATGGCACCACCTCACTCGTAGCGACGACGGTGACGGCCAGCGAAAAGGAAACCCGTGATAGCACCGCCGGAATTGCCCACTTTATTCTGAATACCAGCCAATACCCCGCTCGCGAGCTTTCCGCGGAAATTCTGGGCATTCATTTTGAGGGGCCCTTTATCAGCGCGGCGCGCCGCGGAGTGCACCCGGCCAAGTGGATCCTGCCCGCTTCTCCCGAATCGTTGGAGCAGTTCCTGGGCGAAGCCCGCGGGACCGCGCAGATTCTGACGCTGGCGCCGGAATTGCCAGGCGCGCTGGATTTGATCGCTGCGGCGCGCGAGGCGGGCCTGGTCATATCGCTGGGGCATACGGACGCGACCTACACGCAGGCCATGGCTGCGATCGAAGCCGGAGCGAGCCACGCCGCGCACGTCTATAACGCCATGCGGCCGTTTTCACATCGCGAGACCGGCGTGCTGGGTGCGGTGTTGACTTCCCCCAAAGTGAGTTGCGAGCTGATTGCCGACGGCGTGCACGTGGACGAAGCGGCGATGCGCATGCTGCTGCAGCTAAAGACGCCGGAGCGCGTGATCCTGGTGAGCGATGGCATCTCCGCCACGGGAATGCCCGACGGAAAGTATCAATTGGGAATGTTTGAGGTGCAGGTTTCCGGCGGCGTCGCCCGCAATAAAGAGGGCAAGCTCGCCGGAAGCACGCTCACGCTGGACCGCGCGCTGCGGAATATGGTGGCGCTCGGCGTGCCGCTCTCGGCGGCATTGCAAATGGTAACCGCGAATCCGGCGCGGCAAATCGGCCTGCAGGTGCGCAAAGGAGTGCTCGCTCCAGGGGCAGATGCAGACCTGGTGTTGCTGAATGAAAAGCTCGACGTGGCGGGTGTGATGACTCGAGGGGCTGGTTTGGATCTCGCGTGATCGAACTGGTCGTGAATCCGGCTGCGGAGGGCGTTTCCGGATCACGAATCACGACTTCTTGTTCAAAGGAATCTTCAGCTCGGAAGAGAGCAGGTAGGGATCGAACGGGCTGCAGGCAAAATAACGGTCGCCGACTTTAATTGTGGGGACTTTCCTGCGGCCGTCATTCACTTCGAGCACCAGGTCCTCGGCATCGACGTCCTCATCGATATTCACTTCCACGAATTTCACGCCGCGGTCCTTCATAAACTGCTTGGCGCGGTGGCAGTCCGAGCACCAACTGGTGCAGTACATGGTGATATCGTCCATAGGTTATTTGATGTTACAGCGGCGGGAGAGTTTCGCAGGCGAGCTCAGTGCGCCGATTGTCCGGATGAGGCAATAGAGGTTCCGCTGGCTTTGGCCGCGACTTGCAGCCGCACCTGGGCGCGTTTCAAGGCTTCTTCGGCGCGCTTCCAATCGATGTTCGGATCGTTCGGGTTGGACAGCCGCTTCTGCGCGCGGTCACGAGCCGCCTCCGCACGCGCGACGTTAATTTCCTCTGCGCGTTCCGCAGTGTCCGCCAAGACAATCACGCGGTCCGCCAGCACCTCCACAAATCCGCCAAACGCGGTGCAGGAAAGCACGCGATTGCCAACGTGGTAGCTGAGTTCTCCAATACCCATCTCCGCAAGCAGCGGCGTATGCCCCGGCAGCACACCAATGTATCCGCCCAGCACAGGAATCTGCGCCTCGTTCACCGTCTCGAGCACCACTAGCCGCTCAGGGGTGACTACTTCGAGTTTGAAGGTGTCAGCCATTGCTTCGTGACCCGTGGTTCGTGGCCCGTGGCCCGTGAACCCCCGCCAGCCGGACTTTGAGAGATCGCCCCAGCGCCGCAACCATTTGCGCCACGGACGAACAGTTCAGGTCCATTTCTTGAAAATCCTGCATTTTCAAATACCCTAAATCCCGGCTCAAAATCAGAAAATATCGCGTTTCTTCCAGCGACCCGTTTGCGTTGGCCAAAAACTGCAACAACTCCTTCGTCGTTCTGCGTCCAAATCCTTCCGCGATATTCGCCGGAATCGATGCAGCGGACCTTCGAACTTGCGAAATAATGCCGTACTTCTCGCGATCTGGAAACGCATCCGTCACACGATAGGTTTGGAGGACCAAAGCATGCGCCCTCTGCCAAACTTCAAGTTCCTTGAAACTCTTCAACACGTCACTTCCGACTCCACTACAGTCCCGACGACCGCACGGATCACGGGACACGAACCACGGGCCACGGCCCCTACGCTGTCGCCGCCATCTTCTCGGCCTTCTCCCTTGCTTCTTCGATTGTGCCTACCATGTAGAAAGCTTGCTCCGGCAGGTCGTCGTGCTTGCCTTCCACGATTTCCTTGAAGGCGCGGACGTTGTCCGCGATTTTTACGTATTTGCCTTCGAGGCCGGTGAACTGCTGCGCGACGAACATCGGCTGCGACAGGAATTTCTCGATTTTTCGCGCGCGGGCCACCGACTGCTTGTCTTCATCGGAAAGTTCCTCGATGCCCAGAATGGCGATGATGTCCTGCAGGTCCTTGTAGCGCTGCAGCACGCCTTTTACGGCCCGCGCGGTGTTGTAGTGATCTTCGCCGACGATGCGCGGGTCGAGAATGCGCGAGTAGCTGGCCAGCGGATCGACCGCGGGATAGATGCCGCGCTCGACGATCTGGCGGCTCAGGTTCGTGGTCGCATCCAGGTGCGAGAAGGTCGCGGCCGGGGCCGGATCGGTGTAGTCGTCGGCGGGCACGTAAATCGCCTGCACCGACGTGATCGAACCATGCTTGGTGGAGGTGATGCGCTCCTGCAACTCGCCGATTTCCGTGTTCAGGTTGGGCTGGTATCCCACAGCGGAAGGCATGCGGCCGAGCAGCGCCGATACTTCCGAGCCAGCCTGCACGAACCGGAAAATGTTGTCGATGAACAGCAGAACGTCCAGGCCTTCTTCATCGCGGAAATATTCCGCCACGGTCAGCCCGGTCAAACCGACGCGCAGGCGCGCTCCGGGCGGTTCGGTCATCTGCCCGTAAATCAGCGCGGCGCGCGATTTCTCCGAATTGCCGGGAACCACGACGCCAGACTCCTGCATTTCGAGCCACAGGTCGTTTCCTTCGCGCGTGCGTTCGCCCACTCCGGCGAAGACCGACACGCCGCCGTGCTTCATCGCGACGTTGTGGATCAACTCCTGAATCAAAACCGTCTTGCCGACGCCGGCGCCGCCGAACAGGCCAATCTTTCCGCCCTTCAGGTACGGTTCGAAAAGATCGACCACCTTGATCCCGGTTTCGAACATTTCCAGCTGCGTCGACTGATCCTCGAGCGAAGGAGCGGGACGATGAATGGGATAGCGCTTGTCGGTTTGCACCGGTCCGAGGCCATCCACGGGCTCACCGAGCACGTTCATCACGCGCCCCAAGGCCGCGCGCCCGACGGGCACAGCGATCGGCCCGCCGAGATCGACGCCCTTCATGCCGCGCACAACGCCTTCGGTAGCGGTCATCGCCACCGTACGCACGCGGCCTTCGCCCAAATGCTGCGCGACCTCGGCGATGATATTGATTTTCTCCGGCCCCTCAAACCCTTCGCTGGTGATATGCACGGCATTGTGAATTTCCGGCAAGTGATGCTCCGGAAATTGGACGTCGATTACGGGTCCGATTACTTGAATTACGGTCCCTGTGTTTCCCGTTTCGTGCTGCGCCATGTGTGGCTCCTTGATGCACCAAGTAGGACAGGCCTCAGCCTGTCGCCTTTGGTTTTCTTCCGACTCACGTCTAAACCGACAGGCTGAAGCCTGTCCCACTTACCCCGCGGACGCTGCTCCGCTGACCACCTCGATGATCTCGCGCGTGATTGCCGCTTGGCGGACTTTGTTCATGTGGAGCGTGAGCGCGTCGATCACGTCCGCCGCGTTGCTGGTTGCCGATTCCATGGCGGTCATGCGCGCGGCGTGTTCCGCAGCGGAGCTTTCCGCTAGCATACGGAAAATCTGCATTTCGACGTAGCGCGGCACCAGCTTGTTGTAGATTTCCGCGGCCGGCTGCTCGTAGATGTAGTCCACTGGATCGTTGGCGTGGGTTTCCGGAACGTCCTTCAGGGGCTCGCCGAGCGCTTCGCGCTCCAGCGGCAGCAGCTTTTCGACGCGCAGCGTCTGCATCATCACATTCTTGAATTCGTTGTAGATCAGGTAGACCGAATCGGCGCCGCCCGATTCGTAAATTTTCATGACCTCGGCGGCCATTTCCCTGGCTTTATTCAGGTCGGCGCGCGAGGTCACGTCGACATATTCGCCCACGATTTTCCAGGAGCGCTTGCGGAAAGCGTCACGGCTTTTCTTGGCGATGGTGATGACTTCCACGGACTTGCCGCTTTTTTCCTTCAGAAACTCGAAGGCCCGCCGCAGCACGTTGGCGTTGAAGGCGCCGCACAGGCCGCGCTCACCGGAGGTCACGAGCACCAGCACTTTTTCCTCGGGGCGCTGCGTGAGCAGCGGGAATTGTTCGGGATTCTCGATGCGCGACATCGCCGAGCGCAGAATTTCGCGGATGCCGGAAGCGTACGGCCGCAGGGAAACCGCGGTCTCCTGCGCCCGCCGCAGCCGCGCGGCGGCGATGAATTTCATCGCCCGGGTGATCTGCTGCGTATTCTTCACCGAACGAATCCGCCGCCGGAAATCGAGAAGTGTTGGCATCGAATGGGTTCCGTTACCGGATTACGCGCGGACCGCCGCCACGCTGGCCTGGAATTGCTCCTTGTACTCGCCGATGGCGCGCTTCAGTTCGGGCCGCGCCTCATCAGTGATCTGCTTTTTCTGCACGATCTGCGTGAGCAGCGAACCGTAGCGGGTGTGCACGAATTCGACCAGGCCTTTTTCAAAGCGCTGAATGTCGGCCACGGCCACGTCATCGGTCATGCCGCTGGTGCCGGCGAAAATCACCAGCACTTGTTCCTCAACAGCCAGCGGGGAAAACTGTCCCTGCTTCAGGATTTCCGTCAGACGCTGGCCGCGGGCCAATTGCGCCTGGGTCGCCTTGTCCAGTTGGTCCGAGCCGAATTGCGCGAAGGCCGCCAGTTCGCGGTACTGCGCGAGGTCCAGGCGCAGCGAACCGGCGACTTGGCGCATGGCCTTGATCTGCGCGTTGCCGCCGACGCGGCTGACCGAGAGGCCCACGTTGATCGCCGGGCGGATGCCGCTGTTGAACAAGTCCGCTTCGAGGTAAATCTGCCCGTCGGTAATGGAAATCACGTTGGTCGGAATGTACGCCGAAACGTCTCCAGCCTGCGTTTCGATCACCGGCAGCGCCGTCAGCGAACCGGCTCCCAGCTTGTCATTCAATTTCGCGGCGCGTTCCAGGAGGCGCGAGTGGAGATAAAACACGTCGCCCGGGAACGCTTCGCGTCCGGGAGGCCGCCGCAACAGCAGCGAGATTTCGCGGTACGCCTGCGCGTGCTTGGAAAGATCGTCGTAAAAGCAGACGGCGTGGCGCTTGGAATCGCGGAAAAATTCGCCCATCGCGCAGGCGGCGTACGGCGCAATGTACTGCAAGGTTGCCGGCTCGGTGGCGGACGCCGCGACGACGATGGTGTAATCCATCGCGCCCGCGTCGGTCAGCGTTTTCACGATTTGCGCGATGGTTGAGCGCTTCTGTCCAATCGCGCAGTAAATGCAAATAACGTCGCCGCCCTTCTGATTGAGAATCGTATCCAGAATGATGGCGGTCTTGCCGGTCTGGCGGTCGCCGATGATCAGCTCGCGCTGTCCGCGGCCGATCGGAATCATGGAGTCGATGGCCTTGATTCCGGTTTGCAGCGGCTCGCGGACCGGCTGGCGATCGACGACGCCCGGAGCGATGCGCTCAATCGGAATGCGCTGGTTGGTCGAGATTGGGCCCTTGCCGTCGAGCGGAACGCCCAGCGGATTGACCACGCGGCCTACCATGGCTTCGCCTACCGGCGCGGACATAATGGTGCCGGTGCGCTTAACCGTGTCGCCTTCCTGCACCAGCGTGTATTCGCCGAGCAGCACGGCACCGACCTGATCCTCTTCCAGGTTCAGCGCGATCCCGTAAACGTCATGCGGAAACGCCAGCATCTCGCCGGACATGGCCTTCTCCAGCCCGTACACGCGCGCGATGCCGTCGCCCACGGAGATCACCGTGCCGACTTCCTCGACGGCCACGGCCTGCTCGTAGTTGGCGATCTGCGCTTTCAGGATCTTGGTTATTTCATCCGCTTTGATCGAAGCCATTCCCCACTCCTATTCCGAAATCATTCGCGCCCGCATGCGCTCCAGCTGCGTGCGCACCGAGCCGTCATAAATCGTCGATCCGATTCGCACGACGGCGCCGCCGATCAGCTGCGCGTCCGTCGCGTACTGCGCCTGAACTTTTTCTCCGGTGAGTTTCGCAAGGGCCGCGGCCAGCTCGGCGCGTTCCTGGGGCGTCAATTCCGTAGCCGAGGTCACCGTGGCCTGGGTGATCCCCTGGCGCGCATCGAGCAGCCGGCTGAAGGCTTCCTGAATCTCCGCCAGCATGGCCGCGCGCCGCTGGTCGACAATCACGAAAAGATAATTTCGCAGCGTGCGGCTCGCGCCCATGCGCGCCACCAGCGCCTCAATCGCGGAGTGCTTGGCCGCGCGGGCAATCGACGGGTTGGCGAGAAACGCATTCAGCTCCGGCGATTCGCGCACCATGGCCGCGAACGCCGCCAGTTCCTCTTTCACCTGATCGGCTTGATGATTCGCCAGCGCGACTTCCACCAGCGCGCCTGCGTACCGCTCGGCAAGGGCCTTCAATTCGAGCCCCTTCCGAGTTGGCTCAGAAATGTCTGGAACATTCTGGAGCGAACTTCCGCGTTCATCTTGGAACTCACCATGGCCGCGGCGCGCTGCACCGCCATGGTCGCGGCAATCTCGCGCACCTGCTGCTGCGCGGCGCGCTCGGAAGCGGCCAGTTCTTCGCGCGCGGCGTTGGCAATCTTTTCAATTTCCGCCTGGCCCGATGCGTGCAGCCGCTCCGACTCCGCGGCCCAGTTTCGCTGCGCCTCGGCGCGCATTTCCGCCACATCCTGGTCGAGCCGCGAGATTTTCACTTCCACTTGATTCAATTCCCGTTCGGCTTCCGCTTTAGCAGCCGTGGCTTCCACGATGTTCGCCGCGATCTCTTTGGCATTACCGCGGAAAAACGCTCCGCCATGCTTGCCAACCAGGAAGCCGATGCCTCCGAACACGATGATGAAGTTGAGCCAGCGAAAAATCAGGCCGGCGGTCGAGTCAGCGGGATCGGGTTCGGCGCCTTCGGCAGCCAGAACCGGAATCGCCAGGAGGAACCCGATCAGGAATGCGCCCGAAGCGAACGCCAACAATCCGCGAAGCGTCCTCATCGTTCTCGCCGTTCTCACCGGGCCCCCTTGCCCTGGGAACTGCCCGGCCCCGCTGGACTGCCCGCGAGAATGGCTTCGGCAATATCGTTGGCCAGATTGTCCTTGGATCGCTCGAGTTCCGCTTCCGCCGCCTTCACTTCCGCGGCAATTTCTTTTTTCGCTTCCTGAAGCGCGGACTGGGCGGTGGCGCGCGCCGCATTAATGGTGGACTGGCGATCCTCCAGGGTGCGACGGCGTTGCACTTCCTGCTCGGCGAAGACTTCGGTGCGGGCTTTTTTCACTGTATCGCTATAGACGCGCTGCTTTTCGTGGGCGGCCGCGCGGCTGGCTTCTGCCTCCACGCGTGCGCCTTCCGCGCGTTTATGGCGCTCCGACAATACGCGCTCCATGGGCTTGAAAAAACTCCAGCGCATGAAGAAATAGAAAAGAAAAACGATAATGACCGTGGGAACAGCCGCCAGGAACAAATCGCCGAGTTGGTTAAAGATCTCCACTGATTATGCTAAGGCACCCGACCGTGCCCGCCAAATATCTTCTCCGGAATAACTGAGGTGCACACCCGCCCCTGCAGAAAATTCCACTCTAATTGAAGTCGTGATTTTATAGCATCGGAGCCGGTTTCACGCAAGTCCATCGCGGATTTTGCGTGTTTATTTTGATCACCAAAAAAACCCGGCGATTGCGCCAAAGGCCCCCGATGCACACATCAGGGCGAGGCATTTTCTGGCCCCAAAATGGAACTCCGGCGCTCGTCGGGTTTGCCGGCGCTTGCTGGGGTGGAACCGTGCGCGTAGAATGAGTCCGCAACCGACCACAAGGAGTGCCTGATGCCCGCGTTTGCCGGCGTGGATTTCCTGGACTTCGATTCCCTGCTGAATGATGAAGAGTTGCTGGCACGAAAGACCGCGCGGCAGTTCGTTGAAGAGAACGTCATCCCGATCATCGAAAAGCACAACCGCGAAGCGACCTTCCCGCTGGAACTGGTGCCAAAACTGGGCGAGCTGGGATTTTTTGGCGCGAGCCTCGAGGGCTACGGCTGCGCCGGAATGTCCAATGTGGCTTACGGCCTGGTAACCCAGGAATTGGAGCGCGGCGATTCCGGCGTGCGCAGCTTCGTTTCGGTACAGAGCGCGCTGGTGATGTACCCGATTTTCTCGTACGGCTCGCCGGAGCAGAGGGAAAAGTGGTTGCCGCGCCTGCAAAGCGGCAAAGCGGTGGGCTGCTTCGGCCTTACCGAGCCGCAATTCGGATCCAATCCCGCCGGCATGCTGACGCGCGCGGCGAAGCGCGGCGACCGCTATGTGCTGAACGGCGAGAAGATGTGGATCACCAACGGATCGATTGCCGACGTCGCTCTCGTATGGGCGCGCTGCGAAGAGGACGACAAGATTCGCGGCTTCCTCATCGACAAAGGCACTCCTGGATTTAAAGCCTGGGATGTGCATGGCAAGCTTTCCTTGCGCGCGTCCATTACTTCCGGCCTGGCGATGAACGATTGCGAAGTTCCGGCCGAAAATGTTCTTCCGGGTGTTTCAGGACTCAAAGGCCCGCTCAGCTGCCTGACGCAGGCGCGCTACGGCATCGGCTGGGGCGCGATCGGAGCGGCGATGGCCTGCTATGACACCGCTCTGCAATACGCGAAAACGCGCAAGCAATTTCAGAACAAGCCCATCGCATCGCACCAGTTGGTGCAGGACAAGCTGGTCTTCATGATTACCGAAATCTCCAAGGCGCAATTGCTGGCGCTGCACGTGGGCCGGCGCAAAGACCAGAACAAGGTGGACCCCGCGCACGTCTCGATGCTGAAGATGAATAACGTGTGGATGGCCATGGAAACGGCCCGCAAGGCGCGGGACATTCTGGGCGCCAACGGCATCGTGGACGATTACTGCATCATGCGGCACATGAACAATCTCGAATCGGTGTACACGTACGAAGGCACACATGACATTCATCGCCTGGTGATCGGCGAGCGGGTGACCGGTATACCAGCGTATTTCTGAAGCGCCAGTCGGACAGGCTTCGCAGGTTGCGATGTCATTCTGAGCGAAGCGAAGAATCTCTCTTCGATCTAGGCATAAGCGGGAGGACCTGATGTTTCGCCACAGCGGTAGTACCGTGAATGTGCTTCCCTTTCTGTGGCAGGCACTTTTTCTTGCAGCGTTTCTGCTCGCGGCGGTCGTCGCGCCCGCGGACGCCCAGGGCAAACCAAAGGTCCGCACCATCACCGCGTTCATTCGCCTGGACGCGGCGCAATACCAGCAACAAATTTCCGATACGCTGAAAATGCTGCGCAACGCCAGGTCCCGCTTCGGCCTGGCCGGCTACGAAGTCCAGACCATCCGCATCACCACGCAGCCGTTTCCGGAATACACCAAAGGCATGTCTAAAGAAGCGGCGCTGGGATTTTTCCGCGATCTGGAATCTCTGGCCAAGAAAGAAGACGTCTCCATCAGCATCGGCCCCGCGTTAATGACCGAAAAAGATGACCCTGCGCAAGCTGAGTTGCTTCGCGAAATCCTCGGATCGGCGAGCCATCTATACGGCAGCATCATTGTGGCCGGCAGCGACGGCGTGCACGTCAAGGCGCTTCACGAGGCGGCGGAAACCATAAAATATCTGGCCGACCAGAGCGACAAAGGCCTGGGGAATTTCCGGTTCGCGGCGATCGCCAACGTCCCGGCGTACACGCCGTTTTACCCGGCGTCCTATCACCAGGGTTTCGGACATCAATTCGCCATCGCACTGGAATCGGCCAACGTGGTTGCCGCAGCGATGGCCGTGCAGCGCGATACGGAAGCGACGCGCCAGGTGCTGATCTCCGAATTGGGCCGCCACGCGCAGGCCGTGCAGGACATCGGCAGCAAAATCGATCAGGAAACAGGCTGGTCGTACATGGGCATCGACCTTTCTCCCGCCCCGATGAAGTACACGTCGATCGGATCGGCCATCGCCGGATTTACGGGCGGAAGATTCGGCAGTAGCGGCACGCTCACCGCGGTGGCAACCATCACGTCCGCGCTGCGCGACATCGTGGTGACCAAGGTCGGGTACACCGGAGTGATGATGCCGGTGCTCGAAGACACGCGCCTGGCGCAATTGTGGGGTGAAGGCGCGCTTACGATCGATCAACTGCTCGGATACTCCGCCGTTTGTGGCACAGGACTCGACACCATTCCGCTGCCGGGAGACGTCAGCACGCAGCAACTCGAACGCATCATCGGCGATGTGGCCACCCTCTCGGTGAAATTAACGAAGCCGCTGAGCGCCCGCCTGCTGCCGGTCGCCGGAGCAAAGGCCGGCGACCAGACCACCTTCGACGACCCCAATCTGGTCAACACGGTAATCCAAGCCCTGCCCTGATTGTGTAGCGCTCGCCTTCAGGCGAGCGAAAGTGGGACAGGCTTCAGCCTGTCAGGTTTCTGTTCCCGTAGCGCTAACGCGGAACCGGAGAGACGGAAGCCAATCCCTTTCTACTTGATCCCCAGCATGGCGTCCGCAGACAGTGTGTTCTGTTCGAGGTGAATCAGCAGGTAGTAATAGATAAAACAGTAAGGCAGCTGCAATCCGGCCACGAGCCAATCCTGCGCGAGATTGGTGCCGATGACCAGGACCGTGAGCACCAGCGCTCCCACAATCAGCGTAAATCGCGAAAACAATCCCAGCACAAGAAGCACTCCCAGCGCCGTTTCCACCCACGGCAGCACCGCGGCGAACGCCGGCAACATGCCCATGGGAATCAAGTGCGCGTGCTCGAAGTAGTGGTTCAGATAGGCGAGGAACGCCGGCCGCCCGTTCAGAACGCGGCTCAGGCCGTGGAGCAGAATATTGGCGCCGAACGCCAGGCGCAAAATGGTGTAAGCGATCACGGTGTTGGAAGCCTTTTGGCTTGAACTGATTTCCATCTGGCTAATGGTGCTGACGGATTGGCTCACAGGATCCTCCTCGAGTGCTCGTGTTGGGCCGCGTTCGCGCTGCGATGCCGCGTTTCTGCCGGCCTCCAGGGACACTTGTTCTTTCATTCGTTAGTGGACGAAAGACTTTTATACCACGCGGACTAGGCTTGCAAGAGCTTATGGAAGCCTGCAGCGGAACGTCGCGATTGTGGTTTCCGCAGTCGATAGGACTGATGGAATTCCGCAGGCTGAAGCCTGCGCCACTTTTTTATCCGCGCAAGAAAGATTGCAGTTCTTGCGTCAGTTCCGCAGGCATCTGCTCGGGAAGAAAATGGCCGGTGGGCATCGATTTTCCTTGCGCCTGCACCGCGCGGTCCCGCCAGGTTTGCAAGACGTTGTACATGCGGTGGAATGGCCCTTTCTCCGACCACAGCACCAGCAGCGGGCATTGAATTTTCTTGTCGAGGTCGGCCTTGTCATGCGCGAGATCGATCGAAGCGGCGGCGCGGTAATCCTCGCAGATGGCGTGAATCGTTTCCGGGCTGCGGAAGGTGCGGAGATATTCCTGGAATACCGCGGCGTCAATCCAATCGGGCAGCGGATCGGTGATCTTGCTTCCGCCAAGCCAAAGCAGCGTGCACTTCAGGAAATACTCGGAGCTGTTGCCGACGACGGTCTCCGGAAAGGGCGGCGGCTGCACCAGCAGGAACCAGTGGTAAAAGATCGTGGCAAATTCCTGGGTAATGTCCTGGTAAAGCAGATACGTGGGGACAATGTCGAGAATCACCAGCTTCGTGAGAACTTCGGGATGGTCGAGCGCCAGCCGGTGCGCAGCGCGCCCGCCGCGATCGTGGCCCACCAGCGCGAATTTTTCAAAGCCGAGATGTTTCATCACTTCCACCTGGTCCTGCGCCATCGCGCGCTTGGAATAGGCGAAGTGGTCTCCTCCGCCGGGAGGTTTGCCGCTGTCGCCGTAGCCGCGCAGGTCGGTCATCACCAGAAAATAATCCTTGGCCAGCGCCGGAGCGACTTTGCGCCACAGGACGTGTGTTTCCGGAATGCCGTGCAGCAGCAGGAGCGGCGCGCCTTTTTCGTTGCCGCCGTAGATGGTGTTGATGGTCGAGCCTGAAGTTTTGATTTGCTGGCGCTTGAACCCTTCAAAAAACTCGGTGGGCGATTTCTGGGCCGGGTCAGACGCGCTGAGCAATCCGGGCGCGCGCATCGCTCGATCCGCGGCCGGCGCAAGCGCCAGGGCCATGGAATTTTTCAGGAATTTGCGGCGATCGGGATTCGACATGGTGCCTCCGGTTCTTGACGCTCCAATTTGGATGGGCAGATGCGATTAGAATAACGTTAAAGGCGCCGCCAATCAAAAGAGGAAAACGAGAGGAAAACCGCGGGTGGAGTTGGGCGAAGACCGCACGATGCTGCGCGGAACTTTCAGAACCCGCGCTGGCTGCCGGGCGCGCCGAAGGCCAGATCCTTCGCCCGGGCGATGGCGGCATCGAAACGCGGGGCGCTCGCTGGATCGAACGCGAGATACCCGCCGTTGGGCGAACCATAAATCCAGTTGTAGCGATAGCTGCGGAAAAGAAGTTCCATGTAAGGAATTAGATCCTCTGCGTCAGCCGCTGAGGAACTTCCGCAAGCTCCCTGGACCACCCAATTCTTCTTGGCGGCACGGTCGCTCCACAGCGTCATGGTGCCAGCCAGTTCCAGGATGCCGATGTATTTCTGGAGGAGCGGCGCAAAGACGGCGGCTCGTTTCTCTATCGACTGGCGAAGATCTTCGACCGAAGCGTGGCAGTAACCGAGGCCCACTTCTCCTCCCGACAAAATGCGCAGCCGGAGATGCCGCTGCCGAATCTCGTCGAGCAGCCCTTCGGCGATGTAGGTAGCCGCCAGATAATACGGGCGGCCCTCGACGGTCCGGTAGTCCGCGCGGGTGAATCCGGTGAACAGAAACCACAGCGTCGCGTCGGGATATTCCTTCGCCGCGGTGTCCGCCATGCGCGCGCCGAGTTCGCGCAGCGAATCCAGCACCCCAGGCCGGGATAGCGCGGTCATGCGCGCCAATTCCGCCAGGTCGTAAGCCTGGTAATTATTGTAGAACTCCAGGTCGCAGACAATTCCGGGAACTCCCGTTCGGCGCGCAAGTTGCAGAGCGTTGCGCCAATTTTCCAGAAAATCTTTCTGCGCGCCCGCCTTACCATCCAGGTCGAGTCCCTGAAAACGCTGGAAGTAAGGAACGTTCGTCAGCGGATTCCCTTCCGCGGCGTTGGCGCCGATCATCCGGTTCAAGTAGACCCACGGCCAGACGTCTTTCGTCGCCGGTCCTTTCCAGGATGCCATCTGCGCCCGCATGGCGCCCAAAGGCGGCACTGGCGAAGTCTCATAGGCGTCCGAGAATGAGACCGCTAGACCGTCGTAGGGGGATCGATCGAATTGCGCCATCTTCTGCTGATCCATCTGGCTGGACATGGCGGTGTTGACCAGAAGGAGGTAGTGATCGCTCGGGCGCGTGGTGGACAACTGTTGGGAAGCTCCCGCCGCGCGCGTTGGGGAATATCTCCCGGCCGCGAACGAGACGACAAAAAAGGCAATCACCGGAATAATCAGGGCAGGACGGGCAGAACACGGCGGAGCCGAGACGCGGGACGTTCCACCGCTTCGCAGAAAATCAAGGCGCACCCGCCGATCATACTACCGGAAAGATTCATTTGTCACTAATTGTGACAGTATAGCCATCGAGTTGGCGGAGCCCAACGCAAATGCTATTCTGCCCCAGCGGACCGGAGGCATGCATGCTACTGAAGGAAAAAGTTACGGTAATCACCGGCGGCGGACGCGGGATTGGCCGTGCCATGGCGCGAAAGTTCGCGCAGGAAGGCGCGGCGGTCGTGGTAGCAGCCCGCACAAGAACGGAAATCGAGGCCGTCGCCAGGGAAATTCGCGACGCTGGAGGACGAGCGGCGTCGATTACCACAGACGTGGCCGAAGAGAAGCAGTGCGAGGCGCTGTTTCACGAAGCGACGTCTCAATTCGGCAAGGTCGATATTCTGGTGAACAACGCGGGCGAGTACGGTCCGGTGAAGCCCGTTGAGGAAATCACGCCGGCGGAATGGGATCGCGTGATTGCCGTCCACCTGCGCGGCGCCTACCTCTTGACGCGCCTGGTCCTCCCGGGAATGTACGCGCGCGGCTCCGGGGTGATCCTGAACATCTCGAGCCTGTCCGCGAAGTCCGCCTTCGGCTGGGGCTCACCCTACGCCGCAGCCAAAGCCGGAATGCTGGGCCTCACCCGCGTGGTGGCGGCCGAAGCGGCTCGCAAAGGGGTGCGCGTGAACGCGATTTGCCCCGGTCCGGTCACGGAAACGAAGATGTCAAAGGATTTAGGCCAGACGCTGGCAGAGCGCCTGGGAGTTTCCAAGGAAGAGCAGCTGAAAGGCTTCCTAAACACGATCCTCCAGGGGCGCGGCCAGACAGCCGACGAAATTGCCGCGGCCGCGCTGTTTCTCTGCTCGGACGCTGCCAGCGCAATTACTGGGCAGGCTCTGAACGTGGACGGCGGAGCTGCTTTTTACTGATTTCTTCTGCGGCTGCAATGGCGCGCTTGGCTTGCTGTCCGGCCATACCGACGCCCCACCGGCTGGCGCGATCGACCAGGTACAAAACCAGCGCGATGAATGCGCATACCACAAAAACTCCGGTAAACAGCATGAAAGCGACCAGCAATTCCTGCACAAAATAGATCTGCAGGGCCACAAAGGCCCCCAGTCCGATCCACAGCCACTTTCGAGTCTTCTGCTCACTGAATAACTTGCTGACCTTCACCAGGATGGCCCCCTTCGTCACGCAACGGTTTAGATGCAATTTGTCGCCCAGAAGAGTCAAGTTCAGGTTAAATCGTAAGCCATTCCTTTTCATATGGTACGTCAGCGGGAGTGAGGGAGAACTTCGGTAGCAGAACTACTAGTACGGATTCCGAGAGAACTTCTACGGGATTCCGTAGCATTTTCTTGCAGATTCGGTAGTAGGGCCAGCTCGGATGTTTTGCGAAACCCTCGCGACAGCGACGCAGGGAATTAAGGCCCTCTGTGAAAAAGACTTAGCTGCCGCTCTTGGACGCGGCCAATGCTCGGCGAACGATTTTGGCCTGCGGCGTCCGTCTCATTCGCTTGAGGTCGGTGGCGGTCAAGGGCCGTGCATCAGGGTCAGCAAGCGCAGCCTGTTCGATCTCCTTCGGCGTCATCGCGCGAAGTCCCTTGTAAGATTTCTTCGAGATAAGTTTCTTCCTCATCTTTCGTCGCTCCTCGTTTCGCCCGCGAGATGGTCAGCGGCCTTCGAACGGATACCTGTCGCCCGCCTCCACCGCAGCGGCAACGCGCTGGCGCATGGCCACGGCATCGGCGGGATCGCGCTTCAGGAACCGGCGGAGGACCGCCAACTGCGTCTTCAGCATGTCTCCCTCGAGCAACGCCGCGAGCGCCCGGCGGGCGCCGGATTCCACCCGGTCGGCGGCATCGTTTAGATAGACCCTGGCCGCGTCGGCCATTACCGTAACCGAGACCGCGCCACGCGCTGCCTGGGCCTTCTGCACACGGCGCAACGAAGACTCCACCGCGTAGCAATCCATCACGATGTCCGAAAGTCCGGCGACAATTTCCTGCTGGTCGGCCAGGCGCTCGCGGTACTTTTCCAGCGCTGCTCCGGCCACCAGCAGGAAGGTTTTCTTCAAGCCTGCCAGGATGCGTTCCTCGTCGGCCCACTCGCCGGTTGGCGGCTCCTCGAAGGACGGCCCAGCCATGATTTCCTCGCGCAGTTTCGCGCCGGCCTGCATCAGCGGCAGGGCGCCCGAGGTGGCGCGCTTCATCAGCATCTGGATGATGAGCATACGGTTGATTTCGTTGGTGCCCTCGAAGATGCGGTTCACGCGCGAATCGCGGTAGGAGCGCGCCACCGGATAATCCTCATGGAAACCGTAGCCGCCGAAAATCTGCACGGCCTCGTCGACCACGAAATCCAGGAGCTCCGAGCCGTAGACCTTGCTGATCGAGCTTTCGATGGCGTACTCCTCGAATACTTTCATCGATTGCTGCGACTTGTCGGCGCCTTCACCTGCCGCCGCGATGGCGCGATCCATCAGGCCCGCCGAGCGGTAGATCATGGACTCCACGGCGAAAATGCGAATGGCCATTTCCGCCAGCTTGGCGCGGATCAGGCCGAACTCCGCGATCGGCTTGCCGAAGGCCACGCGCTCTTTCGCGTACTTTGACGCGATCGCCAGCGTGTCCTTGGAACCTCCGGTGCAGTACGCGCCCAGGCTGAAGCGCCCGGCGTTCAAAATATTGAACGCCACGATGTGGCCGCGGCCGGCTTCGTGCAGCAAGTTTTCCTTGGGCACCTGGCAATTTTCAAAGAAGATGGCGGTCGTGGAGCTGCCCTTCAGCCCCATCTTTTTTTCTTCCGCGCCCGCCGAAAATCCCGGGAACCCACGCTCCACGATGAAGCAGGAAAATTTCTCGCCGTCGACCTTGGCGAAAACGATGTACACGTCGGCGAAGCCGCCGTTGGTGATCCACATCTTCTGGCCGTTCAAGATCCAATTGCGCCCGTCGGGAGAAAGCACCGCGCGGGTGCGGGAATTCTGGGCGTCCGATCCGGCCTGCGGCTCGGACAGACAATACGCGGCAAGCTTCTCGCCGGTCGCCAGGATGGGCAGGTATTTTTTCTTCTGCTCAGCGGTGCCGAAGAAAACGATGGGCAGTGTACCGATGCCGGAGTGGCCGCCGTGACTCACGCCGAAGGAGGCATAGGCTGACAATTTTTCCGCCAGCTGCACGCTGGACACTTTATCCAATCCCGCGCCGCCGTATTCCTCGGGCACGCCGCCGCCCAGCAGGCCGATTTCGCCGGCCTTCTTCAGCAGTTGCGGCAGCAGGCCGGGCTTGTGCTGCTCGAGATCTGGAATGGTAGGGACGACTTCGTTGCGAACGAACTCTTCCGCTGTCTGCCCGATTAATTTCTGATCGTCGGTGAGTTCAGCGGGAGAGAAGACATCTTCGGGCGTGCAAGATTCGACGAGGAAACTGCCTCCGCGGGATGCTGCCCGCGGCAACGACGATGTAGCCATGGTCCCTCCGAGTTTCTAGAGGCTGGAGGTTGCAAGCCGTGGGCCGGAATAATCCATTCCCCGAAACCTGAACCCCAGCGGAAAATTCACGCGGCGCCGGCGGCGGTCTTAATTTCGCCGATGTACGCAGCCGGCAATTCGTGTTCGCCTGCGCCGTCGAGCATCGCCTGCAGGTAAGAGGGCGACGGCCGCAATCCCTTCTCGATCTTTGACGCGATATAGATCTGTGCAGGAACCGGCTGCCCACCCTCGGGCGTGACCTGCACTTCGATGCGCCGGTAATGGTCGGGAACGCCTTCGTAGCGATCCAGCGAACGCAGCGCGCTCTCTTCCACTTTATACAGCACGCCGTGCACGGTTTTGCCCTGCGCGGGCTGAATGTTCGCGCCCGCGGTGCCGCCGCGAACTTTCTTGTTAAAGCGCACCTGGTAATTCGGCAGCGATGCGTTGCGCTCTTCCAGAATATTTCCGGTGCGGGCGAGCATCTGAGCACGGTTCATGTTGCTGCCGTACGCAAAATGCCAGACGGTTCGTGAGGCCATGGCGCCTTTCATGAAGAACAGGACGGATTAGGCAGGTGCGGAGTGAAAGGCCATTGTAGCGAGGTTGCCGGGAGAGAGCAAATCTAGCGTGGCGCAGGCTTCAGCCTGCGGAAGTTAGTCCCAGCAGAGACTGACTTCCACCGGTGAAGGTTCCACGGAAAAGTGCTTCGATGTGTCATTCTGAGCGAAGCGAAGAATCTCTCTTCGATCTGCGTGCTAGCAAAAAATAAAGAGAGATTCTTCGCTTCGCTCAGAATGACAACGTTTCGAGTCTTTCCAATCTGTTCAGCCTGCGGCAGTTCGTCCCTGCAAGGACTAACCCCCACAGACTGAAGTCTGTGCTACATAAATATTGATATAGATGGACTGACTTTCCGATTGGCATAATACTGCGCAGGACGGGACCTTGGGGGGTCGTTCGATGCCTATTCCGCGAGTGAAAAGAGTTCGTCTGGCAATCGCCGTTCTGTGCGCCGCGTTGATCGGCGCATCTCCGTTTGCCTTGCCGCTGCACGCCCAGAATGCCGTACAAGGCAACTCCGCGGACGCATCGGCCTCCAATGAGAAATCGCGGGTCACCAACGTGGTCGTCGCCGGATCGCAACCCGCGGGCACGTTTAACGGAGTGACGTATCTACGAACCTGGGGAACGGTCTTCGGGATCGTGACACCTGCGGACGCCATCATCGGCTTCGATGATTTGACGCACGACTCGAACGGCAACTATGACTACCAATCGGAGTTTGAAGTCATCGCTCCGGAAAAGCCGGGCACGAATTCGGCGATCCTGGTCGAAGTGGAAAATCGCGGCACGCCCGTTCTGCTCAACCAGTTGCACGAGATTGAGGTTTCCGGACCGCCGTCCGCCACGACCGGCGGCGGAAATCCCGGCACAGGATTTCTATTCAAGCACGGTACATCCTACGCGCGGGTGCAATGGCAGACGGGAGTCGCCGCCAGCGTCCCGGAAAACGCCGAGGGTGTGGGCGAAGTGATCATGCGCGACTTTGCGCGCATGTTGGCCGGTCACACGCAACTGAACGCTCCGGCATCCGTTGATTTCGGAAAGTATCAGACGCTGATTCTCGGCGGAATCAGCCTCAGCGGTTTTTACATCGACACGTTTCTGGCCGAAGGTTTTAATGCCGATCCCAACAATGGCGGGGCCGTTTTTCAGGGCGCCATCGCCGTCGATGGAACGGGCAACTGGATCGCGATCAACGAGCTCGCCGCGCAAACGGGCGTCAAGGAATTTCCTTACGTCGTGCCGGACGCCAAGCCGCTGCGCGCTTCCGACATCATCGGCGGGCATGTAAGCGATCCCTTTTACATCGACATCGCCAATTACACCGATTTTTACCGACTGCGCGCCAGCCTCACCGACGTGGACGCCAAGAACCCGCGCATTCGCCGCTATGACTGGCCGAGCGCGCACGCGCCGCAGCCTGTGGACCAGAGCGGCGGAAGCGCGCGCGCCAGCCGCTGCAACGGCGGCGCGGTGATCGACATGAATCCCATTCCCCACAATGCCTATCTGCGGGCCGTGACCCTTGAACTGGAACATGAGCTTGATGTTCCTTCCGCGCGCCAGGTTCCGCGCCTGCCTCCGACGACGCTCTTCGTTCTCGATCCCGCATCGTCGCGAACGCCCAACTTCAATGCCTTGCCCGGCGTGCGCCTTTCGATTCCGCTGATCGATGAAAACGCGCAGCCCCTGGGGGGCGTGCGCTTTCCTGACGTCGAGGTTCCGGTGGGCCGCGCCGTTCCGCCGGCGCTGCCGCCGGTGGTGACCACTTCCATTGCCGCGACCTGCGGAAACATCGGCGGCTGGCAGCAATTCTCCGAGGACGAACTCACCAAGCGCTACGGCAGCGAGGCCAATTACCTGAAAATGTACGCGCAGGCGCTGGACAGGGCGATTGCGAAAGGCTTCGTGCTGCCGGAAGACCGCGAAGAACTGCTGAAGACGGCGTCCGCGCTGTACCACCGGCGCCCGGTTCACATTCAGTCCATGGCCGGGCCGCACTAAAAATCAACTGATTAATTGACGCTCACCGAGCGCGATGGGAATTCGCGGGCAGATCCTTTTTCGTGACGGGCATCAACGGCACGCCTGCAGACTCTGCGGAAAGTGTCTCGGTTTGTCATTCTGAGCGAAGCGAAGAATCTCTCTTTCTTCCTTCTTAGCACGCACTTGGATCGAAGAGAGATTCTTCGCTTCGCTCAGAATGACAAACTTTTCTATATCGATAGTTGATAGTGGAACCTAATCCGCGGCGCGCAGCACTCCCGCCAGGAAATTCACGAGGCGCAGTTGATCGCGCCACACTGCATGCTTGTCCGGATCGACGTGCGAGAACACGGGAGTGATCAGCGCCTCGCGCAGATCCTGCCTGGGAATATCCCTTTCCAGCCAGAGAGTTTCGCTGGATGGAATAACGTCATCCGTCGAGCCATGCAGAAGGAAAACGGGAGTGCGCAGCTCACCCAGCTTTCCCTCCGGAGAAATCGCGGCGAGCTGCGACTCGTCCGCCTGAATCGCGTGCAGAAGCTTCGGCCGGATCCGATCTATCTGGCGCGCGACAAGAATCTCCATGGTGGTTCTGCCCTCCGGGCTGAGCCGGGGAAAAAGCGCTTGCGCATCGCTCGGCCGCTCCCAGAGCCAGTAGCGCAAGGCGTCATGCGCAACGGGCAAGTCGCTCGGCGAAAAAAACTGCTCCAGGTGGGAATACACAAACACCGCGGCGCCGTAGTCGTGCGCGGTGTAGGGCACGCTGCGACCGTCAGGATATTCCGCGCGGCTGGTGGCCAGAAAACGGACGACCCGCGCGAGATCGTCGTACGCTCCCATCAGCGCCAGGGCGCGAATATGCGGCGCGTAGTGCGGATCGCGGGCAGCGAGCAGCGAAAGACTGCCTGCAAAGCTCACGCCCACGATGGTCACCGGCCCAGTGTCCAGGCGCTGCTCGAGCCAAGCGCTGGATTCGCCGATCGTGCCGATCGACGCGCTGTCGACGTGATAGTCGGCGAGCGCGGCAATCTCCGGGGTGAGCACCGCGAAACCGTCACTGGCCGCGGCTCGCGCAAAATTCACCAGCCGCGGCTCGTCGATCCCTAAGTGATGTATCCCGTGAACCAGAACCATGCCCGCGGGGTGGGGCACTCCACGCGGCACGTATAACCGCGCCCGCACCTCACCTTGCGTGGTGGAGAGCGTGAGTTCCTGGGCATCGACCGCGTGTCCCTCCAGCCGAACCAAAGGGCCGGAAGCGTGGGGATCGAGAAACTGGCGCAGGAAAACGTAGCTGCGCAATTCGTACTGAAGATAGTAAACGCCGACGGCAAGCAGAATAATGAACGGCGTAAGAATCAGCCCGAGCAACGCCAGCGTCGAACGCCTGGAAGAAGCATGCATTCTGCCGGGAGCGACCGCATGGGATCTAGAGGAGATAGCGTGGGTGTCCATCGTAATTTAGCGCCAGCGGCCGAACGCGAAATCGCGGTACGGCCAAGTCGCGGACGAGCCACGCCAGCGCCGGCGCTAGCAAGCGCCAGTCGCATTGTACTTCCACGCGGCGTATTTCTAGAGGGAGCTAATTCCTACCGAGACATGCGCGGTTCGGGCGGCCGCTACTTGGAATTGGGATCCACGTTCGATTTTGGTGCGGTATACCCCTGCCGCGCGTAGACCTGTATTTTTACTTTCTTGCCGCGTTGATCCAGAACCGTCAGCGGGCCGCCATCGGGGGCGAGTACATCCACTTTGAGCTTGCGATACTTCCCGTCGAGCGCTTCGTTCGTGGACGAATAGGCCAGGCTGTACTGGTTGCGCAGACTTTGCGTCACATCCTGCATGATGCTGGGGATTTCGCCATCGAAGCGAGGGAGCCAGCAGCGGCCCCCGGTCATGGCGGCGAAGGTTTTCAACTGGTTCTGCGCCTGAATATAGGTTAGTTGCTGGCCGAACGCGCCGGGGCTCTGATTCATGAACAGCATTTCACCGACGCCCACGGTGTAAATCGTGGCGTCCGTTTCGCGGATGCGCTTCAGGGTCTGGTCCAGAGTCATCCGGCTGAACGTGTCGATGCCCGAGGCGAGCACCAGCACGGCCTTCTTGCCCTTGACGTCCTTGATGCGATCGAGCACGTCGGAAAGCGCGTCGAAAAGGTTCGATTCGTGAAACGGCGGAAACGTCATCTGGTAGAGGCCCTGCATAATCTCGTCGCGGTTGTGCGTGAAGTCCACATCCACGTTGGGACGCATGTTGAAGGATTCGAGCGCCACCCAATCATTGGGCTTGAGGTTGCCGAGAAACGCCGCCGCCCAGTTGCGCGCGTTGTACGTAAAGAACTGGTAGCCCAACTGGCTGAACTCCAGCAGCAGCACGATGGTGATGGGTGCCTCGGACGGAGCGAAATTAGTGATGGTCTGTACCGTGCCGTCTTCGCTGATCCGGAAATTTTCCTTCTTCAAGTCCTTGATGTACGTCCCGTTGTTGTCGGTAACCACCACGTCTACGTTCACCACCGGGACGGTGACAGATATGGAGAATCCCGGCGTCGTCTGGGGTGGCGGTGGCTGCTGGTCTTTCTTCTTGTCTTTGTCCTGCGCCCAGGCCGGGAGCACGCCGGCCGGAACGGCCAGCGTGAAGATCAGCAGCCCCAGGACCAGCCTTCGGATCAAAAGCCTCTGCATGGTTTATCGAACCTCACGGAACCGCCGCCCTCACCACAGGAATGGACGCTCCTGCCCTGCTCTTGGGTTTCGCGGAATCGGGTTTCCCTGCGGTTTGGATGCTGCCACGAACCCCGGGGATGTTCAAATTTAGTTTTCTTCGCGGCACACGGCTGGCGAGACGCGCGCTTGCATATCCGGCGTGCATGGTACGATGGATTGTTGGCCTCGTGTCTGAAGATTCGCCCGGAGGAACGCGCAATGGTTCATCGTGCAGGCCGAATGATCTTGATCGCCGTGCTGGCCGTCGTCACCAGCGCGGGTGCGCGGGCGCAGTCGTCCATGGCCAAGCCCGACCTCACCAAGCTGGAGGACGAAGCCCAGCTCTGGCTCAGCGACCTCGTGCGGATCAATTCCGTGAACCCTCCCGGTAACGAAGCCGCGGTCGCCAAATACATCTCCGCGATTTTTCAGAAGGAAGGCATCAACAACGAAGTGCTGGAGATGGCCCCGGGCCGCAGCATCGTGGTCGCCCGCATCCAGGCCGGGCCGCTTCCTGACCCGTCGAACGCCCTGCTGCTGGTAGCGCACCAGGATACGGTCGGCGTGGACGTCAAAAAATGGACCACCGATCCTTTCGCCGGCACGGTTCGCGACGGTTACCTGTGGGGCCGCGGATCGATCGATGACAAGGCCATGCTCGCGGCCAACATCGCCACCATGGTGGAGATCAAGCGCACCAACGCGCACATTGCTCGCGACGTCATTTTTCTGTCCACCGATGACGAAGAGCAGGGCGGCTCGGCCAGCATTAAAGTGGCCATCCAGAAATACTGGGACAAGATTGCCTGCGCCTACGCGCTGAACGAAGGCGGCCGGGTGATCGTGAAGGATGCCAAAGTGCAATACGTCGGCGTCCAGGCCAGCGAAAAAGTCTCGTACAACGTCACGGTCACCGCGACCGGATCTTCTGGCCATGGTTCCCTGCCCAAGCCGGACAATGCGGTAGTGCACCTGGCCGCAGCCGTCGAAAAACTGGGAACGTTCCAGGTTCCTGCTCAGCCGAGCACCATCACCTTGCGCTACTTCGACCAGCTTTCCAAAGTAGAGGACGACGAAATCGCCAAGTGGATGCGCGCGCTCGAGCAGCCCAGCCGCGCCGACCTGGCGGTGAAGCATCTTTCCGACGCCAGCCCGATGTGGAATTCCATGCTGCGCGATACCATCGCGCCGACGATGTTGCAGGCCGGAGTTCGCGTCAATGTGGTCCCGTCCGAAGCGACCGCCAATCTCAATATCCGCATGCTGCCCGGCCATTCGATCAACGAGTTGATGGGCCAGTTCACCAAGATCGTCAATGATCCGCAAATCAAGTTTCAACTGGCGCCTGATGCGGGCGAAAACGCGCCGCCGTCCGAACTGACCACCCCGCTGTACCACGCCATCGAGCGCGTCAGTTCGCAGGATTTTCCGGGCGCCATTACCGTGCCGATGCTGGGCACCGGCGCCACCGATTCCGCTAGCCTGCGCCTGCACAAAGTACAGGCTTACGGACTCGAACCGTTTCCCATGGTGGAAGAGGACAGCTCGCGCGTGCACAGCGACGACGAAAGAATTCCCGTCGACGGGTTTCACAAAGGAGTGGCGTTCCTATATCATGTCGTGAGCGACTTCGCCTCCTCGAAGTAGGCAGAAGTACCACCAATCCCCTTCCAGGCTGAATGGGCTCGGACAAAAAACCATGAATTTTCGCAGCGCTAAAATTGTATGCACTCTAGGTCCCGCCAGCAATTCGTCCGAGATGATCGTGCGCCTGATGCGCGCCGGGATGGACGTGGCCCGGCTCAACTTTTCGCATGGCACGCACGAGGATCACGCGCAGACGATTCAGCGCGTGCGCGAAGCCTCCGCGCGCCTGTCCAAACCGATTGGAATTCTCGCCGATCTGCAGGGACCGAAGATTCGCACCGGCACGCTGCGGGACCGCCAGCCGGTGCGGCTGGTCTCCGGGCAGCGCTTCACAATTTCCATCCGCCAGATCGAAGGGAGCAGCCTGGGCGTCAGCACCACCTACAAGCGCATGCCCCGCGACGTCTCCCGCGGCGATCGCATTCTGCTGGGCGACGGCCTGATCGGATTGCAGGTGCTTTCCACGACGTCGACCGACGTGGTCTGCAAGGTGGTGAATGGCGGGCTGCTTGGCGAGCACAAGGGAATCAACCTGCCCGGAGTGAAGCTGCGCATTCCGGCGGTCACGCCAAAAGATCACGCCGACCTGGTGTTCGCGCTGGAGCAGGGCGCGAATTTCGTGGCCGTCAGTTTCGTTCGCAGCGCGCGGGACGTGCTGCAGGCGCGGCAGGCAATTTCCCGGAAAAAGCACGATGTGCCCATCATCGCCAAGCTCGAAAAACCCGAAGCCATCGACAACCTGGATGAGATTCTGGACGTCTCCGACGCCGTGATGGTGGCGCGCGGCGACCTGGGCGTGGAGATGAGCCCGGAGCGCGTGCCGGTGGTGCAAAAACAAATCATCGCCCGCGCCTGCGAAGCGCGCCGCGCGGTGATCACCGCAACGCAGATGCTTGAATCCATGACCCAGAATCCACGGCCGACGCGCGCCGAAGCTTCCGACGTCGCCAACGCCGTGTTCGACGGCAGCGATGCGCTGATGCTCTCCGCCGAGACCGCTTCGGGCGCCTACCCGCTGGAAGCCGTGCAGATGATGGACCGCATCATTCGCGAGGCGGAAGCCAATAATCCGCACATTCTTCGCCCCAGCCCAGCGCAATTCAATATCGCCGAGACCGCGTCCGAACTGATTTGCCACGCCTCGGAAGAGCTGCACATGAAGGTGATCGCCGTGTTCACCGAGTCCGGCTTCACGGCGCGCCTGGTTTCCAAGCATCGCCCGCTGCGCCCGATCATCGCCTTCTCCACGATTCAGGAAACGCGCCGGAGGCTATCGCTCAATTGGGGCGTGGTGCCGCGAACCATCGCCAAGGTGAAAGACATTGAAGAACTGGTGCGCTACGCGGAACAGCGTTTGCTGGAAGAAAAACTGGTGAAGCCCGGCGACGTGGTGGGAATTGTCGCGGGCACGCCGCTCTTTGTGGGTGGCACAACCAACTTCATGAAGTTTCACGTCATCGGATGCGACGAAGAAAAGATCCGCAGGGCGGGAAAGTAACGGACCCCACGCCGCAGCAAAAAGCCTTGTATTGACATTCTGAGCGAAGTGAAGAAAGCCTCGCTTTGTCATTCTGAGCGAAGCGAAGAATCTCTCTTCGATTTCAGTGCAAGCAAAGAACCCCAGAGGGATTCTTCGCTTAGCTCAGAATGACACCGCGTTTTCGTAGCGGCTCAAGTCGCTTGGCAGGTCTTACAAAACCGCACAGCCAGGAGTGGCTGTGCTACTCAGTTCACCCAGCGATCGTCGGAAGAATCCCGCGGCGGCTCATTCTTGTGGTCGCGCATGTAGACTTCAAACTTGCGCCGCGCGCGCCGGCGCTTCCAGTCCAGGTAGTCATTGCGGAATCGGTACAGAAACAGCCCGCGGCGCAAGTAAAGATAGCCCACCAGCGCCCCGCCCAGGTGCGTGATGTGGCTGATGTTGTCCCCGCCGGTGTCCAGCGAAAGAAAAAACTCAATCACGATTGATCCGGCCACCAGCAGCTTCATGGGAATCGAAATCGGCAGCGGGAACAGCCACACCTGGCGGTCGGGAAACAGAATGCCCGCGGCGATCAGCACGCCGTAAATCGCCCCCGAAGCGCCTATGGTGGGAATGGCAAATGAGAACCCGGTGCCGCGCGGATCGAGGATGGACTTGATCAGCACGTTGATTACGCCCGCGCCGATCCCGGTCAAAAAATAATATTCATAAAAACGCCGCTGGCCCCAGGTCCGCTCCAGATCCATGCCGAAGAAATACAGAAACAGCATGTTGATCACCAGGTGCCAGATGGTTGCATGCAGGAACAGGTAGGTGGCGAACTGCCACACGAACAGCCGCCGCGTGACGTACCAGGGAACCAGTCCAAAAAGATGATTGAACTGCGCCGTGTATTCCGGCGGAAAAATCAGCTTGATCAGCGTCTGCAGGAAGAATACAGCGGTGCACGCAATCACAATATTGCGCACCGCGGGCGTCAGCATCCCTCCCCAATTAATGCGAGGACCGTAGGAGCCCGGGTATCGTGAGCGCGAACCCATTCAGGTGAGTGTAAGCGCGCCCGCCCCGGGAGTCAAAGCACGCGCGGAGCGGTGTATGGCGAAGGTAAAATGGCCCCTCCCTTCTGCGGGCACCGCGGCCCGGGCGTACGCTCGAAAAAGCCAGTTTGCAGGAAGACGCCGGCACGACTTATCGGAGCCTGGCCCGGGATTGTGCTATAAAAATTCCTCAAGCCGATGGATAACTCTGCCGGGGCAACGGAAAACTCGCGGCTACCGATTCGCGGCATTCTGTTCGATATCGCACTAAACGCAATCGTTCCTCTCATTCTGTACCGGCTCTCGAAGCGCTTCATCTCGCCATCGGAGTTGACCGCGCTGGCTGTTGCTGCTGTCTTCCCGATTTCCAAGAGCATTTTCGATCTTCTGCGGCACAGGCAGTTCGATCCGGTTTCGCTTGTAGTTCTGCTCGGTATCGTCACGAGCAGCATCGCGCTTCTGTTTGGTGGCAGTCCTCAAATACTGCTGGTCCGCGAATCTCTGTTTACCGGAGCGTTCGGTGTGGCTTGCTTTGTATCGTTGCTGCTGCCCCGGCCCGTGATGTTTTATTTCGGCCGCCATTTTGTGGCCGGCGACGATGCGCGGAAGCGCGAACGGTTCAACGAAAGTTGGGAATTGCCTCAAGTGCGGTTTGCAAACCGGCTCATCACAATTGTATGGGGAGCCGTGTATGTGGCCGAACTCTTTGTCCGGGTGATCTTGATCTACACCCTGTCCGCTCAACAGGTTTTGGTTCTTACACCACTCCTCATTGGCGGCTTCACCATCTTTACCATCCTTTGGACTTCCAATTACGTTCGGCGCATCCGGGTCCGAGTACAGGAGTCACGTCTCCTCAGCCGGGATGACCTTGCGCGGCGCGAAACGCGCTGCTGCAAGACAAAGTGGCGAATGAGTTTGGGAGGCATGGAGAGAAACAGAAGTCAAAACCCCGACCCTCCAAAAAACGGAGAGTCAACCACCCGGAAGAACTAAACCATTGCCCCACACGCGGATGTATTGGAATGGCATGCTCCCCCGACGAAGAGGGTCCACGAGGAAAAATGGCAGATAGATGCCACCCACCGAAACTAAGAATCACATTATCTGTTAGCATCGTGATTAAATAACGCTCATGGTTGCGTCAGAGAGATCACTTAACAATGCACTCTTTGTGTTTAAATTTGGATTCGGGCTGTTCTTCTGCTGGTTTGGTTTGTTCACATTCAACTACAAGCACCCAGTCGGTACAGGTATCGTCAGTCTCGGCCTTATGGTGGTGGGCATTTTTTTTCTGAGTGTCGCTCGCGTCAAACCAGAAGGAAATGCGCTTAAATATCGAAGGTGGTTTCACTGGAAAGCGATTCCCTATTCTGAAATCCGTGAATGCGGTGAGTCTTGGGTATTCGGGTACGTAAAGATTCGCCGCTATGTGCTCCCGTGGGGAAGCATTTTCTTTGCACGGGCGAATTCGTCGGATTCGCTGTTCGGGCTGGACAAAGAGGTAATTTCAACCATCCGTTCAAGAGCACATATTTGAAGTACACTTCAGTCTACAGATCAGGCGGGTGGCGCACCCGAAGGGGCGGAGGGGTTGACTCTTCTTCCAGGCGCGGCCCCTTCAGCGAAAGGAGTCAATCCGGATCAAGCCGTGCTTGGGATTCGCGTAGAAGGAAAAGCTGCTCCACGGCCAGTCTTTCGGGTGAGCGACCAGTTTTCTTTTCAGCGGATTCATGTGCATGTAGTGAAGCTTTTCGATTCTCTTCTTGAGGCTCCAGACATTGAAGTCGTAAAACCTCCGCTGCCAAAAGCGCGACAGTATCTCTTCTCCAGCAAAGGACAAACTTAATTGCCCCGCGGTCTTGCGCTTGTTGCGACGCAGGCGGCGCGAGACCCGCTGCTTCAGGACCTGTATCACCGTGGAAGGCGTTCCCGTGGTGGGTTCACTCGTAAGGAGATGAACGTGATCTGGCATCACAACGTAACCCACCAGGGGAAGCCGTAACGGTCGCGCACTTCGCCAAGAATGCTGACAAAAGCGTTCCTCGCCCGAACCGAACTCAGCAGGGGAAGGCGTCGATAACAGTAAACGTAATGAAGTGCAGATGCCCGCGTCCGTACTGGCGGATCAGTTTGTTGGCTATCGGCCGAGAACATCAAGAGCCCGACCCTTTCAAAAACAGAAAGGGTCGGCCACCCGAAAACGCAAAACCATTATCCCAGCATTGACATGTTAGAGTGGTATCATCCAGCCGCGAGCGAAGGTCAAGGGGAAAAACGCAGAAAGGGTGCGCCACCCGCCTATGGCTTCGTCATCATCCCGTCGCTGAGGCGTTCAATAATAAAGCGATCGGAGGCGTGAATGCAGACCATGGCGAGCCATTCGTCTCCTATTGCCGTAAAACGGTGTGGTGTTGACGGCCCGATTATGACGATGTCGCCGGCGCCGGCAACGACCTCTTTCCCGTCGACGACCATGGCCGCTTGACCGGAGAGCACGATACACGTTTCGGCATAGGGATGCTTGTGCAGTCCCGGGCCTTTCCCTGGCGGAGCGTTCCCCTGAAAAAAGGAAATGCCGGCACCGTACGGCTCGCCCTCAAATTCGACTGTGGCGATTGCGCCCTTCCTCTGATCGCAACTATGCAGGATGTGGAACATTCGTGCTCCTCTCGATGCTGGATCTTTGGTTGCACGCTGCTCGGCGCTACGTCTGGGGCGGAGGCGGAGCCGGAGTGAGGCCATAGCGGCGCATGATCTCGGCCATCTTCGCTCGGTCCGGTGGCCCGCCGGCAGCAGCCTTGATCACCTCGGCAGCCTCGCGAAAATACTGCGGACCGATCGCAGCTGGCGTGACCACGCAGAGGACCTTTGCATCCTGAATTCCGTTGTTATCGAACCGATGGACGGCAGCACGCGGAATGCATAGTGCCTGTCCTGGCCCGACATCAATTTGTTCCCCATCGACGGTCCAGGTCAACACACCTTCAATGCCGTAAATGGTCTCTTCGTAATGGTCGTGGCTGTGGGCCGGTGCCGCAAGGCGTTGCGCCGCCGGGACCATAACCTCGAAGGCTGCAACGCTCCCGGTGGAGTTTTCTGCGGCGATCATGAAGTGAATTGCCAGAGGCCCCACATGGATGACCTCGTCCGCAGGATTGACGTGGAGATTAGTGATTTTTTGTGCCATTTCCATTTCTCCTCATGGTAAACTAGGTTTACGATGCGAGACTGTAAACTTGGTTTACTGGGGATGTCAAGCAAAAAATGACGGTCGCAATCAAGGACATGCTCATTGGGGCTCTACTGCGCGTCCCAGCGCAGGCGATCCAGCGCCGCATCATCAAAGACCTTAGCGCGGCTGGTTTTAAGGGGCTTCGCTTACCCCATATGGCGGTCCTGCAGTTTCCAGGTCCAGACGGGGTCCGACCGAGTACCCTCGCCGAACGCGCTGGGATGAGCAAGCAGGCCATGAACAAACTCCTTCGCAGTCTGGAAAGTCTCGGTTATATCGTCCGTTCCGACGCACCGAATGAAGGCCGCGCCCGAATCATCCGCTTCACCAAACGTGGGCACGCCATGTATGTAAAAATCTACGACATACTTTTCGAAGTCGAGCGCGAATGGAGCGATGAGCTTGGTCCTAAGCGTTTTGCACAGTTCAAGGAGGTGCTCTGCCGCGTCTGGGAGAGCCCGTTGGTGCGCTAGTCGCAGGTTTCATAGCCGTGCAAGAAAAGCTAAGTGCTGGGCGACGTGCTAGCCGGAAATAATCCCCCTTCTGGACCGGATAGGGCCTGTGAAACGGGCTTGTCGGAAACTGGGAGCTTGTAATTCCATAATCCGCGATGACGACTCATCGGGACTTGACTAACCCACGTAGGGCGGGTGGCGCAGCCTTTCAGTCGATTTTGAATTTCAGGGTGATTTGTGCCGCGAGCTTCCCGCGCATTTGTAACGCTCCGTCTCACCCGACCTTTAGCAGCACTTTGCCCTTGGCTCGGCCTTGCTGGCTGGCATCCTGTGCCTCGCGCGCCTGCTCCAGACGAAACTCCTCGCCCATGCGCGGCTTCACGTCGCCGCGTTCCACCAGGCCCGCCAATTCTGACAGGTCCGCCGCGTTTCCTTTCGACACGAGGTTCACGGCGCGAATGCCCGCCTGCGCGGCCAGCTCCGGGTTCGCGCCGCCCACGGTCGAAACGATCACGCCACCCTTCTTTACCAGGGCGAGGGAGCGCGCCGCCGTCTCGCCGCCGATCAGGTCCAGCACCGCATCCACCTGGCCTACGGCTTCGAACCGGTCGTGCTTGTAGTCGACTACCTGCACGTGGCCCAGCGAGCGCAGGTACACGATGTCTTCGCCAGAAGCCGTCCCAATCACTTGCGCGCCCCAGCGCTTGGCGATCTGGGTTGCCAGCGAGCCTACGCTGCCCGCCGCGCCCTGGATCAGAATCCGGCTTCCCGGCTTCGGCTGAACACAGTGGCGAATTGCCTGCAGGGCCGTCACTCCGGGCGTCGGCAGCGCCGCGGCCACCGCGAACTCTACTTTCTCCGGAATCGCCGCGATCAGCGTGACCGGCGCCGCCGTGAACTCCGCATACGTCCCTTCGCCGAACCCGAACACCCGGTCGCCCGCCTTGAAACGGCTCGAGTCGCCGCCCGCCACGATCTCTCCCGCGAAATCCTGGCCAAGCGTGAGCGGAAATCTCGCCGGACGGGCCTCTTTCATGTAGCCTTCGCGGATTTTCCAGTCGATCGGATTCACGCCCGCGTAGCGCACTTTCGCCAGCACGTAGCCCGGGCCGATCTCCGGCTGGGGTACTTCTTCGTATCTTAATTGATCGGAGCCGCCGTACTGCGCGATCCGAACCGCCTTGATGAGGCTTGGCACCGCCGCGTATTTTGTCGTCGCCATTGCCGTTTCTCCTTTCGCCGTGCTGTGAGACTTTCTGGTTTTGCGAGTGGCCTTCCTTCTTTCTTGATGGTGGAATTCCGCTCATCCAATGAGATTCGGGATGCTCAAGATGAAGAGATTCGTTTTTTGGGAGCGTCCGAAAAACTCTTCGGACTCCTCTTACGATTTGTTGTTTCGCGGATCGTCTTTTGCGCTGAGGTATTCCAGTCCGAGCGGACCCATCGCGGTTACTTGCGTGACGTACTCGCCGGATTTCGCCCAGTGGAAATGGGATGTGTTGCCGGGGAGAACGATCACCGCTCCGGGCGGATAGGCTTCGAGCTTGCTCGCGTCGAACTCATCACCTAGGCCGATATAAAAGACGCCGGAAATCACTGTGTAGACCCGGTCCTCCGGGTGCTTGTGAGGCATCAGCTTTTCGCCGTGAGGCGCTTTGACCCTGATGGTGTACGGTCCGGGGTCCGAAGGCTGGCCCACGAGGACCGCCAGCCGGACGGCAGGCGGAAACGCCGGGAACGGTTTCCAATCGATCTCTTCGGACAGAATGGTTTTGAAAACCTCCTGCCCAGGCTGGTGCGGCTGGACTTTGTTTTGCAGAGCGCGCTTTACAGCGGTGGCTTTCTGAGACATACAAACCTCCTCCGCGCAGAAAATGTTAAACGTAACCAAAGACATTTGAAACGTGTCCGCCAAGCGTGGCTTCGAACACTTCCCAACGGCGACGCGGGTTACGCCTGCGGGAATCCGAACATCAACCATGACTGATTGGCTACCCAGTGCGGATACAGCTCCGTCATCCGATCGAACAGCTCCTGGTCGGACGTCGCGGTTTTCTGCAGCCGATCGAAATCCTGCAGGTAACGCTTGGTCTCCTGGATCGCCGCGGGAGAATCTGGCGCGCCAGGCTTCTTATGCCCGGCGACTACAATCTCCGGGTTCAACGCTGCTAACCGGTCGAGCGCCGCGATCCAATTCTTTCGGCTCTCGGGAGTGGTGTCGCCGACGTACATGCGGCATTGGTTGTACACAACGTCGCCGGCGACGATCAGTCCGATCGCTGGAACGTGCAGGGACGTCGAATCGGGACTGTCGGTGCGGCCCTGCTCGATGATGCGCAACTCGTGGCCCTCGAGAGTGAA
>Ga0070735_10000534_pt1 | contig 40797 bp, 30 predicted proteins | sample Coa_R1_FD_66443 | JGI IMG/M metagenome (GOLD analysis project Ga0070735, IMG submission 66443) | Surface soil microbial communities from Centralia Pennsylvania, which are recovering from an underground coalmine fire - Coalmine... | ecosystem: Environmental > Terrestrial > Soil > Unclassified ... | reverse complement strand
TTAGCAATGATTGAGTGGGAGCCCGCAGGAAAATTCAAAACTCCGCGCGGCGTTACCGTATATCCCAGACTATTGAGAACATATGGATTCCCCAGCAGATTCGAAGCTGAACCATTATAGGTGTCGGTAAAATGTACGGTACCTGTCGGCGGACTATCCAGAACGCCTGCCGTGGAGACCGCAGGCGAGACGTCAGCTCGTAAATATACGAAGCTGCCGTACGGTCCGCCCGAGAACGGAACAGGGTTGCCGTTTTGATCCGCCGTTAGGGCTGTCAACGCAGTTGAGCTGTTCTCCGGATGGACGGTTAATGGCACGGACGGTGACGAGCTACTTCCGCCAAAGTCGCCATCCCCTGGATAATGGGCAGTGATCGTATAGCTTCCGCCGGGCAGCAGGCTAGTGCTGGCCGACACGGAGCCACTACTCAGACTGAACGTTCCCGCAGGCTGATTTGGTGTGGAACTCGCGAACAATGATATCTGGCCAGTTGGGATTCCGGAAGCGCTCGTCACCGAAGCCGTGAAGGGTACGGCTTGGCCATGTACGATGTCGGCGGGTTTGTCACCATTGACATGCAATGTTGTTTGGGTGGGGATGAAAGTGACTAAGCCCCAAGAGTGCACCAAGTTATATGCATTTATCGAACCGAGACCTGTCGCCAGATCGTAGCTGCTTCCTGCAGTGTAGCCCTTCAACACACCGTAGCGATCCGCAACATTCGTCGTGCTGCAATTGAGCGTATTCGCGGAACAGGGCATCGCGATAGTGCCCGAAGTGACGTCGTTAATCACGCAGCCATTATTAGGAGTCAAAGCCGAATTACAATTCAAACCAATCTGGGAGGAAAGCATTGGCAGCTTGTATAGCACGTAGTTGGCATTTCCCTGGCCTCTTGAATTTGTGTATTGATTGACTAGAGCCATGACGCCCGCAAAAGCCGGCGCCGAAGCAGAAGTGCCGCCGAGACCTAGGAAATTCAAGCTATTCAAGCTCAAATTACAGGAACCTCCGTTGGGGTCTTGGTCCGCTTCACATACGATGTAAAAGCTGCCCGTAAATCCGTTGCTGGCAAACAGGGAAATGTCCGGAAGATCACGAGCATTGTCGTTGGGAACGCCGGCGCCCACTTGCCAACTTGGCTTCGAGTATCCTCCTGAACAACTCACCGGCTGTACGGCGTCAGAAGTAGTGCAATTACTCGAACCACCGCCCGCGCCGACAGTCCAAACGTTGTTCATCAGTCGAGAATCGTTGCAATTAATCTCAGCACTGCTTTCATACGCGTAGTCGAAAGCAGAGTTTGCGCATGAATCATTCCATGTGGTTTCGGGAATGTAACCCTTGACGGAGGCTTGATTTGAATCGTTTGTCGCATTCCAATAGGAACTGCTACCCGGAGCAAGAACGTTCCAAGTCTGTCCGAAGTTCATGAAGTCTGTTCCGCCAACCGCAATGTTGTAGGGAGTAGACGCAAGCCCGTTGACCATGAGACCGTTGTTAGCGGGTTCAGGATACGTCCCCTGATAGTCATCGCATCCCGCCGCACCGCTATCCCCACTTGAGACAAAGACTGTAATTCCCTGTGCCGCCGCTTGCTGCCACAGATTGTTGTAGAACTGATTGTTGGTCGTGCCAAGAAATAGCTCGCACTCACCGTAGCTTTCGCTAAGAATTGGAGCAAGATTGTTGTCAACAATGTAGAGGGCGGAAAGATCTATCCCACTGCCGCTATTCGTGGATGCTGAAACTACCAACTTGATGGTCGCGCCTTTGGCAACTGCGCCGGCCCATTGTACATCTAGATCAGACTCTGTCTCATCTCCGGGGACCATACCAGGATCGGGGCCATCCAGAATCACTTGAGGGTCGATCTTGGGCAAATTGAATATGTTTCTGAAATCCCGAACATCTTGGATATTGATGTTGCTTTGGCTTACGATTGCGATACTTTGAGCCGACCCATCGATGCCTGCGGCCCAAAGCGGCATCACGTTATAAATCTTGGCAAAGTCGTAGGGACCCAGCGCGTAATATTCGTTACTTGAACCAGGAAAAGTAAATTGCGAGCCTACACGCCTTACCTCACCAGTGGCTTTCGACTTCGAGAACGAGCCAACGAGATGGTGCATCGGCCTCTTTGGGAAATTGTGCAGCGAGTTCACACCAGCGACGATGGGAGCCAGAGCTGTCGGGATTTGCGGATCGCTCGCGTTTGCCCAATATTCTTGCCCACTTATTTCATACTTATGAATCTCTGTGTGAAAAGTATCTCTCACTTGAGCTGCCGTACCAGAAAATTCGATTGCGGTCCGCCCCTTGGCGACGCGCGAAACTTGAAAGCCGTGCGACTGTAGCCATAACGTAATGGCCTGAATGTCTTGGTCGGCTACGCCAAACTGTTGTCCAACTTGATCGGGAGTGAGCCATTGGTGGTAGTTCGACGACGACTTGTCCTGTTGCTCATCAAGCAGGGTCTGCAGCGCCGCCTCATTATCGGGCGCACGCTTGAGGACTAGTAGCATGCGCTCCAAAGGAAGGCTCGCTAGAGCAGCACCTTGATCAAACTGAGAACGAGCCAAAGTGTGCGTGTTACCGGTGAGCGGGGTCAACTTTGTCTCGTCAACTTGTTGGGTAATCCGGGGAAGAACGTTAGATTGGGCTGAAACTAAAAGAGGGAATGCCAACAAACACAATAGATGTCGCGGCAGAACTTCGCAGAGGAATCGGCGAGGACTGGGCATGAGACCTCTCATTCGCTCCGTCGACAAGATTCCCCCAAGAAAAGGCAGCCTTCGAGGAAGACTCATTGTTGAGACAGGGGCGGGATTATCCTGCGATGATTACCATTTAGCAACTTAAATCTACAAGATTATTCACCTCTGAGGAGCATTGGTTCAAGTGGTACGTATATAACACAGCGGCCAACTAATAAAATGTGCAGATAATTGCTCATATTGCGCAGGCCGGATACACTCGGCCCCTAGAGCCCAATATCTGTGTCCCGGCGTGCCCCAATTTTCACGCCGCGGTCTGTCGTCTTGGCGTTCTAATGAGGAATTAATACCGGTTCGGCAGATTGAGGAAACCAGAAAGACTAAATTTGACCACCACTAACGATTTCGTCAAATTTGTGACGTATTTTGTGACATAACCCTGCCATCCCAGCCCCTGCAAACACATCTAACGCGGCCTCATCGCTGCCAATAAGATGAACGCAAATTGGACGCTAGCCGATTGCGCTTATGTAACTTGCACTCACTCGACCTCATCCGTTCCTAAACCATCCAGTAAACTGTCACGCAGGAGGTCGCGAGTTCGAGTCTCGTCGGCCCCGCCATTTTTCCAACAAAACCAGTTGAGGTTGATTAGCGAAGCGTCCGTATATGAATCAATGACGCGCCGCGTCCGCTTGGGCCGACTCACGGGCTCGGTCCAGGATGTAGGCGTGGATGAGACGGACTTGCGCCGATGTGAGATCGTCCGCAAAGGACGGCATTCCGAACTCGCGGCGCGCGCCTCCTCGAACAATTTCCTCAAACATCTGGTGTGTGGGCTCTTCGGTGTAGCGTAAGTCCGGAACAGACCCGCCGCTCACTACGTTTCCGCCATGACAGCGTCCGCAAAATGTCGCGAATAGGATGCGGCCCTGCTCGATTTCGGCACGAGAAGCTGTAAGTTTGAATGTTGGCATCGGGACGGGCTGAATTTTTCGCACGAAGGGAGTAAAGGGCGCAGCGCCTCCGATCGCGAACGACAAGAGCAGTCCTGGTCCGACTTTGCCTCTGCCGACAGGTCGATTGTTCAAGACCATCGGTCCGCCCCAGCCGGCGAGGACCGCGACGTACTGAGCGCCATCCACTTCGTACGTCATTGGCGGCGCGGCGATGCCGATTCCAGAGTCGAATTCCCAGAGTTGCTTGCCATCGGTGGCGCGATAGGCGACAAGCTTCCCGTCGGCACGCCCTTGAAAAACTAGATTCCCGGCCGTGGTGAGCGTTCCGCCACTTTTGGGATCAGGAAGATCTGCGTGCCACACTTCTTTCTGGGCAACGGGGTCCCAAGCGACCAGGCGTCCTGTGGACTGCAGCTTCAGCCATTGATCGCGCACTGGGCCCACGTAGGCTCTATCGGCTCCCGTGGTCTGGTCGTGGAGATTGATCTTAAAATCAGTGGCCACCGCATGAAGAGAGGTGTCGTTGAGAACTCCGAGGTACACCAAACCAGTCGCCGGATTGAATGACATCGGATGCCAATTGTGTCCACCTTCGGCCGAGGGCCTCACGATGGTGGCGTCCTTGAGGTCGCGCACCGCGGCGTTCTCGATGGGACGTCCCTTGGAATCGATGCCGGTGGCCCAATTGGTGGGAGTAAAGGGGCGCGCGGAAATAAGTTCGCCCTTCTCCCGATCGATTACGTAGAAAAATCCATTCTTATTTGCCTGCATCACAACACGGCGCTGGCGGCCGCCAATCGTGAGATTCGCGAGCATCAAGGGCTGCGTCGCGTCATAGTCCCAGTTGTCTCCCGGCGTTGTCTGATAGTGCCAGACGTATTCCCCATTATCGGCGCGAAGAGCAAGGATGGAAGCGGTGTAGAGATCATCACCCTTGCCACGCAGTTTGTCGTACCAGGGCGATGCGTTTCCAGTACCGAAATAAACGAAGTCAAGTTCGGGATCGTAGACGATCGTGTCCCAGGTGCTTCCGCCGCCTCCAGCCTTCCACCACTCGCCTGACCAAGTGGCTGCCGCGCGTCGCATGGCCTCGGACTCGAACGGCTTGGAAGGATCGCCGGGTACGGTGTATGTTTTCCAGATCAGCTTGCCGGTCTCTGCGTCATAGGCCGAAAGAAATCCGCGGACGGCATATTCCGCTCCCGCATTTCCAATGATGACGCGTCCTTTGGCAACGCGCGGCGCACCAGTGATGGCGTACGGGCCGTCCTTGGGCGTTGTCTGCGTCTCCCAAACGCTTTTGCCGGTCTTGGCATCGAGCGCAATCAGGCGTCCGTCGAGGGCTCCGACGTAGACAAGTCCCTGATAGAGCGCAACGCCGCGATTAACGACATCGCAGCACACGAACTTTGCGTGATCTTTCGCCACGTGCGGATCATATGTCCAAAGCATCTCGCCGGTCCGCGCATTGAACGCGTAAACGACACTCCACGCGCTCGTGGTGTAAAGCACGCCGTCCTTAACGAGTGAAGTGGCCTCAAGTCCGCGACGCGTTCCGAAATCGTAAGACCAAGCGAGTCCCAGCTTGCTGACATTTTGCTCATCGATTTGTTTTAGTGGACTGAATCGTTGTTCGGAGTAATTGCGCCCGTAGGTAATCCAATTGGCGGCATCCGCGTCGCCTGCGCGGAGCGCGGCATCGTCAACTCCCTTGTCAGCGCTGACGCGAGTGCGGGCGGCGATCGTCAGGAGACAGACTGCCAGCGTAGCCAGTAATAATTTTTGGAGAAATTTGTGATGCATTCTAAACCTCATAGAGGTATCGCTCCCACTTTAGTGACTTTGGTTTTTGTCGCCCACGTCTCTTGCCCTGAGCGTCGAAGGGTCAGACGCGGGATTTTTTCTTACCCTGGGCAACTGAATCCGCGCCTCTAAAAAGGCGAACTACAAACCCGTTTCTTTGCCGGTCCTTGCGATTATCGCGGCTCGGCTCCTTCCGTTGGAGCCACCCCTGGCTTCATACCGGAATTCTGTGCAGGATTGCGCGAAAGATTCACTTCCGCTCCGAGCTTGATGAGTGTTGTCTCACCGGGAGCCTGAAAGAAAGTGAAACCCTGGCGGTCTTTCCAGGCTTGCGGGCCGCCAAGTCTGATTCCATGTTCGAGCGTCACATCGTGAATTCGGGTAACCAGCGATTCATATTCCTTTTCGCCCTGCTTGTGGCCTGAAAAATTTCCCAGGTCCGTGCTCGCTGCGAAGATCACATCGATGCCGGGAACTGATGCGATTTTTTCCGCGTTCTCCACACCGATCGGCGTTTCGATCATGATCACGACAACCATGTTGTCATTGGCAGTCTGGCGGTAGTCCGTTCCATATAGAGCTCCGTACTGGCCATTGCCCTGGCTGCGGCGGCCGAAGGGGGGATACTTGGCCCATTTCACCGCTGCCTGGGCCTTTTCCACCGTGTCGACCGTTGGCACGATAATTCCCAGAGCGCCGAGATCCGTTGCTTTCTGAATGTCGCTCTCGGTAGCATCCGGCACGCGAATGAATGGCATCGCGGAAGATCCGCGGCAGGCCCAGATCATTCTTCCCACATCCTCAAAGGTGAGCGGGCTATGCTGCATCTCGATCCACATAAAATCGTATCCAGCATTGGCCATGGCGCAGTACATATTCGGGTCAGGAGAAAAAACGGTAGCGCCGACAATCTGCTTGCCGTCTTTCAGTTTCTGCTTGGCTGTATTGTAAATGCGGACTGGAGGTTTTTGTTCTTGCGTTTGCGCTTTTCCAAGAGCCAGCCAACCGAAGGACAAACAAATCGCTGTGAACGCCACGAGTTGCTTTGCGCTCATCGAAATCTCCTTGATGCAACCATTCTTCGGCCGACGCTGATATCAGCAGTCGCCGCGCCAACACGATGCCGTGAAAAAAATGCTTTCTCGTTACTCGCGTCTAGTTGCTCGGCTTTGCCATCCGGATCCACTCGGCAAGGGTTTTCCAGTCCGGATCATCCTTGGATTCAAATTGCCGGCCGCCGGAGTGAAAGGAATCCCCGCCTGCCTCGGGCGCGAGGGGATGCAACAGAAGAATGCTGCTTTCCGTGTCACCCGGAGTCACCAGGTGCGAGACACTTCGGAAGTTCTGCCGCGTCTGCTCCTCCGTCCACGTTGTGCTCCCGGGCGCCATTCTTTGAAGGTGAAAGAACGATTCATTTTGAGAATGGCAAGCGTAGCATCTCGCGTGTTCGCCTCTTTTCTTTATAAAGATCGGCTGGACTTTGGTTTTAAAATAGTCGTAGTCGAGAGGCGACTTTTCCGCGGAGGCTCCTTTTTCTGCTGAACCTTCTTGCTGACCAGGCATTCTGGCCGGCTTGGCCGCCGTGCCGATGGCAGCCAAGCAAAACGCAGCTGCAACCACGAACATTCCCAGGTGGCGTTGTGTCATACAAGTCCTCTTTTGCGCCTGCTGAGAGCAGGCGTTCTAAATTGACGCTGAAAGGATAGTTTAGGACTTTCAGCCGGGCTCCCCCTCTGGAAAGGGACAATGAAGTAGAGCCCGCACTCGTGATGCGCATAATACAGCTTGACCGGGCAAGCGTCTACACGAAGAAAAAGAAAGCGGGCGAATCTGGCGAAGTGGGTCCTCCATGGCGCCCCTGCCGCATGCAGCCACCCCGCGAAGAATTAACGTGCAATACTATATTAAGATGAGGTAACCTGCCGGGGATGGACGGGCCCTTTTCTGATCGTACAACTAAAGCAGCTTTCTCCGACCGTAGTCGCGCACCGGGAGGTGGACATATGAGCTTGACCGCTGTAAGAAAACACATTGGTTTTTGCACATCACTCTTCTTGCTGCTGGCTCTGCTTTTTGCACTTCCGTCGTCCGCGAGTACGGGCCGCATTTACGTTACGAATAGCGCCGGGAATTCCATAGATGTTGTGGACGCGAGCACGAACAAAGTTGTCCAGACCATCAAAGGCATCGAAGTACCGCACGGCGTTAATTTTTCACCCGATGGAAAGCGCGTCTATATCAGCAATGAATCTGATCATGTCCTCGATGTAGTGGATCGAGAGTCAGGCAATATCGTCAAGACGATTGCTCTTTCCGGCCGACCCAACAATATCGCGGTCACGAAAGATGGCCGTCAGATTTTCATTTGTATCGCCAGCAGCCCAGGCGCAATGGACGTTGTAGATACGACGTCGATGGAATTGGCCAAGAGCATTCCGATGAAAGCGCCGTTGCACAACGTGTACGTAACGCCTGACGGCCGGTTCGCCGTGGCAGGCTCGGTGCGTGGAAAATTCGCGGTCGCTGTCGATGTCGAAACCGCAAAAATTGTGTGGGAACTTGCATTTGACCAAGGCGTGCGCCCCATGGCGTTTGATGCAAACCCGGACGGTTCTACACGCCACATGTTCGTGCAGCTATCAAACTTCCATGGATTTTCAGTAGTGGATTTTGCCACGCACAAGGAAGTCTCCAGAGTTAAGTTTCCTGACGAACCGAATGGGTTCGGAAAGCAAGAGGGGCGCCTGGGCACTCCTTCGCATGGCATCGGCGTTGCCCCTGACGGAAAAACCTTGTGGGTGAATAGCGTTCTGGCGAATGCAGTGTTCGTCTATTCCCTGCCTGACATCAAGCTGCTCGGGCATGCGGACCTTCCAACGATCGACGTGTCGGGACGCCAGCCAGTTGGATCGACGCCCGACTGGCTGACTTTCGCACCCGACAGCAAAACCGTCTATGTAGCGGATACGGCATTGAGAATGGTGTCCGCGATCGACGCGAAATCTCTCAAAGAAGTGGCCCGAATCAAAGTGGGGGAAGTGCCGAAGCGAATGAATACGCTCGCGCTCCCCTAGTTTCTACTACACCAATAACGCAACAAACGGGGACTCTCCACATTCTTTGGAGAGTCCCCGTTTGTCGTTTCAGCTATTCCTCATAAACATTTTGTGTTTCGTAGACGAGCCGAGTGTCTGCTTGATGACGGCAAAAGGTCTTTAGAGAGTCGATCCGTTCCACAATTCGAGGTTCCCGCTATTTTTTAGGGGATTGCGTCGTCGTCTTCATCACTTCGTCGTTGAAACTTTGCATTTCCGTAAGCGAGCATGGGGTTACTTCCATGGGAGCGGAACTACGTTTGAACACTCTTTTCGCTGTAAATGATTTCGTGTAGGCCTTCGGGTCGTCGAACGTCACGCTGAGTTCGAGAGTGTCGTGGTCCAGCCGTCGAAAGCGCTCGATCAAATGCAGTGCATCACTGTGTGGATGGCCCACCTGATCGATCCAGGTCTTATCATTCAGATCAATTGTATCTATAACAAATGTATCGCCCTCGTATTTTCCAATCGAGTCGCCTATCCATGTAGAGTCGGGGCTTTTCGGATGTTCCCGATCGAGCGCAATGGGCCGCCACACATCGGGAAATTCATAGAGAATGTAAACAGTGCCTGGGGTTTGAACCAGAGAAAATTGCCAGGGGTAATTGTAAAGGCGCGTTATTCCAGGAGGATCACAATACTTCTGAACAGGATCATTGACCGCTTCGAAAGTCCCGTGGGCGCCGAATGGGGGCCTTGCAGCTTTAAATTTTTCCATCGCCCAGGGAAGTTCCTCGGGTTTAGCGCCCCGCGGATCGGCCGGATCCCAGCTCGGCGAGCCTCCTTCGACCGCCCAGACGCCTGAAAAATCCGGAACCCGGGCAACGGCGGTGGATTCATGCTGCCCAGCCGAGGAAGCAACCGGAGCGGATTGAGCGCGCACGACAGGCGAAAATAGGGGCGTCGCGAGCAGAACAAGTGTCAATCTCGATTTGCGTTGGGTCATTTTCACAACTCCCACTTCTAAATTTCAATTTCGGCAGGGATCAGCGCGAAGAGTTTCATCCTCTTGGGAAGGTGCACGCTTTAACCTGAGTGTGAAGGTAGCGCATGGCCGTTAACCACAAATTTCAGCAGATTTGTTGAAGCACCACTCAGGCCCGTGGTTGCACCGTTTTTAGCCGGATGAGTCTCGGCAATGACTTCATCACCTGGCTTCATGGAATCCTTGGCCCAGCCGTTACGCGTCATCAACGTCGGCGCGGCCAGTTCGATGATCCAATCTTTGACCTCACCTTTGCTGTCCTTCACGTCGATATGGACGATGCAATGTGGATTGCTCCAATTGAAACTTGTTACGGTTCCATTCAGGGTGATTACCTTATCCATGTCGTAACCCGAAGTGCCGTGGTGGGCGGCGATCGGACGGGAAATGAGCAGGAGTGCGGCAGCAAGACAAAATGAAATAGATAGTTTGCCCTTCACTGTGCTCCTCCAAATGCGATTTTTGGAACCCAAGCACGAACGATGGCGGCATCATAGCAGGATTGCAGGCGTCTAGAAATCAGATCGTTCCGAGACGCGGAGTCGCGGTTGTAAGCGGCGTGCTTCGAGTTTTCCCGTTTCACATATGGCGATAAGGGTGTATATGGTGCCATGCGAATTACCGCTCGCTAATTTCGCTTCCAAACGGAGGGCACCATGAACTGTCCATTCAAACGAATCCTGGCAATAGGGCTGGTCTTGTCCGCTGTTCTGGCCATTTCACTTGAGCGGCTACGCGTACATGCCCAAAACGCCTCCTCGGCCACACCGGCCGACTATTTGAAATGGCGAAATGAATTGAAAAATTGGGGCCGCTGGGGCGCGGAAGACGAACGTGGCGCATCGAATCTGATCACTCCTGCGAAAAGTTTGAGCGCGGCGAAGCTGGTCAAGTCCGACATTGTGATTTCCCTTGCTCATGCGGTTCCGCAACAAGCTGATCCGGAAGTTCCGGCCGCGGCGGTTTTTCATCGCACAACGAACGGAATCACCTCTACAAACACAACCGATACGTATGCTGTGAGCTATCACGGGCTCGGCGTGTCGCACATGGACGCATTTTGCCATTTCTTCTTTGAGGGCAAGATGTTCAACGGCTACTCGGTGGCCGACAATATTTCTCCAGAAACCGGATGCAAGAAAGGCTCGATCATGGCCTGGAAAGATGGCGTCGTTACGCGCGCTGTCCTCTACGACATGCCGCAACTCAAGGGAGTTGACTCCATTGAACCAGGCACGCCGATTACCCGCGCCGATCTGGAGGCGTGGGAAAAGAAATCCGGAATAAAAGCGAGTGCGGGTGACGTTATTTTGCTGTATGTCGGCCGCTGGAAACGAAGGGCGGAAAAGGGGCCTTCACCCGGAATGGTTGCCGGCTATCATCCCGATGTAGTTCCCTTCATCAAGGAGCGCGATATTGCATTTATCGGTCACGATTTCAATATTGATTGGAATCCGCGTCCCGGGTGGGGCGCAGCGGAGAATATACCGGTGAATCCAGTCCACCAGGCGGTGCTGAACTGGATGGGCGTAAGCATTATCGAAAATCTGGATCTGGAAAAAGCCGTGGAAACGGCCAGGCGCTTGAAGCGCTATGAATTTATGATTTCATTCGCGCCGCTTCCAGTCGAAGGCGGCACCGGATCGCCGATTAATCCGTTGGCGATTTTCTAAGCAAATCATTCACGCGAAACTCTTATCCTAATTCCCGGATATTGTTTTCGCGGATACGGATGGCACTTTCTTGCCGGCCTGCCAGACTGCCGAAAGTCTTTCAGTATTATGAATATCGTCCAGCGGGTTGGCATCGAGCACCATGAAGTCGGCTTGCCTGCCGGATTGTAGAGTTCCGAATTGCTTCGAGCCGCCCAGAATTTCCGCGTTCGTGCCAGTTGCGGCGACGATCGCTTGCATGGGCGTAAGGCCGGCTTCCACCATGAGTTGCAATTCCCGATGTTCGAAATAGCCCGGGAAACGCGTGGGTATTCCGGAATCCGTGCCGAAGGCGACCTTTGCGCCAGCATCGGAGAGCCTCTTTAGATTCATCTTGGCCATTTGCAGTCCGGCCCGGTACTTCGCGATATCAGGATCTTTTTGGCCCTTTTCAATATTTTCCGGACTGCGAATGATCGCCAGTGCCCCGGGCTCAAGTCCTCGCAGAAAAAATGGATCTTTAAGCCACGGAAGATTATCTGCGTATGCAAACAGCACTTCGTCGCGCACCAGCGTGGGAATCAGGAAAACGCCGCGTGCTTTCATGGTTTTAATGAGTTCATCGTCCACGGGCTGGTCACGAATGCTGTGAGCGAATCCGTCCAGGCCTGCGGCGAGCAATGCCTTCGCGTCGGCCAAATAATATTCGTGGGCGAACACGCGGATATGCTGCTTATGCGCTTCGTCGATGATGGCTTGATAGACGGGGGCCGGAATCTTGGTGCCATGGCCCAAATTGTCATCGATCCACATTTTTATGTAGTCAGGGTGATGGGTGGCAAGTTCACGCACATCCGCGCGCGCCTCTTCCGGATTTTGCGGACGGTAGCGCGCATCGTTGGGGTAGGTTTTGCCCGTGTACTCAATGAAGCCGTGGCCCGCTGTGTAGAGGCGCGCGCCGCCCGCAGTTCCGGCACGCTGAGCGTCTCGTATGCTGTAAATCGCGTCCTCATCCTGCCCGAAGGAAGCAACAGTACCTACACCGTATGCGAGGTATTTGTTAAGTTGCTTCACAACGTTTTCCTGCGTGTAGTGCCCTGCGGCGGAATCGGCGCCGTTAGAGGACAAACCCAGGTGCCCATGAAGATTGATGAGCGTGGGCATGATCGTCTTGCCGCTGACGTCCTGCACGACGGCATCCTTAGGAATGGAAACAGTTCCCGCACTTCCGGCTGCCACGACATGATCGCCTTCAATGACGAGCACGGAATTCTGGATTGCAGGCCGGCCCGTTCCATCAATCAGACGCGCGCCTTTGAGCACAATCTGTTGCGTCTTGGCTTGAGCGCCAGCGCGGGGGCAAGTAATAAGCGTGGCCAGAAAAGTAAAGAGCATCACCCATTTAAATGAGCGATCGATGGTTTTCATCTTCTTCCTCCCTATCGACCCGGAATATTAGTGCAGGCGAATGGCTCCGTCAAACCTGCTTGTAGAAATCATTGAAGTTCTTTCGCGTTTTCATATCCCAGGCGCAGCATTGCTTGTTGCTTTCCGTTGACCGAGCCTCGCGTCAGCCATTCGAGCGACGCGCGAAACAATAAGAGGTGATTCCTTTCCCACATTGCGTTGTGCGAAGAACAAGCAAGATCGATAAAAACCTTCTGCGGAGAACCAAGGTCTGCGTAAAACTGTCGCACGCGCTCCTGCTGTACTTGTTTGTCATGCTGGCCGCTGATCATGAGAATTGGAATTTGCGTCTTGGCGACTACATCGGCATTCCAGCCCCAGGTGGTGACCTGAGGGGCACGCCGTACGCCAGGACCCCACGTGGCGCCCACTGGATCCGACTTGATCATTTCCGACCATACACTTTCACTCGCCGCCGGATCGTATTGATCTTGGCAGCCCACCTGCCGATCCCAATTTGCTGTGAACTCTTCGTGTGATTGCGTGTTCATCGCCGGTCCTTCGGCTGGAAGCTGCGCCGGAGCGCTCGCTGACAAGGTCCGTGTATAGGCGGGAGCCAGCAGAACCAGCTTCAGCAACTTTTCAGGATGCTGCGCGGCATAACCTGCGGCGCGTGGTCCTCCAAGCGACCAGGCAACGACACTAATTTGGTTTACGTGCCGGAGCGCGCGAATGTAGTCGACAACTGCGCCGATATCATTCCAATCGGATGCGATCGTGGTCATCTGGTGCGGATAGCTCGGCGTACAAGGCGCGGATAACAAATTCGGAACGAACGGTGTTTGCTGTTCGCGCGCAAGATTGCATGGATCGTTCATTGCCGTGGGACGCGTTGACCGTCCGTAACCCGTCACATCCATCGCGAACACGTCGAATCCCGACCGAGCTAGGTACGCCATCCAACTGTAGTCCTGATAGAGCACGTCGAAAGACACTTCGGCGGGCGTGCCTGCGCCATGAACAAACAGCACCACACGATCCGTTGCAGAAGCTGCCCGCAGAACCATGCCTGCCTGAAGCCGCTCTCGGACGTAAATCTGAGCGATTTGTCCGGACATGAAGGGCACGGTTGAGTGTACGGAGACGTAATGGTCGACCGTAAGTAAATGATCGCCATCAGCAGCAACCACCGACCGGGTGAGCAAAGCGCAGGCAACCAGGACCGCCGTCAGGAGAAACGCGAGGGCTGCCGTTCTGCTTGTCATCAGAGTTCCTCCATGCGCTATGCGGCCTGAGCTGACGTTTAGATCCGGTGCAGTTCAGATAACATAGGGGGAAATTTAAGTCCAGCAAAGGATGGAGCACACTGGGGAGATTCATAGAGCACGCGACATGAATCGGCCGGCTTATCTTTCTCCGAAGAATCTCAGTGATAGAATGCAAGGTCGAAATCGGAGCGAAGTTCTGGTTTCGCTCTACGTTCAGCTTTTAGTGGGTCGGATACCACAATTCTTGGGAGGCTTAAATTTGCGTCAAATCCTCAAAATTATCCTGGCTGGAGCTGCGCTGATGAATCTGGCGGCTGGTGCATCGGCGCAGTCATTTCAATTGAAGGAGGCCTCCATCAGCGACATCCATGCGGCGATGCGTGCGGGAACGCTCACGTGTCACGCCCTGGTTCAGCAATATCTCAACCGTATCGAGAAGTATGACCAGCAAGGCCCCAAGCTCAACGCGATGATTTACGTCAATCCTATGGCGTTGCAGCAAGCGGACGCGATGGACCAGGAATTCAAACGCATGGGGAAACTGAAACCGCTCGGTTGCATTCCTGTCGTTTTGAAAGACAACTATGACACGGCAGATATGCCGACGACTGCCGGATCGATTTTGCTCAAGGATACGAAACCGGAAAAAGATGCTTTCGCGGTTACCCGGTTGAAACAAAACGGCGCGTTGATACTCGGCAAAGCAAACATGCAGGAATTTGCGCTCGGTGGAATCACAGTAAGCTCCTTAGGTGGACAAACCAAGAATCCCTATGATTTGACCAGGACTCCAGGTGGCTCTTCAGGCGGCACGGCCGTTGCAGTGGCCGCGAACTTTACGGCAGTGGGTACCGGCTCGGACACTGGCAACTCGATACGCTCGCCATCTTCCGCCAACAACCTGGTGGGCATTCGTTCAACGGCCGGATTAATTAGTCGCGCGGGAATCGTGCCTGTTTCGTTCACGCAAGACGCGATTGGGCCGATCACGCGCACCGTGGCCGATGGAGCGCGGATGCTCGACGCCATGGCGGGTTACGATCCCGATGATCCGATAACCGCGTTGAACTCGGGGCACATTCCCCGAACTTATACTGCGTTTCTCCAGAACGGGTTAAAAGGCGCGCGCATCGGAGTTCTCAAAACGCTATTTGGAAATCGGCCGGAGCATCAGGAAGTGAACGACGTTATGGAGCGCGCGATCGAGGCGCTCAAACAACAGGGAGCCATCATCGTACCGGTGGAAGACGCTGCTCTGGATCCAAACATGTTGGTCGAGAAGTTGAGCCTTGAAGAGTTTGAGTTCAAACCAGAGATCAACCATTATTTGGAAAATCGTGGACTAGGCGTTCCTGTGCACTCGCTGGCTGAAATCATTGCTTCCGGCAAGTACGATAAGCCCACGCTGCAAAAGCGTCTGGCACTTTCTGAGAGTCTCGATTACCTGAATGATCCGGAATACAAGAACCGTCGGATCAAAATCGACGCACTGAAAATCGAAGTGGCTAATTTGATGGCACAAAATCAGCTGGATGCTCTGGTTTATCCGCACCAGAGGCGCCTGGTCGTACCTATCGGTGAGACGTTCCAACCCGATCGTAATGGCGCTTTGGCGGCTCTAGCGGGCTTCCCTGCTATTGTCGTTCCCGCGGGATTTTCTATGCCGACCGAAAATGCCCCCATCGGCGTACCTGTCGGAATTGAATTCATGGCACGTCCCTGGGAGGAACCAAAGTTGCTACGGCTGGCTTACGGCTTCGAGCAGGCGACACATGCGCGCAAGCTGCCGAAGTCTGCCGCTGATTGACATGGACTGACTTGAAATCTACACTTCGCAGTGGATTTTCGCGCAAGAACTCACAGGAGGAAATAAAATATGGTACGCAAGGCGTCGGCAGTTTGGAACGGATCACTGAAAGAAGGCAAGGGCACGATTTCCACCGAGAGCGGTGTTCTCTCAAAGGCTCAATATTCTTTTTCGACACGCTTTGAGAATGGCGTGGGCACGAATCCCGAGGAATTGATTGCCGCCGCGCACGCAGGATGCTTCACGATGGCGCTCTCGGGTCAACTCACCAACGCAGGACTTACCCCGGAAAGCCTGGAAACCACCGCCGCAGTGACCATGGAAAAACTGGAAGCCGGATTTACAATCACGAAAGTCCATCTCGATGTGACTGCGAAGGTTCCTGGCGCGGATCAGGCGGCCTTTGACAAAGCAGCGGCAAATGCCAAGGCGGGATGCCCCATTTCGCGTCTGCTGAAGGCAGAAATCACCATGACTGCGCGCCTGGCGGGAGATCGCGCCGTCACCGCGTAAACCAAGCTTGGTTGAACAACGTTAATAAGTGAGACGGATGGGTGTATCATGAGGGCAATTCGGGAGGCTGTATGCGGCTCCGAAAATTGCTCGCTCTTCTTCTTTTTCCTTTTGTTGCGACATCTGAAATAGCGGCGCAGCAAAAATCCGACCCCACTCAGGATCGCTTGGCGAACGCTTCCGGCATGGCGAGCCTGACAAACAACGACGTGGAGTTGCTCTCATCAGAGGCACGCTCAGGCAATCCAGAAGCTCAATACTGGCTAGCTATGGTCTACGAAGACGGTAGACTCGTGCCTAAGGACGCAAGTCAATTCGAATACTGGCTCGTGAAGTCAGCCGAGCAAGGTTTTGTGCGCAGCGAAGAAGTGCTTGGATTGGTGCTCAAGGATAAGGACCGTCCTGCATCGGAGAGATGGTTGCTCCGGGCGGCGGAACAAGGAGACGCCGAGGCGCAACTTTGGCTGGGCCTCGCGTATGAGGAAAACTGGTACGGAACAACAGACTATCAACTCGCGGCAAAATGGTACGCGAAGGCCGCGGATCAAGGCCAACCGGACGCACAGGTGAGTCTCGGCCAAATGTACAAAGACGGCCGAGGGGTGGAACAGAGTTATCGGATGGCTGCGGAATGGTATCGCAAGGCAGCCGAGCATGTTCCAGATTTTGAAGGAGCAGGACAAGGTCGAAACGAATTAGCACTGCTTTACATGGACGGACTGGGAGTTCCGAAAGATTACGTCTTGGCTTATATGTGGCTCTCTGTGGCGAACCTCAAACAAGAATGCGCCATGCTCCAAGCCGAGATGACTCCCGCTCAAATTTCTGAGGCTCAGCGAATGGCCGAACAATGGAAAGCGGCGCATCCAGCGCCTGAAATTCTATATTCCTCGAAGTGAATCTTTACATCCTGCCACGGACTTTTTTAAAACCGCCTCGGCACTATATTTCGTGTTTGACGCGGCGCATAGATGTGGTATTGGTTTGCCCTGACTTTTTTGACCAGTTAGTGAAGCTACGCTCCAAAATCGGTGCGCGCTCCGAATAGCGCCTGCATCCGAAACGCCTCTACTGCGAAAGGACACTTTGCAATGTTCGAACAGGTTCTAAACCCGGCGGGAAACCTATGGCTTACCGTCTTGATTGCCTTGGTTCCGCTGATTGCCCTACTCTTCATGCTCGCGGTCCTTCGCATGACCGCCTGGCTCGCCACCATCATCGTAGGAGCGGTCACGATTCCGTTGGGAGTATTGGTGTGGCACGCGCCTCTCGTCAGTTCATTGAAGTCCTACCTGTACGGTGGTCTGACCGGATTCTGGGTAATTGATTGGATCACATTCTGGGGCATCACGATTTTTAACACGCTGGTGCTCACCGGAAATTTCGATCGATTCAAGAAGTGGATGATTCACCACGCCACCGCCGATATTCGGATACAGACGATTATGATGGCCTGGGCCTTCGGAGCGCTGCTGGAGGGACTCGTAGGCTTCGGCGTGCCTTGGGCGATCGTTGTCCCGATTCTAGTCAGCTTGGGAATTTCCGACCTCGATGCCATTCGCGTTGCCGCGCTGGCAAACAATGCGCCGGTATCCTACGGAGCACTGGGAGCGCCCATTCTAGGCTTGGCCGCCGTAACGGGGCTTCCCATGATGGCGCTGTCAGGTTCCATCGGCGATATCGTTGCGATCCTTGCCTTGCTGCCGCCCTGGGTGCTGATCTACCTCGTGAGCGGACCGGAAGGGGTCAAGGAAGCGTGGCCGCTGGCAATTGTGGGGTCGCTTTCTTATGTTCTGGGCCAGTGGCCCGTCGCCCATTACTTGGGGCCTTATCTGCCGGACCTGAGCGGAGCGCTGACATCTTTCTGGGTGCTGTTTTTCTTCGTGAAGATGTGGCGTCCAAAAACGATTCGCGGATTCGGTGGCGCGCCTTTGGCAACTGTTCCAGTCAGACCGGCAAATCACGAGGAGCTAAATTCGGTCCGCGAAGCGTTTACAGTCTGGACGCCATACCTCGCGCTCATCTTTGTTGTTGTTGCAATTACCAATCCCAAGTCCCATATGCCGATGATCAGTTGGCTGAAGCTCTCGGTTTCAGCCATGTCGTCGGTAACGCACAGTGCTATTTCGTCGACATTTAACTTCGCCCCGTTTGGAGGCGGCACTTCAACGCTGGTTGCGTGGCTCGTAATTTTGGCGATCCTGCGGCCAAGCGGGGACACAATAAAGAAAGTTTTCGCGCAAACATTTCATCAGATGTGGGGCGCGCTGCTGGTGGCATTTTTTATTTTTGCGCTGGCATACGTTTTCGTTTTCACAGGAATGGCAAACTCGCTGGCGTACGGCATATCGAAAATCGGAGTATTTTTCGTGGTCCTGGCGCCGGTTCTTGGTTGGATTGGCGTGGCCCTCTCCGGCAGCAATACGGCCACGAACGCGATGTTTGGACCGGTACAGGCCATGACCGGGAGGCTGCTGAATCTGCCCGTGCTGTTCTTGCCATCGATCAATTCTGTGGGCGCAGAAGTTGGCAAGCCGATCGCGCCACAGACAGCCAGCGTCGGCGTGTCAACCAGCAAACTCGTGAGAAGCGAGGGCCAAGTTATTCGGCACAATATGGGCTGGACGCTCATCATGCTCGCTTATCTGATCCTGATCGGTTTGCTTTTCTATTACGTATTCCCGAACCGCATGACGCTCTAGTGGGTCAGATGAAGGGCGGGTTGCTGCGAGGCTCTGCGGATAATTTCCGCGCCAATCTGGTCGAGGGGAAGAATTTTTTCGGCCAAGCCGGCGCGCGCGACGAAGCCGGGCATGCCCCAGACGACGCTGGTGTCCTCATCCTGGACAATGACGGGCGCATTTTCCCTGTAGAGCGCTTGGCATCCTTTCAGGCCGTCTTGCCCCATCCCTGTGAGAATTACGCCAAGAGCTTTGGGGCCAAAAACATTAGCAACTGAACGAAATAATACGTCCACGGAAGGCCTGCAGAAGTTCTCACGCGGTCCATGGTGAGTCCGCAAATGGACCATGCCTCCCTCTTCGCGAACCACCATGTGATAGTCTCCCGGCGCAATCCAGATGCAGCCGGGCTCGAGCAATACTCCAGGGCGGCATTCCAGAACCGGCAGGGAGCACTTGGCGCTTAGGCGTTTGGCAAGCAACGCCGTAAAGATCGGCGGCATATGCTGCACGACGACTACCGGCAATGGAAAGTCGGCGGGCAACGTTGGCAAGAGTTTTGAGAGCGCCTCGGGTCCACCAGTCGAAACGCCGATAGCAATTATCGCAAGACGCGTTGTGCGAGCGGAAGTTGGCCGAATTCTAAATTCGACCGGCTGAATTATCCGGGGAGGTTCAAAAACGTCTCCAGCAGGCATCTGCGTCGCAGTGGAAAGATGGCAAAGCGATCGTATTTTGGGAACGAGTTCGCTCGTAATGCCCCCGGACGTGGCACCCATGTCCGTGTTGCTCGGTTTCGTTACGTAGTCGGTCGCGCCCAAGGATAGGGCCTCGAGAGTTGCTTCCGCTCCCCTTTCCGTGAGGGTGCTGAACATGATGATGGGAACATGAGGAAGTACCTTGCGGATCTCCGGAATCGTTTCCAGCCCGTTCATTTCAGGCATCTCGATATCCAACAAGATAACATCGGGCCGCAAATTTGGAAGTTTGGCCAAGGCCAATCGGCCGTTACTGGCTGTGCCAACAACTTCCAAATCAGGATCGTGTGAAAGGGCGTCTGAGAGCGCTTTCCGAACGACAATGGCGTCATCCACGATTAGGATGCGTTTTCTAGGTGACGATCCCAATCCGCACGGCCTTCCTCTTACTCCAGAACCCTCAGAAGTGAAGTCAGCTGATCGCAATGCAAGCGAGCCTCATCGGCGTTGCCGAGTAGGCCGAGACATTAAATACCCTCAAGCCGCCCTACGCGCCGGATGATCCACGTGTCCGTTGCCGTGTGAATCATCGGTGATTTTAAATTGCTCGACCAGCCCGCGCAGTTGCGTGGACATCAGCGCCAGAGATTGCGCGGCCTTCATGGATTCATGGGCGTTGGAGGACGTGCCTTGCGCCGCCTGCGCTACGCCTGCGATGTTTTGTGAGATTTCAGTTGAGCCTTTCGCGGCCTCAGTGACGTTGCGTGACATCTCGTTCGTCGTGGCGCTCTGTTCCTCGACCGCTGTAGCGATCGTGCTCGATATGTCATTGAGTTGGTTGATGACGGCGCTGATCGTGCCGATTGCGTCAACCGCTCCCTTGGTGTCGTTCTGAATCGCTGCGATCTTCTGGCTGATATCTTCTGTGGCCTTGGCCGTCTGTTTCGCCAGTTCCTTCACCTCATTGGCCACCACGGCGAATCCCTTGCCCGCTTCGCCGGCCCGCGCCGCTTCAATCGTGGCGTTGAGCGCCAGCAAGTTCGTTTGTTGCGCGATGGAGGTAATTACCTTGATCACCTGGCCGATTTCCGCGCTGGATTCGCCAAGCTTGGAGATTGTTGCGTTGGTGGACTGCGCCGTCTTCACCGCCTCGCCCGCTACCCGTGCGGATTCCGTGGCATTCTTGGCGATGTCCTGGATCGTTGCGCTCATCTCTTCCGCGCCTGTAGCAACTGTTTGCAAATTACGGTTCACTTGATCAGTGGCGGTGGAGACCACGTTGGCCTGGGCCGTCGTTTCTTCAGAGTTCGTTGTAATTTGCTGGCTGACGGCGGAGAATTCCTCGCTCGCGTTGGCTACCTGTTGCGCGTTCTCGGCAATCGACGTGATGGTATCGCGTATGGCCTGCATTGTTTTGTTCAGGGCTGCGGCCATGATTCCGACTTCATCGGTCGAATCGATGTCCAGCGTCCTGGTGAAGTCGCGGTCGGCCAGCGACTGAAGAATGCTGACGGTTTGCTGAAGAGGGCTTGCGATCGATCGCGTGATCGCAATGGTCATGACCACGACGAGCACGAAAGCCCCAATCAGCAAGCTGATAACCCAATAGCGCGACGTGGAATAAACCGCCTTTGCCGTTTTCGAAGACTCCTCTGCGCCTTTATTCTGCAATTCGATGGCGGAATCCAATATCGCTTCTGCCGCCTGAAGCGCATCACGCTCTTCGTTCATCGCAAGCTTTATGGCCTCCGCTTTTTTATTTTCCCGAGAGAGATCAAACACCTGCTTGTGAAGCACCATATATTTGTCCCACGCCGGACCGAAGGCCTCGTACACTTTCCGCTCTTCATCGGAAGCGATCATCGGCTCATACTCCTTCTCATCTTTTTGGATGCTTCGCAGAATGGCCTGTGTCGACGCTTCTTCCTTCTCCATGGCGGCTCTATCAGTTGCCACAAGGTGAGAGAGTTCCTTGAGGCGCACGTCGGAAGCGTTATATTTGAGTTGTGCTAAGACCCGTATGCTTGGCATCCAGTTCGTGGCAATATCATTCGTGCTGGCATTCAATTTGGCCATCTGGGAAAGTGCCACAACTCCAAGAATGACCATCATGATAAGAACAATTCCGAATCCTACCCCGAGTTTCTTGCTGATCTTCATATTCCGGAACCATTTCATATTCCCTCCCTTTTTAATCCGTCATTTTTTAAACGCTGTAATCCGAACTAACACTCGCTATTCAGGAGCCAGATTCGCCGGTGTGCGTATGATTTTGAGTGTGAGCTTTAGACGGCCCACAATTCCGGCATTGCATTCAACTAGCGGCCACAGTCCCTAGGGCTGATTCCGTTTCGCAGGCTTTTTCGGTGTCGAGCACGTGCATCAATTGTTTGTCGAGTTTATGTATGCCGAGAATCACCTCGCGCACTTTGCCCTGAAGAGTTTCGGGAGGCCGCTCGAAAGAGTCTTCGTCAACTTCCACGACGTCGCCAATCTCATCCACCAGGAAACTTATCGCGCCATCCGCGGAGCGGACCACCACGTTCATGGGGAGCACGTCATCGGGCCGATTCGGCAATTCCAATCGTCGACGCAAATCAATGGCGGTAATAATCTGCCCGCGGAGATTCATCAGTCCGTTGACCACGTCAGGTGCCAGAGGAATCTCCGTTAATTCCAGGTAACGGAGTACTTCCTGAACTTTCTGGAGTTCAATGCCAAACATGAGCTTGTCGAGATAAAATGTGCAGAACTGGTGTGTTTGCGCCATGGCTCAGCTGGAGACCTCCGCATGTTCGATTTGCAAGTTTCGTGCGTGCTTGGACATGCGTCTGATCGTGGGAACGTCCAGAAGTTCGGTAACACGCTCATTGATCACGACGGCATAGAGAACTCCTGCGCGAGTTGCCGGAGTCTTCACTTCCGCCTGATCTTCGACAATGTCCAGAATTCGCTCGACGACCAGGCCCAGCGACTCGCCATCGTCGTTGCAGACGAGCACCTGCAGGGGTCCCGATTTAGGCTCGGCCGAACGTCTTGCCTCGCGAACGCGCTGCCGCCTCTCTTCCAGTACGCGATCGAGGCGAATCAAGGGCAATATTTTTCCGCGGTACTGAACGACCAGCTCATTTCCTGATTCTTCTACGTTCGAGGCGGGAAATTCTTCGAGGCGCGCGAGCATGGACAGCGGCAAAGCCATCCGAGAATCATCAATCCCGGCAAAGAGTAGAAATGTTTGCTTTTCAACCTCTCTTTCGAGTGCTTCGTTGGCTTTCTCGTCTACGGCGCGGTCGCGTACTCCCGAAAGGATGCTGGCGCTCTGCGCGAGGCCTACAACGTCCAGGATGAGCGCTACTTTGCCGTCACCCATTATGGTGGCGCCGGCAAATACTTTGATACCCCGCAACCGCTTGCCCAGCGGCTTGACGACAATTTCCTCCGAGTCCTGAATTTCATCGACCACGAGTCCAAACGGGTGGTCATCGGCCTGCAGCACCACGATGTTGATCGCGGCATCTTCCTCGGCCTTGTAGCCCGTTTCTCTTTTAAGCTTAAGTTCTTGGTCCAAATGCACGAGGGGCAATAACTTTCCTCGCATGCGGTACACTGGGACGCCGTGCACCTGCTCGACGTCTTTACGCACGCGATCGCCACCCAATCGCACTAGCTCCTGAATGCTGACTTGAGGGATAGCGAAGCGCTTGCCGGCGGTTTGAATGATGACGGCGCGAACGATAGCGAGCGTCAGGGGAATCTTGATTTTAATCGCGGTTCCCTTCCCCGCTGTGCTCTGCAGATCAATCGAGCCGTTTACTCGATCGATGTTTGTCTTGACGACGTCCATCCCGACGCCCCGCCCGGAAAGATTGGTCACTTTCTCAGCGGTGGAAAAACCGGGAAGAAAAACAAGATTCAGCACTTCGCGATCGCTCATTTGCGCGGATTGTTGCGGTGTAATCAGGCCCCGCTCGAGAGCCTTGTTTTTCACCCGGGCTGTATCGATTCCGGCGCCGTCGTCGGAGATTTCAATCACCACCTGGCCGCCTTCATGGCAGGCGCGCAACTTCAAATGACCCTCCGGGCGTTTTCCCAGGGCCACGCGTTTCTCGGGCAACTCGATTCCGTGGTCCACTGAATTCCGCACAATATGCGTTAACGGGTCCTTGATGGCTTCAAGAAGGCTCTTGTCGAGTTCCGTTTCTTTCCCTTCCATTTCAATTTGCACTTGCTTGCCACAGCCCTTTGCAACGTCTCTGACGACACGCGGGAACTTATCAAACACATTGCTGATCTGCTGCATGCGGGTCTTCATGACCTCTCCCTGCAGCTCGCTGGTCAGAAGATTTAATTGTTGAGTTGAGCTGTTCAGAGTGGGGTCACTTTGCCGCGCTGAGAATTGTGTGATTTGATTTCGCGTCAGGACAAGCTCACCGACAAGATTCATGAGCTTGTCCAACAGGTGGACATCCACGCGAATGGTTTCGGCTGCTGAATTACTGGCTCGTGACTCATCTTGCAGGCGCAGGGCGCCCACAACGTCTTCCTGGGTTACCGATCCGTTGGCGACTAGAATTTCACCGATGCGGCGGGGGTCGCCGTCTATCTGTTCTCGCAAGGCAGCTGCGAGAACGCTGGACGTAATTAGGCCCTTTTCAATGAGCAATCCCCCTACCTTGCCGCTGGCCGCCCGAAATTTGGCTTCATTGGCGCCTTCCGCTTGGGAAGAGTCTTTCGACTGTGTTTGAACGGGGGCCGCTTCCTCCACTTCCTCTAGCTTTTCCACCGGCTCTTCTGTCATGGACGCGCCGGCCTCTTTCTTTGCGGAGTGAGGTTTTTTTGAAGAGGCTCGGGATTTCGCTTCCGTCCCAGCCTTGCTTTCGGGCTTCCGGCCGGATTGTTGCAGGCTGTTAAGCTTTTCGATCAGATCCGGGTAGTCCTCTTTGCCATCCTGACCGGAAGTCTGAATTTCCGAGAGGATACTTCGGATGGCGTCCACCATGGACAACAATCCACTGGTGAGTTCCGCCGTCAAGGAAATCTTGCCGTCCCGAAAACTTGAAAGCAGGCTCTCGCCCGCATGAGCGACCTTCTCCAGTTTGCTGAAACCCAGGAATCCGCAGCTGCCCTTAATGGTGTGGATGGTTCGAAAAATGCTGGAAAGAAGTTCTTCAGAGGACGGATCCGACTCCAGCTTCACAAGTTCACTGTCCAGCCGGTCCAGATTTTCGATGCTTTCAACAAGAAAATCCTTGATCAGGTCATCCACTGCATTCACCCCATTCATGCAATCGAAACGAGGAAATCTTGGCAAGAATGCTCGGGCCACCGGCAGATCGCTCGCGCTGCGCGGACGCGGCACTCTGCGGAAGCCGGCTGCTTAAGTCACATACGGTCAATCGGCAAATGGGATTTTGACTTTAGTAGAAACGAAGAGGAGCAAATCGAAAGAGGGGTTTAACCTAAACAACTCAAAGCTGCCCCAGGACGTTCCCTGCGCCGAGGAGTGCGAAGCTACACGTGGGACTATCAGACTACGCTTTCGGCCCTTTCCTTCTCCCGTGTCCGGTATCGGCGCATCGGTGTCAGTATTTTATGTAACGTGCTTGGCGTGTCGTCTTTTCCATCCGTTCTGGCACAGGAACGTTTGTTCTCCGCCCGCAATCACAAGTAATCATTACTTTTCAAATTGACGATAACTCAAGTGAGCGGCAGTCATTTGTGGAAGCAGAACTCACCGGGTTCCCATCTTATTGCGGGGTGTGATGAGGAAGATTTTGATATTGGCGGCAGCACTTATCGTCAACAGAAGCGTTTACGCTCAGAATTTTGTTGCTAGCCAGCCGACAGAAAAACATCCCAGCGCGATTGCGGCGCTATCGAGCGGATTGGCGGGCGAAGGCAGAGCGACTGTTCACGAACTGGTGACTTTTCGCGATCCGCGATGGACCATGCTGACCATCGCTCAAATTGCCGTTTCGTCAGCCGATGTGGCAACGAGTCTTCACAATTTTCATCGCTGCCCCACCTGTATAGAAACGGGCATTTCGAGGATTGTTGTTGGCCGTCGTCCTGACGCACACAAATATATAATCGCCGGGATTGTCGAGCTTGGTGTTGAAGCGCTCGCCGCCCATTATCTTCGAAATCGCGGTCCTATACGGAAATGGTATTGGCGGTACGTTTGGACGCTGCCTCAAAGTTTCTCTCTTTACGAACACACGGGGTCCGATTTTCACAATATCGGTCTCCACTTGAGATGCGATCCTTCAGGTTCGAATTGCTTTTGATTCGTTTAAAGGCGATGGAGCGAGGGGGTAAGGTTAATTTGACGGCCCGCACTTTAGGGGATTGCCGGGGCAACATAAGGCATCGTTCGCGCAAAAAACCACATTAAAAAAAGCACCAGCAGCGAATTAACTATGAAATAGACCAAGCCGTACCCGATGAGGTCTCGCGCTCTCACTTTCAACAGGCCGAGAAGAGGAAGCATCCAGAATGGATTGATGAGGTTCGGCAAAGCTTCCGACGTGTTGTAAATCTGCACTACCCAACCCAGGTTTACGCGAAGGTCTTTGGCCGCCTGCAGGACGTAAGGCGCTTCTATAATCCATTTGCTGCCGCCCGATGGGACGAACATCCCCAAAATCGCGGAATAAAGGGCAACGAGAATCGGGTACGTGCCGGTAGACGAAAAACTTACAAAAAAATGGGCCAGATCGCGCGAAAGCGGCGACATCGTGATGATGCCAAAAATTCCGCCGTAAAATGGAAATTGGATCAGCACCCCGGCGGTCGAAGGGACCGCGTTATTCACCGCTCTCACAAACGATCGCGGCCTCCAGTGCAGCAGCAGACCCAACATCAGGAACAGAAGGTTGTAAGTGTTGAGGTCCAGCGCTGCCAGCGGACCGCGAGCCGCCAAGACTTGCGCCAGATACGCCATACCGATTCCGCCGACCACCAGCGACAGAAAGGGCACGTATTCCAGCCACTCGGCAGGAGCGCGACGTTCTTCCAGCTTCGGCACTTCCAGCCCTTCAGTCACGCCGAACGATTCTGCTGTCTTCGTGGAACTTGCCGGCGCAGACAAATAGGCTATATCGACGCCCGCAACCATCAGGATCGCCGCCGTGGTCAAGCTTTGCCAGGAATAGATGGTTGCCCCGAGGGGAATCACACCGCTAATCTTGAGTAGAGCCGTAGGAATGGCCGACGGCGTCGCCATCACGAGCGCAGCCGATGACGATAGCCCTAAAGCCCACACACTGCCGGTGCCCAGGTAGGCAGCGGCTCCGATGGCGCGATAATCAACTCCGCGTACCTTCCTCACCACTTCCCGTACCAGGACTCCGCTGAAAATCAGGCTGAGTCCCCAACTGATCATAGCCGTGGCCATCGAGAAAAATGCCACGAAGGCCACCGCCGTGCGAGGTGTGCGCGGTACGCCCGCTAGCCAGCGAATCAATCTGTGAACCGGGGGAGACGTGGCAACGACATAACCGCCGATAATGATCATCGCCATCTGCATCGTGAACGGGATAAGGCTCCAAAAACCTTCGCCGAAATATTTGACGAGGTCCCGCACAGCGATGCCCAAGAGGGCGCCCGTTACGAAAACGACGATCAGCCCAGCCAGCGCGAAGACGAATGCATCGGGAAACCATCGTTGCGACCAGTCGGCCAGCGCCATGCCGAGCCGCGCGAATCCAGCCGCAGATTCGCTCTCGCGCTCATGGCCCGCAACATTTCTCTCTGAACTCGGCGCCAATTGCTCTCCTTGAGGTGATTAGGCCCGCGTTATCCAGGCCGAATGACACAACTACTGCGCCGCAGGAACCTTCTCGTCCCGCATACAGGACGGTCGGATCTCGGATGAGGACGATACTTGACTGAATCTATTTCAAGCGGTCAGCGCCGCAGCAAGTTTGCTGACGTCAGATAAATTCTCGAGCGATTTAACGGATTGGATGACGGACTGAACTTTTGCGGCCGGCCACTTCACGAATTCCGCGCAGCCCTTGAACTTTTCGGCCACTTCGTCGTAGCTCATCGGATTCGCGGGACTGCCCTTCGCAAATTCGGCCCGGCCTGGAATGACTTTTCCATTCTTTAAATGGATTTTTATAATGCTGGTCATTTTGTCGAGCCCCGCGTTTTCGGCTTCCGGATCGATGTAGAAATTAATCCGCTTGACCATTTCCTGCACGTCGGGGCGCTGCACGGAGGCGTCCTGAAATTCGATAAGGCCCGCTTTGCGGTCCAGCAGTAGAATACTCAGGCAATATTCCATGCTGAATTTTCCCTGCAGTCCCGTGGTTGGGCGATGATGCAACAGAGATGTCGTCATCGCATGATTCGCTCCCACATCCACCTTCTCGACGTCGCCGGGCTTAATGTCATTCTCGTGGATCAGGCGCAGCATTTCTCCCATGGCGGGATGCGACAATGATCCGGACGGATGCGGCTTGATCGAAACGCCCGGCGATACCAGCGTCCAGGGTTTTGTCAGGCGTCCCATAATTGCGTTGGGATCGAAACCGCCGCCTTCAGCCTGAAAAAATCCAAGCGGCGCTTCCAGAATGTTGTCGGAGGCTGTCCACCCAAGCGCCGCGAGATCGACGGCCAACGTTCCGTTTTCGGCGGCATGTCCGGCCTGGAAAGGCTTCGTCATGGAGCCAAAATTATTTCGGAACCCTCCGCCTTCGGTGGCGGCAACTCCAAGGGCGTACTGTGTCTGCAATAGATTCAGGCCGCGCAATTTGGCGCAGGCCGCGGCGCTGCCGAGCGATCCGCAGGTGCCGGTGGTGTGGAAGCCCTCATCATAATGACGGGGTGAAATAGCTTCGGCGATCTTGCATTCAACTTCCACGCCGATGTGGTACGCAAGCATCATGTCTTTTCCAGAGCGCTTTCCCAGCTCAGAGATTGCGAATGCCGGCGGCAGGACTCCAACCGAGGGATGCGTCAGCAGGCCGTAGATGCGATCCTTCGCCGCGGCCAGTTGCGTATCGTCAAAATCGTCGGCGTGGATGGATACTCCATTGGCAAACGCCGCGAAACGCGTGTGCGCCTTCATTCCTGTGCCGATAATGCTGGCCTTTACGTCGCCCAAGCCAAGCGATTGCACGTATTGACGGACAATCGGCGCCAACGTGGAGCCCGAACCGGCAAGCGCCAGTCCAAAACCGTCCAGAATCGACTTCTTACCCAGATCGAGCACGTCCGCCGGAATATCCTCGTACTTTGTGTTGACGATGAATTCGGCGACATACTTCGTGAGCCCAGGCACCTTCGGAAATTCCGTGGCGGGGATGGGCGACGCATACAAGCGTCCGCGCCCGAGCGCCAATGCCGAAATGGCCAGAGAATTCTTGAATAAATCACGACGGTTCATGACAGTCTTGCCTCCAGGAATATCAAATCATGTGTCCTTGAATATTATGCACTATTTATGGACGCGGCGATTCTGGCTGGTATTCGCCACTGAAGGCAAGCGATTTCTTGCCCCGGAGTGCAGCTTCATCTCGTTTCCTCTCGGTGCTAAAATAGCCGCCGGAGACAGCAATGACTGAAAAGATCCGCAAGACAGATTCCGAATGGCGACAGATGCTGACGCCGGAACAATACCAAGTGGCTCGCCGTAAGGGTACCGAACCTCCGGGAACCGGCGAATATGAAGACTCAGACGAACCCGGAACTTATACCTGCGTCTGCTGCGGCCAGCCCTTGTTTAGCTCCGATTCAAAATATCATTCTGGATCGGGATGGCCTAGTTTTTGGGCGCCCATCGACGAGACGAAAGTCGAAGTGGAACGCGACACCAGTCACGGAATGATGCGCGAGGAAGTGCTCTGCAGCCGCTGTGATGCGCACCTTGGCCATGTGTTCCCTGACGGGCCGCGCCCCACCGGACTTCGTTACTGTATTAATTCCGCATCGCTGAATTTCGTCGAGAAAGACGAGAAGTGAAGCGCTGTCTTGTTGTTCTAACAGCAGCGTTTCTATTCTTGTGTTGTGCGCCCTCCTCAGCTTGGGCATGGGGTTGCGAGGGTCACCAGGTCGTAGCCCTCCTTGCCGAACAAAACCTCACGCCGCATGCACTCGCAATCGTCACACAGATTTTGCGTGACGGCCCGATCGATCCGAGCCTCAGCCGGTATTGCAAGGAAGGCCCGGCCGATCCAATTGCCGACGCCTCAACCTGGGCAGACGACATTCGCCCCCTGCGCCCGGAAACGGCACCCTGGCATTACGTTGACATACCGCTGGGCACGTCACATCGCGACATCGCAACGTTCTGCCCGCTGCCGGAAAGTTGCGTCACGCAAGTCATTACCGACGAATTGACTCTCCTGCATTCACCCGCGATCGATCCTCAGAAACGAGCGGAAGCATTGCGCTTCCTCATTCACTTTGTGGGTGATGTGCACCAACCTCTGCACGCCACGACAAATAACGATCAGGGTGGAAATTGTGTGCCCGTGGCCTATTTCGACGCCCTGCCGCAGTTGAGAAACCCAGTAACCGAGAGTTACGCTCCCAACCTGCACGGCGTCTGGGACGTGAACATTCTTGCGCGGATGACGATGGGCAAAACCCCGGAACAGGTGGCTTCGGACCTGGAACAGTCGTTCCGGTCGAAAATCGCCCGCTGGAAATCGGGTAGAGCGGATGTGAACGAATGGGCCTGGGAGAGCTATCAGCTGGCCGACAAGAAAGTCTACGGGAAGCTGCCTGTCCATGTCCCCATCGAACCTCCGCAAACCGTAAAATCATGCGCCGACGACAATCACGTTTCGGCCCGAATGCTGAAACTCAACGAGCACTTGGTACAGCCCTATCAGGACGTGGCCGCCAAGGTCGTCCAAGAGCAGATCGCCAAAGCCGGAGCAAGGCTTGCCCTCCTACTGAATCAGCTGTGGCCGTAGTCTCGACTGCTAGCCAGTTTCCTGCGACTGCGCTGCACCCCCCGAAAAATGCTGTCCCGGTCCAACCGACCAGCATGATTATTGCTGTACCGCAGGACAGGTCGCCCTCTTCGTATTTCGTGTCATCAAAATCAGGAATTACACAATTATTACAGAAGGTTTTCGTCTGCCATGCTACGTTTGATATCGAAATTGAAGTTTAGACGCCAATCGTGACAAGGACCAACCTATGAAAAGTATCTTTAAAACCGACAAGACGTTTACGCGGCCGGTGAACTGGATCACTTCGTTCTTCATGATCGCATTTCACATCGGCGCCGTCATTGCCCTCTTTATGTTTGGCTGGAAGCCGCTCCTGTTAGCCGCATTTCTGTGGTGGGTTGCAGGAAGTCTTGGCATCGGAATGGGCTATCATCGCCTGCTGACGCATCGCGGCTATAAGACTCCCAAGTGGGTTGAGTATTTTCTGACGACGTGCGGGACGCTCGCTCTCGAAGGCGGACCGATTTTCTGGGTCGCCACTCATCGCATGCATCACCAGAATACGGACAAAGAAGGCGATCCCCACTCCCCGATTGACGGCGGGTTTTGGGCCCACATGGGCTGGATTTTGACGGGCAAAGCCATGCATAACAAGCTGGACTCGCTCCTGCCGTACGTTCCCGATCTCCGAAAAGATAAATTTCATGTCTGGATCAGTGAGTGGCACTGGGTTCCTCTTACGCTGCTCGGCATTCTTCTGCTCGTCGTTGGCGGACTGCCTTATTTGATGTGGGGCATCTTCGTGAGAACCGTGTTCGGCCTTCACTCGACGTGGCTTGTAAATTCGGCTACGCACATGTGGGGTTCGCAGCGCTTCATGACCGGGGATGATTCGACCAACAGCTTCTGGGTCGCCATCCTGACTTTCGGCGAAGGCTGGCATAACAATCATCATGCGATTCCTCAGGCTGCGCGGCATGGCATCGCCTGGTACGAAGTCGATCTGAACTGGTATGGCATCTGGACGCTCCGCAAGCTTGGACTTGCCTGGGACATTTCTTTGCCGAAGTTGCCGAAATTCGGTCGAGTGAAGGAAGTCGTCAGTGCGCTTCCATTCAAGCCTCTCGTTGATGAATCTGCTGCTCCAGAAGTCGCAGGAGACTAGACCAGGATCCGTTACAGACAACATTTCAAGATCAGACATGACCGCGGGGCAATTTTCCCCGCGGTTTCTTTTTTTGTACGCACCGCTTCTAGTATAGTTTGGACGACTCTATGATGCGCATTACCGGCCGTGCCAAGAAAATCGCGTTGTTCGTGACGCTGGGCGCCATCCTGGTTGGTTTGGCGGTGGCGCTGAACGTCACGTGGGTTGTGCTCAACTGGAGAGAAGTGGTTCCTCTGGTTCTGGGGATCATTTTCTTTGGATTGATCATCGCCGGCATCATTGTTTACACCGTCTTTCTCGTGCGAGAAATCCATAAGAATGAACAACAGGACAGTTTTTTGAACGCTGTTACACACGAACTAAAGACGCCAATCGCCTCGATTCGCTTGTACCTGGAAACGCTCGAGAGCAGACAGATTAACGAAACACAACGTCACGAGTTTTATCGCATCATGCTGGAAGATACGGACCGGCTCATTGGCACTGTTGAACAGGTTCTAAAAGCCGGAGAGGCGCGGCACGGGAGCCACAAAAAGAACTGGCAGGAAGTCGACTTTTTCGGTGTTGTCGTTGAAACGGTCGAGCTTACGCGTGTGCGCCATCACCTGCCGCCGGAGCAGCTTCGGTTCGGAGTTTCGCCGCAGGAGAAACTGTTGACGAAGGGAAATCCTCAGGAATTGCGTACCGCCGTTTTTAATTTGATCGAAAATGCCGTCAAATATTCCGGCGACAAAAAGGACATTGTGGTCGATGTTCTGACTCCTGACATTGACACCGTGTTGCTGCAGGTTCGCGACCAAGGCATTGGAATTCCCCCTTCGGAATTGAAACGTATTTTTAAACGATTCTACAGGGTCTCAAATTCCGCTACCGGCAGGGTCAAGGGGACGGGCCTGGGACTATTTATTGTGCGCTCGATTGCCCGGCGCCATGGGGGCGAGGCTTTTGCCGAAAGCGCGGGCGCGGGCCATGGCAGCACGTTCACATTACGCCTACCAAGGGTCTACCACGTATGACGCGAATCCTTGTCGTGGAAGACGAAGCGCATCTCGCCGAAGGCCTTCGCTTCAATCTGGAGGCGGAAGGATATTCCGTGCGCGTCAGCGGCACGGGCGAAGACGCATTGAAGCTGCTGTCGAAAGAAAAAGCGGACTTTGCGGCGCTCGTCCTGGATGTAATGTTGCCAGGAAAAGATGGGTTCACCGTGGCCCGGACTTTGCGCGCGGCGAACAACTATATTCCCATACTCATGTTGACCGCCCGCTCGCGCCCAGAAGATGTTTTGAAAGGATTTGAATCAGGCGCGGATGATTACTTGCCGAAGCCCTTCAACCTGGCCATCCTGATCGCGCGTGTCGGAAGCTTGCTGCGGCGCAAGACGTGGCAAAATCAGACCAGTCAATCCCCTGCCAAGCCCGCACCCGGCACGGACGAGTCGCCGGAGACGTTTCGCTTCGGGAACAAGGTTTTTGACTTCCAGAATCTTCGTCTACAGGTCGGCGACAAGACTCTGCAACTCACGTTGATGGAAGCACAACTTCTTCGTTACCTGATCCAGAATACGGGCCACCCAGTTTCCAGAAAAGCGATCCTCGAAGACGTGTGGGATCTGCATGAGGATACGGACACGCGCGCCATCGACAATTTCATTGTGCGTTTGCGCCGTTATATTGAGGACGAACCTTCCGAACCGCGGCACGTCGTTACTGTACGCGGCCTTGGCTATAAGTTTGTGCCCTTCCCCGAAAAATAGTTGGCTATCAGTAGCACAGGCTTCAGCCTGTGTGGTTTTTTACTGATGTGCGAGAAATCAAAAGCGCACAGGCTGAAGCCTGTGCTACTTGAAGCGCCGGTTCCTGAGCTGGTATCGCCGACGCCAAACGTCAGGTAGCCGGCTGTTTAGAAGACGCTTGAGCGCTCCTGGGAGTACACAGAATCAGCAGCCCTCCGCCAATCGCCGACAACATCGTTAGAGCCAGGCCGTACGAAAAGCTTCCCGTTCGAGTGTGCAGGTAGCCGAACAAATACGGACCCGCAAAACCCGCAATGCTCCCCAGCGCGTTGATCATTCCCACTGCGGCGGCTGCGGCCGACTGGCTCAAGATCTCCGTAGGTATGGCCCAAAACGTGGGTAGATACGACGCAGAAATGCACGCCATACTGAAAAAGACAACTGCAAGCGCGATGGATCGTGGTTGAGCCATCAGGCCCATCAGTCCCGTCGCTGCGATAAACATCGGGAATGCCGAGTGCCAGTGTCTTTCGGAGTGCTTGTCGGAATGCCATCCGTTTACCTGCATGACGACGAAGGCTGCCACATATGGAATTGCGCCGAGCACCCCAACCCGCAGGTCTGAAAAGCCAGACTGACGCTTCAGCATGGTGGGAAACCAGAAAGCAAACGTGTAAAACACGAAATAATTGAGAAAAGTTACCCCCGCAAGCAGGAGAATCGTGCGGGATCTCAGCGCCTGCCCTATCGTAATCGCTTGTACAGCGGTCTGCTTTTCTTCGTGCAGCTTTTGTTCGATCCATTTCCTGTGATCGGAGGCGAGCCAAGCCGCTTCCCCTGGCCAATCTGTCAGAAAGAAAAATGCCACGGCGCCGAGTAGGATGGCGGGGAGTCCCTCCAGAACGAACAGCCAGCGCCACCCTTCGACGGCGAACCAGGTGTGTCCGAGAATCCAGCCCGCGATCGGCGACCCAATAACGAATGACAGCGGAATCGCGGCCATGAAGTTGCTCGTGGCCTTGGCGCGATCCGCGTGAGCAAACCAGTGACTCAGATAGACGATCACGCCCGGAAAAAAACCTGCTTCGGCCGCGCCCAACACGAACCGCGCAAAATAAAGCTGGCTTGGCGTATGCACCAGTGCTGTCAGCGCCGTGAGCGATCCCCAAGCGATCATAGTGGCGGAAATCATTCGGCGCGCGCTCCAGCGCTCCACTAGCAAGGCCCCCGGAATCTGCAAAGCCACGTAGCTGATAAAGAAAATGCCCGCGCCCATGCCGAACACGCGATCGCTGAATCCCAGATCGCGAGACATTCCAATCGCCGCATAGGCCACGCTGGTACGATCAAGATAATTGGTGATGTAAAGGATGAAAAGAAAAGGGAGCAGCCTCACGGCAATGTGGCGCCGCGTAGGGTTCGCAAACTCGAGCGCAGCAGGTGCTATTGCGCGTGAAGAAGCTACGCTCAATTATGTCTCTCCGATGCAAAGAGCTGTGGAACGGGTGGAGTATACCGGAATATACCCAGTTAGTGAATCAAGCCCTGAGCGGCTTAGATTTCTGCCGGCAACGATGCCTTGACCTTGACGACGGATTTCTCAGGGTCGATGAGAAAAGTCCAGATCAGCGCGCCGCTGAGCAGCATTCCCGCAGTCACGAGAAAGGGAGCGATCCAGGAACCTCGCTGGGCGAAAAAGCCGAAAATAACAGGAGAGACTGACGCAGCTAGAGCTCCCGCCATATTCATGATGCCGGTTACGGTCCCGCTATACTCGCCGCCAACATCCATGGGCACCGCCCAGGCTGGACCAATGACCATTTCCAGAAAAAAAAGTGATGCAGTCAAACAAATGACGGCAGTAGAAGCTGAATGGGTCGTCGCTGCCGGGATCAGGCAAGCAGCGGAAGCCAGCATTGATGGCGCGGCCACGACGCGGCGTGCAAGTTTAAGTCTTCCGGTTTTCTTGTACACACTGTCGGTCAACGTTCCACCCGCGATGTCTCCAACCATTCCGGCCAGCAGCGGAAGTGATGCCACGATGCCGAGGGACTTTAGGGAAAGGTGGCGATACTCGAGCAAATAAGTGGGAAACCATGTAAGAAAAAAATACGTTCCGTAAAAAAAGCACCCATACCCCGCCGCGATATACCACATGTTGGGAGAACCAAAAATGACTTTCCAGGGCACCGCGGGCCGTGACTTTGGATCCACTGATTGCTTGATCGAACCGTCCGCGTTGCGCCCGCGAATGTGAGCGAGTTCGGACTGGTTGACGCTCTTATGCTCTTCCGGGCGATTCCTGTAAAACACAAAGAAAGCGAGTGACCAGAGAAATCCCGCTGATCCAAAAATATAAAAAATAGCCCGCCACCCGAACGCCACCATGATGCTGACCGCCAAGAATGGTGTAATCGCGACGGCAAAGCGGCTGAAGCTGTGCGTCACGCCGTGCACCAGTCCGCGTTCGGACTTGGCAAACCACAATTGCATGGCGCGAGTGGCGATTGGAAATGCGCCAGCTTCGCTCAATCCAAGAACAAACCGCGTAACAATCAGAGTAATCCAGCCCGTCGTGAGCCCGGTCGCAACAACCGTGAACGACCAGAAAGGGATGATCGCCAGCAATACTCTTCGCGGGCCGAAGCGGTCCCCGAGCCATCCTCCGGGAATCTGCCCGATTGCGTAAGCCCACAAAAACGCACTGAACACGAGTCCCATGGCGGTCTTGCTGAGATTGAACTCTTTTGCGATGGCGGGCGCGGCGACGGAAATATTGCTGCGGTCCATGTATGTAAGCAGGTACATCAGACTGATCAAAAACAGGACCATCCATCGCGTGTTTGTAGGCTTGAATGCTGTGTTTTCTGAAATAGCGCTGGACGTGAGGACCGGTGGAAGGTTGGTATCCAACAATCTCTCCGTAACTTTTAACCGGTACGCATTCGGACGCGATAAATCACCGGCCGGTTTTGGTAGCACAGGCTTCAGCCTGTGTGCTCTTCGTCTCGGGCAAGACAAAACCCTAAAGAAAAAACCTCAAACCAAAATCACACAGGCGGAAGCCTGTGCTACTGGCTACGAGATAACGGGTGCGCGCCCGGTAGCGGCGCGATCGCTTGCGCCAGCTTGCCAATCCGCAGAAACACTATCTAGCAGAATGTCGACCGGTCGCCCCTCTTCCGCTGATATGTCAGCCGCCTGATAAACCTGCATGACCATTCTGGCATGCTCAGCGGTCACGAGCGGTTGCCGGCCTTGCGCCACGCACTCCAGAAAATGAATGGTCTCGGCCTCCATCGGGCCTGCGTAGACATGCGCAACCTTTTCGCCCGGCATGGTCGAGATAGGGAATTCAATACCCCGCTTCATCGTGTTCAAGCTGACATCGCGATGGGTATCGTCCACCATGATGGCGCCTTCGGTGCCAACCATCTCAATCCACGTCGATGAGAAATTCGGATACGCGGGCGGCAGCACCCAACCGGCCCCAATCGTGAATACACAACCATCATCCAGCGTAACAACGATCCAGACGCAATCCGGAACATTGTGCGTCGGCTTCATGATTTTGTTCACTTGCTGCGCGTAGACGCGAATCGGCTTTCTCGGCGCGAAACACCAGAGAATAAAATCGATGTCGTGCGTTGCCTCCATCGCAGCGGGCGAGAGCTTGATGCGTCCGCCGATCTTGTTACCCAAGTTGCGCGTGATGTGCCTGCTGACCAACGCGCTGACGGGTTGCCCGATCGTGCCGTCTTCGATGGAACGTTTCACATAAGCAAACTTTGGGTTGAATCGCTGCGAGTATCCAATCGTAAAAAGCAACGATTTCGCGCGGGCCAATGCGATCAATTCATCCGCTTCTGAGATTTCCAGCGCAATCGGCTTTTCAAGAAATACGTGCTTGCCTGCCAGCAAGCTTTCCTTGGCCATCGGGTAATGCGTGGTTTCCGGAGTCGCCGAAATGATGACGGCATTGATGTTTTTATTCTCCAGCAACTTCCGGTAATCCGTCGTGGCGGTTGCGGGGTTGGTTTTCTGAGCTACTTCCCTCAATCGCTCTTCCTTGATCTCGGCGATGTGCAATTCGCTGACGTAAGGGCTCGCGGCGCATGTCTCCGCGCGGATGCCACCACACCATCCCGTCCCGATTATTCCCACGTTCACTTTGTTCATAGCTTCCTCATTCATTAGGATCGTTGCGGATCACGCACTTGACCTTCTAGCCCGCGCACCCTAGTAAGAATCTGGGCGTAGTCTAGCAAAAATGGCGCTCGATATGTAGGACTTGGACGAATTGTTCGTCACTCAATTCGCGAAGCAATCGGTCAGCGTGAATCTAGTAACGCCGGCGTCTCGCCGCCATCTTGCTGCTCCTGAAAGAGGCGGGGCCAGCGGCGAAACTCAAAAGAGCCGGCGAGACGCCGGCGCCATAAATTTCGTCCTCACACTTTCGCGAAATTACCAGATTTGACAGCGCATCGCAGCCGGACGCACCATCGCATCGCCGTCCTTGCAACTAAACGCCTGTGAGAACGCCGGCATGTTTGACGGTGCGGCAATGGCACGCAATCGAGCGAGCGGGTGCGGGTTCGTATTCAGCATCAGCCGCTCGAATTCCGGGCGGTCATTCGCCGCCCAAATCTGCGTGTACGCGAGAAAGAACCGCTGTTCCGGCGTGAATCCTCCAATTGGCGGTGGCCGCTTGCTGGCAAGTTCCTTCTGCAAAGCTCGATATGCGATGTTCAATCCACCCAGGTCCGCGATGCTTTCGCCCAGCACCAGATCCCCATTTTCATGCAAGTCTCCCTGGACCTTGTAGCTCTCGAACTGCGTTTTCACGCACTGGGCGCGCTCGTTGAAGTTTTTCTGGTCCTCAGGAGTCCACCAATCGCGGAGATTTCCTTGTGCATCGAATTTTCTGCCCTGATCGTCGAACCCGTGCGTCATTTCGTGACCAATGACCGCGCCGATTCCACCGAAATTCGACGCGTCGTCGGCACCCGGATCAAAAAATGGCGGCTGCAAAATACCGGCGGGAAAAACAATTTCGTTCATCTCGGCGTCGTAGTAGGCATTTACGGTGGGCGGCGTCATGCCCCACTCGTTGCGGTCGACGGGCTTCCCAATTTTATTCAGGTCACGCTTGAAACCGAATTCCGCCCCGCGCATTTGATTCGCTGCGTAGGAAGCTCGATCGACGCGGTAAGCGGAATAATCCCGCCACTTGTCCGGATAACCGATCTTGCGCGTGAACGTGGAGAGTTTCGCGAGCGCCTGCTGGCGAGTCGCCGGGCTCATCCACGAAAGCGTTTGCAGATCATCATGGAGCGCATCGATCAAATAGCCCACCATCTCCTGCGCGCGCGCCTTCGCTCTGGGCGGAAAATATTTTTCGACGTAAATTTGTCCGAGCGCTTCCCCCAGTTGACGGTCTGTCGCAGAAACACAGCGCTTCCATCGCGGCAACATTTCCTTTGTGCCCTGCAGTACGCGGCCCTTGAAATTGAAGTCTTCGTCCACAAATGGCTGAGAAAGCCACGGCGCTGCCGAATTCACAAGGTGCCAGCGAAGATAGATTTTCCAATCGTCGACGGGGACTTCCTTGAGGTCACGACTCATCGTTTCAAAAAACTTTGGCGCTGAGACGTCCACAGCATCAATGTTCGTGTAGCCGATCTGCTGAAAATACGTGTCCCATGACCAATTCGGAGTCAGCGCACGCAACTCCGTATGGCCCATTTTGTGGTAAGTCTTATCAGGATCGCGGCGTTCCACGTTTGTCAGGGAAACCTCGGCCAGCTTAGTTTCAAGGTCCAGGATCGTATTTGCCTCAGCGGCAGCCTTAGCGGAGTCATCTCCAACGAGCATAAACATTTTCGTGATGTGATCCCGGTATTGCTCTCGCACCTGCTTCGATTTGTCGTCAGTCTTTGTGTAGTAGTCGCGGTCAGGAAGTCCAAGCCCTCCTTGCTCCGCGCCGCCGATGACGCGTGTGCTATCTTTCATGTCCTGCGTGGAACCAAATCGAAATAGCGCGTCCACTCCCACGCTTTGCAGTCGCGCTACTTCACCCTGAAGATCAGCGACGTTGTTGACCGCTGCAATCCGGCCGAACTCGGAATCAAGCGGCTTCGATCCGGCTGCGTTGATCTGCTTTTCGTCCATGCAGCTCGCATAAAAATCGCCAATCTTTTGCTCGTTCGAGCCGGCAGGCGCTTTCGCGTTTGCCGCAGCATTTTCGAGGATTCCATGAAGTTGCTCCCGATTTCGTTCCGCCAGCTCGTTGAACCGGCCCCAGCTCGGGTACGCGGCGGGAACAGGATTTCTCTTCAACCATTGGCCGTTCGCATAGTTATAAAAATCTTCGCAAGGTTTGCACGTCTTGTCCAAAATCGTTAGGTCGACGCCATGAGCCTCAGCGGCGGGAGCCTGAGGGCTGGCGGTTCCCTGGCCTGCACGCAACATCCTCACACACATTATGCTGATGATGGATAGGAGAGCGGCGATCCAGAAGTGCGTGCGAACGGAAGACGTCGACTCATGAACTGAATGGAAAAATTGTTTCAAATTAAGCAGAAACCGCATGAGCAAACCTCCTCTGTTGACATTCAGTGCTCTTACTACGTCTACGACGGTAACAGCACTTAGTCAAGCGCAGCGGCTTGCGTTATCTGGTTTTTCTTGATGAAAATGAGCGCAAATTATCTTCAGGACTTAGGAGAAGTTTGGGTTCCTGCCATCGAATGAATGTAATCGATAATTTGCCAGACCTGCTCGGGTGTTTCACGGCCTGAATACCCAGGCATTCGCCCCTTACCCTTTTCAATTATGTAGAACAGTTCTCCATCGGTGAAATGCTCGAGCGAAGCGGGGTGTCGCCAGTCATGAGTATTCATGCTGACGTCCTTCGCCAGGACGCCTTTACCTTCACCATCTTTTCCGTGGCACAAGGCGCAATCCGTGGCGTGATAGAGGCGCTGCCCCTCGGCGATGGATGCGGGATTTGGGTCGATTGGATTCTTTCGACTAGCTTCCTCCGCAGAGATCCGCGTTTCGGTCACGGCTTTCTTCTGGCAACCTGACAACACAAAGCAAAAAACTATGCAGGCAAGCGTTACTCGCTTCCACATGAAGTTTCTCCAAGCTTCAGATTCAACATACACTTGTTCGGACGCACATTCGTGCATTTGATTGTCTTTGGGTGAAAAACTTTCTGGAAACAAGCGCCACTATACATGCGCGGCTGCCGTGGAACAATGAGGGCAAGCATACCTGAGTTGCGACTAAACCACGGCTCGCGGGACAGGGCAAAAGTAGCACAGGCTTCAGCCTGTGTGGTTTGATTTAATCCTTGCGCTGACAGAAAAGCACACAGGCTGAAGCCTGTGCTACACAA
>Ga0070735_10000533_pt1 | contig 40832 bp, 40 predicted proteins | sample Coa_R1_FD_66443 | JGI IMG/M metagenome (GOLD analysis project Ga0070735, IMG submission 66443) | Surface soil microbial communities from Centralia Pennsylvania, which are recovering from an underground coalmine fire - Coalmine... | ecosystem: Environmental > Terrestrial > Soil > Unclassified ... | reverse complement strand
ACAACGCCATCCACGTTTCGTGGGAGTAAAGATCAGCAACTCACTGCCGCAATCCCATCCAGTTCTCTGATACCACCAGCGAGTTTCCCGGATTTTGCGGATCGTACTTCACCGATGTGTGCAGTCCAAGCCGGCAGGAATGCAGGTTGATCCAATGGCGAAGGTAGGTGACATCCTGTGAGCATTCGTAGGAAACGCCGGCCACGTCATACTTGTAAATGAGCATGACCGCGGCATGATGGTTATTCGCCGCGGCCAGTTCCTGCACATCGATGACTGTGCCGTCGGTGATGCGGCCAGATCCTTCCAGCCACGCGCGCCGCTCTTTTTCCAGTTCATCCGGCGTCTTCGGTTTGCGCCGCAGCAGTGCATACGCGCCGAGCAGAGCAACGCTCCCCGTTGCTACGAGCCCATAAAGTCGAAACGAATCCATAGGAAGGTGGGGGTCGAAGCCAGTGGGATCTCCGACTTCACTGATCAGAATAAGCGGAAACCCGATCCGTTGGAAGTAGTTCGAAGGTTACGGAGGTGCCGAGGTCTGTTGAAAATCTCTGCTACCCGCGAAATGCCTGCTGCGCTTGATCTAGAATCAGCGCTTACTCGCAAAAAGAAGGGAAGGGATACGAGAATTTTCAAAACGTACAAATGGGGCGCGTTTTTCGGCGTCTGCCTTTTTCTGGGACCTTCCTTAGTGTTGCTCTCCGGAGCCGGCAAGCCCTCAAAGGGCATTTCACACGATTGGCCAATCTACGGCGGAACTTCCGACAACAATCACTACTCCTCCCTCAATCAGATCAACCGTAAGAACGTGAAGCGGCTACAAGTCGCATGGACTTTCGATTCCGGTGAAACCGGCGGGCTTCAGACCAGTCCAATCGAGGTCGCAGGCGTTCTTTACGGGATCACTCCGACGCAGAAGGTTTTCGCCCTGGACGCGGCGACCGGCAAGCTGCTCTGGAAGTTCGATTCCGGAATCAAAGGTACTCAGCCCGACCGCGGTCTCGCTTACTGGTCCGATGGCAAAAACGGCCGCATTCTCGTCGGGGTGATGAACTTCGTTTACGCACTCGACGCCGACACCGGGACGGCAATTCCCACCTTCGGTCAAGACGGACGCATCGATCTCCGCGACGATCTCGGCCGCCCTCCCGCCGAACAGTCAATCTTCATGACCAGCCCAGCTGTGATTTACAAAGACCTGATGATCGTCGGGGGACGTGAATCCGAAACCTTGCCCGCATCACCGGGCGACATCCGCGCCTACGATGTGCGTACGGGCAAGCTGCGCTGGTCGTTTCACACGATTCCCCATCCGGGCGAATACGGCTACCAAACCTGGCCCAAAGATGCCTGGAAGACCAGCGGCGCCGCTAACAACTGGGCAGGTATGACGGTCGACGTCTCCCGTGGCATTGTCTACGTTCCGACGGGATCAGCCGCCTTCGATTTCTACGGCGCAGATCGCGTCGGCGGCGATCTCTTCGCGGATTGTCTGATCGCTCTGAACGCCGAAACGGGCGAACGCATCTGGCATTCTCAAGGAGTCCATCACGATCTCTGGGACCGCGACTTCCCCTCACCGCCCGTTCTCGTCACCGTTGATCAGAACGGCAAGAAAATCGATGCCGTCGCCCAGACCTCCAAGCAGGGATTCGTTTTCCTGTTCGACCGCAGAAATGGCAATCCGCTCTTCCCCATGGAGTGCCGCGACTATCCGCCGAGTACCGTGCCGGGAGAAGTCGCCGCCACGCAGCAATGCCTGCCCACCAAGCCGGTTCCGTTTGCACGTCAGCTCCTGACCGCAGATCTCCTCACTCAGCGCACTCCCGAAATCCACCAATGGGCCTTGAACCGATTTCGAACCTTCCGCAGCGAGGGCCAGTTTGTTCCCTTCAGCTTGGACAAAGACACAGTCGTTTTCCCTGGTTTTGATGGCGGCGCGGAATGGGGCGGGCCTGCCCTTGATCCCGAGACCGGCATTCTCTACGTGAATGCCAATGACATTGCATGGACCGGCCAGCTCGCGCAGAACACTCCCTCAGAAAATCAGCAGAATACTCCCAAGGCGCTGTACACCAGCCAGTGCGCAGTCTGTCACGGCGAGACCATGAGCGGATCGCCGCCAGCAATTCCAGCCCTGACCACCGTGGGCCAGCGGATGTCGGCGAAAGACATCGCCTCGACGATCCGAGGTGGCAAGGGCCGCATGCCCGGCTTCGGGAACCTGAGCGACGATCAACGCTCTGCCCTGGTGTCATACATCACGAATGGCGGAGCAAAGTCCGCCTCTTACAAAACTGAGGTCGTGAGCGCCGGTCCGCCCCCTCCCGCAATGAAGTATCACTTCACCGGATACCTGCGTTTCTACGATCCTGATGGGTACCCTGCCGTCGCGCCGCCGTGGGGCACGCTGAACGCGATCAATCTCAACACCGGGGAATATGCCTGGAAGATTCCCTTGGGTGAGTATCCGGACCTCGCCGCGAAAGGCATGAAGAATACGGGCACCGAGAACTATGGCGGCCCACTCTTGACCGCTGGCGGTCTTCTGTTTATCGGCGCGACGAATTACGACAAGAAATTCCGGGCCTTTGACAAGGCCACTGGAGCCCTGCTCTGGGAAACTACTCTACCTTTCGCTGGAAACGCGACGCCCATCACCTACGAACTTAATGGACGTCAATTTGTAGTCATCGCCGCAGGTGGAGGAAAAGACCTGAAATCAAAGTCGGGTGGGGTGTACGTCGCGTTTGCGCTCGCGAGGCAGTAATGAAAAAAGTTACTTGCTCTGGCTGCAAACGCTCTGCGTGACCAGTTCCGCGAAGCCGCCCTGAGCCGCTGTTCCGAAGTGGTCATCGTGTGACGCCTTCTTGCTCACGACAAACCGTCCGCTGTGGTCCCGTGAGTAAAACCATTCCGTGGTCGGCGACGCCGCTCCGCTATTGCAGTTGAAGCGCACGCGTGCCCGCAGTTCAACGAAAGGTCCTCCCTGCGGAAGTCGAACGGGAGCCTTGTATTCCACGCGCACCAAGGCCGTCCGTTGATTGTTCTTGAGCACGCGGACGGAACTGATGGAAACCTTGTCGCCCGCGGCCGTCTGCCCGATGCTCTTCCAGTCCCCGGCCGCCAGTAACAGGCTGACCACGACAACCGGTGCAAGAACGACTACCCCGACAATGAGCAAGCTTTTTTTCAACGAGCTAGCCTTCCCAAGCCAATGGCAAGCAAACTACTCTGGACCTCCAACCCTATTCTGTCAACCGGTTGGGTTTGGGTTTCGATGGTTTGTGAGTTTCAAAATGAGACACCATACCCTCATTAGGGCTACAATGTCCGGACGCCACAGCACCGCGTTCATCCGATGGAAATTCTGCACACCACAAGCTATGCATCGCCGGTGGGACCACTCTTCCTTGCCGTGTCCGGCCGAGGCTTGGTTGCGCTGGAGTTCGATAAGCGCCTGCCCGGCCAGCAGACCATCCGCCCGAATCCCCGCGATCTGCGAACCGAAAGCAAAAGACTGCGCTTCGAGCAGTCGGAAAACGAAACGCGCCGATTCACGCGCGAACTCGACGAGTATTTTTCTGGAGACCGGCGTAAATTCGATTTCCCCCTCGACCTTCGCGGGACCGATTTCCAGTTGGCCTGCTGGCATGCCTTGCTGGAGATTCCATTCGGCGAGACGCGCACCTACGCCGATATAGCCCGGGCCGTTGGTCGTCCCCAGGGATTCCGCGCCGTCGGCATGGCCAACAACAGAAATCCTGTGGCGATTGTCGTTCCCTGCCATCGCGTAATCGCTTCGGATGGAACCCTCTGCGGATACGGCGGCGGACTCGATATCAAACGGAAGTTGCTCGAACTGGAAGGCGCCCTCGCCGGCACGCTGGCAGCCTGACAATTGTTGATTGTTGAATTTTGATTGTTGTTTGCGGCCGTGATTTGCAATTCAACAATCAACAATCAAAATTTAACAATTCCCAACTTGACCGACAAACCCACGGCAGCATCTTCTCTCCGCAAGGCGGGCCTCTTTTACCTCGTCTTCGTAATGTTCTCCTACACCACGGGCGGCCCGTTTGGGCTCGAGGACATGGTCACCACCTCCGGGCCCGGCATGACCCTGATTTATCTGCTCTTCCTCCCGATTTTCTGGTGCATCCCCGTTTCGCTCGTCTCCGCCGAATTGACCACAGCCATGCCCGTCGAAGGCGGCTTCTACCGCTGGACGCGCGCCGCATTTGGCGACTTTTGGGGATTCCTCGCCGGATGGTGGAATTGGTCCGCCTCATTCCTGCTCGGCGGAGCCTACGCCGTGCTCTTCACCGATTACATCGTCTATTACCTCCCCAGGATGACCTGGTGGGAGCACTACCTCTTTTCGCTGGGACTGATTGTGCTGCTCACCTGGATTAACGTCGCGGCATTCAAATGGTCGGACAGGTCGCCACCGGCCTCGAACTTTTCATCTTCTTGCCCGTTGCGACCATGATCATCATGGGGCTCACCCGCTGGCATCACAATCCCTTCCATCCGTGGATCGTACCCAGTCAACCGACGTTCAAAGTCTTCGGCGTTGGGCTGGCCCTGGGATTGTGGCTCTACTCCGGATACGAGCAACTCTCGACTGTCGCCGAAGAAGTCGAGAATCCGCAGAGGTCTTACCCGTTGGCACTGGCGCTCGTTGTGCCGCTGTCGGTTGCGGCCTATTTCCTGCCGGCATTCGCCGGACTGGCATCCGCCGGTCACTGGCAGAGTTGGCGCACAGGATTTTTTTCGGATGCGGCTCGCATGATCGGTGGCCCATGGCTCGGCACATGGATGACTATCGCGGCCATGATCGGCAACGTGGCACTGCTCAATAGCACGATCCTCACAACCACGCGCATGCCCTTCGCCATGGCCGAAGACGGATATCTGCCGAATTTTTTTACCCGCAAACATCCGCGATATGGCACGCCGTGGCTCGCGATCGTCGCCTCGGCCGGAATCTACGCGTTACTGGCGTGGCAGAGTCTCGCGCAACTGATCTCGGTGTACATCTGGCTGCGTTCTGCGACGACTGTCCTGACCGTGCTCTCCGCATGGAAGCTTCGCCGCACCCAGCCGGAATTGAAACGGTCGTTTGTCATTCCCGGAGGCCGCGCCGGGCTTTTTTACGTGGTAGCCGCGCCGGTGCTGATGGCGATAGTTGCCCTGCTGGGAGGAGATCGCTTCGCCACGATCGGCGGGGCCATTGCGATGCTGATCGGTCCGATTGTCTATCTGCTCGTGAGAACTCACACAAAGCGAAAGAAACCAGTTGCGGCTTAACTCAGGATGAACAGGAACTTTCTTCAGAGTGGCTTCCGGAACAAATAGTTGTTCCGGTTCGCTGGATCGTGATGTTGCCAGAAGTTCACCAGTTCCAGCCCTGCCGTTGCCGCCATAGAAATGAATTCCTCTGCCGTGGCGTAGAACGAAACTGCCGTTCCCGGCCGCATGACGAACGCAATCCCCGTAATTTTGGCCTTCGCCAGTTTGCGTACCATACCAAGCCACGTTCTCAGTCCGTGTCGGCGGTAGAGATAGGAGAGCATCTCTCCCGTGGTCTCGAATCGCGGCGTCGGATCCGCCGTTTGCACAAAAGGAAGTTCACCGATGAAAATGCGGGCTCCCGGCTCGGCAACGCGCCAGATCTCGCGCAACGTCCCAGGAATTTTTTCGCCGGGAACGATCAGCAGCACGTTGTTGCAGACCACGACGGAAGCACTTGCATCGGGGAAGGGCAGTTGATCCGAGAAGCCTTGCCGGACATCTACTCCGGTTTTCTGTACCAGCGCAACTTCCTCTTCCGTCGCCAGAAGTCCGATCGCGCTTTTCACGCCACACTGCCGAGCCATTCGGAGCAACGTGCCGTCTCCGCAGCCGATGTCCAGCAGTTCGTCCTGCGGGCCCAGCTGGACAGCTTGCACGATCCGCTCGTGCGTGACCCGCGTAGTTTCCTTTTTATTGCTGCCGCGCAGTGCAAGATCGTGCAGATCGCGGGCATGCCTTGCCGTTTCCCGGCAATACTCAACGTAATCGTCAGAACGAGAAATCATCGAACCCAACTCTCTTCAGCTCACCCAGTCCAGCACTTTGTACCACGCCCCCGCCAGCGGCAGAAACCATGGCTTCCCGTTGTACAACCCGAGCGGCGCGCCCGGGAACGAGATCTCTGCGAACGGATTCTCCGGCTTATCACCCGCCATCAGTTCGGCAATCTTTTGTCCCTGATACGTCGCCATCGCAACGCCATGCCCCGCGTAGCCCACGGCGTAATACATTCCGTCGATCTGTCCCGCGTGCGGCATGATGTCGAACGCGAAATCCAGGGTTCCTCCCCACACGTATTCAATCCGCGCATCCCTGAGCTGCGGGTATACGCCAATCATCCCCTGCCGCAAAATATCCGCGCTTCGGCGGATCGTCTGATCATTCTCGGGAAAGAATGCCGCGCGGCCGCCAAACAGCATCCGCCGGTCAGGCGTCAGCCGGTAGTAGTAAAGATAATTTTTCGAATCGTAGATCATCCGGTTGCGCGGACTCAGCTCTTTCGCCAATGCAGCCGGCAAAATTTCTGTCGTGATGATGAACGATCCGATGGGAATGATTTTTTTCTGCAGGACGGGAGTCGTTGCGCTGGTGTAGCCGCTAGTCCCGACGAAAAGCTCGTGCGCCCACATCGGTCCGCGCGAAGTAGTCAGCTTCCAGCCCATCTCTCCCTGCCGCGAGTCGCGCTCGATCATGCTCACACGGGCGTGCTCAAAAATCTCCGCGCCCGCTTTGATCGCGCTTCGCGCCAGTCCCGCAACATACCGCGCCGGATTGCATCCCGCGCTTACTTCATCCACCATGCCGCCGTAATAAATGGTCGATCCAATTTCGGAGCTCAGCCCCGCCCGCGGCACAACGCTCAGCTTGTGGTTGAATTCAACCTCAATCACCTCCACTTGCCGCTGGTAGTCATCGAAGTGCTTCTGCTTGCAGGCAACTTCGAGATGCCCACAGCGCGAGAAATCGCAATCAATTTGTTCTTCCTCGACAATCTGCTCCACGCAATCCATCGAAGCCAGCGAAGCCGCGTACATCCGGCGTGTCATCTCCCGTCCATACATCGAGATCAGCTTATTCACGCCGAGCTTCATCCCGGTCAGGACCATGCCCCCGTTTCGCGAGCTGGCGCCCCAGCCGATCGTCTGGGATTCAAGCACTCCCACTCGCGCCCCCCGTTTCGCCAGGGTTCGCGCTGCCGACAACCCCGTGAATCCCGCTCCGATCACCGCAACATCAACTATCTCCGGGAGTGAGCGTGAGGGATCTGGCGTCGGAAATTCCGCCGTGGTGAGCCAGTAATTGCGCTCTTGTATCGCCATCATCATTAGTCAAAAAACCGCCTCAACCCATAAGGCAGGGAAACAAAAGGGTTATCGGTGAACCAGCATTTTAGCCCACTACGCGCGGTGGTACATGTACTGCGGGTCACAATGGGAAACCGTTGCGTTAACCACGGTAACTTGCTGGGGTTACTCGCTGCCCCTAGTCTGGAAACATGGGGATTCAGTGTTTTCTGTTTTCCTCAGACAGTGCAAGTGCGGACGCCATTCGTCAGGTTCTGGCCGAGCTCGACGTGCAGGCGGAGTCCTGTCCTGAGGCGGTTGCCGCGGTCGATAAGATCGCAAAGTTGCCGTTCCAAATGGTCATCATCGATTGGGATCAGCAGCCGGAAGCCGGACTTCTGCTTGCTGCTGCGCGCGACCGCAAGGCCTCTGAGCGCCCGATCAATCTCGCCATTGTCAGCGACGACGCAAGCGTCCCCAAAGCATTGCAGGCAGGCGCGAATTCCGTTCTGCGCCGTCCATTCATTCCGAGTCAAGTCAAGGACACACTGCAAACTGCCCGCGACCTGATTCAGTCCCGCCAGGCTCCAGCTTCCACGCCGCCGAATGCTCCCGCATCCGCTTCGCCCTTGCCGTCTATGCCTTCAAGAGAAAAGGTCGGGGAGCACACGATGCGCGCCGGCGAATTTTTGCGGTCTGCGCCGCTTACTCCAGGCGCATCATTTGAAACAGAAGGCGATATTCGTCCTGCCCTGGATCAACCATCTCCAGAGCCAGTGAATCCCCTAAAAGATCTGGAGCCGGTTGCCGCCTCTGTCGTTCAGACGAACCTGGCTCCTGTGCCGCCTTCGCCTGCAACCGATGGCGAAACCCGCGGTCTTGAGTGGTACCTGAAGGCCCGAGGTGTTACCAGACAGGCTGCCGCAGCCCAACCCGCGCGCGCACCCGCATCCGATAAGCCCGAATTGCTTGGCTACGATCAAACGTCGTCGCGTTCAAGGAGCTCGTCCAATGCCGAAAAGGATGCTTCGCGCGAGAGAGACACTTCCCGCGAGGACACGAGAAAAGAAGCTGCGCTCTTCGCCTACATCGAAGGCGAGCAAGCCGAATCGGAAGGATCTTCTCGGGGCTTCAGACTAGGCAAGAAGGCAATCTTTGCCGCGTTTGTCCTCGCCAGCATTGCGGTTGCCGCCGCTCCGCAAGCTCCCTGGCATCCGCAGATGAGATCGCTTTGGGCCCGCGGACAGCGCACCATTCACGGTTGGCTGAATCCCCAACTCGTGGTAACGAAGCAGGCTCCGACCACCCACGAAGATTTCGGGCAAGCGGGGGACGAATACAAACTTCCCGTCGCCGAAACCATTCCGGATGCCACGACCGACCCATCGCAGATCAAAGTCTTGCCCGTGATCGATCCCACGGCGAAAAAAGCGAATACGGATAGCACGACTCCTGACCAGACTACAGTCCAATCCGACGGCTCTGCCGCGACTCCGATGGATCAAGGAACGGCAAATCCTGCGCCGGGAGCCGGTGGTCAGCAGGTTCCAACCGTTGTTCCGACCGGTCAACCTGCAGTTCCGGCTATCGCGACGGTTCCGTCGAATTCGCAGCCCGCGTCTGCGCCCGGGACGACTGTGACCATGCCGATCCTTACTCCCGCGCCAACAACCGCAAAGCCGACGGCCTCTATCCCCAAGCCAGCCCCAGTGCAATACACTCCGCCCGGAAACATCCCGTCCAGCCTGAAAACCCAGATGGCGCCTAACACTCCTGACCCGGTCGGTCCAAAGCTCCCTGGAGGCCCGGCCACCGCGATCGAGCCAGTTGGGGTCGGCGAGAACGCTGAGCGCACCCTGATTTCCGATCAGCCGATCATCCCTTATCCGGCCACCGCGAAAGGCCAGCAAGGAACCGTGACCCTCCAAGTCCTGATCGGTCGCGACGGAACCGTCCAGGATGCCAAATTCCTTCAAGGCTCGCTCGCCTTCGCGGACGCAGCGATCACTGGCGTCCGCCAATGGAAGTTCAAGCCTTATATCTTTAACGGGCGCCCAGTATCCGTCCAGACGCTGCTCACCCTGACATTCACCCCTCCCGCCCGCTAAGTCGTTTGTTATGTTGGAACGGATTGGGCGCCCGTTCCTTCTCAAGGAACCTTGTTACCGATGGGGCACAAATCGAGCAGCCGAGACTATTCAGAATGCATCTAGAGCTATAATGGAACGAGATTTGACCCGAGTTCCTTCCGGAAGAAGATCACAACCAAGATGTCCATGAAAACCAAAGCAGCGATACTCGTCACCTCTTTTGCCGTACTACTGTTCGTGGTTGTAGGTTCGATGGGAGGCGTCCACGCTTCCTCGAACGACGGCGCTTATCGTCAATTACAGGTTTACAGCGAAGTGCTGTCGCGTGTTCGCAGTGAGTACGTCGAAGAGCCCAACATCCCGAAAGTTACCGACGGCGCTCTTCATGGGCTTCTCGAGTCTCTCGACTCCAATTCGGCCTATCTGACGCCCGAAGCCTACAAGGCATTCAAGGCTCACAAGAGCGAAGGCAAAGCCGGAATCGGTGTCGTCATTTCAAAGCGCTTCGGCTACGCTGACATTGTTGATGTGCTGCCCGGTTCACCAGCCGAGAAAGCAGGCATCGAATCGACCGACATCTTCGAATCGATCGAAGGCAAGAGCACTCGGGACATGTCGCTGCCCGAGATTCGCAACCTCATGCTGGGCGCGCCCGGGACGAACCTGAACGTCGAGGTCGTCCGCGCCCGCCGCGCCGAGCCGCAGCGAATGTCGATTACTCGTGATGCCATCACCATCCCTCCGGTTACCGACAAGCTGATGGAAGACGGCATCGGCTACGTGAAAGCCGAGGCCCTAACCAAGGGCAAGGTCCAGGAAATCGCTGCGAAGGTTAAGTGGCTCGAAAAAGAAGGGGCCAAGAAGATCCTCCTCGATCTCCGCAACTGCGCCGAAGGCGACGAGCAGGAGGGGATTGCCACCGCCAACCTCTTCCTGAATCACGGCACCATTACTTATCTGCAGGGCCAGAAGTTTCCGCGCGAAGCGTTCAACGCGGATCCTTCGAAAGCCATCACGACTCTTCCGCTCGCTGTTCTCGTCAATCGAAGCACTTCAGGCGCGGCTGAAATCGTTGCCGCCGCCATTCTTGAGAATGCTCGCGGCGATGTAATTGGGGACAAGACCTTCGGCGACGGCTCCGTCCAGAAGACGATCGAATTGCCGGACGGCGGCGCTCTGATTCTCTCAGTAGCGAAGTACTATTCGCCCAGCGGCAAAGCTATTCAGGATACCGCTGTCACGCCCAATGTGGTAGTGGCCGACGCCTCTGACGACGCTGTAGTTCCCGATGATGAAGACGGAGGTGCTGCGACTCCGGAAGAAGAAGCGAAACCGAAGAACACCGTCGATGACCAGTTGAACAAGGCCATCGAGGTTCTCAAGAGCCACAACAGCTAACACGGAAATTCCGATTGGCAGAAAGGACGGCCTCCGCGCCGTCCTTCATTTCTTTCCGGCAACTTCCTGCCCTTCTGTTATCGTGGAAGTACCCATACAATTTCATCGCGTTTTGATCGAGGCCTGGTTCTCTAAATGGAGACGATCACACACTCCCTCAGTTCGCTTATATCTCTATTTCTAATCTCTGCATTAGCCGTTCTTGTTGTCTACCGCGTGTTTCGCGATCCCAAACCGTCGGACAAGCCGCGCCGCCTCGAGTTCGACATCAGCGAAGTCGGACGTTTCAGTTATCTCCAACTCGCGCTCGTCAGCCTGCTGAGCCTGTTTATCGAGATGCTGATGATTCGCTGGGTCTCATCCGAGATCAGGATTTTTGCCTACTTCAAGAATTTCGTCCTGGTTGCGTGTTTTCTCGGGTTCGGCTTGGGATGCTATCTCTCCCGCCGCCGTGTCCGCTTGTTCGCGATGATTGCTCCTCTGCTCCTGCTGACAATCATTCTGAAGACGCCCATCTCTCCTCTGCGCCGAACCATGGAAGCTTTACCACTCCTGCTCGGAGGCGGCGTCGAGGTTCACGTCTGGGGCGTTCCCGCCATGCCCGCCAGTTGGAGCGGGATGATTCTTGCGATGATCGTCGTCGTTCCGCTTTTTGCGGTGATCGCCACCACTTTCATTCCATTCGGTCAATTGGTCGGATCCTATCTGGAGAACGCGCCCAACGGCGTCGCCGGGTACACCGTGAATGTTCTGGCGAGCATCGCCGGAATCGCCGGATTCACATTCCTCTGCTTTCTGCACCAGCCTCCCTGGGTCTGGTTTATCGTTGCCGGCATCTTCTCGCTTTGGGTGTTCTGGCGGCACGCGGACTCGAGAAAGGCTTTGGCCGCCACTTTTCTAGCCTGCATCGTCCTGCTCGCAATTCCCGATCATCGCCACGCTTCTACCTATTGGTCGCCCTACCAGAAGCTCGTTCTTCAGCCAGTCAAATCGAACGGCGAGCTGCAGTACTATTCGCTCACGACGAACGGTTCGTGGTACCAGAAGATTCTGAATCTCTCTCCCGAGTTCGTTGCCTCTCACCAAGATGTTTTCCGAGAGCACCCCATCGACGAAAACGCCTACAACATGCCGTACCATTTTTATCCATCGCCGCCGTCGGTGCTGGTTCTGGGAGCCGGTATGGGCAACGATGTTGCCGCCGCGCTGCGCAACCGCGCGGGACGCGTCGAGGCCGTCGAGATCGATCCCGTGATTCTCCAGCTGGGCCGGGAACTCCACTTCGAACATCCGTACCAGTCGCCTCGCGTCCATGTCGTTCTCAACGACGCCCGCAACTACATCGAGAACAGCCACGATCACTTCGACCTCATCCTTTTCTCTTTGCTCGACTCGCACACGACTACTTCCCACTTCACCAACATCCGAATCGATAACTACGTGTACACGCGCGAGGCGCTTCACCGCGTGAAACAGTTGCTCACCCCGGACGGCCTGCTCGTCGTCAAGTTCCAGGTCGACAATCCTTGGATCGCCGGGCGTCTCTTCCGCCTTATGCACGACACCTTCGGCCAGGATCCCGTTCAATTTCAAACCGACATCGGCGGCTTCGACACCTCAGGCCGCTTCTTCGTCGGAGGATCGCGCGAACGCCTCGCCAAAGTCACCGCAGAGCCCTGGCTCGCGCAGTATCTCGCGACCCACGGCAACATGCCGCTCGAATCCGCGAGCCTGACTACCGACGACTGGCCGTACTTTTACCAGCACGAGCCCGGCCTACCCATCAGCGTGATCCTTGTCTCCATCGCCGTGCTGATTATTTTCGGATGGTTCCTGCGCCAGACCAGCGGCGAGGGCGCGCGCCTCGATCTTCACTTCATGTTCTTGGGCGCCGGATTCATGCTGCTCGAAGCGCAGATTGTCAGCAAAATGGCGCTCCTGTTCGGCACCACGTGGGTCGTGAACGCCGTGGTTGTGTCGGGCCTGCTCTGCCTGATTGTGGCCGCGAACCTCGTCTACGAGGCGTTTCGCCGGATTCCGCTCGCGATCGCTTATGCAGGGCTCTTTCTCTCGCTGGCAGTGATGTACTTCTTACCGCTCGAGAAACTGTTCTACGAATCGTGGCTGCTGCGCGGCCTGCTTGCCACCGTTGCGCTCTGCACTCCGGTCTTCTTTGCCGGGATCATCTTCATCTCAAGCTTCGCCCGTGCCGGATTCCGCGGCAGCGCCCTTGGATCGAACCTCTTCGGCTCGCTCATAGGAGGCCTGCTCGAATCCTGTTCGCTCTGGTTCGGCCTGAAATCGCTGACGATCCTGGCCGCCCTGCTCTACATAGGTTCCGCAATCTTCCTGCACGGACAATCGTCTGCAGAGGCAGACCATGAAACGATCCCAACCTTGGTCACTCAAACAAAATGACTGTCTCCCGAAGCGGGTGACCTCGAAACTCGAAACCTGAAACTCCGATTCCCCTTCGTGTTACTTAGTGTCCTTCGTGGTTAGCTCATTTGGCGGCTGCCAGCGCCACAGAATCCCAAGTGCTATCCTGACCATAACTCCCGATGAAGTCGCTTTACGATGATCTTCCTGAGGTCGAGATCGGTGGACGCCGCCTCGTCGGCCGCGTCCTGTTCGGACTCCTCGTCTTGATCTCGGTCCTCGTCGGCGCGACCGCAGGACTGCTTCTCGTCTACACAACCGACTTGCCCCAGGTCGATGCCCTCGAAGCCTACCGACCAAGCTCGATCACAGAACTCTACGACGATCACGGCCGCGTTATCGGATCATTCGCCCTGCAGCGCCGCGTCGTTGCCAGCTACGACGATTTTCCTCCGGTGCTGCGCAATGCGCTCGTATCCATCGAAGACAAGGATTTCTACAGTCACTCCGGAATCAATTTCTGGCGTATCGTCGGCGCCGCCTACCGTGATATCGAGTCCGGCGGCAAGGTACAGGGCGCATCCACGCTCACGATGCAGCTCGCCCGCAACCTCTTCCTCTCGCCGGACCGCCGTTGGCAGCGCAAAGTGCAGGAAGCGATGCTCGCCATCCAGATCGAGCGCCACTTTACCAAGCCGCAAATTTTCACGCTGTATGCGAACCAGATTTTTCTCGGACACGGCGTCTATGGCTTCGAGGCCGCGTCTGAGTTTTATTTCAGCAAGCAGGCCAAACAGCTCACGTTAGACGAAGCCGCCCTCCTCGCCGGATTGCCGAAGGGGCCGACGGTTTATTCGCCGATTACGCATCCCGACCGGGCCGTAAAGCGCCGCAATCTCGTGATCAATGCCATGCTCGAAGACGGCAAGATCACAGCCTCGCAAGCCGACCAGGCACGCTCTGCTCCGCTCGTTTTGCATCTAGCCCACGATCCGAATTCCCTGGCTCCATATTTCGTTGAGGAGGTCCGCCGGTATCTCGAAAGCAAATACGGCACGGACCAGGTTCATGAAGGCGGACTGAAGGTCTACACTTCGCTCGATGTCGACATGCAGAAAGCCGCGAATCAGGCCGTTCTTGACGGCGTCGCCGCCTACGAGCGCCGCCACGGATGGAAAGGTCATCTCGAAAACATCGTTGATGAGGGCATCGTGCTCGACAAATATTCTCACCCCGATTGGGACGACGAGCCCGAAGTCAACGGATATGTCCACGCTCTCGTGACCGCATCCGGAACCGGAATTGCCACGCTGAAATTCGGCCGCTACACCGCCGCGCTCTCCCAAGCCGATGTCTCCTGGACCGGCCAGAAGCTCGCCAACATCCTTAAAACGGGCGACATCTGCTACGTCAAAATTCTCTCGCTCGGCACCAACGGCGCAGCCCACGTAAGCCTTGAGCAGGATTCCGGCGCTCAGGGAGCCCTGCTCGCCATCGACAACGCCACCGGCGGAACCAAGGCTCTCGTCGGCGGACGCGACTTCAACGAATCCAAGTTCGACCGCGCCACGCAAGCACTGCGCCAGGTCGGGTCCTCCTTCAAGCCCTATGTCTACACCGCGGTCATCGACGGCGGCGCAACTCCAGACGACACGATTCTCGACGAACCGGTCAGCTTCGACACGCCCTCTGGCCCCTATACTCCGCATAATTACGACGAAAAATTTGAAGGCATCATTACGCTGCGGCGCGCCCTCGCCCAATCGCGCAACATCCCGGCCCTGAAGCTCGCGAACAAGGTCGGAATTCAAGACGTCATCGACTATGCCGAGCGTTTCGGAATTACATCGAAGATTCCGCCGTATTTGCCGATCGCCCTTGGAGCGGTCGAAATCACGCTGCTCGAACAAACAGCGGCCTACAGCGTGTTTCCCAATGAGGGGGTCCGCGTGACCCCGCGCTACATCACGCGCGTCACCGACTACGAAGGCCGTGTTCTGGAAGAGGATTTCCCTGACGTGAAGGATGTTGTCAGCGAACGCACCGCGCGCATCATGACTTCTATGTTGCGCGAAGTGGTCCTCCACGGCACCGGCATTGCAGCCGCGAAACTACCGTTTCCGGTAGGCGGAAAAACAGGCACAACCAACGACTTCACCGATGCCTGGTTCGTCGGATTCTCTCCAACGATGAGTTGTGGAGTCTGGGTCGGCTATGACGAAAAGAAATCCCTCGGCGCAAAAGAAACCGGCGCTCGCGCCGCCCTGCCGATCTGGATGAATTTCATGACCACAGCCATGGCGGGAAAAGATCCCGGTGAATTCCAGCCCCCGCCATTAATCCCGCACGCCGCAGCCCAAAAAACCGACACGCCCGACAACGCCCCGGCCGCGGAAGAATCGCACTGAGTAGCGCCGGCGTCCCGCCGGCTGTCGCGAGCGCGTCTCGCGCTCGCACCGTAAAGCGTCTATCATTCCGACAGATTTCTCACCGATCGCTAAGAGGCAATCATGCGCACAGCCGCCTTATCCGCACTGCTGGCTCTATCATTTCTCTGCATCCCAACACAGCCCTCCCAAGCGCAATCCAATTCCAAATCCGCCATAGAGCAAGTCCTCCGCTTCCAGCAGGACGCCTGGAATCGCCACGACCTAGACGCCTTCATGTCAGGCTATTGGAAATCTCCGGATCTCACCTTCTTCTCCGGAGGAAAAGAAAATCATGGCTGGCAAGCAGCCATGGACCGCTACAAGGCCACCTACACGAGTCCTGGCCACGAAATGGGCAAGCTGGATTTTTCCGATCTGCGTATCGAAATGCTAGGTCCGGACGCCGCATTCGTTCGCGGTGCTTGGCACTTGACGATGTCCGACGGCAAAACGCCCCATGGCCTCTTCACGCTAATCTTCCGCAAATTCCCCAAGGGCTGGAAAATCATCCACGACCACACCTCCTCCGCCGATTGAATTCGAAAGCCACAAAGGGCACGAAGTCACGCGAAGGGGATTTTTTTAAAGTCTCCTTCGTGTGACTTTGTGCCCTTCGTGGTTAAAAAGGTTCTACTTCCGAACCCGCACCTGTACGCGGCAGCCCTCAGGCAAACTCCCATTCAACAATTCAATCCGCCCGCCGCGCACCACGCCCTCGAATTCCTGCGTCCCAGACGAAACCGGTGCCGCCGGCCGTGCCCGCCCCATACCCTCATCCATCGCCTCATTCGCCAGCCGGTCGGCTTCCTGATTATGCTCGCGCAACGCATGCCCGATCGCAAACCACTGCAGCTGCGCGATCAACTCCTTCGCCCGCCCATGCAAATCTTGCAGCGTCGGATTCTTCACCTTATAAATTCCTTTGATCTGCCGCACCAGCAACTCCGAATCGCTAACCACCTTCAGCGCCTTCGGACCGTGCTGCAGCGCGTACTCCAGCGCCGCGATCAGCCCCTGATACTCCGCAAAATTATTAGTCTGATGTCCAAGGTATTCGCTGAGCGCCGCGACCTTCCGGCCCGACTCATCCTTAATCACCACGCCGTATCCCGCTGGCCCAGGATTCCCCCGCGCCCCGCCATCGCTATGCGCGACAAGAAAATGCTCAGGTGGATTTTCGCGAAGGTCAAAAAGATCTCTACCTGAAGAAGATGGAGACATCTCTAGAGTCTAATTCCCCCGTGTTCCTCTGTGTCCTTGTGGTGAAGAAGAAATGCAAAATGAATCACCGTCCAGCGGCCAATCGCGTAGCCAACCGGGCCGGAAGCTGTGCCGCAAAAATCCGATCCTGCGCCGCTTTCAAATTGTAGGGCGTCCGATGAAACTCCACGACCTGCTCCTCGGTATAATAGAGCGCAAACGCCGCCCGCCAGTCTCCATCACGCGGCTGTCCCACCGATCCAGGATTAATCAAATACCGCGCCGTCGACTTCAACTGCATTTGAACCGACTCCGGCTGTCCCACTGTGCGATACTCCGGACGAAACCCATCCGCCGCCGACCCGTTTGCAAAAAATCCTCCCTGCAAATGCGTGTGCCCGAAAAACGTCAGTGGCATCGTCAATGTGATCAGCGGCGCAAGCGCATCGCCCAGCGAAACCACATACTCATCCTCATCATTCGGCGAACCATGCACCAGTTGCACATCAGGAAAATCCGGCAACGAAACCGGGCCATGCGGCAGCGCCTTCAGCCAATCCAGGTTCTCCGGAGTCAGTTCGTTGCGTGTCCAGATCGCTGCCGCGGCTGCCATCGGATTGAAGTCATCCAGATCCATGATCCCCGTCGCCGCCTTGTCATGATTTCCGCGCACGAAGATCTTCCCAATCTCGCGCGACCGGTTCGTCACCTCATTGGGGCTCGCGCCATATCCCACGATGTCGCCCAGGTTGACGATCGCGTCAAACGATGGAGCGTTCGCGAGGCACGCATCAAGCGCCTCAAGGTTGGCATGGATGTCGCTCAGCAGCAATATGCGCACGGATCACCGGACAAGTTGCCGATTATAGACCAACTCGGATTCATATCAGATTGTCATCCCGACCGGAGTGGAGGGACCTTGTGTTTTCTCGCCCACGCCTGCATCGACGATCGCCAGCGTCCGGGGCTTCCGCATCTTGCCGCCTAAGCTAAGAATTCACCACGGGGCACCGCGCCCAATGCCCTTTCGCCACTTCCACCAGCGGCGGCAACGCCCGAGCACACTCGGCAATTCTCGAATCGCACCGTGGCTCAAACGCGCATCCCGGAGGCAGCGCATGCAGCCCCGGAACCGTCCCCTCAATCGTCTCTAGCGGACGGCTGCGGTCCGTCTTCAGATCCGGCACCGCATGCAGCAATCCACGCGTGTAAGGATGCGCGGCTGCCTGAAAGATATCCCGCTTCGCCCCTAGCTCAACCAGGCATCCCGCATACATCACGGCTACGCGATCCGCCACCTGCGACACCACCGCCAGATCGTGCGAGATGAAAAGCATCGCGAGCCCGAACTTCGCTCGCAACTCTGCCAGCAACTCCAGAATCTGCGCCTGAATCGTCACATCCAGCGCCGTCGTTGGCTCGTCCGCGATCAGCAGCTTCGGACGATTCACAATCGCCATCGCAATCACGATCCTTTGCCGCATGCCTCCCGACAGCTGATGCGGATAATCCCGCGCCCGCCGCGCCGCATCCGGAATCGCCACATCGTTCATCGCCTCGACCGCGCGCTGCCATGCTTCGGCCTTCGAAACAGCCTGATGTGCGGCCACCGCTTCTGCAATCTGATCTCCCACTCGCATCACCGGATTGAGCGCGGTCATGGGCTCCTGGAAGATCATCGTCATGCCCGATCCCCGCAGCAGCCGCATCGATTCGTCGCTGACCGTCGTCAGATCGCACGGCCCGGCCCCGTTCTCGGCAAACAGAATCTCTCCGGTCACGCGCGCCTGTGACGGTAGCAACCGCATGATGGCCAACGATGTAATCGACTTCCCCGAGCCGGATTCCCCCACCAGCCCCAACACTTCGCCCGCCCCGATCGCAAGGCTGAGATCGCGCACGGCAGGCAGAATCTTCGGAGAGCTGGCTGGCGCTGCGGATCCAGCAACAGGGAAGCCGATATTCAGATTTCGAACGTCCAGCAATGAAGGCACGAATCCATGGTAGCAAGTCGCCAACCCATCCGCCGATTCGTAGTATTCCTCAGCGCAGCAGCCATCCTGCCGCCGCGCCAACAATGACTAGCTTCACCAGCCACCCGGTTGCATACGCCGTCACAAACACGCGATGCAGTTTCATGAACGCCGCATTCGTGAGCAGCATAGGCAACGGTCCAATCAACCAAATGGCAGCGGCCAGTCCAATAGCGATCACCATGGAATGAATCCTCAGCCAGCAGCAGAGAAGGGCAAACGCAGCACAGGTCAGAAACGGCAGAGGACTCGTCAGCGCAATCGCTCTCATCTCCGATCCTTTCCGCCAGACCTCTGGATACGTAAACCGCCGATGGATCCAATCTCCCGCAAAGAACCAGTCGGTCATCGACGTAACGAAGCCAGCCCCGATCGTGATTAACACTACTCGCGTCCATTCCATAGGGTTTCTCCTCTATGGAAAAAGGATTCTACAGCGGGCAGCCAGGCCCTCAAGCCGAAAGCAGAAAGCGGACCCCATGAATCTTGCCTCCCCCTCGCCGCATCTCTTACAGTACTGTTATGAGCAAGATTCACATTCCTACGCCTTTGCGGCAGTATGTGGGCAAGCAGGCATCCGTCGACGTCCAGGGATCAACCGTCGGCGAGGCCATGAACGCGCTGGTGGCGCAGCATCCGGACCTGCGCAAGCACCTCTACACCGAAGACGGCAAGCTTCGCGCCTTCGTCAATCTCTACCTCAACGACGAAGACATCCGCTACCTGCAGAAAGAAGCCACCGCGCTCAAAGACGGTGATAACATTTCGATCGTGCCCTCCATCGCCGGAGGCGCGGCCTGACTGGGGATTTCCAAACTTTGAACCACGCCGAGACAATGCATCATCGTTGCTGTTGCCCCGCCTGTTGTTGATCCCGCATTCGTGCGGTTCGTCGATCAATCCCAGCAAGCCGAACATTAACGAGGATATATGGCCACCACTACAGAAGCTCCAGTAACACTGAATAAAGACGAGATCCTGCGCTACTCGCGCCACCTCATCATGCCCGAGGTCGGCATGGAGGGTCAGCAGAAGCTCAAAGCCGCGCGCGTGCTCTGCATCGGCACCGGCGGCCTCGGCTCGCCTCTCGCCTTATATCTCGCCGCGGCGGGCGTCGGCACCCTAGGCCTCGTCGACTTCGACGTGGTGGATTACACCAACCTCCAGCGACAGATCATTCACTCCACCGCCGACGTCGGCCGCAAAAAGCTCGATTCCGCCGCCGACAAGCTCAAGGGCATCAATCCCTACCTCAATCTGCGCACCTTCGACACCAGGCTCAGCAGCGCCAACGCGCTCGAGCTCTTTCGCGAATTCGACATCATTGCCGATGGCACCGACAACTTTCCCACCCGCTATCTGGTGAACGATGCCTGCGTCCTGACGGGCAAGCCCAACGTCTACGGATCGATCTTCCGCTTCGAAGGCCAGGCGAGCGTCTTTGCCACCGAAGACGGCCCGTGCTATCGCTGCCTCTACCCCGAACCGCCACCGCCCGGTTTGGTCCCATCCTGCGCCGAAGGCGGAGTTTTAGGAATTCTTCCCGGTCTCGTCGGAGTTATGCAGGCCACCGAAGTCATCAAGCTCATCCTCGGCGTAGGCGAGCCCCTCATCGGCCGTTTACTGCTGATTGACGCGCTGGGCATGAAGTTCCGCGAACTCAAGCTGCGCAAGAATCCCGGCTGCCCCGTCTGCGGAACGCATCCAACCGTTACGAAGCTGATAGACTACAACGAGTTTTGCGGCATTCGTGGGGAGGAGAAACCTGTGGGCAGCGGAGTTCCCGAGATTCAAGTCGAAGATCTGAAGCGGCGTCTCGACGCCAAAGAAGATTTATTCGTCCTCGATGTGCGCGAGCCGCACGAATATCAGATCTGCAACATCGGCGGATATCTTATTCCCTTGAACGATCTGCCGAAGCGCGTGAACGAGCTCGATTCCAGCCGCGACATCGTCGTCCACTGCAAGATGGGCGGACGCAGCGCGAAAGCTGTCGCATTCCTCCAGCAGGCAGGATTCCAGAAAGTCCACAACCTCGCTGGCGGCATCACCGCCTGGTCCGATCGCGTCGATCCCAAGGTGCCGAAGTACTAGGAAGCATCTCGCGAAGGAATTGGGGAGGGCACGGCTTCAGCCGTGCCACCACAGTCCAGAAAAATGCGGGCTTTAGCCCCTGAGGGAACCGGAGCATCCCATTGCTGCGTTGATACGGGAGCGCGAAAGCGCTCCCTTTCTTGTGCAACTCGCGGTTCTATTTGTGTCCTGCCGCCGAGCTCGGCGCAGCTGTGACAGAAGATCTTTCGGTATTCGTGTCCAGCTTTGAAACGTCCCGCAGCAACTGCTTTACGCAAAGATCCGCGACATCAGCACTTGCTCCCTTGTACTTTGCTCCCTTGCTTTCCTGTGTTGTCGTCCAGATCACATCCCCATCCGGGCTGACTAGACGCACTGAGATCCGGGCCCGGTCTATCGTCTCGGTACTAGCAGAGGAGTCGCTTATACCCATATGCTGCGCCGCAAAGCCCCCGCCAGACGACCCGGAAATCGTACCGGTGCCGTTGATGACACTCCCATTGACCTCGCCGTGCGAACCACCCGAAGCAGCCCCGACTGAAGTCGACTCGCCGTAGGCGTGAAGTTCTTGCGATGTTTTCTCCAGCGCGACTCCCTTCAGAACCGCGTCTGCCTTCTCACGATTCTCAGTAACTACGAACCGTTTCGTTGCGACGAGCGACGAAACGATCATCGACTGAAGTTCCCTTGACGTTATGTCATCGCCAAAACTGTCAACATAGATCCGTTTGACTTTGAGCAGAGCCATGGCGTCATCCGTGGGGCTTGTCTCTTTAACTGTGGATGACGTTCGAGGAGCCGCAGAATTTGCTGGTGGGGGACTTTGTGCTGCTTGTAGTAATAGACCGAGAATTATCAGTTGGGAGACCATGTTCACATACCTCCCAGGCCGCTCTTTCGGGCCTCGTCGTCCTGGTACTCGACTTTTCTCCCTGTCCTCGCTTCCATAGTAGCGATCGTCGTTCGGATGATCGACTTCCCAAGTTCAAAAACGGCGGCGTGTTGTTTGTCTTGGTCATCTTTCCAACCGACCGTGAGGAAATGCTTCCTCTTATGCGACAGAAGTAGCCAAGGGCTGATGGTCAGGGCAAGACCAAGTCTGCGACCTGCTTTCTGCCCATATTCCAGATCGTCCACTCCACCATAAGGAATAGCCAGAGTCCCGCCCTTGTACTCAAACACAAAGTTCTTATCATCCTTAGCGGAGGACTTACCCTCTGTGCCCTCCTTGATCTGGTTTTCTGTCCCTCCGATGTAGGCCGTCTTATCACTTCCCAAACCCGCGAATCCGGCCACGTCCAACAAGAAAACACACAGCGCCAGCAGAGCTATCGTTCGTCTCATTAACTCTCCTCTGGGGGAAGGCCGGGAAGCCCCGACGCGACGAACTATATTCCACTACCGTCCGGTGCGCAATGCGCTTTGTGGTGCTCAGGTGTCGGGAGAGGCTGTCGGCTGATGAAGGTCACGGACGCCGGACGCGGTGCTCAGTTACGGACGAGTTCCGACGTCCAGGTCGCCGAAGGTGACCACACCATAAAAGTGAAGAAATTGGGCTACAAAGACTGGGAACGTACGCTGAAAGTAAGCGCAGGAAGCAGCGTGCACTTGAACGCAGAACTCGAAAAAGCCTCGGCCGAACCGAATCCGCAATAGTTCAAGCTCGATGTCGTGACATCACAAAAAAAGAAAGCAAGGGTGCCCCACTTCTGGCCGGTTTTGCCGGAAGTGGGGATTTCCTTTTTCTGCTCATGCTCTACTTACTCGATCCAGCCTGCATCGCATCACTCGCTTGGCCGAGGTCCAGCGCATATTTCTTTCCCGCAAATCGAACGCTCGACAGCGTGCTCGATCCATCCTCGTTGCGATTCACGACCGCAGCGCTGTTGTCCGGAGCCTTGCTCAGATCCACGAGCTTGGCCGGCACTTTCGCGACAACTTTCTTGCCCTGCAGAATGCTGACTTCCACATTCGGACCGCTGCCGTCCCACTGCAACTTGTAATCGCCGGCTTTCAGCTGAGTCCCATTTACGGTCGCCGGATTCAACAACGACAACGTCGCCTTATTCGCTGCGAACGCGCTCGAAGCCAGCAGAATTGCCAGCCCCATCAACACACTCTTTGACACTGTCGAGAACTTCATTGCTGCTCCTTTTTCTTTCCCGAGAAAACGTCGGGAAACGGTTAGGGCGGCCCCGGTTCACGACAGCGCGAGAAAACCCTTGTGTTTCCCCACGAATCGCCTACAATGCTGCCGCCGGGGTTCGCGCAAGCCACAAGCCTGCGCCCGCTTGGGGGTTTTCTCACCTGGGCCGCCAAACCGAGCGTGAGAGAATCCCCAGACCCCGCGAAAAATCTTTTCTGTACCTCAACCAGCGTCACTTCTACGCCAGTCTTTCCCCACGATTAGTGATTACGTTTGCGCCGCGCGTTTTGTTCCTTGTCAGCGCTTTCTTATTGGACGCTCTCAGATTTTCTTGGATAGCAAATATTTAAAAATGCGCACGACGCGAAGGCACATGCCAGAGATGTTTTGTTGATGTGTCTGGTTGATGGAGAGATTACTTCGGTGTCCGCGGAAGAAGCAGCTTCAGGCCTATTGTCATCCGGGTTCCAATTACAAAAATTACCCGATTACCAAATTGCAAACTGAAACGAAGTTTCTGTCGGCGAATCGCTCGCTCAGTCCGCGTCTCCGTGCTGCCGCTCCACCGACCATATGCTCGCCTGATCTCTTTCGAACGGGTAGACATGCACCATCCAATTGAATACGACCGGCAGAAACGTTCCGCCCTCGGCATCGCAAGCTTCTTTCGTGGAGATCGATCCCAGCGCTCCAAACTTCGCGTGCGGACCAAACGACTCCCCGAACTTTCCCAGCGGAGCCCTGCAGAAATTCACATGCTCATGCCACTGCGCAATGCTCAACGGGATCCGTGCGTCAAGCTGATCTTCCGTATAACTCTTCGGAGCCGTGTACATCACGCCCACAAGTTTGTAATCGTCGCCGTGCCTCTCATACAGCAGCGATGTCGGATGCTCCGGATTGAAATGAAACTGCGCCTCGATCGCGTAGCTGCGGCTCGTGAAGTGATAAACCTTCTGCGGAACATTCGGCAAAAATATGTGGAATCCGTCCGCCAGCGCGACATGATAATCCGTATATTTCTCCGCCGCGGTGCGCGCCTCCGCCACCACTTTTTCTGCCCGCTCCGCATCGCCAGGCTTCGCCGCCCGCAACTCCGTCATCTTCATGTGCGGCCCCATATCCATGTGGCCTTCCATCGAGTGCATCACGTCGGGACTTCCCTTGTCCTCGTTCATGTCTTTCATAGCCGACATGTCGTGACCAGACATATCCATGCCCGGCATCGATTGCTGCCCACTCGACGGAGCTGAAGACGACGTCTGCGATTGTCCCCACGCAATACTGCACAAAAGAAGACTGACGAATACCAGAAGTTGATTCCTCATAATTTCCCCACAACCCTCACCATGATTAAACCCTGAAGCAGCCCAGATGTTTCTTCAAGACACCCCCAGTCACACGCCGGTGACATTAGTAACCAGCGGTCCGGCAGCGCTGGCGACCCGCCCTCATTTCTGATACATCTACCTTCTTGACTCTGCCACTCGCGGTCTTCCTATTCTTCGCCGGAGTCCTGGGCGGCGCGCTGAACTCCGTCGCCGGAGGCGGCAGCTTTATCGCCTTTCCCGCGTTGCTCTTCAGCGGCGTGCCTCCCATCCCGGCCAACGCCACCAACACCATCTCGCTCTGGAGTGGACAAGCCGCGAGCGGCAGCGCCTATCGCAAGCGCCTCGACGTTCCCCGCCGCGTCATGGTCCCGCTCCTCACCGCCAGCCTCATCGGAGGCTTCGCCGGCGCCATGCTTCTTCTGCACACCTCTGCGCACACCTTCATGCGCGTTCTCCCGTGGATGACCCTGGCCGCGACCCTGCTCTTCGCCTTCGGCAAGAAACTGGCCGGCGGACGCAAGTCCATCATCGAACACGAAACCACATTCGCCGCGCTGGGCGCAGCCACGATCTTCCAATTCGCAGTCGCTATTTATGGAGGCTATTTTGGAGGCGGCATGGGCATCGTGATGCTCGCCATGCTCGCCGCTCTCGGCATGTCCGACATTCATGCCATGAACGCGCTCAAAAGCGTCATGGGATTCGTCATTAACGGAGTCGCTGTCGTGACTTTCATCATCAATCGCGCCGTGTATTGGAAGCACGGCGCGATCATGATCGTCGGCGCGATCCTCGGCGGATATCTTGGCGCACACTACGCCATGAAACTCCCTCAACAGTGGGTCCGCAATTTCGTGGTCGTAGTAGGCACCGCCATGACCACCTACTTCTTCTGGAAAGCGTATTAAACGATAGTGGCTGGTGTTCAGTGGCTAACGATCACCGATCGACAATCCCTCACGGTTTCTTCTAATCACCAGTTCACGAATCACTGACCACTAACGACCAACGACCAACGACTGGCGGCTGATGGCTGGCAGCCGGCCTCTGCCTACTGCATGGGAACCGACACATGCTCATGCACTACCATCCACTTCCCGCCGTCATTCTCGAATACCGCGGTCCAGCGCATATTACCCATATCGACTTTGCCGTTCTTATGAGTCATCTCGAACGCGACCGTCGACGTCGCCCACGCCAGGTCTCCATGCGGATGAATCTCGGCATCATCATTCACCGTAAACTTCGCGCTCTTGTAATCGGCGAGGACGCCCTTGACGCCCTTCTCGTATTCATCCCAGCTGTTGTACTTCAGTGGAGCGATGTCATAAAAGACATGCGGTCCCGTCGCATAGAACTTCGCTGTATTCGCCGGGTCGAGCGTCGACCACCCATCCCAAATCTTCTGCAGATACGCTTTGTCGGGCGCAGCCGGAGCAGCCATCTTCTTCGCCGATTTCCTGGTCTGCGCCGATCCGCACATCGCGAGCGCAAGCAGGCACAACAAAACGGTAAGAACCACTCTCTTCATTGTCGAATCCTCCGTGAAATCCGGCGAAATTGTCGCACAAGGCAACAGAAACCACAAAAACCGGCCTCAGAGCTCCGCGTACTCAGCGGTATTCATTGCCCGATCCCATTCTGTTTGACCGTTCTCCACAGCCCACGATAAAATACTTGAGTTTGCCTGTACTCGCCGACCCGTTCTGGGGACGCCTGCCCGGCTGCTGAAGCGCCGCGGCGGAAAAACACAGCAAGCAAAGAAATCAGCAAAGCCCGCGGAAGCGCCAGTGTGCGCCCGATTTTCAGTTTGACGTTGAGCGATCGAAGCTCATCGAGAGCTTCTCCCACGGGCCGGTTTTCAACGACATTGACGGAGGCAAACGTATGTACGCGGTGATCCGCGCAGGTGGAAAGCAATACCGGGTAGCGCCCGGAGACGTCATTCGCGTCGAGAAGCTCACCGGAACCGACGGACAGGTCGAGTTCCCCGTAGTCGCCGTTTCCGGCGAAGAAGGTCAGGTCGGAAATCAGCCCGATGCCCGCGTAGTCGGCCAGGTCGTCGAAGAGGGACGCGGCGCCAAGATCCTGGTCTTCCATTACAAGCGCAAAAAGCAGTACAAGAAGCTTCGTGGACATCGTCAGGACTTCACTGCCGTCCGCATCGCCGAAATCGCTTTTGGCGGGCAGAGCTTCAAGGCCCCCGACCTTCCCAAGAAAGAAGCAAAGCCGAAGAAGGTAAAGCCGGCCGACACCGAAGAACACGAGACCGAGCCAAAAGCAAAAAAGGCGAAGGCAAAAAAGAAATCCGCCCCAAAAAAGGCCGCCAAAAAGGCGAAGAAGAAGTAAGGGTTTGTGGAAGGGCACGGCTTCAGCCGTGCCGCCAAAGCCCGAAAAACTTAAGGGCTTGAGCCCTTGGGTTTTTACTGAGAACTGGCAACCGGCCACTGAGAACTGATTTATGGCACATAAAAAAGGACAAGGCACATCACGCAACGGCCGCGACTCCAACTCGCAGCGGCTTGGATTCAAGGCGTTCGGCGGACAACTCGTCCCCGGCGGCACCATCATCGTCCGGCAGCGCGGCACACGCGTGAAGCCCGGCCTCAACGTCGGCCGCGGCAAAGACGACACGCTCTTCGCCAAGATCACCGGCCGCATCAAGTTCATGGACAAAGGTTCCATGGGCAAGTTCGTTATGGTCGAGCCCGTAGAAGCGAAGTAGCAGATCTGCGTCAGCAGATTTCCTGCCGGCCAACACTGCCTCGCCTTCGGGACGAGGCATTTTCTTTTTGGACCTGCCGTTAGCCGCTGGTCGTTAGTCGTTCGCCGCGCAGCGGAAGACGAAGGGCTAGCGGCCAACGATCACCGGCGATTTAGCGAACGGCCAACGACCATCGGCCAACGACGGTTCTCCCATGTTCATCGACGAAGCCAAAATCAAAGTCAAAGCCGGCGATGGCGGCAACGGATGCATGGCCTTCCGCCGCGAGAAATTTGTCCCGCGCGGCGGACCCTCCGGCGGCGACGGCGGCAAGGGCGGCGACGTCGTCATGGAATCCAGCGAGCGTCACAACACGCTCGTGCATTTCCGCTTCAATCCCGAACACAAGGCCGAGCGCGGACGCCACGGCGAAGGCTCGAACAAGACCGGACGCGACGGCGTCGATGTGCTGCTCAAGGTTCCCGTCGGCACGATCGTCTATGACGATGAAACCGGAGAGAAGGCCTTCGAATTCACCAACGCCGACCAGCGTTTCGTGATCGCCCGCGGCGGACGCGGCGGACGCGGCAATGCCCGCTTCGCCACCTCAGTTCATCAGGCACCTCGCGAGCACGAGGCCGGACGTCCCGGCGAAGAGCATACCTATCGCCTCGAACTCAAGCTGCTCGCCGACGTTGGACTCGTCGGATATCCGAATGTCGGAAAGTCCACGCTGATCTCGCGCATCTCGTCGGCGCGTCCGAAGATTGCCGACTATCCCTTCACAACGCTGGAGCCGAATCTCGGAGTCGTTGCCGTCGGCGACGCCAAAGATGAAATCAGTTTCGTCGTGGCCGACATCCCGGGCCTGATCGAAGGCGCGCACACTGGTTCGGGACTCGGCACGCAGTTCCTCCGTCACATCGAGCGCACCCGCCTGCTCGTACACCTGGTGGACGTCTCCGACTCCAGCGGCCGCGACGACGTGGTCAAAGACGTCGAAGTCATCACGGGAGAACTCGCCAGCTTCGGTGCTCATCTCGAAGAAAAGCCTATGATCATGGTCGCGTCAAAGATCGACGTCGCCAACAAAGACAAACTCGCCAAGCTGAAACGCTACTGCAAGAAGCACAAGCTGAAGCTCTACGAGATCTCCGCCGTCACGGGAAAGGGCATCGAGGCCTTGAAGTACGCCATCGCCGAAGAGGTCCAGGGTCTGCGGGAGCAAGAAGCGAAAGCGGAAGTCTGAGCATCGCAACCTCGGCACAGCCTCTGAACTCATCCTTATCCACAGCGAGCGACTGGCTCAGCCCTTTCTTTTAGAAGGAGGCTCGCCTACTCCATTGTCGTTGACTATCACCCCGTCCCGCGCCACAATCTCAGCCGAACGTCCAGGAGGAAGACATGACGCGCCTGTTCACTCGTGGTGCGTTTTTGTTCCTGATGCTCTGCTTCACCGTGATGCCCGCGGGTGCACAGGTCAACCTGCTTTCGGCCGCTTCTTATCCCGTTGGAAAAGGTCCTCGCAACCTGGCCACCGCGGACTTCAATGGTGACAACAAAGCGGACCTGGTCACCGCAAACAATGTTGACGCCACGATCACCATCTTGCTGAACAACGGCAACGGCACATTTCACTCAGGCAGCACATATTCCTTTGGGACTGCTCCCAACGATGTCGTCGCCGGAGACTTCAATGGCGACGGCAAAATGGACCTCGCCGTCGTTCCCTGCGGAAGCAGCGGGGCAAATGTCGCCTGCATCCTTCTTGGAAACGGCGATGGAACGTTTCAGGTCGCCTCAGCTTATCCCACGAGCGCCACTCCAAACATGCTCGTCACGGGAGATTTCAACGCCGACGGAAAACTTGATCTCGCCATTACGAATTCATCGGGTGTTGACGTTCTGCTCGGCAACGGCGATGGAAGCTTTCAGTCTCCGCTCACATTTCCTCTCGGGACTTTCGCGTTTGGACTCGCAGCCGCAGATTTTAACGTCGACGGCAAGCTTGATTTGGCCGTAACGAACGGAAATCCCAACAAAGTCTCAATCCTGCTCGGTAATGGCGACGGTACTTTCCACGCGGGAAGCACTTACACACTCTCATCGAATGTGCTCGGTATTGCTGTCGCGGACTTGAATCTCGATAAGAAGCCGGATCTCGTGATCGCAAGTTCATACGCGTCTCAAAACCAACAGCCTGCCATCTCAGTTCTGCTTGGAAATGGCGACGGCACTTTTTCGGGCCCAGTCACCTATGGCAATGCGTCGCAGCCATACGCCCCCGTTGTGGCTGATTTCAACGGAGACGGCAAACCCGATGTCGCACTCGGCGATCAGATCGGCGTCGTGCACGTCCTTCTGGGGAACGGCGATGGCACGCTGCAAGCGTCAATCGATTTCGCTGCCGGCGGAACCCCGCAGGGCATCATTTCCGGCGACTTCAACGGCGACGGAAAGATCGATCTCGCCACGGCCAATTACGGATCGAATGATGTGAGCGTTCTGACTGGAAATGGCGACGGCACCTTCCACGCTGCTCGCAGCTATCCGTTGGGAAACCTTCCTGGGTCTTTGGGATCAGTCTCAACCTCTCTCGCCATCGCGGACTTCAATCAAGACGGCAAACTCGATTTCGCAACCGGCCTGAACAACACGCTCGGCCTGGGCAACGGGGACGGCACTTTCACTCTCGGCAATTTCGTGGGGAATGCCGGTTTTGGCATTACCTCCGGAGATTTCAATCACGACGGACATGCCGATATCGCGGCCGTGACCAACGTGAATGCCAGCCTCAATAATGTCTATATGGCCGTATTCCTTGGGAACGGCAATGGTACGTTTCAGTCGGAGCTTGATTTTAGTTCTTCGGCCTTAGCACTCCAATATGTAGCCGCTGGCGACTTCAACGGAGATGGCAATGTTGACCTGGTCCAGGTAGCACCCAACGCCGCCACCATGGCCCTCGACGACGGCACAGGAAATTTCACGTATTCCGCCCAGGCACCCCGCGGTCTCCAGCCCGTGACCGCAGATCTGAACGGAGATGGCCGAGACGACATCGTCGTTCCCCAGAATCAAGGCATCACCGTAGCTCTGGGTAACGCTGATGGCACCTTGACCTCGACAGGCCTGCCGTACACGTTTTCGAATATCGTCAACGTTGCTCTCGGCGACCTGAATGCCGACGGCAAGCTTGATCTCGTTGGCGTCGATAATGTGTCCTCCGGAGCGGATGTCGTCGTACTGCTCGGCAATGGGGACGGAACGTTTCAGACGCCCATCAGCTATTCGGTCGATCCATCCCCGACGGCGGTCGCGATTGCCGACATGAATCAGGACGGCCATCCCGATCTGGTCGTGGCATTCGCTACGTCCATCGAGATCCTGCTCGGAAACGGCGACGGAACATTTCAATCCCCAGTCCGCTTCGGATCGATTTCGGGCGGGCCGGAGCCGTTCGCAGTAGCTGTTGGCGACCTCAACGGAGACGGACTCCCTGATGTGCTGGTCGAAAGAGCCGTTGGAGTTGCAACTGCGTCGGTGATTGTCTTTCTGAACGAGACGGGAATTGTTCCAGCTCAGGCAAATGCGGCACTGGCGAGTTCGCTCAATCCGGCAGCAAGCGGTCAAGCGGTACAACTTACGGCAACGGTGACTCCGGTCAGCGGTTCGGGAGTGCCCACGGGAACCGTCACGTTTATGAATGGTTCGACCAGCCTCGGTTCGGCGACTCTGAGCAGCGGCTCGGCATCAATCTCGACGTCTGCCCTGCCGGTCGGAAATAACACCTTGATCGCGTCCTACTCGGGCGACCGATTCTTCGCTGGAGCCTCCAGTACAGCGCTGGTTCAGGTCGTTAATGCGAATCCGTTCACCGTTGCGCCCACCACGAGTTCCAGTGCGACGGTGGCGGCGGGCCAGGCTGCAATGTTTCCGCTCACGCTCACGCCCGGTACGGCTCAGAGTCAAACTGTGACGCTCACATGCGGCACGCCTCCCCCGAACGCAACGTGCACCATCTCCCCTGATTCCGTAACGCTAAGCGGAACCACGACTGCGTCGGCGACGGTCACAATACAAACGGCCGGGACCGCAGCGGCACTCGTTCTGCCCGGCGGAACGGAGACAACTACAGCTCTCGGGGAGCAGCTGGCTCTTGCGGGAATTCTCGCCGTTGTCCTGACGCTGCTTTCCGGTCGAGGCCGCAAGCTGGCTTTCGGACTGGTATTCGCGTGTCTGTTCCTGATGCCAAGTTGTGGCGGCAACAGTACAAGCGGCGGCGGAAACCACGGCACACCGGCGGGCACATACACGGTTCCCATCAACGCGCAGGCGAACGGGTCAACCCAGACGATCAATCTAAAGCTGACGGTCCAGTAGTCGAGATGAAGCCTGCCGATTCCTGTTCCTGTGAGCGCGACTAAAGATTGGGGTGGGTACCCCCTCCCCGGATCTCTGGAATCATCGAGTTAGCGGAAAACTGCGCGAAATGGCCTTTTGTTTTCAATATTTCGCGGATAAAATATTGAAAACAAATGTGTTGTTGGCCGATGTTCGCGCAGATTTTTTCTGATCAGTTGGCGCAAAATATTGTTTTCAAAGAACTTATCGGATTCTAGTTCCGTTTGTGTCTGCAAAATATTGAGCCGCAGGCACTTACAGGTAAAATCTAGAAAACATGGAAGTTGCAAGGAGCAAGAATTTCCGAAGCCGCCCTTTGCGGTCGCTCCCCTTAGACCTCACGTTCGGGGCCTCGCGCAGATTTTTTTCCGATCACTTCACGCAAAATACTGTTTTCAAAGAACTTATCGGAGTCCAGCTCCGTTTGTGTCTGCAAAATCTTGAGCCGCAGGCACTTACAGGTAAAATCTAGAAAACATGGAGGTTACAAGGGGCAAGAATTTCCGAAGCCGCCATTCGCGGTCGCTGCCATGATCGGATTTCGGGCCTGTGGAAGGCAAGGTCAGATGTCACAGGTGGGCTGTGGAAAACTTTCGTTCGGGTGTGGGCAGCCGTTCGTGGGAGAGCGTTCCTAGACTACCTCCATTGCTTTTGCAGTGGCGGGCTAGTGTGCGCTTTCCCCGAAGAATCCTGTTCTCTGCATATAAAGAGCGTGCGCTGGAATTTCCTTGGTTTTGCCAACGAGAATCGCCGGCCAGAATGAATACTGGACAGCAGAGGAATATCCCGGCCCGGTGTCGCGAAAAGTGGGCCGATACAGAACGCATATGAAAGGACTACTCATGATGATGTCGTGATGGGCTTTATTCGCAATTTCCTCGTTTCCGAGAGTCACGGTTATGGACTGGAGCGGGCTATCGGAATTAGGAAAGATCATCAGTCCATGCGTTATGCCGGGGCCGAAATAATTACGCGCATCGCAGAGCCGTTCGACGGGAGGGACCGGTGACTCTTGCCTTGGAAAGATATAAATTCGCGGGATAAGCGATACCGCCACCGCGGGCGATGGGCCGCTATTATGAAGAGTGATATTAAACGTTACGTGCGCCCCATCTTTGTCAAATACGAGCGGACTTGCGACTTCGGCATCTTTGACGTAAACCCATGGTCTTTGGGTCAACTCAAGTTGACTTGCAGCGATGTCAGCGCTTTTCTTGGTAGCATCGGCAGATCGTATGGACTGATAGGCGACTATCAGAGTCAATCCGGTATAGACGATCAGGAAGAGCAGGGTAAGTCTGGCGGCTCGATAAGCTTTCCATTCGAGCCGATATCTGCGGTGATCGAGGGCATATTTCTTCGCTTCGCCGGCATTATTGGCGTCCTGAATGGCCTTAATCGAGAAAGAGTGTCCCTTTCCTTCTCGTTGGCGTCTGCGTCGTTATCGGCACTGTATTTTTCGTAACCGGGGTCAATCGCATTTAGTTCGCTTATCGCTTGGCGCATTTCTGACCTGATTTTCCGGATCAGAACTAAGAGTTGCCGAGTAGGATCATCCATATGAAAGCAACCCGAGTACACAGGAGACGCACGCCTTGAAGAAGTTCGATGAGATGGCACCCGCCATCTTTCAAAGCTCCGAACCTTATGGGAGGGAGACAGAGAAGTCTAGCAAAAAGGCTTTCGAACGCAAGTCTAAGAATCCCAGCAGGAATGCTGCCGACGATCCGGGCAAGTGGTGGACGCCCGCGCGAGAGCCGGTGCTAGCGTTCGGCCAAGAACAAAGGCGGCCTTCGCAGGCCGCCTTTTCCCAGATCAACACCCACAGAACCCGATAGGTATCTTACACGCTTACGCTCTTGGCAACGGTCCGTGCTGGAAGTGGTATTGCAGGATGCGCGCTGCGAGCGCCGGACTGAGCGCTTCACCCTTGCGCTCGACCGTGCGGACGACTTCTCCGCGGCAGACGACTTCCGTTCCTGACAGTCCGGCAATTTCCGCCGGAAGCACGAGATTGATTTCCAGTTGAGAGCTGGGTTGCAGCGATTCGTCCGCCTGGAAGAGGAGTCCAGAACGGCTGATGTTTTCGGTTGTGCCCACGTGCCATTGGCTTTCGCCGAGGCGGCGGTAACGCAGCGGCAAGTGAAGCTGGAATCGTTGCGCGCGGGACGGTGGAACGGTCCGGGCCTGCGCCGTGGGCTGGGGTTCAGCAGACTGCAAAGACATGAGTACCTCCGGGGGAGTTGGAGTTGCATCGAGCACTTCGCGAACCATGCTCTTCAGATCGCGAAGGTTGAAAGGCTTCTGGAGCAGGCGAACGCCGGCGTCCAGCATGCCGTTGTGTCCGATTACGTTTTCGGTGTAGCCGGACATGTAGAGAACTTTGACATTGGGGCGAATTTCGACGATGCGCTGCGCCAGTTCGCGACCGTTCATGCCCGGCATGATGACGTCGGTGAGCAGAAGATGGATGACGGCCTCGTGCGCAACGGCGATCTGCATGGCGACTGCGCCGTCGGCGGCTTCGATCACCTTGTATCCTTGCTTCTCGAGATACTGCCGGGCGAGGTAGCGCAGGTTAGCCTCGTCTTCGACGAGCAGAATGGTTTCGGTGCCGGGCTCGACTTTCTGCATGAGCGCTGGCGCGGCGACCTGGGCTGCCGCTTCGCCGACCGAAGCGACCCGCGGAAGATAGATCTTGAACGTGGTGCCGCGGCCAGTTTCGCTGTAGACCCAGATGTATCCGCCGCTCTGCTTGATGATGCCGTAAACGGTGGAGAGGCCGAGGCCGGTTCCTTTCGTGCCTTTGGTGGTGAAGAAAGGTTCGAAGATGTGCGACTGGGTATCGGGATCCATGCCCACGCCGGTGTCGGTGATGGCGACCATCACGTAATCTCCAGGCTTCAGCGGGGCGTGAAGGCGGGCATAATCTTCGTCGAGGGTGACGTTCCCAGTCTCGATCGTGAGCTTGCCGCCGGATGGCATAGCGTCGCGGGCATTGACGGCGAGGTTCATGATGACCTGATCGATCTGCCCGGCATCGGCGCGAACGGGCCAGAGATTCTTCGCTGGCACCATGACGAGATCGATATCCTCGCCGATCATGCGGTTGAGCATCTTCAGATTTTCGGTGGCGATGTCGTTGAGGTTGACGATGCGGGGAGCCAGCATCTGCTTGCGGCTGAAGGCGAGCAGCTGGCGGGTGAGAGAGGAGGCGCGTTCGGCGGCGCTGGCGATTTCCTGCGCTGGTCCGCGGAGGTGCGGCTCCGCTCCGAGGCGCTCGAGGAGGAACTCGGAGTATCCGGAGATGACCATCAGAAGATTGTTGAAGTCGTGGGCGATGCCTCCGGCGAGGCGGCCGACGGCTTCCATCTTCTGCGACTGGCGGAGTTGCTGCTCGAGCGCGCGGCGTTCGGTGACGTCTTCGGCGAAGACTTCGAAGACGACACCTTCATCGCGCCCGTTGCTTACGGAGCGACCCGAAACGCGAACGACGGTCGTGCCGTTCTTGCGCTTCCACTCGGCGTTGAGTCCTTTAAAGGGAGCCGAGGAGCGCAGATGATCGGCGAGGTCGAACCACTGATCGGTGTCGGCGTAGAGGCTGTAAATGTGTTGTCCGACGAGCTCGTCTTTGGAAGTAAGGCCGAGCAAGTCGAGGAAGGCTGGGTTGGCTTCGAGGATTTTGCCGGTCGCATCGCAGCTGCAGATTCCGTAGGGAGCGTTGGTCACCAGGGAGCGGAAGTTGGCTTCGGAGCGGCGAAGGTTCTCTTGTGTGGCACGCAGTGCGGCGTTGAGCCAGCAGATCAGCATGGCCACGAAAAAGAACAGCGAGAGACGAAAGATGGCGTCACGAAGCTGTCCGGGTGGATGGTCGCCGACGAGCGTGAAATAGGCGCTGACGGTGAGCGCGAAGGCAGTGGCGACGACGCCGGGTTTCCAGCCGCCGTACCATGCGCTTACCATGACCGCGACGGCGAAAAGAGCGAGCCGGCTTTCGGCGACATCCGCAAGCAAGATCGTGGCAATCAGAGCCAGGGCCGTACTGAGAACAGCAACGCCATAGCGCAGAATAGGAGCGCGGGCGGGCGGGATGCGAAGTAGGGGGAGGGTTACTCGCATGTCAACCATCCTAGTTCCAAATTGGCAAACAGTGGTAGTTACAGGAGTTCATCTTGTGGTGGGATGTTTTGTGATGTCCTGATTCGTAGAGAGCGGTGTCCGATGGGACAATGCGGAAGGTCCACTTAGACGGGCAGTCGATGCTGCTGAGAGAACGGGGCGTAATAATTCGATGAACATTGGACTATTTGGCGGGACGTTTGATCCCGTGCATCACGGGCATATGGCATTGGCGCGGGCGGCGCTGGAGCGGTGCAAGCTGAACCGGATCTATTTCGTTCCGGCGAATGTGCCTCCACATAAGCAACTGCAGCCTCTGACTCCGTTTGTCCACCGGTTTGCGATGCTGGCGTTGGCGACGGCACAGGAGAAGGCGTTTCTTCCGTCGTTACTGGAAGCGCCGGAAGAGGGCGGCGGATCCAAGAAGGAGAAGCCGAACTACACGATCGACACGGTCCGGCGACTGAAGGCGTCGTTCAAGAACAGTGACCGGCTGTTTTTTCTGATCGGGATGGATGCTTTCGCCGAGATTGCGAAGTGGCATCAGGCGGAGGCGATGTTCCGCGAGTGCGCGTTTATTGTGGCAGGGCGTCCGGGATATTCTCTGGCCGATGTGGCGAACGCGTTGCCCGAGAAGCTGCGTCCCCGGGCAGAAGTGACGAAACCGTTTCACAAACAGGCGGCGACGGGAGACCTGGTTCTGCGGGGAGTCACGATTCATCTGATGGGAGACTTGCGGCAACCGGCATCGGGGACGGCGATCCGGCAGGCCGTGGCGGGTGGGAAGGCGCTGGGGCGCTTCGTGGATCCGGCGGTGGGGGGATATATAGGGAAAATGGGGCTGTATAAGGGCGGCCGTTAGTCGTTGGCTGTTCGTCGTTCACCGGTGGCCACGGAATCGTCATTCCTTTAACGGCCTCTTCCAGAGGCTCGGTTACAATGGATTGCGCGGAGTGGGAATGTCACATCCGTATTTTTAAAACCCCAACAATAAGGACACTTTCATGGCACAGAATCATTACGTCACAAAGCCGAAGCGGCGGGTCAAGAATGCGAAGCGGAAAGATCCGTCGGCGGCTACGATGGCGAAGCTGCGCAAACTGGCTGCGGCGGATAAGAAATCCGGCAGCTAGGTGCCGACAGGAAGCAGCGCCCGAAGGCCACTGATGTTTCCGGCGCGTTACGACCGTGGGCCGATACGAACAAAAAAGAATCGATCTGATTACTGAATGAAGAAAAGCGAACTCAAGCAGCAAGTGGCGGCGGCGATTCATGCCTGCCTGGAAAAGAAGGCCGAAGAACTCACCATCCTCGAAATGGAAAAAGGGTCGGGGGCGTTCACCGACTACTTTGTACTGTGCAGCGGGACCAATCCGAAGCAGGTGCAGGCAATCGCGGACGAAGTGGAATTGCAGCTGAAGAAAGCTGACCTGCGTCCGACGCACGTCGAAGGCTACAATCAGGCCGAGTGGGTGCTGATTGATTACGTCGATTTCGTCGTCCATGTGTTCTCGGAGAAGGCGCGGAAGTTCTACGATCTCGAACGGCTCTGGAAATCAGCGAAGCGGTTGGAGCCGGCCGATCTGAAGGCAGCGAGCCGGCCGCGAACCAGCGCGCGGAAGACGGCTGCAGTGAAGCACGCTCCTGCCAAGAAGAAGAAAAGGCTGAAGGCATCATAACCTGAGAGCGATCCGCACGCTGTCCTGAGATTTTCCAATGACATCGAAAACGGAAGCCGAACCGGCTTGGGGAAACCAGTTTCGCCTGGTCGCCTCAGAGAAGTGGAAGGCCAAGTCGGCGGCGATGGGCACGCCCGTCACTGAGGCGCTGGTGGAGTACGCTCAGCCGAAGCGCGGGATGAAGGTCCTCGACCTGGCGAGCGGGACCGGAGAACCGGCGATCACGCTGGCTTCGCGCATCGGGGTGGAAGGGCATGTGACGGCGCTGGACTTGAGTGCCGACCTGCTTGGAATCGCAGAGAAGCGGGCAAAGAACCGCGGGCTGGAGAATTTCAAGACGCATGCGGGGGATGCGCACTCGCTGCCTTTTCCGGATGACAGCTTTGATCTGGCGACATCGCGATTTGGAGTTATGTTCTTTCGCGATCCAGGGGGAGCGCTCAGTGAAGTGCGCCGGGTGTTGAAACCGGGGGCGCGGGCGTGTTTTCTGGCGTGGGGCCCGTTCGAGCAGCCGTATTGGCAGAGCATGATGGGCGTGGTGCATCGGCACGCCGGAGGGACGTTGCTCGAGCCGGGAGGGCCGAATCCGTTTCGTTTTGCGGAGAGCGGGAGTCTGTCGGACGTTTTGCGACGTGCCGGGTTTCGTGAGGTTATCGAAGAACAGAAGACGTTTCCATGGGCGTGGCCGGGACCGGCGGAAGAGGTGTGGGAGCAGGCGAAGGCCGTTGCGGTGCCGTTTCGTCCGATGCTGGAGCGAGTGCCCGAAGAGCAATGGCCGGTGATCGATGCCGAGATCCAGCGTCAGGTATCGAAATACTGGGACGGGGAAAAGATTGCGTTTGGAGCGACGGTCGTGCTGGCTTCAGGCAGAAAGTAAAGACCCGTGAAGATCAAGGTCGCGTGGGTCGGGAAGACGAAGGAAGCGGCGCTCGCGGCGCTCACGGAAGAATATCTGAAGCGCATTTCGCGCTATGTTCCGGTGGAAGGGATTGCGGTTCGCGATGAAGCGGACCTGCTGGCGAAGTTTGGGCCAGGGGCGAAGAGCAAGTTCACGTTGCTGTTGATGGATTCGCGCGGGAAGGAATTTTCGTCGGAACAGTTCGCGAAGTTTCTGGCAAATTATCAGGACCGGAATCCTCTGCCGCTGGTGTTTGCAATCGGCGGAGCGGATGGATTCAGCGATCAGGCGCGATCGGGGGCGCAACAGGTGATCTCACTCGGAAGGATGACGTTGGCGCATGAGTTGGCGAGAGTCGTGTTACTGGAGCAGGTCTACCGGGCGTTTACTATTCTGAAGGGGCATCCATACCATTCGGGGCACTGACGGCGTTATTGAATTCTGGTGTTGATTGTTGAATTAAGGACTAAGGTTTATCCGTTACCAAGATCTTTAGAATTTCTGCTGCGAGTGTGCTCGGGTTGATCTCCTCCATATTCGTGAGAACTACCACCCCGGCGCGTTGAGCGGGCGCGATCATGAAACTCGTACTGCAACCCTGCTGGCCGCCGTTGTGGCCTACGCTTTTGATCCCATCGTAATCGTTAGTGTCCCAGCCCAGGCCGTAGCCATCCTTTGAGCCATCCGAAGGCTTCAGCGGGGTCCACATCAGTTCGCGCGTCGCGGGCTTCAGCAGCTTATCGTGCAGAACGGCGACCTCAAATCTGGCCATATCCACGGCAGAGGAAAGCCATCCGCCGCCAGGAATTTTGTAGCTGGAGTCGAGAAAGTCCGCGTTCTCGACGGTGCCGTCCTTTGTTTTCTGATAGAAGCGCGTGCGGTACGGAATGATGGCGAGGCGATTGTCGACCGACGTTTGATCCATGCCGGCGGGAGCGAAGACGTTCTTCAGCATATAGTCAACATACTTCGAGTTTGATGCACCTTGCATCACGCAGCCAACCAGGGTGTAACCCTGGGTCGAATAGTGGAAGTGCGATCCGGGCGGAGCGACCAGGGGATCATTCTTGAAGAAGTCAAGTCCGGCCTGGATCGGATCGTCGAAATGTTTGGTGTTGCCGATTTCGACGTCGTCTGGACCGCCTTTGTAGTGGCGAATGCCGCCGAGATGGCCCATGACTTCGCGCGTCGTAATCGTGGCGGACTTCTCCGGAAAGGCCGGGCAGTATTTCTGGACTGGAGCATCGAGATCGAGGCGTCCGTGTTCCCAAAGTTCGAGGGCTCCGACGGCGGTGAGTGTCTTCGAAATCGAGCCGAGGCGGAAGAGAGTGTGCTCGGTGGCCGGCGAATTATTTTCGAGGTCGGCGAAACCGAAGCCGTCAGCCCATTCGAAATCTCCGTTCTCGACCACAGCGACGGAGATGCCGGGCACATGGGTGGACGACATGAATTTCGTGACGGCGGCTTCAATCTGGGTGTGCTTTTCGGGCGAGAGACGAGTTGCCTGGGCACGAGAGAAAGTAGCCGAGGCACAAACAAGAATAAGTGCCCAGAACGGGCGACGAGCTACGGAAGAGAACATGGAACCTCCGCGAAGGGGCTCCATTGTAGCAAGCAAGGGTCCGAGGGCTTATTGGGTGACGGTAGCCTGATAGCTGACGGCCTGCCAGTGCCCGGCGCGGCGGACCCATACGCGAGTGTAGCGGTAGGGACCGCTGAAGTCTTCGCCGAGTTGGTGACCTTTCACATCGGCTCTTGCTGTGACAATAGCGGTGTCGCCATAGAGCCGGACGACCATGTCGGTCACGTCGATGTTGTCGTAACGAAGCTGCCCGCTCTTGCGGGCGGAGACGGCGTCTTTCTTCGTGGTGACCGTGCCGAGGGGAGTGATCGCAACATAGTCATCGGCAAGTTCGCGCTCTGGGAATTGCGGGTCACGGCGGAGGCTGGCTTCCCTGGCCTGATGTTCCAGATCGATGATCTCCCGGATCGTACTCTGCTCGCCCTGGTCGATCATGGAGTTCCTGGGACGAGCGGATACACGCTGCGCCGAGAATGCGGGAACCATGCCAAGCAGGCAGCACAATAACATCGCTGACTTGTAGATCACGATGAGACCTCCGCGAAGAGCGAGGGGACAGAGATCCGACTGGACGAAACTACGCAAGGTTGGATGCGCGAGTTCCGTAAAAAATTTCCAAGTGCGGTCATTTATGTTCCTGCCGAGCAACGCCAGAGGCTGGATTGTCAGTTCGTTGTTCGATGAAACCGAGAGCTATAAATTGAAGACGGTCCTGGTTAAGGCTTTGTTACAAATTTTTTGCCCGATCTTCAGAAGCAATTTTCCATCCCGAGCGGAAGAACACTCTTCCACAGAATACTGGTGAAGTTGCAACTTGCGTTCCAGGACTTAGGAGGCCTAAGTTCTTGCAGGATCAGGGGGCTATTCCGGTCCGAGGGATCTCACTCGTCCGGTTGGAGATTTGGGTGTCCAAGATCGGACACCCCGGCGCGGCGGAGTAAAGCTTCTAGTAGAATCAAAGCTCCGGCTCCGGCATGGCAGACATACGGCGAGGTCTCATCATCGT
>Ga0070735_10000532_pt1 | contig 40842 bp, 41 predicted proteins | sample Coa_R1_FD_66443 | JGI IMG/M metagenome (GOLD analysis project Ga0070735, IMG submission 66443) | Surface soil microbial communities from Centralia Pennsylvania, which are recovering from an underground coalmine fire - Coalmine... | ecosystem: Environmental > Terrestrial > Soil > Unclassified ... | reverse complement strand
CGTCCTTGTAGCGCGCCACCAGTTCCCGATAAGCGGAATGGCTGCCGCCTTTGGCGAGCTCGATGAGGTCGTCGTCGGCGTGCTCCTGGAAGTCCTGCATGGAGTCCTCAAGTGTTGCTGATTACCGTATTCAGCATATACTGCGCCCCGCGGCGTGTGGTTTCAAGCCGAAGGCTGGAGCGGCGATGGTGGGTACCGGAATCACTTGTCCCACGGGCGGAACTCGGTGCCCATGCCGGTGCGGCGGATATCTCTCACGCGCGCCAATCGAAGGTGCGTAGTCTGGATCGTCAGGCGCATCTCCGACACACGAGCGGAACGTGTGAATGCCGGTCACGCCACCCTAACGCGGCATGCGGGCCGTTCTGCCGTTGCATCGCATGAATGCTGGGCACGGGCCATCACGCCGGTATCGCAAGTGCACGTCTCACACGCCGCATGGGGCAGCCATGCCGGCATCGCGATCGCATCGCCCCCACGCCGGCCGAGGCGGCCAAGTCGGTACCGCGATTACATCGCGTACACGCGGGATGCTGTAGCGACGTCGTCATCGTGAGTGCGTCGCCTATACGTCGAGTCCTTCGGCCACGCCGGTATCGCCGTTGCGATGCCCATATGCCGAATGCGTGAACGTGCCTGTATCACCGCTACGCACCCCGTAACCCGATTGGGGTAGGCCGTCCACCCTCTGTGGCCGGCTTTCGCAACGCATGCGCCCCATGCCCCGACACACCGCGATGCACCGCATGCGGGCACACGCGTGCCGGCATCGTTGGACCAATGGATACGCAACCGCGTGCGGGGCGCGTGCCGGCCACAGAGGGTGGACGGCCTACCGAAGGCGTGTGCGAAGCCGCCGGGTATTCATGGAAGCCATCCGGAGTGCGTGATGTCCGCCGGCCACGGAGGGTGGACGGCCTACCTCGTAGGCGGAGTCGCGCGGCATTGGTGAGAACGGGCAGGATGCGCTGCATGGGAGGGCGAAGAGTGGACGGCCGGTGCTCGTGGCAAGTGGGTTGCTGACGCGTCGGGTGGTGTTATGCCTGGAGACCGGCCAGGCTGCGGAGACGGCGCAGGGTGTCGCGATTGGCGGCGCGGACCTCGGCGGCTCGCGGGGAGGGCCCGGTCAGATCATCGGAGTTATCGAGAAACGTGTCCGGTAGCGGCTCGGCCGACTCGGTGTCCCAGCGAGAGATCCAGTCAGGCGGCAGGCTGTAGGGAAGCGGACGCCGGGTCATCTCGGTCCAGACGATGGCCCAGGATCGCGGCACCACGCGCCGCCAGTCGTAGCCGCCGCTGCCGACCGCGATCCAGCGCGCACCACAGACTTCGTGCGCGAGCCGGTGGGAGACGCGCGCCTGGTGGACGAAGGAGTCGGTGCTGAGGGAGAGGTGGGTGAGCGGGTCCCAGATGTGGGTGTCGCACCCGTGGTTGGTGATCAGTATGTCGGGGGCAAAGCGATGGGCGAGCGGCGGGATGAGCGCATCCACCGCCTCCTGCCAGTCGTCGTCGCAGGTGAATGGCGCGAACGGCATATTGACCGCGTACCCGCGTCCGCGCCCCTCGCCGGTCTCCGAGATCGCGCCGGTTCCCGGAAAGAGGAAGCGGCCGCTCTCGTGCAGTGAGATGGTGAGAACGTTCGGGTCCTCGTAGAACAGCCACTGCACGCCGTCTCCGTGGTGGCAGTCGAAGTCGACGTACATGACTCGCGCCTCGAACTCGCGGGCGGCGACCGCCGCTGCGACCGCCGGATCGTTGTAGATGCAGAAACCGGAGGCGCGGTCGCGCAGCGCGTGGTGCAGACCGCCGGCCGGGCTGAAGGCATGATCCAGCCGGCCGGCGAGCACCTCGCGCGTCACCGAGGTTGTAGCCCCCGCCACCAGCGCTGCAGCGTAGTGCATCGCCGGAAACGGCGGGTTATCGGTCGAGGTGAGCCCGTAGCGGGCCAGCTCGCCGGCGGGCAGGTACGCGGTGCCCGCCTCGTCGACCGCCCGCACGTAATCGGGGTCGTGCACGGTGTGCAGGTCGGCCAGCCGAGCGGCGGAAGCGGTGAGCAGCTCGGTATCGGGCGACCACAGACCGGCGGATTCGAGTAGATCGAGGCCTGCCGTGATTCTCTCCGGCCGAAGCGGATGGTACGGGCCGAAATCGTACAGCAGGAGGTCGCCGTGGTGGGCGATCCTGGCGACGCACGAGCCTTCCCGTTCCCCGTCCACGCTGGCCTCCTACCGAGAGTGTAGCCATATCCCGCCGCCCGGCCGGCGGGCCGCGGCTTGCGCATTTCGGCCGGCGGGAGTTAAATGTGGCTATCATCCTCTCTTTCGGTTGAGCAGCAGAAGCGCAGGAAGGACATGTTTCGCAGATTCCGTCGCGGTGAAGCCGAAGGGCGGGAAACCGAGGGAGTCGTCGGTTACGCTTTTTCTGGCGGAGGCTCGCGTGGGGCGAGTCAGGTTGGCGCCCTGAAGGCCCTTACCGAGGCCGGCATCTGGCCGCAACTGGTGGCCGGGACCAGTGCGGGCGCGGTCAATGCCGCGTGGTTCGCGGTCCATCCTCATCGTCTCGACCAGCTGGAGGCGATCTGGCTTGCCCTCCGAACCCGGGATGTCTCTCCCGGGAGCCGCTTCCACATTCTCATGAACCTGGCGCGCCGCGGCTACGTGCACCGCGCCGATGCCTGGGAAGCGTTTCTGCGCCAGCACGTCGGCGACGCGACGTTCGAGGATGCCGTGCTCCCACTCTTCGTCACCGCGGTGCGGCTGTCGGATGGGGAGCGGGTGGTGTTCGATTCCGGGCCGATCGTGCCGGCGCTGATGGCGAGCACTGCCATTCCTGGAGTCTTCCCGCCGTACCGGATCGGCGAGGACTACTACGTCGACGGCGGCGTCCTCGAGTACATGCCGCTGCCGACGCTGCTGGAGCGCGGAGCAACCTCGGTGTTCGCACTCGACTGCAGCTCGTTCGACCACGGTGTCCCGGGGACCGTGGGAGTGGTCGATCGCTGCGCCCGCATTTCTGCCCGGGCATCCGTCATCCAGATGGCGTCGTTCTCCTTCACACGTGGCCGCACCGTCCATCTGCTACTGCCGAACCTTCCCGAGGTACCAGATGGGCGCGACTTCGGCAGAACGGCCGAGCTGGTCCTGGCCGGTTATCTGCAGGCCCGCGAGTATCTCGCAACACACGGGCTCGACCGCCGGCTGGGCGGTGCGGTTCAGCAACCGACTGCCGGCTAGCACGGGCACCGCGCTTCCGCTACGATGGTGACCAGCCCTCTCGGTAGGTTGTCGGTGTTCCGCCTTCTGTTCGTGTTGCTGTTCCCAGCGCTCCTCCTCCCTACCGGCGTGTCGACGGCGGCCGGGGGGCTGCCACTCACCGCGCCCGAAGCGATGGTCATCGACGGGTGGACGGGAAACGTCCTGTATGCCAGGAATGCCAACGTCGAGCGCGATCCTGCGAGCACGGTCAAGATCATGACGGCGCTCGTCGTGCTTGTCAGGCACATCCCTCTCAACCGAGTGGTGACGATCAGCTACTACGCGGCAACGTACCCCGGCTCATCAGCCGGCCTGTACGCGGGAGAGCGCATCACGCTGCGTAACCTCCTGTACGCCATGCTGCTTCCCTCGGGGAACGATGCCGCCATTGCCGTCGCCGAGGCGGTTGCCGGCAGCCCCGCCGGGTTCTCTCGCCTCATGAACGCGGAAGCGCGCCGTCTTCATCTGTGGCACACACGCTACCTCACACCAAACGGATTCGACGAGTGGGGGCAGGTGACGACGGCGCACGACCTGGCAGAGCTGGCACGCGCCGCGATGTCGCGCCCCATGTTCGCCCGGGTGGTGCGGACGAGAAACTGGACGGCGACCTCGGTAGAGGGACGGATCGTCCACACCTGGACAAACACCAACCAGCTCCTCTGGAGGAGCGGGGCGGTGGACGGCGTCAAGACTGGGACCACACCGGGCGCCGGGGCCTGCCTGGTCGCGTCGGCGCGCCGGGGTGGCAAGTGGGTCATATCGGTGAACCTCGGTAGCAGTGGGGCCGCCCGCTTCGCCGATGGCATGGCGCTTCTCGATTACGGGTTCCAGCAGGAAAGCGCGGCGCCGTCCACTCGCTAAACGCGCGTTGAAGGGTCTGGACATGTCTCGTATAATCTGCGGGTTCCCACCTGACGTCGTCGCGACGTCCTTCCCGCATTCATCAGCTCGACATAACGCTGGCCTTCATGTGCCGGAAGGACGTTTCAAGAGGAGTAACACGTGAACATCACTGCGGCCCAGGAGGGCTTGAGTCACGGCCTGCGCGTCGCCGGCCGGGCCGTTGCCGCGCGGAGTCCGCTACCGATCACGACCAACATTCTTCTGGCCACCGAGGAGGGCCGCCTCAAACTGTCCGCGACCAATCTGGACGTGGCCATTACCACGTGGATCGACGCCACCGTGAGCGATGAGGGCGCGATCACGCTGCCCGCCAAGTTGCTGACCGAGCTGGTCGATTCGCTGCCCTCCGGTCCGGTCGAGATCTCGGTGAAGCGCGGCAGTCACAGTGCCCATCTGGCCGCTGCCCGCTTCGAGGCCACCATTCGCGGCATGCCGGCAGACGACTTCCCGGTGATTCCGTCGGCGTCCGAGCAGGCGGCGGCGCAGATCGACGCCACACTCCTCAAGGAAATGATCGAGCAGGTGGCGTTCGCAACGGCAATGGACGACACGCGGCCGATGCTGACAGGGGTACTGGCGACATTCTCCGGAACGCAGCTGACACTCGCCGCGACCGACGGCTTTCGCCTAGCGACGCGGGTCGGCGAGCTGGTCGAGCCGGCCAGCGGTGACTTCAGTGTGATCGTTCCCGGGCGGACGCTCAGCGAGCTTGCCCGGATCCTTCCCGAGTCCGATGCGCCGGTGCAGATCGCGGTAACTCCAAACCGAAATCAGATCGTCTTTCGGGCGGAGGACTTGCACGTCGTGTCGCGACTGATCGAGGGCGCATTTCCCAACTACAAGCAGATCATTCCGACGAAGTTCTCGACCAAGATCGTGGTCAGTACGGGCGAGCTCCTCAAGGCCACCAAGATCGCGAGCTTCTTCTCGCGCGACAACTCCAACGCAATCACGCTCGAGATTCAGCCCGGCGACGAGGCCGGTATGGGCAACGTGATCGTAATGGGGTCTGCCGCCGAGCTGGGAGAGGACCGTGGGGAGCTTGACGCCGTGGTGAACGGCGGAGCGGCACGCGTTCAGTTCAACTCACGCTACGTCTCCGACGTGCTCGGCGTGGTGCAGTCCCCCCAGGTGGGGCTCGAGATCACCGGACCGAACTCGGCGGCGGTCTTCCGGCCTATCGACTCAGTCGAGTACACCCACGTCGTCATGCCGATGCACACGGGCGGAGGCCGCTAAGAGCTCCTTTCAGAGCCCGCAGGCCGGCCCTCCGAGCCCGGCGTGGGGCGGCTTCGACCGCTTCAGCAACGGGTATTATGCAGCGGTCTCTGCGAAGACTGCCTGCACCAGCGGGTGGTCGGCGTTGAGCTTGACGGTGCGCAGCTCGTACGGTTTTCCGGTGGCGCGGTGGGCCACGACGTGCGTCGAGGGTATGAGGATCTCTTCCTGGATCGCGTCACGCACCAGCGATCTGATCTGGGTCTGAGAGAGCGAAGGCAGCACACTCTGACGCACCAGGTGCGACGCGATATACGGTGGGATGAGGTACTCGGAGCGCGCCTCAAGGTCGGCGAGATAGCGGACAAAGTTGCGCTGGTCCTCCTCCGCCAGTGATGCCACGACCGCGGTGGGCCGCAGCTCCGCCTCGTCCCCGTTCGCCTCCTCCTCCTCTTCCTCGGCCTCGACCTTGGTCATGTCGTCGTACTGTTCGGGGAGGTACGCCCAGTCCTGCAGCCCGCGGGTGAGGATGCGCACCTTGCCGCGCCGTTCGGCCTCCTGCATGAAGTCCTTGAACCGCTCGAAGCCAAGGCTGCGATGGTCGAAGCCGCGTCGCCCCAGTTGAATGCCGATCCAGGAGAACAGCGAGCCGACTCGATTACTGCGATTGCGGAGCAAGTCGGCGAGCGCGTCGAACGCCTCGTCAAGGCGGGCACTTTCGGGCGTGGCCTTGGCCTTGCGGCCGTTGGCCGGCGGCTCAGGCTGGCGCACCGGATCGATGTCGACGTCGTACATCAGTAGCTCGTCGACGTTTTCGGCCAGCATCTGGGAGAGCGTGCCGGAGACGGCGATGACCACGACTCGCTTCCCCCTCGCCCGAAGGAAGTTGACGAGATGGACCAGATCCGAATCGCCCGACACGAGAAAGAATGTCTGCAGGTGAGCAGCCGTGTTCAGGAAGTCGATGCAGTCGACGGCCAGCTTCACGTCGGCGCTGTTCTTCAAGATGCGGCCGCCCAGCATCCGGACCGGCACATACACCGGCTCGATCCCTGCCGCGTACAGGTTGGGCGGGTCGAAGGCGTTTACTCGCTGCTGCCAGTCGGCGTAGGCACGCGCGATGACGACGCGTCCCCGCTGGTTGACGGCGTCGAGGAGCGAGGAAATGTTCGGCTGCCGGCCCATGCTCTTGAGTCCCGCCTTTAGGTTGTCCCAGTCGATGAGCAGGGCAGCGTCAGGAATGATCGGGGACGGAGAAAGATTCATACTCCACCTTCGTGTGTGTGGAAGAAAAGCGCACTTCAAAACTGTAGACGGACCGCCGGGCGAGGCGTAATGCCGGCCGGAGCGGGCCGCGCTGTTTTTGAATCGGGCTCCCGGATAGATAGATGTTGGGGACTGTCAAGCCCCCTGCAGGCAATCTACCATGCCGGCCTTGCCCAGAGACACGTGTAGGCGGCTAGCGGCGATGGTGGTCGCGGGCCGACGTGAGCGCAACGGCGGGGTAGAGGCGGAGCGAAACCGCTCGCACGATTTCTCCCAGCCGGCGGTCGAACATGCCCGACGCAACCACGATGTCACCGGCGTGAATCGCCCGGATGCCCTTGCCGCTCAACGCCCCGAGCTTGCGCGTTCCCGGCGCGAGGTCCCAGGTCTGGATCCGGCCGTCCACCAGCTGTACCCGAAGCATGAGTGCGCCTGTGTGGCGTGCCAGGACGGTCCCCGTCACCCCCTGCACGTAGCTGAGGTCGTTGTCCTGTACGTCGCTTCCAAGGTAGACCAGCGCGCTGTCTGCAGTCGGTACCGATGCCGAGCTGACCTGGTCACCGGGCTGGATATCGGTGAGCCTGATCTTCCGCGACGTCGAGTCCTCCAGAGTCGACTGCCACGAAAGCACGATCGTCGCCGGATTGCGCGTGGCCGCGATTCGCACCACGATCGCGCGCTCCTTGGTCCAGTTGATCACGTGGAGCACGGTGCCGGAGACGGGCGTCGGCTGCATGTCGGCGCCGGGAGGACATTCTCGGGACTTCAAGGGCAGCGGCGCCAGCGGCGTCTGCGAGAAGTCGAAATCGGCGGCGATGCTTGCCGCGCTGCGGACGTAACCGGAGATGAGCGGCAGTCCGTACTTCTCGTCGATGTAGCGCAGTATTGAGGCGAAGTCGTACCGCGCATGGTCGATGAACCCGTGGCGCGCATAGGGCGAAATGACCAGCGTCGGCACCCGCGGCCCGTAGGTTATGGCGGACTCGTGAGGCGGCGGAACGTGGTCGTAGAAACCGCCGAAGTCGTCCCAGGTGAGGAAGACGGCGGTGCTCGCCCAGAGCGGGCTGGCCATCAGGGCGTTGATCTGTCGCACCGTCCAGTTCTCGCCCACGCAGGAGCTGTACGGCGGATGTTCGCTGACGTCGGCGTTCTCTACCACCCAGCTCACCTGGGGCAGCGTCCCGGCACGAACGTCCTTGATGAAGTTGCCGGTCGGCACGACGTTGGACTGCCAGAGGCTCGAATAGCGAATGTGACGGATGGTGTCGAGCGACGACCAGATGTAGCCGGATTGAAACGCGCTGGGCGCGTAGTACTTCCAGCTGATGCCGGCCTGCTGCAGCTGGTCCGGGAGCGTGACCATGTCGAAGCAAGGACGGATGTAGTCGCGGGCCCCGGTGGCCGGGTTGACCCGCGCCACCTCGGTGTACCGCCCGGCATCGCAACCCCAGGAATGGTTGGTGTTGTAGATCGGATTATCGACCGTGTTGTTCGACGAGCCCGCCACCAGCACAAGGTGATTGGGAAAGCTGGGCCCGTTGATAGTCGAGAAGAAATGGTCGTCGAGGGTGAAAGTGCGCGCGTAGGCCCAGTAATTGGGAATATCGGACTCATGGAGCTGCGAGAGGGCGATGTTTTGGCCGTTCTGAAATGCACCCGCCAGGCTGTCGAACCCGTCCATGCGGCCGTTGTCCACCGCGATGGTCGCGGCGTTGCCCTGGTGCGCGATATCGAGCAGCGTGTGATCGGGTGTGTGGCCCAGCGGCACCCGGCGACCGTCGGAGGTGGTTCCAACCGTAGACCCATCGGCGCGTGGAAAGGTCCCGAAGTAGTTATCGAAGGTCCGGTTTTCTTTGATGATGATGACGATGTGACGGATCGGGTCGGTCTGAGTTGCGGTCGAGGTCGGCGTGGTAGTGGGCGTCGCGCTGGGAAGCGCCGGCGTGGCGGTGGTGGGCGTTGAGGTGCTGCTCGCGGCGCGCAGCGGCGAGGTCGCAAAGATTCCGGGGATGGCAATCGCGGCCAGGATGACGCCGGCCAGCAAGAACAGACGGTGCACGAGTGCCTCGAATTCACGGCGCCGAACGCCGCGTGCTTCCTTTCACCATTTCAACGGACGGCGAAGTCGTGCCGTAACGACTTCAGGTGCCTGCTCCCGGCGAGTATACATGCCGCCGGCCATCGCGCGTGCGGAGGCGCCCCGACGTCGGTCAAGAAAAGGCAAAGGGCCGCGACCGCATCAAGCGGTCGTGGCCCGGTCGTGCCTGGTTGAGTGGGTGATCCGGCTAGGCAGCCGACGTGCCAGCGAGCGCGGTCTCGGCGACGATCTGCGAGAACGGCACGCCACCAGCCTCGTCGAGCGGCACATTTCGGCCCAGCGCCTCGATGTCGTCGAGGTAGAGCTGGCCGGCGCAACGGCCGCAGCGCAGCTCTCCGCCGAGATTGTGGGGCATGAAGCCCGTGTCTACTGGGACGAAGCGCGACTCACCCAAACTCCGGTCGGCATAGCCCACCAGCTCGCCGGCGGCACGGCTGCACTGCCGGCAGCGCAGAGTCGCACTCACGAGGCGGTGGCCCATTCGTCGGCCGTTTGTCCAGGAAAGCATGTCAATTACTCCTCTCCGATATACCGTGGAACAAAATGTCAAAGCACACCGCGAGCTCGCGGCGTGCCAACGCAGCATCATGTGTAACCTGAGCGACGATCGTAGTGAGAATAGCGCACAGGCGCTTGGCGACGACGTCGAGGGGAAGCTCCTGACGCACCGACCCTTCTTCCCTGGCCTGAGCCAGGATGGCTTCGAGGAGACTACAGAGCGGAACTCTGTCGGCCGCACGTGCGGCCCTCTCCGGGTCCGGATGCAGCAATTCTTGGGCCACGATGACGGCTCGCTCTCCCTGTTCGATCGAAGCTTCGAGCACCAGGGCGCAGACACGCTCCAAAACCTCGAGCGCCGGCGTGCCGGCTTCGAGCAAAGCGTGGGCTCCATGGGCCACCTGTGCGACGTGTTCGGCCCCGAGCTCGAGTGCGAGCGCCTCCTTATAGGGAAAGTGATTGAAGAGCGTCTGCCGGGCGACATCGGCCGCCTCCGCTATCTCCTCGACGGTGGTGCGTGCGACGCCGCGCTCGGCGAAGAGCCGGTCCGCGGCCTCAAGCAGACTCTGGTGGACCGCCTGACGCTTGCGCTGGCGGCGGCCCAGCTCCATAACGTAGTCCACGGATAGAGTATATCAAAACTTGTACCGGGTACAGGAAGGGCTACGAGGTGCGGCCGGCGCTCACCACGCCCGCGCATTCGCGGTACCCGGCGGTAAGCGCACCGGCGGCGCGTTCGATATCCGCCTCGGAAGTCCAGCGGCCAATCGACAGCCGGACGGCCCCGGCGGCGCGATCGGGTGGCAATCCCATGGCGATGAGCGTGGCGGAGGGGCTCGTCTCGCCCGAGTGGCAGGCGGCGCCGGTCGAAGCTGCCACCGCGGGCGTGGCGGCGAGGACCGCCTGCCCGGTGACGCCAGGGAAGCTGACGTTCAGGGTGTTGGGAAGACGGTGCTTGGGATGCCCGTTGAGATGGAGACCCGTGATCTGGTCCAGCAGGTGCTGGTGCAGCCTGTCGCGCAGTCGCGCGAGGCGCGGCCCCTCCTGCGGCAGGCGGTCGCGCGCCAGGTCGCAGGCGGCGCCCAGCGCCACCATGGCGGCCACGTTTTCCGTTCCGGCACGCCGGCCGCGTTCCTGACTCGAGCCATGAATGAGCGGATCGAGACTGACTCCGCGACGCACGAACAGCACGCCGATGCCCTTGGGGGCATACAGCTTGTGGCCGGCCAGTGTCAGCAGGTCTACACCGGATGCCGCCACGTCGACCGGCACCTTGCCCGCGCTCTGCGCAGCGTCCACATGGAACAGGATTCCCCTCTCTCGCGTCACCGCTCCGATCGCGGCGATGTCCTGGAGCGTGCCGGTCTCGTTGTTGGCGTGCATGACAGAAACGAGCACGGTGTTGGGTCGAAGCGCCTCCTTCAGCGAGCCGGAGAGCACAACGCCGCGCTCGTCCACCGGCAGTAGCGTCACCTCGACGCCGAAGCGCTGCTGCAGATAGGCAAGCGTGTTGAGGACGGCCGGGTGCTCGATCCGTGTCGACACGACGTGGGGCCGTTCCTCGAGCCGGCTGAATACGACGCCCTTGAGCGCGAGATTGTCGCTTTCGCTGCCTCCGCCGGTGAAGACGATCTCGTCGCTGGCGGCGCCAATGAGCGCGGCAACCTGGCCGCGCGCTCGCTCCATGGCATCGTGCGCCTCGTAGCCGTAGCCATGGGCGCTGGAGGCGTTGCCGAAGCGTTCGGCGAGGTAGGGGAGCATAGCCGAGACGACCGAGGGATCGACCGGCGTGGTCGCGTTGTAGTCGAGGTAGACGACCTCTTGACTCATGCTCCTGCTCCCACGTTACCAGCTACCCGCGCATGGACGGCGGTGGATCTCTGGACATTGGGTACGGTAGGCCGTCCACCCACTGTGGCTGGCTTTCACCGCGCATGCCAGCCGGTTTCCAGAAACGACGAGCGCGTCCGCACACGGTAGGCCGTCCACCCTCCGTGGCCGGCTCGCCCTGGGCATACCAACCCCGCCCCAGACATGCTGCGATGCCCGGCATGCGGATATACGCATGCCGGCATGGTCGTACCAATCGGTACGGATTCCCGGATGGGGCGGGTGCCGGCCACAGAGGGTGGACGGCCTACCGCAATAGGCGTCTCGAAAGCTCGACGGCGGGTATGTAACCGGGTTGGGTAGGTGGTGGAAGCAGATCGCTGGAACGTACTCGCGGGCGAGCGGGCGCGGCGTCGGGACGATGTCCGCCATTCTGGCGGCGGGCTTCGGCTGACCATAGGTGTCGGGCGGCGTTGTAGCGACTGAATTCCGGGCCGAGATTGGCGAAATCGGGTCGAGCTGACTGGCCCCCAAACCGTGCCTGGACGGCTGAAACGCGTGGTACCATCGGGCGCTATGTTGCCGCCGGTCTGTGTCGTCGTTCCCACTTACTGGACGCGCCGGGGAGGCGAGACCCGAAGCGGCGATGCAATTTACGACCACCCGACGGTCCTTGATGGTCCGGACACGCTCTCGACGTTGCTGGAGAGCCTGCAGGGCGCGGCGGGGTCGTTCTACCTGCTGGTGCTGGTGGCGGTGAGCGGGGAGGACGTCGCCGAGCCCGCACTTGGGTTCGTGCGCGAGCTGGTTGGGCGCTATCACGAACTGCCGTCGCTGGTGTTCGGCAGCCCCCAGCTCGAAGCGCTGCTGACCACGCTGGATGGTGAGGGACACAGCCGGGCGACCGAGTACCTGAAGCTGCGCGACTACCCCACCGTGCGCAATCTTCAGCTGGCGGTGCCGCTGCTTCTCGGCAGCTCTGCGATCGTGGCGCTCGACGACGACGAAATCGTGACCGATCCAGGCTTCGTCGAGAAGGCGACCGAACCGCTGGGTACGGCGATCGACGGAAAGCGAGTGGATGGCCTGTCGGGCTACTACTTGCAAGAAGACGGCGGCATCATGCTGCAGCTGGATCCGGCGAAATCCAGGTCGGTCAACATCTTCGACCGAAAAGCCGCGATCATGAACCAGCAGACCGAGGCGGTGGAAGCGGCGCCTGGTGAGACCGTCGAGACGCCGTTCTGCTTCGGCGGCAATATGGAATTCTCCGCCGAGCTGGCAGCGACAGTGGGATTCGACCCGGGGATCACTCGCGGCGAGGATATTGATTACCTCATCAATGCCCGCCTCGATGGGAAGTCATTCTTCTTGCGGAAGGACCTGCGGATTCTGCACTGTCCGCCGCACGGCGGATCGTACAAGGACTCGTCGATTTCGAAGCTGACGCAGGATGTCGTGCGCTTCGCCTACGAGCGGTGGAAGGTGCGAGCGTCCCAGCAGACACCAGGCCTCCGGCCAGTCACCGTCGACCAGCTCGGCCAGTATCCCGGCCGCTTCCTGCATGACGACCTGGAAGAGGCAGCGATCGATGCACTCCAGAGCGCCGGCTACCGCGGCGACGCGGCCGAATTCGTCCGGACCGCGGTAGCCGAGGCCCCGGAGCGCTTTGGCCGGTATCTCGAGTTTCGCGACGCGTGGCCGCGCATTCAGCAGACGCTGCAAGGCAGCTCCGCGCTCCGCAATCAATTCTTGCGCCTGGTGCATGGCATCTGAGCAAGGCGACGCCGGCGTCTCGGCTCCCGACGAGCGCGCGAGTGACGCGGTCTGGTACACCCGGCTGTTCGTGTGGGTCGGAGCGGGGGTGATCGTGCTCGAGGCCCTGACCGGCCGGAGCAACCTGGCGGTTACCGTAATCGGTGTCGTGCTCCTGTCCGCCGGCTTGGTGGGGTTCGTCGCTGCGCTGGCCCTGGCAGGGCGGTGGCCGGCGATCCTTGAGCCTGGGCAGCCGAATCAAACGCCGGAAGTGCCGGCCGCAGCGGAGCCATTTCCACCGGAAGCAACCGCGAACGAGAGCGTCGCGGCGAGCACTCCAGAGGAGGCGCAGGCTGCTATGCCGCCGGCCGCGGTGGGGCCACCTGAGCCGCCCGCTTCGAAGGAGAAGCCTATCGCCGGCGAGGAGCCGGCGCCGCCAGAGCCGGTGGTGGAGCGACCCGAGCCGCCCGTCGCGGCCCGGTCGGCGACCCTGGCACGCGGAGTGCCCACCTCGGAGCTGGACGCCGTCAGCCCGCTGCTGGCGTCGTTCTGTCCTCGCTGCGAGCAGCGTTTTCGGGCCGACCAGGTGGTGGCCACCTGTCCGGAGTGCTCGGCGGTGCAGCATGCCGCCTGTTGGGCGGAGAATCGCTTCCACTGCGCCAGGCCGGGGTGCGGGGGACGCGGCAGTCTCGAAGCGCCGGCCGGCCCCTGAGGGGCCCAAGCAGGCCGTAAGCCGAGTTCTGTCCCGGCGGCGCCTCGCGGCACTGCCGGTGGCGATCATCTATCTAGGGCAGCGATCTCTCGCTGCCTCGAGCGACCTTACCCGAAGGCGGCGGGCGAGCAGCCCGGCGGCGCACGTGTGCGCCGCGCCTCCCTACATGGTCTTGCTCCAGACGGGGTTTACCGCGGCCAGCCGATCACCCGGCTGCCGGTGAGCTCTTACCTCACCATTTCACCCTTACCGGCGGTTGCCGGCGGTATGTTTCTGTGGCACTTTCCTTGGGGTCACCCCCACTGGGTGTTACCCAGCGCCCTGCTCTGCGGAGCTCGGACTTTCCTCGTGTGACCGCGTCACACGCGATCGCCTGGCCTGCTTGGACGGGTAAAGTGTATCGGCCTTGCAGCGGCTCCGTCAAGGGAAGCGGCGCTAGACGATTACAATTTCGGGGGAACATCCGTTATAGAAAGCGACCGAGTCAAGGAGGGAAGGATGACATCACGACTCACCGCCGCTGTGATTGCGAGCATCATGCTTGGGTTAGTCGGCGCGGCCGGAGCACGCGCCCAGACCGCGCCGGTCGTGGGAACCTACACGGCAGGCTGGAACATGGCAGGGGCTCCCCCCGGGACCAGCCTGTCCCCTGCGACGACGATCTACTCGTGGAATGGTATGGCGTATCAGACGCAGGGACCGGCAACCGCTGTCTGCCAGGGCTACTATGCCTACTTTGCCGACCCCGCCACAGTGACCCTATCGGCCACTGCGACCGGGCCGGCCCAGAGCTGTCCGCTAACTGCCGGCTGGAACCTCATCGGCAATCCCTTTGCCGGCTCGGCCGTGCTTCCGGCCGGCCTCACCGGCTACTGGTGGAATCCGGATCGCGGCGCCTACGACGTGGTATCGGCGATTCCGCCGGGCGGCGCGGCATGGATCTACGCGAGCGCCGCCGGGGCTGTCACCCTGACCTACGCTCCGATCGTAACGCGTGTGCCGCTCTTGCTCGGGATCAGCTTCCTGGGCGGCGGACCGTACACGGTGCACGTCGGCGACTCGATCAAGCTGGAGCTGCCGGCGGCCACGCCGCAGACGGCTACCACCAATCCCGTGTACCTGCACCTTGAAGCATCCGGCACAACCGGCGACATCTCGTGCTACGGCGGCAATTGCTCGGTGTCGCTGGTCAACCAGTACTGGACCTGGCATGCGATCGCTCCCGGCACGACTTCCATCCTCGTGACGCCCCTCTGCGGCGCCGGCCGGGCTTGCCCCGCGGCGACGCCGATCGTGATCACGATCCTGCCCTAGACGCCGCTGGAGGGCGGTGCAAGCGTCCGGGCGGCGCCCGATGACATGGTAAACTGTCCGTGTCTTGACACGGGCCGAGGTAGCTCAGTCGGTAGAGCAATGGACTGAAAATCCATGTGTCGCCAGTTCGATTCTGGCCCTCGGCACCACCGTTTTTCGCAGTTTTAAGCCAAATGCGAGCCGCTGGGAGGACGTTACCAGCGGCTCGTTTGTGTCACTGACACGAAAGCGGGTCAAGCCGAATCTGCCGGCGGGAGTGGCCTGGCCGGAATCGGCAGCGCTTCTGCCTGGCGGGCGCGGTCGAGGTGCGCACACGGCGTAGCCGTCTCCACGCCAGCAGCCTCTGCTGAAACCTGGACAACGCGGCTCATGCAGCCGGCCTGTCGCTTGAGTGACTGCATGCGAGCGCGAGTAGTGCCGTCGCGCTCAGCACGCACGCCACCCTCCCCATGTGCCGGCGTGCGCCCCGATACCCCAAATGCGGTAGGCCGTCCACCCTCTGTGGCCGGCTTTCACAACGCAGGCCACCCACGCTCCCGGCACACCGCGATGCACCACATGCGGACGCACGCACGGCGCCATCGTCGGGACATTGGGTACGGATTCCCGGGCGTGCCGAAAGCCGGCCACAGAGGGTGGACGGCCTACCGATGGGCGTGTGGGAAACCGGAAGGCATTCATGCGATCGAATCGGTGTAGATTGCGGGAGCCAGCCAGAGAGTGGACGGCGTACTGGCGACCGTGACGAGCAATACCCCCCATCGGCAAGTGACTGCAACGTCTCGACGTATGTCGGCAGAACCATCCAGGTCTACAAGTCATCCAATGGGACGATGAACCTGTGTGCCTGCTCCCCGGCCGGGAAGTGGGTAATCGATAGGTAAGGGAGCGCGACCGAGCCGAGCGCGACGGCCCGGCTATCTCCACTACGTGACATTCGTAGGGGTCGAGGCGCCGAACGTCGTCGGCTCGCTTGGTCACGGACCTTCCGCAACATAGCGGGTGCGGGAATCGACCGGTAGTGCGCGCGGTTGACACGATGAAAGCACCTGAACAGGTTGGCGAGTGACGGGGCCCTGTACGAGTCGAGCCACCGGGATGATGTGAACCAGCGGCTCGACTTTGCGCTCGAACACGCACGCTATGCTGGAGTCAGGAGGCGGAGTGACGGAGACTACCCAGCCAGCGCAAGGACAGGCTCAGGCGGAGCTGTTTCGCCTGCTCGTATCAAGCGTCAAGGATTACGCCATTTTCGCGCTTGATCCGACCGGGCGGATCCTGTCGTGGAATGAGGGAGCGCAGCGGATCAAGGGGTATACCCCCGAGGAGATTATCGGCCGGCACTTTTCGATCTTCTACCCCGCAAACGATGTGCGGCAGGGAAAGCCGGATTACGCGCTCCGCGTTGCCGCCGACGCTGGACAGTGGCAGGAGGAGGGGTGGAGGCTGCGAAAGGGCGGCGCCCGCTTCTGGGCAAGCGTCGTCATCACCGCACTCTATGACGGCGACCGGCTTGTCGGCTTTGCAAAAGTGACCCGCGACCTGACCGAGCGCCGGCGCGCCGAGTTAGAACGCCTCCAGCTGCTCGAGCTCGAGCAGGCAGCCCGTGAACGGGCCGATGCCGCGCTGGAGCGTCTGGAATCCATCCAGCGCGTGACGGACACCGCACTCGCGCATCTCACGCTCGACGATCTCCTTTCCTCCCTCCTCGACCGCATAGCCGAGAGCCTTCACGTAGACACGGTCGCCCTCATGCTGCGCGACGATGATGACAGCAATGTCATCGTGACCCGAGCCGTCAAGGGACTTGACGTGCCGGGCGCGTGGGAGGCGCGCTTCAGGATCGGGGATGGGTTCGCCGGCCGCGTGGCCGCCGAATCGCGCCCGGTGATCGTGGCGGACGTTCTGGAGAGCGATGTGGGTATACCCGCCCTCGAGCAGGGCGGAGTGCGGTCGCTCCTGGGCGTGCCGCTTATCGCCGCCGGGAACGTGCTCGGCGTGCTGCACGTCGGTTCGCGGCATCGCCGCGAGTTCGCAGAGCAGGATATTCAGCTACTGCAGATCGTTGCGGACCGCGTCTCGCTTGCAATCGACCACGCGCGTATGTACGAGGCCGAGCGAGCGGCCCGTAGCGCCGCGGATGTGGCCGAGGCGAGAGCACGGGCGCGAGACGAGTTCTTGTCGATTGCCGCTCACGAGCTAAAGACGCCGATGGCGAGCGTTCAACTGGCCGCTCAGGCTCTGCTGCGCAGGATGGAGCTTGGGGTCGCTCTCGACAAGGTTGCGCTGGAGCGATCGGTGCGGGTGGTCGGCAGCCAGATCGACCGTCTGTCGCGTCTCGTGACTCAGCTTCTCGAAACCGTTCGCGTTGAGGCCGGCCGGCTCGAGCTCGATCGGACTCCGACCGACCTGGTTGACCTGGTGCAACGCGTGCTCGAGCACATGCAGGCGCAGCTTACGCGGCACGAGATCGTGGTGCATGCACCCGAGTCACTCTGGGCGGAGGTCGATTCATTGCGGATAGAAGAGGTCATGATTAACCTCGTCGACAATGCCATCAAGTTCAGTCCCGATGGTGGCCCCATCGACATCGACCTGGAGCGTGTCGGAACGGCGCGCACCCGGCTTTCGGTACGTGACCGCGGAATCGGCGTGGCGCCCCACCAACGGTGCCACCTCTTCGAACGGTTCTACCAGGCGCATGGGAGCGGCTACCGGTCCGGCATGGGGCTGGGGCTGTACATTAGCCGGCAGATTGTCGAGCTGCACGGTGGCTCGATTGAGGCGAAGTTTCCCGCAGACGGTGGCACACGGGTGATCGTCGAGCTGCCGCTCCAGGTGAGCGAGGAAGCCGTCGAAGTCGTCGCCTGAGAGCGGCGTAGAGTTCGAGCCGGAGAGCTCATCGCGGAGACGGGGCGAAGCGCACATGGCTGGCCCAAGCGTTGGGCGCGGGCCGGTACCGCACACTTACCAGCCCGAATCGACGTGGACGCGCGTGCGACGGCGCTTCACGGTACCTCGCCACGATGCTTGCTCCGCGGTCAAGTCGAGAGCCGCGACGAGCGTCACCCGGCGAAGCCTTCAGGAATGCGGGATGTACTGGAGCTGGTGCCGCATCGAGCCGGCGTACACGGTGACGTAGACGGTCGTGCCGGCGCGGACGAAGGCGATAACGCGGTGCGCGCACACGACCCCCGTCGTGCCGGTCTTCCCGGCGGACCAGCTGAGCGTGTGACCGCGGGAGCGGACGGTGAAGCTGACCGCGGCGCCAGGAACACCCAGGCCGTCGCTGGTCGTGACCCACGCACAGAAGTGCTGTGCGTCCTTCGGATTGGGTTGGGGGTCACCTATCCAGGCAGTCAGCTGAGGCGTCCCACCTGGTGCGAAGCCGCGGCCGTTCGCGGCCATACCACGTATCTGGAAGACGGTGGAAACGGTACGCGTTGCTGTCCCGGCCTTGATGGTGGCGGTGGCACGCGCCCGTTCCAGTGGATGGACGCGTTTGGCGAGTGCAACGGCCAGCTTGAAGCAGGAACACGAGCCGGTCCAGCCCATCTGCCCGGTGAAGCCGTGGTGGGGCGAGACAAATGATACTGAGGCCGTGACGTGCCCCGGCCACGACCGCGCGGTGAGCACGAACAGGACGTCTCCGCCCACATCGGTAATCGCCGGCGAGGCGGCCAGCGTCAGGCCGGGTAGCCGCAGGCCGCTGGCGGAAACAGGTTGGTTCCAGAGGTTTGAGCTCACCGCCATTCCCAGGCAGAGGGCGGCGAGCAACCGGCTGCGCGGCATGTCACGGGCTCCAGGCAGGATGTGGTTGCGGAGTATACCACGCCGCCGCCGACCCTTGACTGTGTGAAAAAGCATGTGGTAGATATTCATTGCCGCAAGGCGCGAGCGGAAGTGGCTCAGTGGTAGAGCACCTCCTTGCCAAGGAGGGGGTCGCGAGTTCGAATCTCGTCTTCCGCTCCAATTTTTTTGGCGACGTGGCCAAGTGGTTAAGGCGGGGGTCTGCAAAACCCCTATCGTCGGTTCGATTCCGACCGTCGCCTCCAGATCCGGCGGGATCGCCCAACCGGCGATCCCGTTTCCATTTGCGGCGATCGCGGTGCGACGGGGTCGGCCCGCACCCGGGGTCCCGGTTGCGAATGCCGTCGCCGGCGTGCATACCATTGATCTCGACGCATGCCTGAAACTTCTCGGTTGAAAAGGACGGACGGGGCCGCACCGAAGCGCCCGGCGCGAGCCGACGGGAGTCGAGACACGCCGGACGGCGAGCGAAGCCGCCATGACGGAAGCCGCGTGGCGCCCGGCGACGAACTGGCCGCCTCGGCCATTCTCGAGGAGCGGTCGCGCCTGGCTCGTGAGCTGCACGATGGCCTGGCGGGTCATCTCGCTTTCCTCAAGATGCGCGTGGGCTGGTTGCGGGGCTCAGCGGAACCGGTCGAGCCGGCTGCACTGCAGGAGGTCGAAGACGTTCTCGCGGTGGCCCTGACCGAGGTACGCCAGGCTATCGCCGCTCTCCGAGCGGGAGGCGACGAGACCACGCCGGTGGGTGACATGATCGCCCGCCACGCCGCGGAGTTCGGCCAGATGTCGGGCCTCGGCATTCGCGTCGTCCAGGATGTCGACCTTCCTGCCGTGGGGCCGCGAGTGCGCGCCGAGCTCGTGCGCATCGTGCAGGAGGCGCTCAATAACACGAGGCGCCACGCCGAGGCGACGGGGGTCGAAGTCGAGATCCGAGCCCGCCGGGCCGGCCTCGAGGTGACTCTCCGGGATGATGGACGCGGCTTCGGAGCGCATGCGGGAGGTCGCGGGCACTACGGCCTCGCGATCATGCGGGAACGCGCCGAGAGTATCGGCGGCACGGTGGAGATTCAGTCCGGTGAGGGAGAGGGAACGATGGTGCGGGTCTGGGCTCCGGCCCTGTCCGTCGAGTCAGCCTGACTCGCGCAGCAGAGCCTCCGCGCTCTCGATGCGCTGGACGATGCGCCGGTCTTCGCTCTCCAGCCCTGCTAGCTCCCTCTGCACTGCCGTGAGACGCCCACGCAACATTGCCGCGGCGATGTCGGTTGGCGCCGTTCGCACGCCGGCTTCCAGGTCGGAGATCGTGGCCAGCAGGCGGCTCCGCGCCTGTGCGTTGCGCGCGTGCAGACCTCGCCAGTGTCCAACGCGAGATGCGGTACCACGGACGTAGGCTTCGTGTTTGCGGCGCGCCAGCTCGTCGGCCTCGTGCCAGACCCGGTTGGCGAGCGTCTGCAGCCGGCGAAGCCCGGCGTGAGAGCACTCCTGAGTCTTTGCCGCAGCGTGAAAGGCGCGGATGGAGTCGCGCGCCGGCCGTGGCTGGCCCGCGTCGAGGTGTCGTTGGGCCTCCGCGAGCAACCCGCCGAGCGCTGCTTCGTTGGCTTCCCACATCACACTGAGCTTTTGCCACGCCGCCTGGTTCACGGTTTGCCAGACCTTCCAGGTTTCCTGGCGGTCCCTGCGCCCCAGCACGATGCCTTCCTCTTCCAGCCGGCGGCGCGTCGTGACCAGGTCGGCCCGCACCTCCTGGATGTCGGCCACCGACCGGGCATCCTCGACCGAGTCGCGCGCCAGGGCCAGCTGCTCGGCGAGCCGGTGCCGAAGACGCGCGGCCGCTTCGGCGTGCTCCTTCTGCTGCCGGCGCGCTCGTTCGCACAACAAATCGAGGCGCTGTTTCAATTCGAGCTTGTCATCGAGCATGATGGCCGGCGCGGTACGAAGACGCGCGTTTAGCTCGCGTGTTTGCTCCCAGAAGTCCCGCAACGAGCCGCCGGACGCGAGCTCCTCCAGCGTGCGCTCGAGCTGGGACGTCGCTTCGCGCAGCTCGGCGGCAGTCTCGCTCGCCAGCCGTTGCCATGCCTCAGGCCCGGGACCCTCGGTCACCTCGGGCTGCTCTCCTGCCGCCTGCGGAGATAGCTCTGTCGGGGCCTCCGAACCGTTCTCAGACGTTTGACTCATCCAGAATCTGTTCGGCCACCGCGACCACCGCTCCGGCCTGGAGCGAGCCCTCGAGCTCGCGATACACGGCGAGCACGTGGTGCGACCCTGTAACCGCATAGCCGACGCTGATGACCTCTTCGGCAAACTCATTGAGGTGAGCTTCCAGTGCGCGCGCCAGTGACTCGGCATCCTCTGCCGAAGCGGTCCACGTTCGGTACATCCCGCTGCTTCCTGTGCCCCGTCACGAGGCTCTCGCACAGCCTCGTCGGAACTGACTTCCGAGGCTTCACCACCCGACCCGGTAGAACCGGCCCGTGCTTTGCGACGGGCGATTCCGTCCCATAGTACCGAGAACCGGCGGCTACTTCGAGGCGGATGGGCGGACGGCGCAGGGATCGAGCAGGTAAGCAGCGTATACTCGCGGGGAATCGATCAGAGAGGAGAGTCGATGAGCGACGTCACATTGACCGAGTACACAAACCAGCTCTTTGGCGGTGAAGATGCGCTGCTGCAATCCATGACGGCGGAAGCCGTCGAGAAGGGCCTGCCCACGATTCAGGTCCCGCCGGAGCTGGGACGGCTGCTGGCCGTGCTCACCATGAGCACTCCCCACGGGCGAGTGCTAGAAATTGGCGCCCTGTTCGGCTACAGCACGGTGACAATCGCCCGCGCGCTCCCGTCCGGCGGCCACCTCGTGACGCTGGAGCTCGAGCCGGAGCGCGCCGAGCTGGTTCGGTCCAACCTGCAGCGCGCCGGACTGGCCGATCGCGCGACAGTTATTGCCGGGCCGGCGCTCGAGTCCCTGGCGCAGCTCGAGGGACGCACTTTCGACCTCGTCTTTATCGATGCCGATAAGTCGTCGTACCCGCAGTACCTGGAGTGGTCACTGAAGCTGACCGAGCCGGGCTCCGTGATCGTCGCCGACAACGTGTGGCGGAAAGGCGATGTCCTGCACCCGGCTGCAGACGACGAAGGCACTCGGGCCATCGCCGCCTTCAACCAGGCGATTGCCGGGAACGCTCGACTGATCTCCGCGATGTTCGCGACGCGCGACGGAGATGATGCCGCCAGCATCAGCGTCGTTCGTCGCTGATGGCACGGGGCTTGCTCTTGCCTCCCATGGAGAAAGCGTTTCGACACCTGCCCGGCGAGCTGCGCTGACACCGACTCTGGCACGGGTTCCTGCCCTGCAGATCTCGAAGTGCTTTCCAGAAGCTCGTGGAGTTCTGGAGGTTTGGCGTGTTCGGGCTGGGTGCATCGGTGTTTCTGCTCGCGGCGGTGGTAATAGCCGGATTGATCTGTCTTGGCGTTGTCGCCTATGCCGCTCGTTACGTATTTCTTCTCCTCGCCGACAGACGTGCGGCATCGAGCGGTCAGCCGGCGGCGACACGCCAATGCCGGTACTGCCACCTGGGTCGCGCCCGAGTGCGCGAAGAGAATGCGTCGATCGAGGGCGACGACCTGGTTGAGGTGCGCTGCTACGTGTGCGGCTCGTGCGGACTACCGCAATGGACGGTGCAGCGGAGCCCGGTGCTGAAAGTGGCCTCGTAGACAGCGCGTTGGCGCCATCTCGCCCCGGCTGTACCATGAGCTGGGGGTGGAGGAGATGGCGCAGGGCGTGGAATCGTTCCTCGATGAGCTGGCGTCGGCCGAACCTGTCCCCGGCGGGGGGAGCGTGGCGGCGCTCTCGGTCGCAATGGGAGCCGCGCTGCTCGAGATGGTCGCCAACCTGACCATCGGCCGCAAACGCTACGCCGAGGTAGAGGACGAAGCGCGCACCATCCGGGCGGAGGCTGCCTCGCTGCGAGCCAGAGCCTGGCATTTGGTGACGGAAGACGTCGATGCCTACCGGCTGGTTTCGCTGGCACTCGCTCTGCCCCGCGAGACGGACGACGAGAGAGCGGCTCGCCGCGAGCGCGTTCAGTCCGCGCTGAAACAGGCGGCCCTGCCGCCGCTCAATACCATGCGAGCGGCACGCGAGGCGGCCCTGCTCGCCGACCGGATGGTCGACATCGGCAACCGCTCGGCGATCAGTGATGTCGGCACCGCGGTGGTCAGTGCCCGCGCCGGTTATCTGGCGGCCCGCCTCAATGTCGAGATTAACGTGGCCGCGGTGCGGGATGATCGCTGGGTGTCGGATGTGCGGAGTGAGCTGGCGAGTGTATCACCCGTGGACGAGCTGGAACGCTCGGTCCTGCGGCGCGTGGAGGCAGCCATTCAGGATAGTGGGGGGTGACCGCACGCCTGCTCGAGGGGAAAGGGGCCGCCGACGAAGCGCTGACCGCCGTCGCAGCGCGCGCTACCGCGCTGCGGGATCGGGGAATCGTGCCGAAGCTCGTCTCCTTGTCTGTGGGCTCGGCGGCGGAGGCGGATGTATACACGCGGCGCCTGTCGCGTCTGGGCGGTCGCGCAGGCATCGAGGTAGAGGCGCGCCGCTGCGACGAAAGCGTCACCGCGGAGGGGTTCGGGCGGATCCTGAGCGAGCTGAATGAGGATGATTCCGTCGACTCGGTCGTCGTCCAGATGCCCTTGCCAAACCACCTGAGTTGGCGGGCGGTTGCCGAGACACTGGCGCCGCGGAAGGACGCGGACGGGCTGACGGTGACGAACAGCGGCCGGCTCTATCTCGACCTGCCCGGCCCGCGTCCCTCCACGGCCGCCGCCATGATCGCGCTTCTCGATTATGCCGGGGTTGATCTTGCCGGGCTTCATGCGGTGATCATGGGGCGGAGCAACGTCGTGGGACACCCGGTTGCCGAGATGGCGCTGCGGCGCCACGCTACGGTGACGATGACCCATACCCGTACCCGCAATCTGGCCGATGTGACGCGGCAGGCCGACGTCCTGTTCGTGGGGATCGGCCGGGCGGCGACCGTGACCGGGGACATGGTGAAACCCGGCGCCATCGTGGTCGATGCCGGCATCAACGTGACCGCCGGCGGCATCGCCGGTGACGTCGACCTCGACTCCTGCCTGCCGGTCGCCGGAGCCATCACACCGGTGCCGGGCGGAGTGGGACCGCTGACCAACGTGCTACTGCTGCGGAACGTGGTGGAGAGTGCCGAGCACCGGCCCGGCTGACTTCACCCGCGTGGCGTGGGGAACGCGCACGTTCCTGATGGGTGTGCTCAACGTCACCCCCGACAGCTTTTCCGGGGACGGACTGCACCGCGACCTCGATGCAATCGTGGCCCGGGCGCGAGAGATCGAAGCGAGCGGAGCCGACATAATTGACGTTGGCGGCGAGTCGACACGCCCAGGGCACACGCCGGTGACGGCAGCGGAAGAGCTCGCGCGCGTGTTGCCTGCCGTCGAGGCGGTGCGCGCCGCCATCCGGATTCCAATTTCGGTCGACACGTCGAAGAGCACGGTCGCGGTGGGCGCCCTGGCAGCCGGCGCGTCAATCATCAATGACGTCTCCGGCCTGGGCGATCCCGAGATGGCGGTCGTGGCCGCCACGCACGCGTGCGGCCTGGTTATCGTGCACCCCGAGCCGGTCGATCCGGTCGCGCCCCTCACGTCGCTTGTCCGGGCACTCGCGCAGCGTGTGAGCGCTGCGACGGCCGCGGGAGTTTCTCCGGGTCGGGTTGTGATCGATCCCGGCCTCGGGATGGGCAAGAACTGGCTGATGAATTTCGAGATCATTCGGCGCTTGCACGAGCTGCGAGCGCTCGGCCTGCCGATTCTGGTGGGGCCGTCGCGCAAGGGCATGATCGGGAAGGTCCTCGGCGTGGGGCCGCACGATCGGATGGAGGGTACGGCGGCATTGGTGACGATGTGCATCGCCGGTGGAACGGACGCTGTCCGGGTGCATGACGTGCTCGAGATGAAGCGGGTGGCCGTGGTGGCCGACGCGCTGGTGCGTTCGGCGCCATGAGGGCGCGCCCGGCACGGCGCGTCACTGCTGATCGGTCGGGTTCACGCCGCTCCATCGGATCCACCCCGACCGGCTGGCCGAGGCGCCGCGCCGATTGCGCTAGGTTCTGACCGTGCGCACGGATGCGGCGTGGCGCAGTTCGGCATCGGTCCAGGCGCCGGGTTGCGTCGTGACGGTCAGCCGGTGCCGAAGGGCCGCGAGGAAGGCATCGATAACGCCTTCGCGTGCCGTTCCTGGAAGCACTTGGTCCAGCCCGGCGGCGCGCCGTCTCAGGGCGCGGGTAACGGCAGGATCGCCTCCAGCCAGGATATGGGCCAGGCCCTCCGCGTCGAAGTGGAGATGGATACCCGACTGCCATAGTGTGCCGGTGCGCCGTCGAACCTGGGCCAGCCCCACGAGCTTCCGTCCTCCGGTTGTCACTTCATAAGGAGAAAGCGTCCCAAAGCAGGCGAGACGCACGGCCGGCTCCGCGGGACCGGCCGCCGGCGGTTGCGCTCGGGCTTCGGCCACGGTGACGAGCTCGACGTGGGCGCCGAGCGATCGTAACGCATCGAGCCAGACCTCGCCCAACCAGCGATACGCCGTAGTGACATCGTTTCCGGCCAGCGGGTGACCGGCCGGTACGGCGACGTCGACGCCGAGAACGTCGGGGGTGGCGAGCACCGCCGTTCCCCCTGCCTGACGTCGCACCGCGACGATCCCGCTCGCCTCCACGGAGGCGAGATCGATATCGCGGGGGCGCTGGCCGGGTCCGACGATTAGCGTAGTTCGGTCCGCGGCATGCGCCCAGAGGGTCGGCACCTGGACGTTCCGGACGAGGGCATCGGAGAGGGCGAAGTGCGACTCGCTCGGGCCGCGATCGAAGGGGATAAGCCGCCAGACTTCCGGCATTGGACGCGTGCGATGCGGCGGTTCAGGCTCCGCCGAGGTACTCGCGGCGTACCTGATCGCTGGCCAGAAGCTCCTGCGCCGCGCCCTCGAGCACCACGTGACCGGAGCGAAGCACGTACCCTCGATTGGCGATCGACAGTGCCATGAAGGCGTTCTGCTCGACCATGAAGATCGTCGTGCCCTGCTTGTTGATGGTCTGAATGGTATCGAACACACGCTCGACGAAGATCGGCGAGAGCCCCATCGACGGCTCGTCCATGATAAGGAGGCGTGGGCTCGCCATGAGCGCGCGTCCCATGGCGAGCATCTGCTGCTCGCCGCCGCTCAACGTGCCGGCAATCTGCGTTCGACGCTCCTGGAGTCGCGGAAACAGCTCGAAGACGCGCTGGAGGTCGGACGCGATCGTGTTTCGATCGGAACGCAGGTACGCGCCGAGCTGGAGGTTGTCCTCGACTGTTAGACGGCCGAAGATGCGCCGTCCCTCGGGTACGGGCGCGATTCCGGACTTCACGATCTCGGATGTCGGCTGCGTGTCGAGCCGCTTGCCTTCATAGGTCACCGTGCCCCGCCGCGGGCGAACCAGGCCTAGGATCGTCTTCATGGTGGTCGTCTTCCCCGCTCCGTTACTGCCGAGGAGGGCTACGATCTCGCCGGGGTACACGACGTAGTTCACGTTGCGCAGTACTTGAATCTGGCCGTAGAAGGTGTCGACGTCGTGGAACTCCAGCATCGGCTCCTTCCCGGCCCCGGGCCGGGGGGTGTCGGGCTCGCGTTGTGCCGCGACGTCGGGCGTCGCCTCAGGCGCTGGTCGCTCGTCTTCCAAGGTAAGCCTCGATCACTCGTTCGTTCTGTCGAACCTCTTGCGCCGTGCCTTCCGCGATCTTGGTTCCGTAGTCGAGCACCACTACGTGTTCCGAGATTCCCATGACCACACTGAGGTTGTGCTCGATCAGCAGGATAGACATGCCCATCGCCTGGATATTGCGGACGTAGTCCATGAAATCGACGGTTTCCGTTGGATTCATTCCGGCGGTGGGCTCGTCGAGCATGAGCAGCCTGGGACGCGACACGATGGCACGTGCCAGCTCGAGCAGGCGCCGATCGGCGTATGGCAGGTCAAGGCAGCGACGGTGGGCGTTCGGGGCGAGCCGGCGTCCAAAGAGCCGGAGGACTTCCATCGCACGCTCCCGGGCGTCCGCTTCCTCGCGGCGCGTCCACGGAGGCTTGACGATGTCGCCGAACAGTCCGGCCTTCAGGCGCGAGTGGTAGCCGATAAGGACGTTCTCGAGAACGGAGAGGTTGGCGAAGAGTCGCTGGTTCTGAAAGGTGCGCGCCACACCCTGCTTCTGCACCCGATCTGGTGACAAGCCCGCGATGGGCCGCCCCTCGAACAGGATCTGGCCCCCGTCGGGCTTGTACAGGCCGCTAATGAGATTGAACACCGTCGATTTGCCGGCGCCGTTGGGGCCGATCATGCTGGTAATGCGGCCCGCCTCGGCCGCGAACGTCAGGTGCTGAACGGCGGCCAGTCCGCCGAAGCTCTTGCTGAGATCGTCGATCTCGAGGACGTTCTGCCTGATCGCCGTTGAAACGCCCGAGTCGTCGGAGGTCATCGACTCATCCTTGCAGCGAGTAATCGTTGGTCATGGTCTGGAACGGCCGAGACTCGGGCGGGGCGGACCAGTGGACGATGCGCCATTAACCAGTAGTATATCCGCAGGTCAGCGCCGGATCCTACGCGCTCAGACGCTCCCGGAGCATCGCCTCGGTGAAGCGAGCTGCCGCGGTCGCGGCCTCAATCGTGTCCGCGCCTCGCAGGATGGAAACCACGAAGGCGGCCAGGAAGGTGTCCCCTGCACCAATGGTGTTCGAGGTCTCGACCGGGAACGACTCCACGATCGAAAGCCGTCCGTGATCGTAAATCTTCACGCCCTGGCTTCCCATGGTCTCCAGGACCAGCGTTCGATCCAGGGCGCGGCGCGATCGCTCGGTGAGGCGAGCCAGTTCGGTGGCGTTCGACTTCACCACCGCAGTGCGGGCCAGCAGGTCGGAAATCTCAAATGGGCCGGCCGCCTCATCGGTGGGTCGGCCGGGCGAGCGCACGAAGCCTTGCAGGTCTATGGCGATCCAGCCCTCAGCGGCAGGCACGGCGGAAGGATTGATCTCGCCGATCACCGGGGAGAGAAGGACGGCACGTCCCTCCAGAAGGCTCGGCAGCGGGATCGGCGGCACCGGGGGAATGAGGTACCTCTCGCCGGACGGTCGCAGCTGGACCTGCACGCGAGGCGCCTCACCGGTGATAAGCCGGTACGGGTATCCCAGGCTATCCAGCGCCCGCGCCACGTAGTGAGCCGGTCCGCCTGCGACGGCGCGGGTCTGTCCACCCTCGTCCGGCACTTCGTCCACCGTGTGGGTGGCCACCAGAGTCACAAACTCGCCACTCACCGCAAGCGTTCCCAGGCGCCACGGGTGCCGCGCGCAATCACTGCGTGGCGGCGGTCGACGTGCTCGAGTAATGACAGAATAGAGCATTGACGCGCGGCGAACAGCGTGGTAATGTTTGCGCCGGAGTTGGACGCTCGAGGCGCGAGTGATCCTGAAGGGGAGGAAGGACCGTGTATCAGTATTCCGTTCCGGTACGTAACGAGGCGACCGGCGAGGTGCGCATCGTCGAGGTGGAATCTACCTACGATGTCGACGCCCAGATCCTGGCGCTGCGCGAGCTCTTCAAGTCGGCCGGGTGGCGAAAGGCAACGGCCCTGCCGGCGACGGCTGCGGCCACCGACGTTTCCGACGCCTGATCCCGGACGCCGAGCGGCTTTATCGGTGAGCCGGCCCCGTTGGATTCGGCAGCACTCGTCCGGTGGGGTCGTCATTCGGGAACGCGACGGCAAGCGCGAGCTCCTGGTAATTCGTCCAGCCGGCACGGACCGATGGCAGTTGCCAAAGGGACGAGTCGACCCGGGTGAAACGGCGCGGGAAGCGGCACTCCGCGAGGTACGCGAGGAGGGCGGAGTGGTGGCAGAGGCAATCGCGCCGCTCGACTCCATATCGTACTTCTTCCGCGGCGGGGGGCACGGCTACCGTAAGGAAGTCGATTACTTCCTCATGCGGTACGTCTCGGGCGATACCGCCGACCACGACCACGAGATCGACGAAGCGCAATGGCTCCCGGCCGAGCAATTCGACCGGCTGACCTTCCGCGACGAGCGCGGGGTCGTGGAGCAGGCGCTTCGGCTGATTGCGAGCAGTCCGGACTGAGTGGAGCTCCGGGGGCCTCACCGGAGCGGTGGCGACCGGCGGGCGCGACTCACGGAATGGCCTACCATGTGAAGAAGGGGGCGGCATGAAACCGCGCGTGTTTTCCGGTATCCAGCCGAGCAACAGTCCAACCATCGGGAACTACCTGGGCGCGATTCAGTACTGGGTGAGGGACCAGCAACGGTTCGACAGCATCTTCTGCGTCGTCGATCTGCATGCCATGACGTTGCCGCACCAGCCTCGAGAGCTGCGCCAACACACCTGGGAGCTTGCCGCGATGCTGCTCGCTTGCGGCATCGATCCGGAGCAGTCGCTGCTGTTCGTCCAATCACACGTCGCCGAACACACCACGCTCTGCTGGTTGCTGAACACCGTCACACCCACCGGCTGGCTGAACCGGATGACGCAGTTCAAGACCAAGGCTGGGCGCGAGCGGGAGGCTGCGAGCGCGGCGCTGTACGACTATCCGGTCCTCATGGCGGCCGATATTCTTGCCTACCACACGAACTTCGTGCCGGTGGGAGAGGACCAGAAGCAGCACGTCGAGCTGACTCGCGATATCGCGTCGCGCTTCAACGCGCTGTACGGGGAGACGTTCACCATTCCGGAGCCGATGATTCCTGAGCTGGGCGCCCGCATCATGTCGCTCGACGATCCCACGTCGAAGATGTCGAAAACGGCGCCAGGCGGGGCGCTCTTCCTGGTGGACTCTTCGGACGTGATTCGAAAGAAGATTGCGCGCGCGGTGACCGATTCCATTGGGGTCGTGCGCTTCAATCCGGAACAGGCCGGCCTCTACAACCTGCTCACGATGCTGCAGTCGCTGTCGGGCGAGACGTCCGAGGAGATCGAGAGCCGCTTCGCCGGCGGTGGATACGCGCCGCTCAAACAGGAGCTGGGCGATCGGGTGATCCAGGCGCTCGAGCCGATTCAACGCCGGTATCACGAGTATCTGGCCGCGCCTGAGATCGTGGACCGCATACTGGAGACCGGCGCCGAGAAGGCGCGCTCGATGGCGGCTCCGGTGGTTCGAGACGCCGAGCAGCGCCTGGGTCTGCGGTTCAGCGGCGCCCAGTCCGGTGCCACCGCGGCAGCGGTATAATGACGCTCCTCGCGACCACCGGCGCGGGTCAGAAGGGGCCCGCGATACCGCCGGCTGTCTCCTCTCGGGCCGGCCGGGTCTGACCGACCGCGGACCGCTTCGACCCACGGAGTTCCAGGCGTGCCTTCACTCTACCGAAAGTGGCGCTCCCGCTCGTTCGACGACCTCGTCGGGCAGGAGCACGTGGTGCGGACGCTGCGCAACGCCATCCGGCAGGGGAGAGTGGCGCACGCCTACCTGTTCACGGGCCCTCGGGGAACCGGCAAGACGAGCTCGGCGCGTATTCTGGCGAAAGCCGTCAACTGCCTGAATCCTCAGGACGGGAATCCGTGCAATGCGTGCGACGCCTGCATCGCCTCCGACGAGGGACGGGCGATCGACGTAATCGAGATCGACGCGGCATCCAACACCAGTGTTGAAAACGTTCGCGATCTCCGGGAGCGCGTCGCCTACGCGGCGGGCGAGGGCAAGTTCAAGGTGTATATCGTCGACGAGGTGCATCGCCTTTCCGGCGCGGCTTTCGATGCCTTTCTGAAGACGCTCGAAGAGCCTCCCGCCCACGTCATTTTCGTGTTCGCCAGCACCGAGCCGCAGAAGGTGCCCGCAACCATCGCGTCGCGTTGCCAGCGCTTCGACTTTCGGCGCATCCCAGCGCAAACCGTGCGGGAGCGCGTGCGATTCGTCGCCCAGAGCGAAGCCATCGACATCGACGACGAAGCGCTGGAGCTCATCGCGTTGCAGGCGGCTGGGAGCTTGCGCGACGGCCTGGGAGTGCTGGATCAGGTGGCCTCATACACGGCGGGACGAATCGACTCGGGCGACGTCCGCCAGGCGCTTGGGCTGGCCGACCCGCTGCTGGTTGCCCGTCTGACCGATGACATGTTGGGAGATGATATCGGGGGCGGACTCAGGGAGGCGACTGAGTTCTTCGACGCCGGCGGCGATCCCAAGCAGCTGCTTCACCAGCTGGTGGCGTATTGGCGCGCGCTGCTGATCCTGGTGTCCGGAGGTAAAGAAGACACGCTCGAGATCGATCCTGCACTGCGACTCAGCCTGGCGGCACATGCGACCCAGCTTACCCCGGCGGTAGTGCTCAGAGTGCTGCAATCCCTTACTGCGTCCGAGTTCAGTCCGCGATACGACGTCGCGCCGACCCTTCCATTCGAGGCAGGGTATGTCCAGGCTGCGCTTGACGTGGTGACCGGCCGCCCGGCCGCGTCGCCCGTACGGCCGCGGCCGGAGATACGCGAGATCCCCCCACATCGCGAAGCCCAACCCGACAAAGCGGCCACGAGCTCGGCTGAAGCTGTAACGATTGCCGACATCGCGCCCGCGCCCGATCCGGAAGTCGCGACTCGACTCTCGAACGGAAGCGTCGATCTGAATGATGCCTGGTCGCGCATCGTGGAGCAGATGCGGACCAGGAGCCTATCGCTCCAGGCCCTGCTGCGGGGGGCCGGCTACCTGCTCGAAGTTGGGGATGGAGAGGTCACGATCGGCTTTCTGTACGACTTCCACCGCAATCAGTTCGCAGACGCCGCCAAACGCCGCCAGCTCGAAGAGGTGGTCAGCCAGGTGCTCGGCAGCAGCTACCGCGCTCGCGTGGTGCGAACCACCAAGAGTGAGGTCGAGTCGATCCGCGGTTCAGGGACCGTACAGGAGGACGACGGCTTCGTGGAGGAGGCAGTCGACCGGCTGCGTGAGTACCACGTGCGGCAGCTTGGAAGCGCCAATTCTTGATAAAATAGCAAGAAGCGGTAGTACTCACTGGGTGTCGAACCGGAGGAAGGGCGCGGCAGGGCGCCCTTTTGTTGTGAGTCTGAAGGAGATCGTGCGTGCTCAACCCGAAGATGCTCAAGCAGCTCGAGCAGATGCAGGCGAACATGATGAAGGCCCAGGAAGAGCTGGGGAGCCAGACCGTCGAGGGCAGCGCCGGCGGCGGGGCGGTGCGAATCGTCATGACGGGGCACCAGGAAGTGCAGAGCGTCACGATCGATCCTGAGTTCGTCGACCCTGAGGACGTTGAGACGCTCCAGGACGCCATAGTCGCGGCTTTTGAGGACGCACACGGAAAGGCGCAGGAGATGGTGCAGCGAACGATGGGCGCTGCAACCGGCGGTCTGGGCGGCCTCGGCCTTCCCGGTCTGCCGTGACCGGCGAGGGTCCTGGTTCCGATCGATGCCTATTACCGCGAAACCCATTGCCCGAGTCGTCGATGAGCTGTCCCGGCTGCCGGGAATCGGCCCGAAGACGGCGCAGCGCCTGACCTATTTCCTCCTGCGCGCGCCGAACGAGCAGGCGCAGGCGCTCGCCGAGTCCATCCTGGAGCTAAAGAGTAAAGTCGTCCTCTGCTCTCAGTGCTTCAATATCGCGGAGCGCAGCCCCTGCGAGATCTGCAGCGATCCGGAGCGCGATGCCAGCCGGTTCTGTGTGGTCGAGGAGCCGCTCGACGTGCTTGCCCTCGAGCGCACCGGGCAGTATCGAGGGCTCTACCACGTGCTGCACGGCGCGCTTTCGCCGATCGAAGGGGTCGGACCGGACGAGCTCAAGATTCGGGAGTTGATGCGCCGGCTGGACTCGACTACCGTTCAAGAGGTTATCCTGGCGACGAACCCGAACATCGAGGGCGATGCGACGGCGCACTATCTTACCCGTCAGATTCAGCCGCTTGGCATCAAAGTCACTCGTCTCGCCCGCGGGCTTCCGGTCGGCGGCGACCTCGAGTATGCCGACGAAGTAACACTTAGCAATGCCCTGGCCGGGCGTAGTCAGTTTTAGGAGACACTCAGTTGCCAGTCAAGATTCGATTGCGCCGCATGGGCGCGAAACACCAGCCGAGCTACCGCATTGTGGTCGCCGATTCTCGGTCGCCGCGTGACGGGCGCTACATCGACCAGGTCGGCTTCTACAACCCGCTGACCAATCCCGCCACGATCACCATCGACCGGGACAAGGCGGTCGATTGGTTGCGCCGCGGCGCCCAGCCCACCGAAACGGTGGCCATCCTGCTCAAGAAGGCCGATATCGAGGCGGAGCAGGTGCGGAAAGGAACGGCACCGGTAGCGGCCGAGGCGACTGAAGGCGAGGCGACCACATGACCCGCGAGTTCATCGAATACGTTGCGGGGGCGCTGATCGATCACCCCGAAGAGATGACCCTCACCGAGGTCGAGGAAGACGGCATGACGGTCTATCAGCTTCACGTCGCCTCGCGGGACATCGGGAAAGTGATCGGCCGGCGGGGTCGCGTGGCCCGGGCTATGCGAACCCTGCTCAAGGTGGCGTCGATCCAGAACCACCGGCGTGCCGTCCTCGAAATCGAGTAACCGCGCCGCCAACGAGACACCCGCCCCAACGGCCTGGATGTCGGTCGGACGCATTGCAGGGCCATTCGGGGTCCGTGGTGAGTTAAAGGTCGAGCTCCTCACCGATTTCCCCAACCGCTTTCGTGGTCTCGAGACGCTCCACGTCGGCGAGAATCGCGTTTCCTATCACGTCGTCAGGGTACGCCGCCACCAGCAGCGCCTGCTGGTAACGCTCGATGGAATCGAGAACCCGGAGGACGCCGCCGCGCTGCGCGGCCAGGAAATATTCGTGCCGCGCGAGGAAGCGGTTCGGCTATCCGAAGGGCACTACTACCTGGACGATCTTCTGGGAGCAAGCGTCTTCACCGTGGCAGGGCAACCGGTCGGCCGGGTCAGCGAAGTGCTCAGAACCGGAAGCAACGATGTGTTCGTGGTTGGGCAGGGCAGGGACGCGGTCCTCGTTCCTTCCATCAGAGACGCGGTGGCCAGCATAGACGTTGCCGCGGGCCGCATCGTGATCGAGTCATGGGTCCTGGAACATGACGAGTGACGAGCCGCCGGAGTCGGCATCCGGCGTCACTCGCATGCGGCTTTTCATCGTCACCCTCTTCCCCAGGCTTTTCGCCGGCTGGCTGGAACAGGGTGTGGTCGCCCGTGCCGTCCAGCGAGGGATCGTCGACCTGACGCTCGTCAATCTGCGCGAGTTCGGCGTTGGCCGCCACCAGATCACGGACGATTATCCGTTTGGCGGTGGCGCGGGCATGGTGATGAAGCCTGAGCCGATATTCGCCGCCGTCGAGTCGTTGCCCCTCACCCGCGCGGCACCCCGTATCCTTCTTTCGCCTCGCGGCCGCCTCCTGCGTCAGCCGGTGGCCCAGGCGCTGGCGGCCGAGCATGAGCTGGTCCTCATCTGTGGCCACTACGAGGGCGTAGACGAGCGAGTGCGCGAACATCTAATCACCGATGAGATTTCAATCGGCGACTACGTGCTGTCGAGCGGGGAGCTGGCGGCGATGGCAACAGCCGACGCCGTCGTTCGGTTGCTGCCAGGCGCGCTGGCCAGCGATTCGACCGAGGAAGAGTCATTCGGTCGCGGCTTGCTGGAGTACCCGCAGTACACCCGCCCGGCGCGATTCCGTGACTGGTCTGTGCCCGATGTGCTCGTCTCCGGGAATCACGGGGAGGTCGACCGCTGGCGTCGGCGGCGGGCCGTGGAGCTGACCGCTCGCCGCCGGCCCGACCTGCTGCTTGAGGCGGAGCTGTCGCAGGACGAGCGTGACTGGGCGGGCGCAGCGCATCTCGCCAACCACGAAGATGGTGCGTGACAAGCCCGGGGACGGAGACGGCAATCGTGGCAGGACGGGCCCGGTGCGCCCGTCTTGGTTGGTCCGAAGAGAGCGCCCGATGGACGCGGTCAGGCCCACGCGGACAGGTGCAACAGTTGGCTCCGTTCGACAAGGCCCAACAAGCGGGGTAGGATAACGAAGAACGTGCCCGTCTGACCACAACTGTTCCCCACGGAGGGCGGCACGCATGCCCTACTCGGAATTCCGTTTCCAGGCGCCGAATCGACGGCGAATCTGGAAGGAGCTCTCCCTGACGATGAGCCAGGCGGCGGCCCTGGCTGGCGTGTCGGAGCGTCAGATCCAGCACTGGATGGACAAGGGGTACATCAGTCCGGGGGCGAGCGGGTCGCGCAAGATCGACGGTGGCTGCCTGGATCTCATCATCCTGATCAAGCAGGCTCGGGCTGCCGGGATTCCCCTTCGCCACGCGGTGCCGATGGCCCAGTCCTTTCTGGTCCACGAAGGTCCGGGCGCGCTGGATGGCGAGATGGCAAGCTGGGCGCTGCGCGATCTGCGCGACCGGCTCGCGGCAGCCCTGGCCGGTATCGAGGCGGTACAGGCCATACTGGATGAGGTCGTGGACGTCGACGCGCGTTCGAGGATCCCGGACCTTCCCGCCCTGGCCGGCGATCGTGTATCATGACTGAGGCATATTCTTGACGTTGTACCAGTACGCCCCGGCCGTCCGCGGCTCGCGGGGCGCATTTTTTCAGCGGTAGTTAGGGACCGAGAGGAGTCACTTTGGAAGAGCGCGTACGAGACTTTGAAGGTATGGTGAAGCGCTGGAAGCGCAACTCACAGACGGTAGTTGCGGAGTTCAAACGCCGCAAGTACTACACACCACCTTCAGAGCAGCGCCGCCTCGCCAAGGCGAAGGCCGAGAAGCGCGCGCGTCGGGCTCAGCTCAAGCGAGAGAGGGCCGAGCGCCGTAACGGCTAGCCCGCGGCGCGACGATTCGTCGCCAAGCAGCGCAGCGTCTCAACGCGCTGCGCTTTTCTGTTCCGCCGATCGCGGCGCGCGATGCTCATAATGGTTGCGTAGCCGCGGCGCGTGGTGACCGATCCCTATCCAGGATGCGCGCTCGCGACGTCGGTCGATCCGTGAAGGAGGTCCGATGGAGTTCCAGAACAGCTTCGAGGTGAACGCTCCGATCGACCGGGTCTGGCGCTTCATGACAGACCCACAGCAGGTGACGCCGTGCGTGCCGGGGGCGGAGCTGACCGAGATCGTCGACGAGACCCACTACAAGGGCACGGTCAAGGTCAAGCTCGGAGCGGTCCAGATGAGCTATCGGGGCGAGCTCGAGATGCAGACCGACGAGGCCGCGCGCACGATCACGCTCCGTGCCCGTGGAACGGAGGCGCGCGGCAGCGGCGGAGCCTCCGGGACGGTGGATGTCCAGCTGACTTCCACCGCCGACTCCGGTACCCGGGTGGAGATGACGTCGCAGGTCGACGTCACGGGCCGCGTCGCGCAATTTGGCCGCGGTATCATGCAGGACGTCGCCAACCGGATCATCAAGCAGTTCGTCGGATGTCTGGAATCGAGGCTGCACGAGCAGTGCGACGGCTCCCAGGGAGATGCCCCCGAGTCCCCGCAGCTGGCAACCGAAGCAGCCGATGCATCCCAGGCGAGTGCCGCCGCAACGCAAGCGGAGGCAGGCACGCCGACTGCGGTGCCGGATACAACGCGGCCCGCCGTCCCCCCGGCCACCTCAGCCGGCGCGGCGGAGCTTCGCGTCGTGCCACTGATGATCGGGGTCGCCCGGTCGCGGGCGGCGGCGGCTCTGCGTGGTCTCGCCTCGCTGATCGAGCCGAGGTAGATCCGCGGTCACTCCGGTCACCGGGTAGTCGACCGCCTCTATTCGCTGTGGCCGCGGCTCGGGGGACGGTGACGCGCCGCCGCCCCTCCCTCGACGCCTGTGCCGCCGGCTCGCGAGGCGGTCAGCGGGGCTCGCAGAGGTCAACCGCCATAATGGAGCGGGCCGTTCGACGACCAAGGAGGAGGTGCGCCGCGTGAAGCTTCAGGAGTACATGGGGAAGGAGCTGCTTCGCGAAGCAGGCGTGGCTGTTCCTCCGGGTGAGGTGTGTGCTACTCCCGACGAGGCGGAAGACGTTGCCCGCCGGCTCGGACCAGTGGCAGTGAAGGCACAGGTGCTGGTCGGCGGACGCGGTAAGGCGGGCGGTATCAAGCTCGCGAACACCCCGCAGGAAGCGCGCGAGGCAGCCGCGCAGATCCTCGGCATGGATCTCAAGGGATACACGGTCGAGAAGGTGCTGGTCGAGCAGCAGCAGCACATTTCTCGGGAGTACTACGCGGGTATCACGCTGGACCGGGCGGCGCATCGATTTGTCCTCATGCTCAGCTCCATGGGTGGAGTGGACATTGAGGAGGTAGCCGCCACCAATCCCGAGGCAATCGTCAAGACGTGGATCGACCCGGGCTTTGGTCTGCTCCCATTTCAGGTGACGGACGCCATGCTGCGGGCAGGGTTCGAGGCGGCGGCACTGCGGGAACTGCAGAACATCCTGGCGGGGCTCTACGACGTCATGATAGCCAGGGATGCGATGCTGGCTGAGATCAATCCGCTGGCGATCACCGAAGAGGGGAAGGCGATCGCGGCGGACGCCAAGTTCGATCTGGACGACAATGCCCTGTTCAGGCACCCCGAGATCGCAGCTCTCGAGTCGGAGTCCATCAACGACCCGGTGGAGCGCTTCGCCAGCGAAAAGGGAGTGGCCTATGTGAAGCTCGACGGCGACATCGGCGTGATCGGAAACGGGGCGGGGCTCGTCATGATGACGCTCGACGTAATCCGCCAGGTCGGTGGTCGCGCCGCGAACTTCCTCGATATCGGCGGTGGGGCGCGAGCGGACAAGGTCCGCACGGCCATGGAGATCGTGCTGCGCGACCCCAGGGTGCGCGGAATCGTCATAAATATCTTCGGCGGCATCACGCGAGGCGATGAAGTGGCAAAGGGGCTCCTGGAGGCCGCGGGAACCATGCAGATTCCAGTGCCGGTGGCCATTAGGCTGGCCGGGACCCGAGAGAAGGAGGCCCGTGAGGTGCTGCAGGGATCGCAGTTCACGCCGGCGCCGGATCTGGTGTCGGCGACCCGCTCGGTACTGGATGAAACTGAGGGCAGGGCGGTCGCCCCGGCGGGAGGTCGCGGCTAATGTCGATTCTGATAGACGAGAACACCCGGGTTCTCGTGCAGGGCATCACGGGACGCGAGGGCAGCTTCCACACACAACAGATGCGCGCCTACGGGACGAAGGTCGTTGCCGGCGTGCGCCCCGGTAAGGGTGGCACCGACGTCGACGGAGTGCCGGTGTTCGACACCGTGGCCCGGGCAGTCGAGGCTACCGGCGCCAACTGCTCCGTGATCTACGTGCCCGGTCCGGGAGGCGCCGATTCGATCATGGAGGCGGCCGCGGCCGGCGTGCCCCTCATCGTCTGCATCACCGAGGGCATTCCGATTCACGACGAGACGCGGGCATACGAGTACGTCCGCCGCCACGAAGTCCGTCTGGTCGGGCCGAACTGCCCGGGTCTGGTCAGCTCCGGTAAATGCAAGGTCGGAATCATGCCGAACCAGCTTTTCATGGAGGGCAACGTCGGCGTGGTTTCGCGCAGCGGCACGTTGACCTACGAGATGGTCAACGAGTTGACTCAACGGGGCATCGGGCAGTCCACCACGATCGGAATCGGTGGCGATCCGGTCATCGGCACATCGTTCACCGACGCGCTGCGGCTGTTCGACGAGGACCCGCAGACCGAGATCGTCGTACTCATCGGCGAGATCGGTGGGACCGACGAGGAAGAGGCGGCTGCGTACATCAGCTCGCGGCGTGGCAAGCCGGTGATTGCCTTTATCTCGGGACGCTCGGCTCCGCCCGGAAAGCGGATGGGCCACGCCGGAGCGATCATCACCGGCGGCGTCGGCGGTCCCGAGCACAAGGTCCAGGCCTTTGAAGCTGCCGGCGTTCCTGTCGCAAGCACCTTACAGGAAATCGGCCAGATGGTTGCGGACCGGCTGGGCGTGCACGCGCCCGCTTGAGGTGCGAGTGACCACGATCGACGAGCCCGTTACTACCGACTCAGGCATCGAGCTTGCGCCGGTCTATGACGAGGGCGCGGGGACGCGGAAGGCGCTGCCCGGACAGTTTCCTTTCACTCGGGGCATCTACCCCGAGATGTACCGGCGAAGACCGTGGACGATGCGGCAATATTCGGGCTTCGGCACGGCGCGGGAGACCAACGAACGCTTCCAGTTCTTGCTTGCCGGAGGGCAGACAGGCCTGAGCACCGCCTTCGATCTGCCCACTCAGATGGGATACGACTCTGACAATCCGCGCGCACAAGGAGAAGTCGGACGCGTCGGCGTGGCAATCGACAGTCTGGCCGACATGGAGATACTGCTCGACGGCATTCCGCTGGATGCGGTCAGCACCTCAATGACCATCAACGCAACCGCAGCATGTCTCCTGCTCCTCTACCAGCTGGTCGCCGAGCAGCGCGGGATCGCCGGCACCGCATTGCAGGGAACGGTGCAGAACGACATCCTGAAGGAATATGCAGCCCGAGGTACCTACATCTATCCACCGCGGCCCTCGATGCGCCTGGTCACCGATCTTATGGCGTACGCCCATGCCGAAATCCCGAGCTGGAACACCATCAGCATCAGCGGATACCACATTCGTGAGGCCGGCTCGACGGCCGTGCAGGAAGTGGGGTTCACGCTGGCCAACGCCATCGCGTACGCGCGAGCGGCGGTTGACGCCGGGCTCGACGTGGACGACGTCGCGCCCCGTCTGAGCTTCTTTTTCAACGCGCACAACGGATTCCTGGAAGAGGTGGCGAAGTTCCGGGCCGCCCGTCAGCTCTGGGCCGAAATCATGCGCGACCGCTTCGGGGCCCGCAATCCCAGGTCTCTACTGCTTCGCTTCCACACGCAGACGGGAGGCTCGACGCTGACGGCGCAGCAGCCTCTGAACAACGTGGTACGTGTGGCCCTGCAGGCCCTCAGTGCGGTCCTCGGGGGAACCCAGAGCCTGCATACCAATGGCTACGACGAAGCGCTGGCCCTCCCGACCGAGCAGGCGGCGATCACTGCTCTGCGCACGCAGCAGATCATAGCCAACGAGAGCGGCGTCACAGACATTGCCGACCCGCTGGGCGGCTCGTACGCGATCGAGTATCTGACCGACCAGATCCTCGAGGGGGCACGGGAGCTCGTCCGGGAAGTCGACGAACGCGGCGGCGCGATTGCCGCGATCGAAAGCGGCTTTGTGCAGGAGCAGATCGAGATTTCCGCTTACGACTACCAGCGCGCGGTCGATGCCGGCGACAAGATCATTGTCGGCGTCAACGCGTTTCGCCAGTCCGAAGAGGACCGGATTGAGACGCTTCGCTCCGATCCCAGGCAAGAGGCCGACCAGATCGACCGGCTCGCACGGCTGCGTCGAGAACGAGACAGCGATCGCGTGACCGCGGCTCTCGGCGACCTGGAAGCGGCCGCGCGCGGCACCGGTAACCTGCTCTACCCCATGAAGACGGCCCTGGCCGCCTACGCGACAATTGGCGAGGTATCGGATACGCTGCGCCGGGTTTTCGGCACCTACGCGGCGATACCGGTGGCATAGAGATGGCGCTCGAGACACCGGAGGAGCTGGACCGGGAACCGGCGCACCATCTCCCACCGGCCGAGCGTTTGCGCCAGCTCGACGCGCTGGCAATGCACCCGGCCGGCGCGGCGGCGGAGGCCAAACAGCGACAGCGCGGCAAGCTCACCGCGCGCGAGAGGCTGGACCTGCTCCTCGACGACGGCTCGTTCGTCGAGCTCGACAGGTACGCGGTGCACAGGACGACGCATTTCAACATCGGAAAGCGGCGCTACCTGGGCGACGGCGTCGTGACCGGCCACGGAACGATCGACGGCCGCAAGGTGTTCGTCTTCTCCCACGACTTCACCGTATTCGGTGGCTCCCTCGGCGAGGTGTTCGCCGAAAAGATCATGAAAGTCATGGACCTCGCCATGCGGATGGGAGCGCCGATCATCGGCATCAACGACTCCGGCGGGGCACGGATTCAGGAGGGAGTCATCAGTCTCGGCGGCTACGCCGAGATCTTCTGGCGAAATGTGCAGGCCTCCGGGGTGGTGCCGCAGCTCTCGGTAGTCGCCGGGCCCTGCGCCGGCGGGGCGGTGTACTCGCCGGCCATCACCGACTTCGTCTTCATGGTGGA
>Ga0070735_10000531_pt1 | contig 40895 bp, 34 predicted proteins | sample Coa_R1_FD_66443 | JGI IMG/M metagenome (GOLD analysis project Ga0070735, IMG submission 66443) | Surface soil microbial communities from Centralia Pennsylvania, which are recovering from an underground coalmine fire - Coalmine... | ecosystem: Environmental > Terrestrial > Soil > Unclassified ... | reverse complement strand
CGCAGGGGGTCCTGAGCAACCTCGTGGCGGGCCTCTCGATCATCTTCTCGAAGCCCTTCAGAGTCGGTGAGTACATCGCGATCGCAGGAGTGGAGGGTGCAGTCGAGAGCATTACGCTCTCGAGCACCACCCTCGTGCACGCCGATCGCTCGCGCGTCGTCATACCCAACCGCAAGATCGTCGGCGAGATCCTTCACAACTACGGTCAGGTGCGCCAGCTCGATGTCAGCGTGGGCGTCGCCTACGACACCGATATCAGCGCGGTGCTCAGCCTCATCCGCGAAGTGCTCGATTCCAATCCGCGCGTGCTGCGCGACCCGCCCGCCGTGGTGCAGCCGGTGCAGCTGGGCGATTCCTCGGTGTCCATCGCGGTGCGCCCCTGGGTCTCCGTGGCGGATGCGGGTGCGGCCAGCGGCGAGGTCTATGGCGCGGTGCTCGCGGCGTTGCGCGGGAGAGGCGTGGTCATGCCCTTCCCGCAGCGCGAGGTGCGCATCCTCGGCCAGTAGCGCCGCCCGCGCAGCGCCCGCACCCGGCCGTCCTCCTCTTCCAGATAGGGAGGGGGGGTATGGTATAAATTCGTTGACTTCGGCGAGTCCCGAGTCCAACATCGCGGCCCGCGGCGGGGTGGGGTGTCAGCGGCAATCGCTCCGCCGGCCTGCTGTCACAAATCAGTCATAGCTATCGATGCAAGCTGTCGCGAGCGATTGCCATGGAAACGCACGGGCACCACGAGCACGGGGAGGGGGAGGGGCGCGCCGCACACGCCGCTGAGCACGCGGTAAGCCCGCGTGGGCGGCTCTTTTTCTGGGGCGGCATCGGCGCGGGACTGCTGCTGGTCGTGCTGCTCCTCACCCAGGGCTTCGGGCTCTGGAGTGCGCGCAGTGCCGGCCAGGAAGCGCCCGCGCTCGTGCATCAGGGCGAGCGCATCCTCGTGCCCGAGAGCTCCGTGCTGCGGGAGAAGCTGGTGATCGAGCCCACGCGCGCCGATGAGCGCGCGGCACTGATTCAGGCGCCGGGCATCGTGGAGGCCGATCCCGCGCGCACCGTCAACGTGCTGCCGCCGGGGGCCGGACGGGTGCGCGAGCTCAAGGTGGCTCTCGGCGACCGGGTGCAGCGCGGCCAGGTGCTGGCGAGCATCGATTCGCCGGACCTCGCCCAGGCGTACTCCGATTACGACAAAGCGGCCGCGGCCGCGGCGCTCGCCGCGAAGACCCTCGCCTATCAGGAAGAACAGGTGCGGATCGGCGCCGCCGCCCGGCGCGACCTCGAATCGGCTCGCAATGACGAGCAGCAGGCGGCGGCCGAATACGAGCGCTCGCGCGCGCGCCTGCGTGCCATGGGCGCGCCCGAGGATGCCCGGGGCGCCGCCCGGCTCCTCCTGGTGCGCGCGCCGGCGCCGGGCAGCATCACCGTGCTCTCGATCGCCCCGGGGGCCACCATCAACGACGATACCCAGCCCATCCTGACGGTCGCGGATCTCTCGGTCGTATGGGTGACGGCGCTGATCGCCGAGCGGGACCTGCCAGGGGTGGCGCCGCGCCAGGACGCGCAGATCACGCTCGACGCCTGGCCGGGGAGGACCCTGCACGGCAAGGTGCTGTTCGTCTCCGACGTCCTCGAGAGCGACTCGCGCCGCGACAAGACGCGTATCGCCTTGCCGAATCCCGACGGCTCACTCAGACCCAACATGTTCGCGACCGTCACGCTGCGCGGGCCGGCGGTGCGGCGCGTGGTGCTGCCGAGCTCGGCGCTGCTCATGAACAACGATCGCACCAGCGTGTTCGTCGCGGTCGCGCCCTGGACCTTCGTGCGCCGCACGGTGCAGCCACTCCTCGAGGAGGGCACGCAGGTGGTGATCGAGTCCGGACTCGAGCCCGGCGAGCGGGTCGTGGTCCGGGGCGGGATCCTGCTCAATGATTGACCAGTTCGTCGACTTCTGCCTGCGCCGGCGCATCGCGGTCATCGTGATCGCGCTGCTGCTCGGCGTCTTCGGCATCTACGCCTGGGAGACCTTGAGCGTCGAGGCCTACCCGGAGCTCGGCGATGTCTCCGCGCAGGTGACCACGCAGATCCCGGGTCTCGCCGCCGAGGAGGTCGAGCAGCTGATCACCGTGCCGCTCGAGCGCGAGATCAACGGGACGCCGGGGCTGCTGCTGATGCGCTCCGAGAGCACCTTCGGCTTGTCGCTCATCACGGTGCTGTTCCGCGACGGCTACGAGGACTACTGGGTACGGCAGCGGCTGCTGGAGCGCATCAGCCAGGTCACGCTGCCCTCCGGCGCCTCCCCCTCGCTCGATCCGGTGTCAGGACCGGGAGGCGAGATCTACCGCTACACGCTCGAGTCCGACACGCGAAATCTCCAGGAGCTCTCGGAAATTCAGCGCTGGACGGTCATCCCGGCGCTCAAGTCCGTTCCCGGCGTGGTCGATGACACCAACTTCGGCGGCTTCACCACCGAGTACCAGCTCGACCTCGACCCGCGCCAGCTCGAGCACTACGGGCTCGGCATCAATGACGTCATCAGCGCCATCAACAACAACAACGCCAACGCGGCCGGCGGGCGCGTCTCGCGCGGCGACCAGAGCTACGTGATTCGCGCCGTCGGTCTCATGCACAGCCTTGCCGACATCGGCTCGACCGTCGTCGCCCAGGTGAAGGGCGCGCCCGTGCTGGTGCGCGATCTCGGCCGCACGACTTTGAGCCACCAGGAGCGCGAGGGCATCCTCGGCAAGGACCGCAATCCCGACACGATCGAGGGCATCGTGCTGATGCTCAAATACCAGAACCCTTCCGAGACGCTCAAGGGCATCCACGCCAGGGTGGCCGAGCTCAACCGCCGCCTCGCCGCCGAGGACGTGCGCATCGTGCCCTACATCGACCGCGACGATCTGGTGCGCGCGACGGTGCACAAGGTCGGGCGCACGATCCTCGAGGGGATCGGACTGGTATTCCTCATACTGATTCTCTTTCTCGGGAGTCCGCGCAGCGCGCTGGTGGCCGGGGTGTCGATTCCGCTCGCGCTGGTCGCGGTGTTCTCGCTCCTCAAGCTCACCCATGTCTCGGCGAATCTGCTGTCGCTCGGGGCGATCGACTTCGGGATCCTGGTGGACGGGGCGATCGTCGTGACCGAGGCGATCCTGAGGCGGCGCGAGGCGCTGCCCGAGGAGGAGCTCTCGGAGAGCGAGGTGAAGGCGGCGGCCGTGCAGGTGACGCGCCCGATCTTCTTTGCGAGCCTCATCATCATCACCGCTTACCTGCCGCTCTTTTCCTTCGAGCGCGCGGAAGCGAAGCTCTTCACGCCCATGGCCTACACCATGGCCTACGCGCTCGCCGGGGCACTGCTCACGACGCTCACCCTGGTGCCGGGGCTCGCATACTTTGCCTTCCGCAAGCCCGCGCCGGTCTATCGCAACCGCTGGCTGGAGTGGCTCACCATCCGCTACGAGCGGATTCTCGGTGCCTGCATCGACGAGCCCCGCATCATCTACGGGATCGCGATCTTCGCGCTCCTCGCCGTGGTCGGGCTCGGCGCCACCGTGGGACGCGACTTCCTGCCCGATCTCGATGAGGGGGCACTGTGGCTCCAGGTGCAGATGCCGACCGGGCTGTCACTGAACAAGGCCAGCGACATGGCGAGCGATCTGCGGCGTGAGCTCCACTCCTTTCCCGAGATTTCCTACGTCGTCACGCAGACCGGGCGGAACGATGAGGGCACCGATCCCTGGACCATGTCGCACATCGAGGCCCCCGTCGGGCTCACCTCTTACGATACCTGGCCGCACGGGGAGACCAAGCGGCGGTTTCTCGACCGCCTCGCCTCCGCGCTGCAGCGCGATCTGCCCGGCTACTCGGTCGGCATCAGCCAGCCGATCATCGACGGGGTCAACGACATGATCGGCGGCGCCCACAGTCCGCTCGTCATCAAGGTCTACGGCGATGATCTCACCCTGGTGCGCGGCGTGAGCCAGCAGATCGTGGATGTGCTTTATGCGATTCGGGGCACTTCCAGCGCTTCGATCTTTCAGGAGCCGCCGATCCCGCAGATCAACATCAGGATCGACCGGGAGAAGGCGGCGCGCTTCGGCATCAATGTGGCCGACGTGCAGAATCTCATTCAGACCGGCGTCGGGCAGGCGCCCGTCTCGAGCGTGTACGTCGGCGAGCGCCTCTACAATCTCACCGTGCGCTTCGCTCGAGCGAGCCGCGACTCACCGCAGGCGCTCGCGGCGCTGCCGCTGCGCACGGCCGCGGGCGCTGAGGTGCCGCTCGCGGAAATCGCCGACATCACCGTGCAGTCCGGCGAGAGCACCATTACGCGCGAGAATGGCCAGCGCAACCTCACCATCCGCATCGACGACCGCAACCGCGATCTCACCGGCTATCTCGAGGAGGCGCAGCGCCGGATCGCGGCGAGCGTGCACTTCGATCCGGCGAAGATCCGGCTCGAGTGGGGCGGGCAGTTCGAGAACCAGCGTCGCGCCGAAGCGCGGCTGCTGGTGATCCTCGGCATCGTCATGGGCATGATGCTGATCTTTCTCACCATCGGCACGAGCTCCTTCCGCCAGGCGCTGCTGATCCTCAGCGTCGTGCCGCTGGCGACGCTCGGCGGCCTGATATCGCTGCATCTGACCGGCGAGACGCTGAACGTGGCCTCCGGCGTGGGCTTCATCGCGCTCTTCGGCGTCGCGGTGCAGAACGGCATCATCATGGTCGCCAATCTCAACCGGATGCGCCGCGCGGGCTTCGAGCTGCACGAGGCGATCATGCGCGGGGCGACCGAGCGGCTGCGGCCGGTGCTGATGACCGCCACCGTGGCGACCCTCGGCATGCTGCCGGCGGCGATCCATACGGGCGTCGGGAGCGATGTGCAGCGCGGCATCGCCACCGTAGTGGTCGGCGGCCTGGCGATCTCGACCGTGCTGACGCTCTTCGTGCTGCCCTCGATGTATCACGTCATCGAGCACTGGGCCGAGCGCCGTCACGGAGAGGCGCAATGGGCCTGATCCTCCGGGGTCGCCGGGCAGCGGCGCGGCCACTGACCGCAGTGGCGATACCCGCGGCACTCCTCGCCGGGCTCGCTGGCTGCGCGGCGGGACCCAACTACCATCGGCCGCCGCCGCCGCAGGCGGCGGACTATGGCAGCGCACCCTCGCGGGGGCCGACCACGGCAGGCCCCGGCGCGGACGGCGCGCCGCAGACCTTCGTACCGGACGCGGACATCCCCGCCGAATGGTGGCAGCTCTTCCGCGCGCCCAAGCTCAGCGCGATGGTCGAGCAGGCGCTCAAGGCCAATCCCAACATGGAGGCGGCGCAGGCGGCACTGCGCCAGGCACAAGACCTCTATAAGGCTCAGCGCGCGGCCTGGCTGCCGACCGTGCAGGGGAGCTTCGATGCGCAGCGCGCCCGGAATGCGCTCGCAACGCTCGCCAACCCGACGAGCCTCCCGCAGCAGAACCCGTACTACAACCTCTACACGGCACAGCTCTCGTTGAGCTACTCACCGGATGTGTTCGGGGGCTGGCGGCGCTCGCTCGAAGCCTCGCGTGCGGGAGTGGCCGGCGTGCGCTACCAGCTGATCGCCATGCGTGTGACGCTGAGCAGCAGCGTCGTCGTCACGGCCGTGCAGGAGGCGTCGCTCCGTGGCCAGATCGCGGCCACCCGCCGCCTGCTCGAGCTCGAGCACATGATGACCGAGACCGTGCGGCAGCAGCGCGCGCTCGGTACCGCGAGCGAGCTCGATCTGCTTGCCCGGCAGGCGCTCGAGGCGCAGACCGCCGCCACCCTGCCGCCGCTCGAGAAGCAGCTCGGCCAGACCCGCGACGCGCTCACCGCGCTCCTCGGCAAGCTTCCTTCGGAGGAGCCGGCGGACACTTTCACACTGGAGGATCTCAGTCTTCCGACCGAGCTGCCGGTCAGCCTGCCCTCGAAGCTCATCGAGCAGCGGCCCGACGTGCGCCAGGCGGAAGAGAACCTGCACGCGGCCACGGCCCAGGTCGGCGTCGCCCTCGCGGGGCTCCTGCCGCAGTTTGCGATCACGGGCGACACCGGCTCGGCCGCGCTCGCCATGACCAAGCTCTTCACTCCCTACAGCGGCTTCTGGGACGTGGGAGCATCGCTCACGCAGACGCTGTTCGATGCCGGTGCGCTCATCTATCGTCATCGGGCGGCGGATGCGGCGCTCGATGCGGCCGGCGCCCAGTACCGCGCGGCGGTGATCCTGGCGTGCCAGAATGTGGCCGACACGCTGCGGGCGCTCGGGTCGGACGCCGAGGCGCTCAAGGCGAGCGCCGAGGCGGAGCGCGCCGCCCGGGCGACTTTCGAGCTGGCACGTCAGCAATACGCGCTCGGCACCATCAGCGAGGTGGCGCTCATGAACTCCGAGCAAAGCGAGCTGCAGGCGCAGATTACCCTGGTGCAGGCGCGCGCCGGCCGCTATGCGGACACCGCGGGTTTGTTCCAGGCACTCGGCGGGGGCTGGTGGAACGCCTCTGAGGCCGCCCTCCGATGAGCCAGCTCGTATTGCGGGAGAATCACGCGGGTACTGCGATCCTCACCCTCAACCGCCCGGAGAAGCTCAATGCGCTCTCGAAGGAGCTCATCGAGTCGCTGGAGGAGCAGGTCGAGCGAATCGCGCGCGAGACCAAGACCGTAGGGCTGGTGATCCTGCGCGGTGCGGGCGGTCACTTCTCCTCCGGCCACGACATGAGCGAGGTGCTGAGCCAGGTCAAGGCACACGCGAAGCCTCACCACTATGTCGAGGTGATCGACAAGCTCGCGAGTCTTCCCCAGCCGGTCATCTCGGCCGTGCAGGGTCATTGCTCGACCGGCGCGCTGGAGCTGGCGCTCGCCGGCGACCTGATCGTCGCTGCCGAATCGGCGCGCTTCTGCGATGCCTATGCGCGCTGGGGTCTCACCCCCATCTGGGGACTGAGTCTGCGGCTGCCGCACCGGATCGGCACCGCCAAGGCCAGCGAGATGATGCTCACCTGCCGCACCTACACCGGGCGCGAGGCGCACGAGATGCACCTCGTCAACTTCTGCTATGCCGACGAGGAGTTCGAATCGGAGCTGGCATCGCTGGCCGCCGACATTCTGGCCAACTCCTGGTACTCGAACCGGGTCAACAAGCGCGCGCTCCTCGAGAGCGACTCGCTCACGCTCGAGGATGCCCATGCGCTCGCCCTCTTCAAGAACGAGGGGCTGGCGCCGGATGCGGCCCAGCGGGTCGCGAAATTCTTCAAGGACGGAAAGCCCAGGGCCTGAGCCGCGGGCTCAGCTGCCGGTGGCCGAGACGTAGTGGGTGACGTGCGGCGCATCGCGCGTGAAGCGGCGCACGTGATCCTCCAGAATCCGGTCGGCGTGCGTGACGCGCTGGTGCTGGCGCATGTGCTCGAGCCAGGAGTCCACCAGGAAGGTCTCGAGAATTCGCCCGCTGTGCTCGGTGTCCTCGAACACCCCCCAGGCGTAGGCGCCATCGCGGCGCCGCACCCGCGCGAGCCGTGTGAGAGCGGCGATGAAGGCTGCCCGGTCCTTCAGATCGATGTGGTACTCGACGCTCACCAGCACCGGGCCCGCATCGCCCTCGATGGTGCGCGCGAGCACCGGTTCCGGCCAATGCATCGAAGGCGTGAGATCGGCTGTCTCGGCACCCGATAGCAGCGGCCAGCGCCGGCTCACCGGTATCGCGAGCAGCGCACCGGCGGCGGCCAGCAGCTGCGCGGGCCCGAGTCCGAAATGTCCCCCCACCCATCCCCAGCAGGCGCTCCCCAGGCTCATGGTGCCGAAGAAGATCGTGACGTAGACCGCGAGTCCGCGCGCGCGCACCCATTCCGGCAGCGAGAGTTGCGCCGCTACGTTGAGGGTTGCGAGCACGATGATCCACGACACTCCCGCCAGCGCGCAGGCGAGCAGCGCGAGGGGCGCTGAGCGCGCGAGCGCGAACAGCGCCAGCGCCAGCGCGGTTCCCAGCTGCCCGAGTGCGACCATGCGGTCGGCACCCAGGTGCGCCCGCAGTCGCGGCAGCACCAGGGCACCGGCGACCGCGCCGGCGCCGAGAACGCCGAGGAGTACGCCGTAGAGGGTCGCGCCGCCGTGCAGCTGAGTTCGCGCCAGCACGGGGAGCAAGGCCCAGTACGCGCTCGCAAAGAGGAAAAAAGCAGCGGCGCGGGCCAGCGCGGCCCGCAGCGTACGGTGATGGATCGCGTAGCGGAGCCCGGCGCGGATCGCGCCCGAGAGATGCTCGGGCGGCAAGGTCGGCGCGGGCCGTGGCGGCGGGCGCCACCAGAGAATCACCGCAATCACTCCGAGATTGCTCACCGCGTTCACCCAGAAGGGAGAGGCGATGCCGGAGGCGAGGATCAGCACGCCGGCCAGGGCTGGCCCGATCACGCGGCTCACGTTGACTCCCACGCTGTTCAAGGCGATGGCGGAGGAGAGCACGGGCTTGGGCACCAGGAGCGGCGTGATCGCCTGCCACGCCGGTGTCTCGATGGCTCCGAGCGCACCGACCAGGAAAATGAACAGCAGCAGCGTCGCCGGCGTCACGCGATGAATCTGCACCAGCAGGGCGAAGAGCGCCCCCGCCAGCGTCGCGGCGATCTCGAGGGCGAGAATGAAGCGACGCTTGTCGATCATGTCGGCGATGGCCCCCGAGGGCAGCGCCAGCAGGAACAGCGGCAGGCTGTTGGCCACCTGAACCAGCGAGACCGTAAAGGGGTCGGCATCCAGGCTCGTCATGAGCCAGGCGGAGGCCGCGTTGTACATCCAGGTGCCGACATTGGAGATGACGGTGGCGAGCCACAGCCAGCGGAACACGCGAACGCCAAGGGCGCTCCAGGGCGAGGCGCGCCGGGTCGGACCGGGCACGGCGGCGGGCGAGTTGTGGGCTGAATCGGCCATCGCTCGCTTAAGGTTTCTGCCGCCGGAGCGATCCTCTTCAGGGCGACTGAACGGGCGACCGGCTCACCGTCACTTTGAGCGAAGGTGTGACACTCGCACTGAACTCGAGCATCAGCGGTTTGCCGGCCGGAAGCGAGAACTCGACGATCTTCTGCGGGGTGCTGCACCCGGGACGCCCCTGGGCGCCGCGCATGCTCTGGACGATGCCCCCCGTCACGACGTCGACCCATGCAGCCTGATCGAGCGCAAAGCGGTAGACGCCGGCTGTCTCGACCGTGAAGCGCGCGAGACCTGCATAGGTGGCTTCCGCAGGCCAGCTGCGGCTCGGCGGTGCGACAAAATGGACTTCCGGCTGCGCCCGCAGCTCGAGCTCATAGAGCCGGTCGGCGAGCAGCGCCGGGGCATCGGCGGCAGTCTTGCCGCTCGCCAGGTCGATCGGTTCCTTGCTGAAGAGCTCCCTCTCGTGGCGCACATCCCAGGAGAAGGCCGCGCACGGATCGTCCGCGCGCGCATGCATCGGCGCCAGGGGCAACATCAGCCACGCCAACAAGCAGGTACCCGTGCGCAGCCACCGGTTCGAAGGCCCTTTCCCCATAATATAAGTATAGGGTGAGGCCGCCGGCGGTGCCTAAATCGCGATTTGCCGCCCGAGATCGATCACCTGCTCGCGCGGCACGTTGAGATAGTCGGGGAGGTGCATGGAGTTGCGCAGCAGCGCGCCGAAGATCGCCTCGATCCAGCGAGGCAGGCCGTGGCCGTCCTCCCGTGGCACGACTCGCTCGGACCCGACGAAGTAGGTGAGCCGTGCCGCATCGATGCCGCAGCCGCGCGCGGCGAGCTCGCGCATGAGCTGCGGCAGATCCGGACGCTCCATGAAGCCGTAGCTCGCGCTCGCCACCCAGAAGCGCGGCGCGGGCTGCGCGAGCTGCGCGCGGTTGCCGTCCGCGACCCAGGGCACCGATTCCGTCTCGAGCGTCACGGCAATGACATTCTCGTGCAGGGCGTGGCTGTGCCGTACGTACCACTGCATGACGGGAGGCGCTGCATCCTTGACGCGCGTGAGGAACACGGCGGTGCCGGGCACGCGCGCGAGGCGCTCGCGCGCGAGACGTTCGAGAAAGTCGTCGAGCGGCACGGGGTGCTCGCGCAGGCGCTCGCGGATCGCCATCGTTCCGCGGTGCCAGACGTACATGACGGCGTACACGGTCGCTGCGAGCAGCAGCGGCACCCAGCCGCCTTCGAGCAGCTTCATGAGGTTCGAGGCGAAGAAGCTGGCGTCCACGATGAAGAAGAGCCCGGCCACCGCGATGCACGCGGCGCGACTCCATTTCCAGATATCGCGCATGGCCGTGTAGAGGAGCACCGTGGTGAGGAGCATCGTGGCCGAGACTGCGATGCCATAGGCTCCGGCGAGATTGTCGGATTTGCGGAAGGCAAGGGCGAGCGCAATGGTCACGGCCATCAGCAGCCAGTTGACCGAGCCCACGTAGATCTGGCCGTAGCCTTCGCTCGATGTCTGCACCACCTTGAGACGCGGCATCCAGCCGAGCTGGATCGCCTGGCGGGTCATCGAGAAGGCGCCACTGATGATCGACTGGCTGGCGATGATGGTCGCGACCGTCGAGAGAGCCACCAGCGGAATCAGCCACTGTCCCGGGCACAGCCGATAGAAAATGTTTCCATCGGTGGAACCCCCGGCGAGCACGATCGCGCCCTGCCCGGCGTAGTTGAGCACCAGGCTCGGAAATACCAGCGAGCCCCAGGCGAGCCGGATGGGGCGTGCACCGAAGTGTCCCATGTCGGCATAGAGCGCTTCGGCTCCAGTCACACACAGGAACACGCCCCCGAGCACCAGAAACGCTGCGCGACCGCCGTGCGCGAGATACTCCAGCGCGTACCAGGGGTTCACCGCCTTAAGAACCGCGGGGTGGCGTGCGATCGCAGCGACGCCGAGGAGCGCGATCGTCAGGAACCACACCGCCATCACCGGCCCGAAGGCGCGCCCGATCCGGGCGGTCCCGGTCGGCTGCAGCAGGAACAGGCCAAGAAGTATGAGAGCCGCAAAGGGCAGCACGTAGGGCTGCAAACCGGGCTCGACGAGCTCGAGCCCTTCGAGGGCGGACAGCACCGAGATCGCGGGCGTGATCGCGCCATCGCCATAGATGAGCGCCGCGCCGAAGAGGCCGAGCGCCACGATCAAAGGGCGCTTGAAGCGCCTGACGCCAAGCAGCGCCATCAGCGCGAGGATCCCGCCCTCGCCGCCGTTATCGATCCGCATCGCCAGGCCGGCGTACTTGACCGTGGTGACGATGATCAGTGTCCACACCACGAGCGATACCGAGCCGAGAATGGTCGCGGTGCTGTTCCCGCCGGTGAGATCCAGCACCGTCTTGAAGGTATAAAGAGGACTCGTGCCGATATCGCCGAACACCACGCCGAGCGCTCCCAGCCCGAGAGCGAGGACGGCCGGATGCACTGGTTTTTCGGGTGGTGGCATACTCGGCGAAGGGGTGTCCGATGTCAGGATCGCGCCGCGAGTTTCTCATGAGTTCCGCCGCCGCGCTGCTCGGCCCGGCGGTCGCTGCCGGCCAGGCGGCGAATCCATCTGCGCCGACTCCGGTGCTGCCGCCGGGTACGCCGCCCGCCTTCGGCACCGCGCCGCCCGCCGGGCCCGAGGTGAGTGCGGCAACCTTTGCCGAGGCGCAGAAGCTTCAGATGGTCGAGCTGAACGAGGCCGAGCGTGCCCAGGCCGCCCACAATTGGCGCAGCAGCGCGGCGCCGCTGCACGAGCGACGCAGCGGACCGCGCAAGGTCGCCCTGCCCGCGACGCTCGCGCCTTACTCCAGCTGCAATCCCGTCCTTCCCGGGCACGGCCCGCTCCCACGGGCCGATCGCCTCGTGCGCAGCGACCGCGAAGCGGGGCCTCTGCCGAAGAAGGACGCGGATATTGCCTTCGCCCCGGTGTGGAGGTTGTCGCGGTGGATAGAGGCACGGCAGTTGAGCTCGGAGCGGCTGACGCACATCTACCTCGAGCGGATCAAGCGCTTCGACGCCGCCCTGCGCAGCGTCATCACGCTCATGAGCGAGCCGGCGCTCGAGCAGGCGCGGCGCGCTGACGCCGAGATCCGCGCGGGCAGGTATCGGGGGCCCCTGCACGGGGTCCCCTGGGGGGCGAAGGATCTGCTCGATACCGCCGGGGTCCGCACCACCTACGGTGCGGAGCCCTACCGTGACCGCGTGCCGCAGGCCGATGCCGTGGTGGTGCGCCGGCTCGATGAGGCGGGGGCGGTGTTGCTGGCCAAGCTCAGTCTCGGCGCGCTCGCGCTGAATGATGTCTGGTTCGGCGGACAGACGATGAATCCCTGGCTCCTGCAAGAGGGCGCATCCGGATCGAGCGCTGGTCCCGGCGCGGCGACGGCCGCGGGGCTAGTGGCCTTCGCCATCGGCAGCGAGACCGAGGGCAGCATCGTCGGCCCCAGCATGCGCTGCGGCCTGACGGGGTTGCGGCCGACCTTCGGTCGGGTCGCGCGCACGGGCGCCATGACGCTCGCCTGGTCGCTCGACAAGCTCGGACCCATGGCACGCAGCGTCGAGGACGTGATGCTGGCGCTTCAGGCCATCGGCGGACCGGACGCGGGCGACCTCGGGAGCGTTGCGGCGCATCTCGAGTTCGACCCTTCCGCCCCCGTGAGGGGACTGCGGGTCGGGTACTTTCCCCGCTGGATGAGCGAGGATCCCGCCACGGAGGTCGACCGCGTCGCGCTCGGGAAGCTGCGCTCCCTCGGTCTCGAGGCGGTGGAGGTTTCCCTTCCCGACTGGCCGTATGACGACCTCAACACCGTGCTGCTCGCCGAGGCCGCGGCGGCTTTCGAGGAGCTGACGCTCAGCCGCGGCGTCGATAGCCTGAAGATGCAGACGGACGATGCCTGGCCGAATACTTTTCGCCAGGCGCGCTTTCTCTCGGCGGTCGACTTCGTGCAGACCGACCGCCTGCGCCGTGCGGTTGCTCTCGAGATGCAGAGGCTCCTCGCCGGAGTCGATCTGCTGCTCGTGCCCTCGCTCCGCGATGAGATGCTGACCATCGGCAACTTCACCGGGCTCCCCTCGCTCACACTGCGTGCGGGCTTCATCCATGTCTCCGAGGCACGCAGCGACTGGGCGCCCGATCCGGCGCGGCCGCTACCGAAGTTCAATCCGCCGCGCCGTGTCCCCCACGGCGTGACGCTCATCGGCCGCCTGTTCGATGAGGGGACCATCGCGCGCGTCGGACTCGCACTCGAGAGAAGCCTCGACGTCGTGGACGAACGGCCGCCGGGGTTTTAGCGCCATGGTCCGGGCGCGAACACTTCTCTGCGGTGCGCTGCCGCTGCTGTCGGCCTGCTCACTGCTCACCATCAAGACCCCGGAACGGCCGCTCACTACGCCCGAGCTCAACGCCCGAGTCCTGACACGGGAGATCTCCGCGCAGTTCGCGGCGGCGGTCAACAGCTGCGCCACCGATATTGCCGCGACGGAGCACGATGAGGCGGTGCTCGATAACGCCCTGCGCTGGGAGATCGCGGCAATCGGGGAGACGCGGCGCGCGGCGCTGCGTGTCTCCCCCATGATGAGCCTGCTCGACAGCTGGGCGCTCGCCGAGCAGATGAGGGCCTTCGTCGCGGAAGGCGCGCCGGGAGGTGCGCTGTTCGGGGCGCACCAGGAGGTCGTGCGCGAAATCTCTACGGCCTATGCCGATGAGACTCAGGCGCTGGCCCGCAGGGTTGCGACGCCGCAGCAGTTCGACGCCTACCAGAGTTTCGTCGCGGCCTACGCGCGCGAGCACCCGCTCGTGGATCTCGGCTTCGCGCGCGCCTCGGTGGTCGTCCTCTGGAGCCGCGAGCAGGGTGGCGACGCCCGCATCGTCGACTCTCTCGGCACCATTCCCGAGGCGATGAGTGACACGGCCGAGCGTCTCGAGATCTTCGGCGACACGGTTCCGACCCAGATGATGCGCCGCACGGAGCTGGCGCTCGCCGAGTCCGGATACTCGCGCGCGCAGCTCAAGACGGCGCTGGCCCGGCTGGATGAGAGTCTCGAGCGGCTCGAGGCCGTGGCGGAATCGACGCCCGCCCTGGTGCAGGGCGCCGAGATGGAAGTGCGCTCGAGCCTGCGCGAGGTGCTCGATCGCCTCCAGGCCTCGGCACGCGAGGGCGAGTCGACGCTGCACACAGAGCGTACCGCGCTCTTCGAGGAGATCCAGTCGGAGCGCACGGCGCTCGTCGCGGCGGTCGATGAGCAGCGCAAGGCGCTCGCGCAGGATGCCGCCCGGATCTCGGGCCAGGTCGTCAGGGACGTGGGCGGGCAGCTGCGCGATCTGGCGGGCGAAGTGCTGCTGCTCGGAAGCGTTCTTATCGTGGTTCTGCTCGGATTGCCGTTTGCCGCGGGCTACCTCCTCGGGCGCGCGCGCCACGGAGGCGGGGCGTCGAGGTGAGGGATCGCCCCGGCACCGCGGCGGTGCGCTCAGGCCGCGGCTGAAACCACCGCGGAGCTCGCCACGTCGACCACCGGGCGCCGTTCGACTCCGGACTTGAAGCCGCGCGGCTTGACGATCAGCACATCGCAGTCGAGCCGGTCGAGGACGCGCTCGGCCGCGTTGCCGATGAAGAGGCGCTTGAGCGCCGAGCGCGATACCGCGCCCATGACGACGAGACCCGCGCGCGTGCGTCGTGCTACTGCCGCGAGCTCCCCGGCGACATCGCCCAGGTGAACGTGGCGGCAGGCACGGGGCACGCCGGCCTTCGCGGCAAGCCTGTCGATCTCCTGCGTGATCTGGCGGCCGTGCGTCTCTTCTATCTCAGGCGGTATCGTCAGGAGCGGGGTGGTGCCGAGTGGCACTATCGCGGCATTCAGGAGCGGCATGTACGAATGAAACACATGCAGCGTACCGCCGAGCAGCCGCGCGTAGCTCGTGCCGGCATCGAGGAGCCGTGCGTCGAGATCGGCGGGGCGCGCATGGGCGTGGAATGGATCCACAGCCGCAAGAACCGTCGGATTGCGGTATTCGCGCGCCGACTTGACGAGCAACAAAGGGATCGGGCAGTGACGGATCAGCTCCCAGTCCGTGTTGCGCAGCACGAGGCGGGCGCCGGGCAGGTGAGGGCGCGTCGCGGCAATGACCAGATCCGCTCCAATGACGAGCGCGCGGCGAATGATGGCTTCATGGGCCGGGTAGTCCCAGCTGCTCGTACATCTGACGGTGAGCCCCTGGAGCGATTCGTCCCTGGCCAGCCGCAACAGGCGGCGCTCGCAGCTCTCCGCGAGCGTGCTTCGGTGCCGGGCGACTTCCTCCGCGCTCGCCGTCTCCGGCCAGGCCACTCCGGGATCGGGGTCCTCGATGGCGTGATAGAGCTCGACGGCAGCGCCTGAAGCGCGTGCCAGGGCCGCTGCCTTGCGCAGCTCGCTCTTCGGTGCATGCTGCAGATCGCGAATGGCGACCAGAATGTGCCGGATGTCGTCGTTCATGCGCGTTTCCTCAAAGCTCCGGTCAGCGCCACTTTAGGGGCCTCATCCGGCTGCGGGCATCGGGAAAAGTGCCTAGCCGTACTTGTGCGTATGGCCGACTGGCCTTAGCTGAGCCGACTATCGGCACATGAACGTCTCGATGAGCAAGGTCCTGCACGGGCACGCGCGCCGCCTCGCGCAGCTCGATCCCTTTGAGCCGACGGCCCTCATCGCGCCTCGAGCCAGGATCGAAGCGGAAGCGCAGGCCGGGATCAGCTACGGCTGCGTGGACTGGTACGTGTACCAGGACCGCGCGCGGCACGAGCCCCCGCAGCGCAAGTCCGGTCAGTAGAGTCGCGGCTGAACGCCGACGTAGCGGGCGCCCCGGCGCTTGCGCCTCGGCGCGCGTGCCCGCCCGGCGGGCTTCACGACGAGGACGTCGCAGGCGAGGCGGTCGAGGAGCTTCTCGGCGGTATTGCCGATCAGCCATGTGCTGATCCCCGACCGGGAGATGGCTCCCATGACGACGATCGCGCTGTGAGTCTGCTGCGCGAGCTGCGCGATCGCATCCACGGGATGGCGCCCCACGACGTGTTGCCGCGACTTCCGGATCGCCACACCACGCACCAGCCGCTCGAGCTTGCCGGCCGCGACGCGGGCGGTGTGGCTCTCGAGGTGCAGCACCTGCTCGTCGGAAAGCGCACCGTCCGAGAAGGCGGTCAGTGGCAGCGGCACGTAAGCATAGGCGGCGTGCAGCGCGCCGCCGAGTGCCCGCGTGATCGCCGCGGCGGTGGTGAGAATCTGTCGATCGAGCCGGGGCGGCTTGGCATAGGTGTGGTCCGGATCGACCGCGGCCAGTACCACCGGCCGGTGTGGCGCCCGCGCACTCTTGACCAGCAGCACCGGCACCGGGCTCGAGCGCAGCAGCTCCCAGTCATTGAGATGCAGGAGTCCCGCGGCGAAGTGCCGGCCGGGGTGCTGCTCCGCCACGATGAGGTCGGCCTTGATGCGCCACGCTTCGCGCACGATCGCCTCATAGGGCGGGAAGTCCCACTCGGCGCTGACGGTGACCCTGATGCCGGTGCGGCGCAGCCGTTCCGCCATCCTCTCCAGGCGCCGCAGCGCTGCCTCCCGGATCCGCTGCTCGAGACCTCGGGGATTTTCGTAGAGCGGTGAGAAGTCCCCGTCGAGGCCGCCCACATAGAGCGGCTCAGCGAGTGCGTGAAACAACACCAGCTGCGCATCGAACCCTTTGGCGAGGCGTGCCGCCTTGCGCAGCCCGGCCAGCCGCCGGGCGCCCGGGTCCTTGACGGCGGCGAGAATGCGACGGACGGCCATTACGCTTGCCTCAGCGCTGGGTCTCGAGGAAGGCGGCGACCGCGTCCATGTCGTTGAGATTCAGGTTCTGCGCCACGCCGTGCATGATCGCGACATTGCGCATGTTGCTCTGGAAGGAGGCGAGCTGCTTGAGCACGTACTGCGCATGCTGGCCCGCGAGTCGCGGGAAATCCTGCAGCCCGTGGGCATCCGGGCCGTGGCAGCTGCTGCAGGCGGGCACTCCCTGGGCGGGCACCCCATGCTCGAAGATCTCGCGCCCGCGGGCCACCGTTGCGGACGTGCCGGTCGCGCTCGGCTCGGCCTTCTGCGCGGCGTAGTAGGCGGCGAGCGCATCGATGCTGGCATCGTCGAGCTGCGCCGCCATGCCCCACATGTAGCCGATCGCGTCCGGGTCGCCGCGCGTCTGCGCCCTGAAGGCTTTGAGCTGCGCCGCCAGGTAGTTGGCATTCTGCCCGGCGAGGCGCGGGTATTTCGGCTGCGTGCTGTTGCCGTGCGGGCCGTGGCAGGTCGCGCACACGGTGATCGCGATGCGCTGGGCGTGCGAGCGTGCCGCGGCATCGATCTCGTCGGCTCGCGCCGCGGTTCCCGCAGCGAGAAGCGCTGCACCGGCCAACCCCACGAGGCTTCTTGTGACGATGGTCATGGTGATCACCTCAGTACGCGAACCACAGCAGCAGGTAGAAGGCGTTGTTGTCGGAGGCATTGCGTCCGACGCCGTCGTAGTTGGTGCCGCCGCCGTTGAACTTGTTGTACGCGGTGTATTGCGCGGAGATCTTCACGTTGAGCCAGGGCAGATAGTTGACCTCCGCCATCCAGCCGCGCGTATCGGGCGAGCCGTTGGCGCTGACGATCACGCCTGGATTGGCCCCCGACGGCAGCGTGACCGCGGCCGGATAGAGTCCCGGATCGGTGCTGCCGGTGGTCGAGAAGTAACCGAGCGTCCCGCCGAACTTGCGCCGGTAGTAGTAGGTGGCCCAGAACCGGGTCGTCGTCAGGCTGTCCTTCGGATTGGTGCCGCCCAGGACGCTGGCATCGAGCGACATCGTCTCACTGATGCGGGTTCCCGCGAGTGTGAACTGGTGGTCATCGCTCACGAACTGGTATTGCACATCCGCGGCGACGTCGCTGAAGCGATTCACCGGCCCGCTGAGGGGAATCTCGGCTCCCGGCGCACCACCGGGGAACAGCCGGAACTGCATGCCGTAGAGCCCCGCCTCGAGCGAATGCCGCTCCCAGTTGTACTCGTAGGCGAGCCGCCAATAGGGCGCGAGTCCCGAGATGGCGTTGGACACCGATCCATCGAGGGGTCCTGCGCCGCCGGTCAGCTCGTTATTCTGGGCCTGCTTGGCGGAGCGGTAGCCGCCGACCTCGGCGTACAGCGACTCATTCCAGTAGAGATACGCGGTCAGCCCCGCGACATCCTGTGCGAAGGCGCCATCGATCGCGGTTCCCGCGAGCGGGCTCACCGTGGCGTTGCTCGTGGCGTAGGGGAAACCCCATGCCGGGACGGTATTCCACAGATCCTGCACCGTGGGATTGTTGTTGAGCGAGAGCCCGTAGGTGAGGGGACTGTTGTCGGGCAGCAGCGTCGTGTCCGCGAAGCGCAGATCCGTGTTGTCGATGCCGATCGTGCCGGCATCGTTGGCATAAGTGATCTGGAAGAAGGCGCCGAAGTTGGGCGCGATCTTGCCGGCGTAGAAGAGGCTCAACTGCTGCGGAAAGCCGGCCGTGCCGTTCTGGGCGATACCGGGAGCGCCGGCGTTCGAAAGGTCGGGCACGCCGGTCTTCATCTGGCTGTAGGAAATCTGCGCCATGATCGAAAGCGGCACCGTCTGCGCGAGCGACAGGAGCTCTTCTTTCTTGCCGCTGACGTCCTGCACCTGCTTCACGTTGCTGAGGATGTAGCCGTTGGCCTTGAACACGCGGCCGAAGTGCGTGAGCTCCGGGAACACCGTGTGGCAGGCCTCGCAGGCCATGCCCGTCTGCCGCGCGAAGCTCGGGACCGCGTAGGCGCTCGGGGCCACCCCGACCGCCGCTGCCGCCAGCGCCGCAACTGCGGCCAGCCGACCGACGAAACCCATTACCGTTCTGCCTGACATGCTCGCCTCCCTCAAAGCCGCGGTGATCCGGGCCTGGATTCGAGGCTAACGGGCCTAAGGTGCAGCAGATAGTAAGGTTTGTACGTATGGCATCAGGAAGAGTGCCTACGAACGCTGCCGGCGGCGCAGGTACCATGCCGCGACACGTATCATGAGCGGCCACAATCTCAACTACCTCCTGGCTCCGCGGTCCGTGGCCGTCGTGGGCGCTTCCGATCGCGAAGGCAGCGTCGGCGCGACGGTGATGCGCAATCTTCTCGCGGGCACGTTCCAGGGTCCCGTCTGGCCCGTGAATCCCCGGCACCCGAGGGTCGCGGGTGTGCGCGCCTTTGCCAGCGCGCTGGAGCTTCCCGCCACGCCCGAACTTGCGGTGATCTGCACGCCCGCCGCCGCGGTTCCGCAAGTCGTGGCGCAACTGGCCGAGCGCGGCTGTCGCGCGGCGATCGTGCTGAGCGCAGGTCTCGAGCAGCCTGCCGAGGGCGGCGGTACGCTGAGCGCGGCCATGCTGCGTGCGGCCAGAGGCTGCGGCCTGCGGATCCTTGGACCCAACTGCATCGGGCTGCTGGTTCCGGGCATCGGCCTGAACGCAAGCTTCGCTCATCTGCCCACGGTGCGCGCGGGCGGCATCGCCTTCGTCGCGCAGTCGGGCGCCCTCACGACCGCGATGCTCGACTGGGCGCAGGGCTCGGGCGTCGGTTTCTCGCACTGCATATCGCTCGGTAACGCCGCGGACGTCGACTTCGGCGACCTGCTCGATTACCTCGGCAAGGATACCGCCACCCGCGCGATCCTCCTCTACATCGAATCGATCACCGGCGCTCGCAAGTTCATGTCGGCGGCGCGCGCCGCGGCGCGCAACAAGCCGGTGATCGCGGTGAAGGCCGGGCGCACCGGGGAGGCTGCGCGCGCGGCCACCTCGCACAGTGGCGCGCTCGCGGGCGCGGACGCGGTCTACGAGGCGGCGCTGCGGCGCGCGGGCCTGCTGCGGGTTCGCACCACGCGGCAGCTGTTCGAGGCGGCGGAGATACTCGCCCAATCCAAGCCCTACGCGGGGCCGAAGCTCGCGATCCTGAGCAACGGCGGGGGACCCGCGGTCATGGCCACGGACGCACTCATCGAGGGGGGAGGAGAGCTTGCAGCGCTGAGCCCCGAGACGCTGCGCGAGCTCGACGGACTTCTGCCCCGCGGGTGGTCGAAGGCCAACCCGGTCGACATCATCGGCGATGCGGGTCCTGAGCGTTACATCGGAGCGCTCACAGCGCTGCTGAAAAGCCCGCTCGTCGATGCGCTGCTGCTGATCCATGCGCCGACCGCTCTCGCCTCGACCCGCGCGGTGGCGCAGGCCTGTGCCCCACTTCTCGCGCAGGCGCCGAAGCCCGCCTTCGCGTGCTGGCTCGGAGCCGAAGGGGTGCGGGCGGCGGAGCTCACCGGGGCGGGGAGAGTGCCAGGCTACGCGACGCCGGAAGAGGCGGTCGAGGCCTTCCTCCAGGTGGTGCGCTACCACCAGGTTCAGGCGCTCCTCGTGCAGACTCCCGAGTCGCGGCCCGAGGGACCGCCGCCAGACCGTGCGGCCGCACGCGCTCTCGTGGCGCGCTCGCTCCGTGAGGGCCGCACGCTCCTGACCGAGCCCGAGTCGAAGGAGCTGCTCGCCGCTTACGACATCCCGACGGTGCTGACCCGTATCGTCCGCGATTCCGCCGGCCTCGCCGCGGCGGCCGGGGGCATCGGCTATCCCGTGGCGCTCAAGATTCTCTCGCCCGACATCAGCCACAAGTCCGACGTCGGCGGGGTCGCGCTCGACATCGCTAGTGCCGCGGAGCTCGAGCGTGCCGCGCAAGTCATGCTGGCCCGCTGCCGGGAGCTGCGGCCGCAGGCGCGTCTGGAAGGATTCACGGTACAGAAGATGATCCGGCGCGGCGGCGCGCACGAGCTTCTCGCAGGGGTGGCGGTGGACCCGACCTTCGGCCCGGTGATTCTCTTCGGGCGCGGCGGGACGGCCGTCGAAGCCATCGGCGATCGCGCGATCGGACTGCCGCCGCTCAATTCCGTGCTGGCACGCGAGCTGATCGCACGCACCCGCGTCGCGCGGCTGCTGGGGGGCGTGCGGGGGCTGGCGGCGGTCGATATGGGCGCACTCGAGTCCACTCTGGTCAAGCTCGCGCAGCTCGCGAGTGAGATCGTCGAGCTCGCCGAGCTCGACATCAATCCGCTGCTCGCAGGCGAAGACGGCGTGATCGCGCTCGATGCGCGGGTGCGGCTCGCGCCGGCGACGGGGAGCGCCGCCGCCCGGCTCGCGATCCGACCGTACCCGAGCGAGCTCGAGGAGCGCATCGAGCACCTGGGCCGCACGCTCCTCTTACGCCCGATCCGTCCCGAGGACACCGACCGGCACCGGCAGTTCATCTCGCGGGTCTCCCCGCAGGATCTCTACACGCGCTTCTTCAGGAGCGTGCGCGAGCTTCCCCAGGCCGATCTCGCGCACTTCACGCAGATCGACTACGACCGCGAGATGGCCTTCATCGCGATCAGCGCCGCAGGGCCCGACACAGGTGAAATTCTCGGTGTGGCGCGCGCCTACGCCGACCCCGACAAGGCGGCCGCCGAATTCGCCGTCCTGGTGCGCTCCGATCTCAAGGGACAGGGCCTGGGCACGCTCCTGATGCGCAAGCTCATCCGCTATTGCAGCGAGCGCGGCACGGGCGAGCTGCGCGGCACGATTCTTTCGGATAACTCCGCCATGCTGCAGCTGGCGCAGACACTCGGCCTGCGCGTGCGCTCGCGCGAGCTCAACGTGCTGGAAGTTGCGCTCGATCTGCGGCCGGCGCAGGTCCCCTAGACCGCCCGGGAGAGCGCCGGCGCCTGTGCCTGCGGCAGGGCGAGATAGCGGTCGAAGCACATCGCGATGTTGCGCAGCAGAAGCCGCCCGACCTCCGTCGCCGTGATCTCGCCGGGTGCCGTGCGCACCAGGCCGTCGGCGGCGAGGGGCTCGAGCCGCTCGAGCTCGTCCTTGAAGTAGCCGCGGAAGTTGATGTCGTAGCGCCGCTCGATCGAGCGTGTATCGATGGCGCCCTGGCACATCAACTGACCGATCACGGCGCCCCGCAGCTCATCGTCCGCGCTGAGCGCCAGCCCGCGCAATACCGGCAGACGCTGCTCATCGAGCGCCGCCTTCCAGCGCTTGAGCTCGCGGAAGTTCTGACTGAAGCTCGCTCCCACGTGGCTGATGGCGCTCGCGCCCACCCCGATCAGGTCGCAGTGCGCATGCGTCGTGTAACCCATGAAATTGCGCTGCAGTCCGCCGGCTTCCTGCGCCCGCACCAGCTCGTCATCGGGCAAGGCGAAATGGTCCATGCCGATATAGCGATATCCCGCCGCCGACAGCTCATCGATCGCGAGGCACAGCAACTCGAGCCTGCCGGCGCCGTCGGGCAGGTCCTGCGGCTCGATGCGGCGCTGCGCCTTGAAGAGCGAAGGCAGGTGCGCATAGCCATAGACCGCCACGCGATCGGGACGCGCAGACACCACCGTGCGGAGCGTGCGGCGGAATCTCTCGGGCGTCTGGCGCGGCAGGCCATAGATGAGGTCCACGTTGATCGAGCGGAAGCCCTGGTCGCGGCAGGCGTCGATCAATTCCAGCGTCTGCTCGATGCTCTGCATGCGATTGACGGCCTGCTGCACTTCGGTGTCGAAGTCCTGCACCCCGAGGCTGGCGCGATTGAAGCCAAGGCCCGCGAGCGTTGCGGCATAGGCCTCGGGCGGCTCAGGCAACGTGCGCGGGTCGAGCTCGATGGAGAAGTCGCGGTCCGCGGCGCGACTCATGCGAAAGCTCCGCGCCACCTGCCCGATGAGGCGTGCGAGGGAGGCGGCGCTGAGGAAGTTCGGGGTGCCGCCGCCCAGATGCAGCTGCACCAGCTCGCGGCCGCTGTCGCTGTCGAAGAGCTCTGCGGCGAGCCGGATCTCCCGCAGCAGATCGTCCGCATATTGCTCGCCCCGGGCGAGGTCGCGGGTGATCACCCGATTGCAGCCGCAGTAGAAACAGGGGCTGAAGCAGAAGGGCACGTGCACGTAGAGCGAGAGCGGGCGGCGCTGCGCCGCGGCGTTGCTGCGTGCCGCATGCTCGCGCAGCTCGCGCTCGCCGAAGGCGTTGTTGAAGTGCGGCGCGGCCGGATAAGAGGTATAGCGCGGGCCCGGCCGGTCGTAACGCCGCAGCAGAGTGGGGTCGGGCACTGGCGCTGAGTTCATGGCGGACCGCTCTCTTGCAAAAAGATATCGCCGCGAGCGTGGGAGGCCGCCCGCGGCGATTTGCGCACTATGCGCTTACTGGACCTTGATCGTCGTCGGCCGGGTGGCCTCGACCTTGGTCTTCGGAACATGAATCGTCAGTACACCGTCCTTCGACTCGGCGCGGATCGCCTTGTCGTCGACGGCATCGGGAAGCGCGAAGCTGCGCGAGAAGCTGCCATAGAAACTCTCGACCTTATGGAACTTCTCGTCCTTCTGCTCTTCCTGCTGCGAGCGCTCGCCGCTCAGGGTGAGCATTCCGTCCTCGTAAAGGACCTTGGTGTCTTCTTTCTTGACGCCCGGGAGCGATGCGCGGATCAGGTACTCCGCCCCGGTCTCGCTGATGTCGACCGAAGGCGCCCAGTCCGTGCCCGCTTCGAGCGCTCCCGGCATGCGCGGCAAGCGCCCAAACCATGCCGGAAACCCTTTGAACATGTCGTCCACTGCATTGAATGGTTCCCAACGAATGAGGCTCATGATGTTCCTCCTCTTCTATTTCCTTCTGACTCACGGAGAATGTTAAAGAGGGCCGGCGTCCTTGCCATTCGGAATACTGCTTATTGGAGGCGTCAGTGCCACCGCTGCAGCGACATCACCTGGATGTCGTTGGCGACGCCGCAGACCCCCGGGATGCGCTTGGCGGCATCCTCCGCGGCGTACTTGTCGAGCAGCCGCGGCACACGCCCGCTCAAGGTCACCCGGCCGTTGCTGACCTGCACCTCGATGCCCGACTCGTCCACCCCGGGGGAGCAGAAGAGCTCCGCCTTGACGTGGCGCTGAATCTCACCATCCGTTCTGCCCGTCATCATGCGCGCTCCTTGCCGCGGAAAGGCTGTCTGCGGATAGGGGCAGTATGTCGGGCAGCGTTTCGCGCCCCAATAAGGATGAGTGCGTAAGGGCGTGCGGGAAATGGCTAGCGCGTCGCAGGCGGCCGGGCCCATTGCGGTATCATGGAAAAAGGAGGCTCGTGCGCCTTATGTCCGGATCCAGAAAGCTCGTGTCCCGGCCGAGCCGCCGTCGGTTTCTGATGGCGGTCGGGGGCCTGTGCGGGAGCGCCGCGAGTTTTGCCGTGGCTCCCCTGGTGGCTGCCGGCGGCGCCGCGCGCAGCCTCAGCTTCATCCATACGCACACGGGGGAGGCGCTGCGCGCGGTCTATTTCCAGGACGGCTCCTACCAGCCCGCTTGCCTGGCGCAGATCGATCATCTGTTGCGGGACTTCCGTACCGGCGACGTCCACGCCATCGATCCCGGAGTGCTCGATATTCTGTTCGCGCTGCAGAGCAGCGCCGACCGCGATGCCCCCTTTGAAGTGATCTCGGGCTACCGCTCGCCGCAGACCAACTCCATGCTGCATCGGCGGTCCGAAGGGGTGGCCGTGCACAGCATGCATCTGCAAGGCCGGGCCATCGACGTGCGCCTGAGCGGATATTCGACCGAGCGGCTCGCTGCGCAGGCGCGCGCGCTCGCGCGCGGCGGCGTCGGCTACTACGCGCGCAGCGACTTCGTGCACGTCGACACCGGACGCATCAGACACTGGTGATTCTCAAGGGCGCGGCACGGGCGCGAGCCCGAGCAGGCTTTCGAGCCTGCGGTCCTGCCCGTAGATATCCTCGACGAAGTGCACCGCGCCGTCTTCGGTGGCGATGGCCGTGCCATAGAGAATCAGTACGTGCACGGGCTGCGCGAGCGGCACGCGCACCGTCGTCTCGCCATTCATCGCCGCGCGGATTTTCTCCTCGGTCCACTCGCCACCCCGGGCCCCGCGCAGCACTTCGGCCGCGAGCGCCACCGGATCGCTCACGCGGATGCAGCCATGGCTGAAGGCCCGGTGCGGCTCGTCGAACAGCCGTTGCGCAGGCGTCGAGTGCAGATAGACGTCGTAAGGGTTGGGCAGATCGAACTTGATCAGCCCGAGGGCATTGTCCGCACCCGGGCGCTGGCGCAGGCGCACTCGCCCGGCGGCCAGTGCCGCGAGGTTCTCGGGAGTCGCCGGGAGCGCGCCGGATTCGGCGCCGCCGGCCGCCACCAGCTCCATCTCATGCGCCTCGAGGTAGTGCGGATCCTTTCTGAGATCGGCCAGGAGCTCCTGCCGCACGATGCTCGGCGGAATGTCCCAGTACGGGCGGAACAGCACCGAGGTCATGTCCGCGGTGAACACCGGTGTGTGCAGCTGCGGGTACTGCCGCCCGACGATCACGTTCATGCGTAGCATGGCCGCTTCCTCATCCACCGCGGTGTGGATCAGGAACAGACGGAACTGCGGAATGTTGACGATCAGGGTCGGGGGGCGCAGCGCTGGAACCCAGCGCCAGCGCTCGAGCGTCAACTCGATCTGCCGCACCCGTTGTGCGAACGGCACCCGCAGCGCGCGCATCGTGGCGGCGCCGAGCGCGCCGTCCTCCGCAAGGCCATGCAGGTACTGGAAGCGCTTGAGTGCGGCCACCAGCTCCTCATCGAACGTCGCCTCGGTACGCCCCGCCTGCCCCGGTGACAGATCGCCGTTGGCCGCAAGCCATCGGCGCAGTGCGGGTGCGCCCGCATAGGCTTTCCCCGGTTTCACCGATCTTCGCGGCAGCGGGGGCAGGGGCGGCAGAGCAGGCGCTGCGGCCAGCTGCCGATAGCGCGCGAGCGATTCGCGCAGCAGCCGGTAGTGCAGATAGCCCGGCTCGATGGCGGCGAGCGCCGCTTCCGGATCCTCGCCCGCGGCGAGTTGCGCGACGATCGCCGCCGCATCGATGTCCGCCGGTCGCTTCGGCATGTCGAAGCCCGCCGCGCGCGGGTCGATGCGGCCATAGTGCAGATGCCGGACCAGGGCGAGAGCCGCGCCCGTGAGCGCCAGATCGAGCCGCCGCAACTCGGCCGCTGTCGGCTTCGCCGCCGTATCGGCGGCCAGGGCGGCGGCGAGCTCTGCGGCCTGGTAGCTCTCGGCAGAGAGCCCATAGCGGTCGGCCGATTCGAGTGTCGAGACCAACGCGCGGGCCTGGGGCGTCACGACGCCCGCGCGGCTCCAGAGGAGCGGGTCCTGGCGGGATGAGGCGTCCGATACACCCGCCCACGAGCACAGGCACAGCAAACAACCGAGCTTATCCACCGCGGGCAGGGTGGCAGACGAGGAAGGGGGTGAAATCGGTAGTGTTCCGCGCCAGGCTAGGTACTAGTCACAGCGTCCGCACAAACAGACTTTTACAAGCCTTTTTGGCTATGCTAGCCCCTTACCGCTCGGAGGAAGGCGCCGGCGAGGATCGCCCCCGTCTCCATGCAGAGTCTCACCGGCCAACTCGCACGCAGTGCGCTCGACGCCGCGCCCGACGCACTGATCATCGTCGATGGCGTCGGAGCCGTCCGTTTTGCCAATCGCCAGGCATCGGCGCTCTTCGGCTACGAGCACGAGCAACTCGTCGGCCAGCGCGTGGAGCAGCTGCTGCCGGAGCGATTTCGTGGGTCTCATGCCGCCTACCGCAAGGGTTACTCCTCCGCCCGTCGCCTGCGCCCGATGGGGGTCGGGATGGCGCTCTTCGGCCGGCACCGCGACGGGCGCGAATTTCCGGTTGAGATCAGCCTCAGTCCCATCGATGCCGGGAGCGAGGCGCTGGTCGCCGCCGCCATCCGCGATGTGAGCGATCGCAAGCGTTTCGAGGCCGAGTTGAGCGCGGCGCGCGAGGCGGCGGATGAGGCACGGCAAAGTGCCGATCGTGCCAACCAGGCCAAGAGCCGCTTCCTCGCGACCGCCAGCCACGATCTGCGCCAGCCCCTGCAGACGCTGTCGCTCCTCAACGGCGCGCTGCGGCGCATGGTGACGAATGCGGACGCCGCGGAAGTGCTGGCGCAGCAGGAGCACGCCGTCGGCACCATGTCGCGGCTCCTCAACACGCTGCTCGACATCAGCAAGCTCGAGTCAGGAGCGGTGCAGCCGGCGTTGCAGGATTTCAGGATCACCGCCGTGCTCGAGGCGGTGCGCCGCGAGTTTGCGCCGGTCGCCGCGAGCCGGGGGCTCGAGCTCGTGGTGGAGCCCTCCGTGGAATCGGTGCATTCCGATCCCGCCATGGTCGAGCAGATCCTGAAGAATCTGGTCTCGAATGCGGTGAAATACACGCCGCGGGGGCGCGTCGCGGTGCGGAGCCTGCGTCGGGGAGGCTCGCTGTGCGTCGAGGTACAGGACACCGGCGTCGGCATTCCTGCCGCGCAGCTCGCTTACATCTACGATGAGTTCTACCAGATCGGCGTTGCGGCCGGTGTGCGCGAGGGCTACGGGCTGGGGCTGAGCATCGTGCAGCGCCTGGTGAAGCTTCTCAACGCGACCCTCGAGGCGCAGTCCGAAGTCGGCAGGGGCTCGGTGTTTGCCCTGCTCCTGCCGCTCGCGCGGGTCGGGGTAGCCGAAGCGGCGCCGCAGTTGGCGCCGCCGCCGCCGGCGGCGTTGGCGGGCGGCGCGTACGTACTGCTGGTCGAGGACGACGCCAGTGTGCGCGATGCTACCTCGATGCTGCTGCGGGTCGAGGGCTATCGCGTGAAGGCGGTTGCCTCGCTCGCCGCTGCCGTGCGGGCGGCGTGCGAGGAGCCCCCCGACCTGCTCATCACCGACTATCGCCTGGGCGAGGGTGAGCTCGGCACGGAGGTCATCGCGGCGGTGCGCGAGCGGCTCGGCGCGGGCCTCAAGGCCATCCTGCTCACCGGGGATACGTCCGCAGTGGTAAGGGAGCAGCTGGCGGACCCGGAGGTACGCATCCTCAGCAAGCCGGTCGATGCCGAGGAGCTGCTGGCGCTGCTGCGAGCGCAACTCCGCAGCTGAGGGCCGCGCACGCGCGGCGCGCGTCACTTCGGCTGATCGCCCTCCAGGTCCATCACCATGCGCACCAGCTGCGCAAGCGAGGCCGCGCCGCTTTTCTCCATGACGCGCGCCCGGTGAATCTCCACGGTGCGCTGGCTGACCCCGAGCTCCGCCGCCATCACCTTGTTGGGCTTGCCGCGCGTCATCAGCGTGAGCACTTCGCGCTCGCGCGGGGTGAGAGAGTCGAGCCGCTCGCGGATCTTCGTGTGCTCATCGAGCGCGACGCGGTTGCGGGAATCACGCTCGAGTGCGCGCTGGATGCGATCGATGAGGTCCTGGTCGCGAAACGGCTTCTGCAGGAAATCGAAGGCTCCCTGCTGCATCGCCTCGACCGCCATCGGGATGTCGCCGTGGCCGGTGATGAAGATGACCGGAATCACGGCGCCGCGCAGATTGAGCTGCTGCTGCAGCTCCAGTCCACTCATGCCGGGCATGCGCACATCGAGCACCAGGCAGCCCGGCTGGCTCGGCTTGTAGACTTCGAGGAACTCAGCGGCCGAGGGGAGCGCACGGGTCGCGAGGCCGACTGACTTCAGCAGAAAACGCAGTGAGTTGCGCACGCCCTCGTCATCGTCGACCACGAAGACGGTTGGTGGCTGTGGTTGCATGTCACTCGGACGGTTGCGTCGGAAGCACTATATAGAAGCATGCGCCGGCGGGCTTGTTGGGTCGATACCCGACCGTACCGCCATGGGCTCGCGCTATGGTACTGCTGATCGCGAGGCCGAGCCCGGTGCCGTTCTCCTTGGTGGAGAAGAAGGGATCGAACACCCGCTTGGTCATCGCGGGGCTCAGCCCCGGCCCGTTGTCGGACACCGCGAGCTCCACGGCCTGATTGCCGGTCGAGACGGTGGTGATGGCGACCACCTTGGGGCTTGCCGATGACTGAGCGCTGAGCGCCTCGAGGCTGTTGCGCAGGAAATTGAGTACTACCTGCTGAATCTCCCCCGGATCCGCGGCTACCCTGGGCAAGCCGGGCGCCAGATCGAGTGACAGCTCGACGCCGTGCAGGCTGGCATCGGTGCGCATCAGCTCCTGGAGCTCCTCGACCAGCGCATTCAGCTCGATCGGGGTGTGCTCGACCTGCCGGCTGCGGGCGAGCGCGCGCAGCCGCCGGATGATGTCGGCCGCGCGGGTCGTCTGCTGACTGATCTGCCGCAGTGCCTCGCGCAGCTCGTTCGGGTCGGTGCCGGGCCGTGTGAGCAGCCGCTCGCAGGCATGCGCGTAGTTGGCGATCGCGGTGAGGGGCTGGTTGAGCTCATGGGCGACCCCTGCGGCCATCTCTCCGATGGTGGCCATGCGCGACACATTCAGCAACCTCCCGTGCAGGACGGCCAGGGGATCGGGCGCCGGCTCGGCGGCCGTTTTCGACGATGATGGCGAGTCTGGCCCGCGGTCACTGTTCATTTAAGACTCGTAATTCCGGATTTTGAGTTCTGAGAATCCATGTTCGCAAGGCCTCCGTCTGTACGTATTTTTCACAGCGGCCGGTCCCACCATCCCCCGCCGAGCGCGACATAGAGCGCCACCGTGTCCTGGTAACGAAGCGCCACCATCTGCAGATCGCTGATCGCCGCCTGGTGATACTGAATGTCAGCCGCCAGCACGTCGAGGTAGGTGGCGAGCCCGGCTTCGTAGTTTGTCTGGACCAGGTGCAACGCCTCCCTGGCGGCCGCCAGCGACTCATCCTCGGCGCGCAGCGCCGCCGCGTCGTGCTCGAGGGCTCGCAGAGTGTCCGCCACCTGCGCGAAAGCTCCGAGCACCACCTGGCGGTAGAGCGCGCTCGCCTCACGGTACTGATCGAGCGCGGCCTTGCGCCGGAACCAGAGCGTCCCGCCCTCGAGCAGCGGCTGCGTGAGGCCGGCCCCGGCCTCCCAGGCTCGGCCGGCGGGCGCGCTCAGCTGCCCGGTCGTCCCGCTGTTGGCGCTATAGCTGCCGGTGAGCGTCAGACTCGGCAGGAGCGCCGCGGTCGCGACTCCGACGTTGGCACTGGCTCCGTGCGCGGCCGCCTCGGCAATCAGCACGTCGGGCCGCTGGCGCACGAGCTCGGAGGGCAGGCTCACCGGGAGCTCTGCGGGCAAAGCGAGCTCGGCGAGCGCGACTTCCGGCGGCGTCCACTCGGCGGGTACGTGGCCGACGAGTGTCGCGAGCAGATCGTCACTTTGCGAGAGACGCTGCTCGAGCTGCGGGACGGTGGCCTGGGTCGCGGCCAGCTGGCTCTCGATGCTCAGAACACTGGAGTAGGGGGCGGTGCCCGCCTGGGCCTGTACGTCGGCGAGCCTGACCTGCTGGCGCTGCAGGTCGATCAGCTCGCGGGTGGCGTCGATCTCGGCGCGGTAGGCAGCGCGTGCAACCACGGCATTGACGACGTTCGCGACGAGAGTGAGATAAGTCGCCTGCTCGGTGGCGCGCTCGAGATCGACCTGGGCGTGCAGCCCTTCGATCATGCGCCGTTCGCCGCCGAACACATCGAGCGCATAGCTCACCGAGGCCGAGAGCGTGAACAGGTTGAAGATACTGGCGGGCGCAGCGGCGCCGGTGCTGATCGGGGCGTAGCGCTGGCGCGTCGCCGAGGCATCCGCCTGCAGCTGCGGATAGAAGATCCCGTAGCCGGCGCGCAGATTGTTCTCGCTCACCCTCAAGCTCGCCTGCGCCGCCTCGAGCCCCGGGTTGGCGCGCAGCGCTTCACTGACGACGGAATCGAGCCGCTCGGAGCCGAACAGCTGCCACCAGTCCGGGCTCACTTTCTCACCGGGTCTGAAGCTCTGCGCGGCACCGTGAGCGGCGACGGTGGAGGAGGGGTCCGCCTCGCTCGCGTAGTGCGAGACCGCCGGTGGGGCCGGGCGATGGTACTCGGGGCCGACCGCGCAGCCCGCCGCCAGCAGGGCGGTGAGCGGCCAGGCTCCGTGGCGCGCACGGCGGCACGGCGCTGCGTTACTTCGCGCCGACATAGACATCCACCAGCTGTCCCGGGTAGAGATTGAGGTCCTTCGGCTTCTCGAAGCGGAAGACGATCGGCAGCACGCGCAGGTCCACCCGCTCGGCGCGGGCATCCGACAGCTCGATCTTCGGGGAGACGTAGGGCTGGATCCTCACGAAAGTGAGCGGCAGCTGCACGTTGGTGCCGCGCACGAACATGCGCGCCTCGATCCGCTGCTGCGGCGGAAGCTCGTGGACCAGGATCTCGTCGATGTAGGCACGCACCTGCAGGTGCGCCTGCGGCAGGCCCATGACGATCAGCGGGCCATAGCCCTGCGTGTAGGAATCGTAAGCGCCCTGCGGGGAGACATAGCTGCCGACCCCGGAATTCACCGCCATCACCACTCCGTCCGCGGGCGCGCTTAAGGTGTATTTCGCGAGCAGCGCCGCCGAGGACTGCGCCGCCTTCTGCAGCGCGGCGAAGCTGCGCTCGGCGTTCTGGATGTCGTAGGTCCAGGCGCCTGCCCTGGTGAGCTCGTACTGCCGCTCGGTGACGTTCAGATTGGTGGCGGCCATCCTCTCGGCGTTGCGTGCGTTATCGAGTGCCTCGGCGCTGATCGACTTCGGATCGAGGTCGTGGGCGTGCTCGACCTTCTCCAGCTGGTCCAGAGCGTTCCTGAGAGTCGCGCGGGCGTTCTGCACCTGCGCCAGCGAGACCGCGAGAGTCTCCTGCCGCGGCTGCGCCCGCAGCTCGCTCAGCAGCGCCCGCGCGGCCTGCGCCTGCGCCTGCTGCTGCTCGGCGGTCGCCCGCTGCACCGAGTCGTCGATGCTGAGCAGCGCATCGCCCTTCTGGACGGGCTGGCCTTCCTGCACCAGGATCCGGGTGATGGGCCCCGGGACCTCCGGGTAGATGTTGATGTTCTCGCCCTGCGCCTGGTCGCTCTCGATGATGCCGTTGGCGTAGATGCCGTGGGCGTAGGGGTCGGCCGCGGGCTTGAAGACCGGCGGCTGGGCCTTGGGCTGCTGGCTGAAGATGAGAGCGCTGACGATCGCAAGCAGCAGCCCCGCGCCCGAGACGATGAAGATCAGCTTATTGCGCATCGAGCTGGCTCCGTTCGACAGCGGTGATGCTGCCGTCCTCCATCCGCATGATCCGGTCGGCGAACTCGTAGATGCGCGCGTCGTGGGTGACGATGACGATGCAGCGCTCATCGGTGAGCAGCTGCTTGCGCACGAAGCTCAGGATGTTGCGGCCGGTGTCGCCATCGAGGGAGGCGGTCGGCTCATCGAGGATGAGGATGTCGGGCCGGCTGATGATGGCGCGCGCGATGGCCACGCGCTGCTGCTCGCCGCCGCTCAGCTTGACCGGTGGCAGCTGGGCGCGGTTGCGCAGACCGACGATCTCGAGATTGCGCTCGGCCTCCTCCACCGCCGCGTTCCATTCGCGATGCTGCAGGATGAGAGGAATGGCGACGTTCTCGGCGGTCGTGAGCCGCGGGAACAGGTGGTAGTCCTGGAACACGAAGCCGATGCGCCGCAGGCGAAACTCCGCCAGGGCATCGCTCGAGAGGCCCCAGATGTCGGCATCCTCGATCCGCACCGCGCCCGAGCTCGGCCGCAGGATCCCCGAGATCATGCTGAGCATCGTGGTCTTGCCGCTGCCCGAGGGGCCCACCACGTAGAGCATCTCGCCGAAGTTCGCCTCGAAGCTCACATCGCGCACGGCGTGGGTGCGGGCCGGCTCCTCGCCGAACCACTTGTTGATCGCCGTCGCCTGGATCGCCGCGCGCGCCATGCTCAGCCCCGGAAGATGTCGAACGGCTCGATGCGCAGCACCTTGCGCACGCCGATGTAGCTGGAGATCGCCGCGATGACGACCACCATCACGAACGCGGTGCCGAGATTGCCGAAGGTGATCAGCGCGGCATAGTCGGGCAGGTGCGAGCGCGCCAGCCAGATCAGGCCCGCGCACAGGCCCACGCCCAGGCCGTAGCCGGTGAGCGCGACGAAGGTCGCCTGGAACAGGATCATGGAGATCAGCTCGCGTCCCTTGGCGCCGATCGCCTTGAGTGCCCCGAACTTGTCGATGTTCTCGAGAATGAAGGTGTAGAAGGTCTGCCCGGAGATCGACAGGCCGACGACGAAGCTGATGAGCGTCATCAGCATCATGTTGGTGCCGATGCCGGTCTTGTACATGTAGAAGTCGGAGATCTTCTTCACGAACTCATCGCGCGTCAGCGCCAGGTAGCCGGCGCGCGCGACGCTCGCCTGGATGGCGGGGACGTCGGCGAGGGTCTTGGGCTCGACCAGCAGGTAGGACATCGTGAAGCGCGAGCTGGGGATGTACTGCAGCGCGCGGCTGTAGGTGGTGTAGAGGGTCGGCACCCCGAACAGCGCACTGGAGGCGACGCGGGCGATACCGACGATCACGCCGCGGTGGTCGTTGAGCTCGAACTCGGTGCCGATCCGCGGATTACCGAGCTTGTAGAATTCCGCATCCTGGATGGCGATGAAGGCATTCTCCGCGAAAATGTCCTCGATATTGCCGCTAACCACCTGCGGGCGGCCGAAGAGGCTGGTGTCGTCGAGGCCGACGACGTTGACCGCCTGATAGGTGCCATCGCGCAGCTTGAGCAGCGCCCCGCCCGAGTAGAGCGGCACCGCGTACTTGACTCCCGGGAGGCTGCGCACCTCGTCGAGCACCGAGTCGGGAAGCGGAATGGTGTTGGCCACCGTCTGCACCGCCGGGTCCATGACCCAGATCGATGCGCCGATGTTGTTGACGGTGGCCGAGGAGCGGTTGAGGATGCCGGCGAACAGCGAGGTCATCTCGATCATCAGGAACACCGCGAAGGTGATCCCGACCAGCAGCGCCGCAAACTTGGTGCGGTCGTTGATCAGCAGCTTGTAGGCGATCTTGAGGACGCCGGACATGCCGGACTCGCTCCGAGGTTTGGACGGCGCCCATGATCGCGGTCGAGGCCGCATCGGGTAATCCGCGTTAGGCGCAGCGGGGTGTGGAAATTACCTACGCCGGTGCACCGCCTGCCGCGGCCTCAATGCATGTACTGGCCGCCGTTCACCGAGAGTGTCTCGCCGGTGATGTAGGCGGCCGCATCGCTCACCAGGAAGGCGATCGCGGCCGCGACCTCCTCGGGCCGGGCGAGCCGATGCAGGGGCACTCCCGCCACGATCCGCTCGCGCACGTCGGGCCGCACGGCCGCGACCATCGCGGTGTCGGTATAGCCCGGCGCGACCGCATTGACGGTGATGCCGAGTGCGGCGCTTTCCAGCGCCAGCGCCTTGGTGAAGCCGATGATCCCGGCTTTGGTGGCCGCATAGTTGGTCTGGCCGAACTGCCCGGCGAGCCCGTTGACCGAGCTGACGTTGACGATGCGGCCGTAATGCCGCTCGCGCATCGCGGGGATCACGGCGTGACACATGTTGAAGCAGCCGCCGAGATTGACGTCGACGACGCTGCGCCACTGATCGAGCGTCATCTTGTGCAGGCTCGCGTCGCGGGTGATGCCGGCATTGTTCACCAGCACCTCCACCGGGCCGAGCGCCCGCACCACTTCGGCGACGCCATCATGGCAGGCTTGGAAATCCGCGACGTTCCACTGGAAGGTGCGGATCTCATATTCCTCGCGCAGGCTGCGCGCTGCCGCGGCATCGCTCACGAAGGTCGCGGCCACCTGGTAGCCGGCCTGCTGCAATGCCCGGCAGGTCGCCGCGCCGATGCCCGTCACGCCGCCGGTGATGAGTGCAACGCGTCCCATGGCCCACCCCAGATTTGCCGCTTCAGTGCCCGATTGTGAGGCTGCAAGTCGGGGTAAGCAGTACGCTCTTGTCCCTATATGCCGCTTGCGAGCGGGTGATTAGCCTGCCGTGAACACTGGAGGCGCTCGATGGCCGCCGCGATCCGATTTTGCTTGCTGACGGTGCTGGCGACGGCGCCGGCCCCTGCGGCCACCCTCCCGCCTGCAGAGGCGCCGGCGCCCGCCGCCTCCATGGCGCCCGATCCGCAGCACGGGAAGGTCCTCTACCTGCGCCACTGCGCGAGCTGTCACGGCCCGCGCGCCTGGGGCGACGGACCGCGTGAGATCCCGGCGCTTGCCGGACAGCGGCAGGCCTACATCATCGAGCAGCTGACACACTTCGCCGACGGCGACCGGCCGGGCTCGGAGATGCATGGACCGGCGATGCGCGACGTGCTGCACGCTCCCGACGTCAACCGTCCCCCGGCGATCCGCGACCTCGGGGCCTGGCTCGCACAGATTCCGCGTGTGCCGCAGCCGGATGCGGGTGACGGCCGCACGCTCGCCTCGGGCAAGAGTCTCTATGTGCGCGGATGCGCCGCCTGTCACGGCGAGCAGGGCGGGGGGAGCGATGCGGGATCGATACCGCGCATCGGCGGACAGCACTTCCGTTATCTGCTGTCCCGGCTGCGGGAGTTCGCATCGGTGCACCGCGGCCTGGACGCCGCCCCTGCAGCGTCGGCGCTCTCGCTCGAGGCGCAACAGTCGTTAGCCGACTACGTGTCGAGGCTGCCGGGCAGCGGCAGCGCGCCCTAGGTGAGCCCGGTGAGCGGCCTCGATCCGGAGCAGTCGCGAATCCTCGGCAACTGGCGGGCCGAACGCGACAGCACCGAGCTCTACGCGGCCCTCGCGCGGCTCGAGCGCGACCCCGCCCGGCGTGATGTCTACTTCGGTCTTGCCCGCGCCGAGCGCCGCCACGCCGCCTTCTGGGAAGAGCGGCTGCAAAGCTTGCACCAGACGGTCCCTGCGTTCCGGCCCTCGCTGCGAATCCGCATTCTCATCCTGCTGGCGCGTCATTTCGGCACCCGCTTCGTGGTTGCGAGCGTGATCGCGCGCGAGATGAAGGAGCGCGACGGCTATGTCGGGCAGCAGGATGCACAGGCGGCGGGTCTGCACGTCGAGGAGCATGGCCACGCAGCGGCGCTGCGCGTCGGCGACCAGGCCGCGATCAGCAGCAATCTGCGCGCCGCCGTGCTCGGCGCCAACGACGGACTCGCATCGAATTTCTGCCTGATGATGGGAGTCGCCGGCGCGCAGGTGTCGACCTCGATCGTGCTGCTGACCGGCATCGCGGGACTCCTCGCGGGCGCCTGCTCCATGGCGCTCGGCGAATGGCTGTCGGTCACCAACGCGCGTGAGCTCGCCTTGAGCGTGCTCGAGCGGGAGATCTCCGAGAAGCCGGACCCCAGGCACCTGAGCGTGGCTTCGGCCGGCGATGCCGTCGGCGCGGCCGGCTTCTCCTTCGCGCTGTTTGCGCTCGGTGCCCTGGTGCCGCTGCTGCCCGTCTGCATTCTGCCGCCGCCATTGCGCATCGCGGGCAGCATCGCCGTTACGGCGATCGCCTTTTTCCTGCTCGGTCTCGCCACCTCGCTGTTCAACGGGCGCTCGGCGCTCTTCTCGGGGCTGCGCCAGACGGCCTTCGGCGCGGCTGCAGCAATCGTCACCTGGCTCGCCGGGCGCGCGTTTGGCGCGTTCGCCGGCGGGCCCGTCTGAGCGGCGTGCTTCGCCGCATCCTTCCCGCAACCTGCTCCCACGGTTAAGCTGCATGCGGGGAGAGGTGCGCTCGTGGTCAATGGGATAGCTCCGGGTCGGCTGACGGCGCAAGGACCGTGCGTCACGGTGGCAGGGCGTACGCCCTGGCGTCGCGCGCTCCGGCGCCACCTGGCCTGGCTGATGGTGGCGAAATTCGTCGCGCTCGTTCTGCTCTGGGCGCTGTTCTTTTCACCCGCACATCGTGGCGCGGTCGATTCCCGCACGGCCGGTCAACACCTGGCCGTGTCTGCGCCGGCAGGCCCGCATGATTGATCTGGCCGTAGTAGAGCTGTCGCGCCTGCAGTTTGCGCTCACCGCGCTCTATCACTTCCTGTTCGTGCCGCTCACGCTGGGGCTCTCGATGATCCTCGTGATCATGGAGGCGGTATACGTCATGACCGGGCGCGAGATCTGGAAGCGCATGACGCGCTTTTGGGGGATGCTGTTCGGCATCAACTTCGCCATGGGGGTCGCGACCGGGATCACCATGGAATTCCAGTTCGGTACCAACTGGGCCTACTACTCGCACTACGTCGGCGACATCTTCGGCGCGCCGCTCGCGATCGAAGGCCTGATGGCGTTCTTCCTGGAATCGACCTTCGTGGGCCTTTTCTTCTTCGGCTGGGAGCGCCTCTCGAAAGTCGCTCACCTGATCGTCACCGCTCTGGTGGCGCTCGGCTCGAGCCTGTCGGCGCTGTGGATCCTCATCGCCAACGGCTGGATGCAACACCCGGTGGGCGCTGCCTTCAACTATCAGACCATGCGCATGGAGCTCACTTCTTTCTCCGAAGTACTGCTCAACCCGGTCGCGCAGGCCAAATTCGTCCACACGGTGGCGGCCGGCTACGTGGTCGGCTCGGTGTTCGTGCTGTCGGTGAGCGCCTGGTATCTGCTGCGCGGCCGCAACGTCGAGGTCGCGCGCCGGTCAATGGCGGTGGCGGCGAGCTTCGGGCTCGCGTGCTCGCTCTCGGTGGTGGTGCTCGGGGATGAATCCGGATACCTGGCGAGCGAGAATCAGAAGATGAAGGTCGCAGCGATCGAGGCCGAGTGGCACACGGAGCCCCCGCCCGCAGGCTTCACGGTGTTCGGCTTCCCGGACGTGCGCGATCATGTCACGCACGCCGAGATCAAGGTGCCCTGGCTCCTCGGTCTCATCGCCACACGCTCGGACGATGAGCCGGTGCTCGGCATCCTCGACCTGGTGGCGCGTGCCCGCACGCGCATCAGGAGCGGCATGGAGGCGCATGCGGCCTTGAGGGTGCTGCGCGCCGAGCCGGACAATGAGGCGGCACGCGCTCTGTTCGAGGAGCACCGCGGGGATCTCGGCTACGGATTGCTCCTGTTGCGCTACCTCGACGACCCGGCACGCGCCACGCCGCAGCAGATCGAGGCAGCCGCCTGGTCGACTGTGCCGAACGTGCCGGTGCTGTTCTGGTGCTTCCGCGTCATGGTGGGGCTCGGGCTGGCGTTCATCGTGCTGTTCGCGACGGCCTTCTATCTCTCGGCTCGCCATCGCTTCAGGCAGCACCGCTGGTTCCTGTGGGCCGCCTTTCTCAGCCTGCCGCTGCCATGGATCGCGGCGGAGCTCGGCTGGATCGTCGCCGAGTATGGCCGCCAGCCGTGGGCGATCGACGGCGTGCTGCCCACCTTTCTTGGCGTCTCGCGGGTGCCGGCGGCGAGCGTGGCGCTGTCGCTGGGTGGCTTCGTCGTCTTCTATTCGGCGCTCGCGGTCGTCGACGTCTATCTGCTCACGCGCATGATTCGTCGCGGTCCGGACGGGCTGGGCTACTGGCCGGGAGCCTGACGTGCCGGACTACGAGACGCTGCGGCTGATATGGTGGGCGATTCTCGGAACGCTCCTCATCGGCTTTGCAGTCATGGACGGATTCGATCTCGGTGTCGGCGCGACCTTTCGTTTCCTCGGGCGCACCGATGAGGAGCGCCGGGCGCTGCTCGAGTCCATCGAGCCGGTCTGGGACGGCAATCAGGTATGGTTCATCCTCGCCGGGGGTGCGGTCTTCGCCGCCTGGCCGCTGCTCTACGCCGCCTCCTTCTCCGGGCTGTACCTCGCGATGTTCGTGCTCCTCGTTGCGCTCCTCCTCAGGCCCGTGGGCTTCATCTTTCGCAACAAGATCGCCGATCCGCGCTGGCGCAATGCCTGGGACTGGGCGCTGCTCATCGGGGGCGTGGTCCCCGCGCTGCTCTTCGGGGTGGCCTTCGGCAATCTCTTTCTCGGGTTGCCGTTTCATTTCGACGCCCTGCAGCGCCCGGTGTTCACCGGCGGCTTCTTCGGGCTCCTGCGCCCGTTCGCGCTGCTCTGTGGAGTGGTGAGCCTCGCAATGCTCACCATGCACGGCTCGGTGTATGCCGCGCTCAAAGTCGGCGAGCCGATGTCACGGCGGGCGGTTACCATGGGTCGCGCGGCGGCCATCGTGTTCGCGCTCGGCTTCGTGGTCTGCGGCGTTTGGGTCGCTCAGGCGCTCGACGGGCAGCGGATCGTGTCGGCGATCGACACGATGGGGCCGGCCAGCCCCATCGGCAAACAGGTCGCAGTCGCCGCCGGCGCCTGGCTCGCCAACTACCGCTCGCACGCATTGCTGTACCTCTTTCCGGTGCTGGCGCTCGCGGGCGCCGCGACGACCTGGGCGCTGCTCGGGGCGAGCCGCCCGGGCCTCGCCTTCCTCTCGAGCGGCTGCACGCTCGCCGGCACGATCCTCACCGCCGGCATAGCACTCTTTCCCTTCCTGATGCCCTCGTCCACGCACCCGGACCAGGGGCTCACCGTGTGGAACGCGTCGAGCAGCGAGCGTACGCTCGGCATCATGCTGATCGTGGTGGTGGTGATGCTGCCGATCGTGCTCGCCTACACCGCCTGGGTATTCAGGGTCCTCAGGGGCCGGATCACCCTCGAGTCGGTGCGTGAGCACACCGGGCCTTACTGATCGCAGCCTTGCGGAGCGCGTTCATGTGGTACTTCAGCTGGATCCTCGGAGTCGGACTCGCGCTCACCTTCGGCGTGCTGAATGCGATCTGGTACGAGGTAACCCAGGGGCCCGCTCCCGAGCCCGGCCGGCCCGCGCCGCCGGATGCCGGTCGCTGACTCCCGCAGTCGGCGCGCCAGCCGGCCATTGAGTCCGGGCAGCACTCGGCCGGAGCCCTCCGTCAAAGGCAGCGCGCTCAGCGTGCGGGGGCTGGTCAAGCGCTACGGCCAGGTGCTGGCCGTCGATGATGTCTCCTTCGAGGTAGGGTCGGGCGAAATCGTAGGTCTGCTGGGCCCGAACGGCGCCGGCAAGACGACCATCATCAATACGGTGCTGGCGGTCCTCACGCCGAGCTCCGGCTCGATCCGCATCGGCAACATCGATGTCTCGCGCCAGCGCTCCCGCGCCCTGGCACATACCAACTTCGCCGCGGTCTATGCGAGCCTCCCGGGCAATCTCACCGTAGCGCAGAATCTGCGCTTTTTCGGCATGCTCTACCGGGTCCGTCATCTCTCCGCGCGGACCGAAGAGCTGCTCGCGCAGTTCTCGCTCAATACCTTGCGCGACACCCGCTGCGGCGTGTTGTCCTCCGGCGAGCTGACGCGGGTGGCGCTCGCGAAGTCGCTGCTGAACCGACCGCGACTGCTGCTGCTCGATGAGCCCACCGCATCGCTCGATCCGGCGGCGGCGCGCGACATCCGCGCCGTCATCCGCACCCTGGCGCGCGAGGGAGACTGCGGGGTGCTCTGGACCTCGCACAACATGTACGAGGTCGAGGAGGTCTGCGACCGCGTGCTGTTCCTGTCGCACGGCCGCATCCTCCTCGAGGGCGATCCGCGTGCCTTGCCGCGGCAGCACGGCGCACGCAATCTCGAAGAGCTCTTCATACAGCTGGCGCGCGAGCCACTGGCCGAGGAGCCGCTCGCATGAGGCTGCAGCCGGTCGCCGCGATTCTGCTGCGCCAATGGTATCTGCTGCGCGGCAGTCCCGTCCGGGTACTGCCGATGTTCGCATGGGTGGCGATCGACATCGTGCTGTGGGGCTTCATCAGCCGTTATCTCAACGCCGTGAGCGGCGCGGGCATCAACTTCACCACGGTGTTCCTCGGGGCGGTGCTGCTGTGGGACCTGTGCGGGCGCGTCATGCAGGGACTCACGACCGCCTTCCTGGAGGATGTCTGGTCGCGCAACTTCCTCAACCTGTTCGCGAGCCCTCTGTCGATTTCCGAGTATGTCGCCGGGCTGGTGCTTGCGAGCATCGCGACCAGCCTGGTGGGACTTGCCGTCATGCTGGCGCTCGCGGTGCCGGTCTTCGGGCTCTCGCTCCTCGCGCTCGGCGCGCCGCTTCTCATCTTCCTCCTGGTGCTCTACGGCTTCGGTGTGGCTCTCGGCGTACTGGCGAGCGCCATGGTGCTGAGATTCGGGCCGGCCTCCGAATGGCTGGTGTGGCCGATACCCGCGCTCCTCTCACCCTTCTGCGCCGTGTTCTACCCCCTCTCGGTGCT
>Ga0070735_10000530_pt1 | contig 40931 bp, 37 predicted proteins | sample Coa_R1_FD_66443 | JGI IMG/M metagenome (GOLD analysis project Ga0070735, IMG submission 66443) | Surface soil microbial communities from Centralia Pennsylvania, which are recovering from an underground coalmine fire - Coalmine... | ecosystem: Environmental > Terrestrial > Soil > Unclassified ... | reverse complement strand
CCCACGCTCCGCCAATACTTTGGTGATTGCCGCCGTCAACGTCGTCTTCCCGTGGTCGATGTGCCCGATCGTCCCCACGTTCACGTGCGGCTTGGTTCGCTCAAACTTCTGCTTTGCCATTCTTTCTGTTTGTCCTCTCGAATTCGAACGCGGCTCTGGCGAGCCGCAGCATCACCTGCGGCTGCCGGCCGCCTCGAGCTCGGCTCGACTCTTCTTCCTGATCTCTTCCGCGATGTTGCCGGGTACCGGCTCATAGTGCGACGGTTCCATGCTGTACGAGGCCCGCCCCTGCGTCGCGGATCGCAACGTCGTGGCGTACCCGAACATTTCGGCGAGCGGCACGAAGCCGCGAATCATCGTCACGTTCCCCTTGGGGTCCACCGCCTCGATTCGGCCGCGTCGCGCGTTGAGGTCGCCGATCACGTCGCCGACAAAGTTCTCGGGCGTTGTCACCTCGACCCGCATGATCGGCTCGAGCAGCGTCGGGCCCGCCTTTTCGGCCGCGGCCTGGAACGCCATGGATCCCGCGATCTTGAACGCCATCTCGGACGAGTCGACCTCGTGGTACGAGCCGTCGTACAGGGTGGCTCGAATATCGATTACCGGGTACCCGGCCAGGACCCCACGGTCCAGCGCCTCGCGGATTCCTGCCTCGACCGGTGCGATGTACTCGCGGGGAACCGCACCGCCGACGATCTTATTGACGAACTCGAAGCCCTTACCCGTCTCGAGCGGCTCGACCTCGATCCACACATCGCCGTACTGACCGCGACCGCCGGTTTGTCGGACGAATCGCCCCTCTGCCTTGGCGGCCCGAGTTAGCGTCTCCTTATAGGCAACCTGCGGGCGCCCGACGTTGGCCTGGACCTTGAACTCGCGCAGCATGCGGTCGATGATGATTTCGAGGTGCAGCTCGCCCATGCCCGAGATGATGGTCTGGGCAGTTTCCTGGTCGGTGCGCAGACGGAACGTCGGATCCTCCTCGGAAAGCCGCGTCAGCGCCTCGGACATCTTGTCGGTATCGGCCTTGGTCTTCGGCTCGACGGCGACCGAGATGACGGGCTCCGGGAACGTGATCGACTCCAGGATGATCGGGTGATCGGGCGCGCAGACGGTGTCGCCCGTAAAGGTGTTCTTGAGCCCGACGATCGCGACGATGTCGCCCGCATCGGTCTCGGTGATGTCCTCACGGTGATTGGCGTGCATGCGGAGCAAACGTCCGACACGCTCCCGGTTGTCCTTGGTTGAATTCAGAACGTACGAGCCGGACGAGAGCTTGCCTGAATAAATGCGGCAGTAGGCAAGCCGACCCACGTACGGGTCCGCGACGATCTTGAAGGCGAGGCCGGCAAAGGGCTCGGAGTCGCTGGCGCGCCGTTGCTCTTCCTCGCCGGTCTTCGGGTTGATCCCGGTGACGGGTGGAACGTCCAGGGGCGACGGAAGATACTCGGTGATAGCGTCCAGCATCGGCTGCACGCCTTTGTTCCTGAGTGACGACCCGCAGAGCACGGCGACCATGCGGTTGGCGATCGTCGCACGGCGAATCGCGGCCCGGATCTGGTCCGACGTAATGTCCTCACCGGCCATGTGATTGAGGTACAGCTCGGTGAACTCGTCGTCGACCAGCGAGAGCTGCTCGAAGAGATGCTCGCGAGCCTGGTCGGCCATTCCCTGCATCTCGACCGGAATCTCGGCCTCGTTGAGCTCGGTCCCGAGGTCGTCGGCATACACGATCGCCTTCATATCGATGAGGTCGAGGATGCCTGCAAAGTCGCTCTGACTGCCTATCGGTAGCTGGATGACAACCGGGTGCGCACCCAGGCGCTCCTCGATCATGTCGACACAACGCTGAAAATCCGCGCCGATGCGGTCCATCTTGTTGACGAAGACGAATCGCGGCACTTCATACTTGTCCGCCTGGCGCCAGACGGTCTCAGACTGCGGCTCAACGCCCGCCACGGCGTCCAGCACCACCACCCCACCGTCGAGCACGCGAAGCGAGCGCTCGACTTCCACGGTGAAGTCGACGTGTCCCGGGGTGTCGATGATGTTGATGCGGAAGCCCTTCCAGAAGGAGGTCGTGGCCGCCGATGTGATCGTGATCCCGCGCTCGCGCTCCTGCTCCATCCAGTCCATCGTCGCGGCGCCTTCGTGCACCTCGCCGACGCGGTGGATCTTGCGCGTGTAAAACAGGATTCGCTCGGTCGTCGTCGTTTTACCGGCGTCGATGTGCGCGATGATCCCGATGTTTCTCGTCTTTTCGAGAGGGAATTCCTGTGCCATAAGGTCTGTAGTACCGCAGCGACTCGGTCAGCTGCGTCGAGGCGCATGTCGCCTCGACACTCGATCAGAATCGATAGTGGGCGAAGGCTCGGTTGGCCTCGGCCATGCGGTGCGTGTTCTCCTTTGTTCGTATGGTTTCGCCGATGTTCTGAGAGGCGTCGAGTAGCTCGGCAGCCAGCTTCTCCGCCATGGACCGGCCCGAGCGATTTCGGGCGGAGCGAATGAGCCAGCGCATCGCCAGCGCGCGGCGACGGTCGCCGCGGATCTCGACGGGAACCTGATAGGTCGAGCCGCCGACGCGGCGCGGCTTCACTTCGAGCACCGGTGTGGCGTTCCGAAGTGCCAGCTCGAATACATCAACCGCGTTGCCGCGCCCGCGCTGCTCGATAAGGTCGAAGGAGTCGTACAGCACGGACTGCGCGACGGTCTTCTTACCGTCATGCATCAGGTTGTTGACGAACTTGGCCACGGTGCGGCTTCGATACTTGGGATCTGGCGTGATCACCCGCCGCGAGACTTTTGCGCGCCTGGGCACTTTCGTTCCTCCATTGCTGGTCCGTCCGCTTCGCTATCCGGCCGGCTCTTGCTTATCCGGTGTTCTGAGTTCTTTGCCTGGTTCTTGTCGACACGAGTTGAGGCACTGCCACGGTTGTCACGAAGCCTGGCAGTGCCTCAATCCTGATTTAGTTGTTGACGACGGGCCATAAATGGCCCGGGTATCAACTGCCTTTAGGTCGCTTGGCGCCGTATTTGGAGCGCCCTTGCTTCCTGTTGTTCACGCCGGCCGCGTCCAGTGTGCCGCGGATGACGTGATATTTCACACTCGGCAAATCCTTGACCCGGCCGCCCCGGATCAACACTACCGAGTGCTCCTGGAGGTTGTGACCTTCTCCTGGAATATATGCGGTTACTTCTCGATTATTACTCAATCGGACACGACAAATCTTGCGAAGCGCCGAGTTGGGCTTCTTGGGCGTCATGGTTCGCACCTGGGTGCAAACTCCGCGCTTCTGCGGAGCGCCCTTGAGCTCGAGTCGACGCTGCTTCAGCGTGTTGTACGCAAATTGCAGGTCCGGCGCCTTCGACCGCTTCTGGGCGGGGGCGCGACCCTTGCGCACGAGCTGACTGGTGGTCGGCAAGCTACTTCTCCTCGGGAATACGCTTTCCAGGTCTCTCGGTGAATCCGTTCAGGGAAGCATCCCGCTCCGGCGATGCCTCCACCACGCGGGGGGTATCCGGGAGACCCACTACCCGGTCCCTGCATGTTCGAGAGCGAACTGAGCGCAGTCCCCTGCAGTAAGAGGACTGCGCTCTACGAGTATATCAGGCTATGTCAGACTGGTCAAGCGCACCGACCGCCGCGAGATCGGCCAGGTCGCCGTCTCCGTCCACAGACTCCTCGTCAAACCCGTCGGCACCGTCATGTCCGTCGCCCATGAGCTCGCCGTTGGCTTCAGCCAGCATCAGGTCGTGCTCCTGCAGCAGTGCCTCTCGCATCCGCTGGCGCGCCAGTAGACCCGTTCCGGCGGGAATGAGCTTCCCGATGATGACGTTCTCCTTGAGACCCACCAGGCGATCGACCTGTCCCGCGATCGCCGCGTCGGTCAACACCTTGGTGGTGTCCTGGAAGGATGCCGCGGCGAGGAAGCTGTCGGTAGTGAGACTCGCCTTGGTTACACCGAGCAAGACCGTCGTGGCCGTTGCCGGCTCGCCACCCTGGGCAAGTACGGCAGCGTTGATCCCTTCGTACTTGAAGCGGTCCACCATCTCTCCAGGCAGGAGATCGGTGTCTCCGGGGGTGTCGACCCGGACCTTGCGCAGCATCTGGCGGACGATCACCTCGATGTGCTTGTCGTTGATGTTGACGCCCTGTGTCTTGTAGACCCGCTGCACCTCCTCCACCAGGAAGAGCTGCACGACCTCGCGTCCCATGACTCGCAGGATGTCCTGAGGATTCGGTGCGCCCTCGGTGAGCTGCGTTCCGGCCGTGACCTCCTGGCCATCGGCCACGCGGACCCGTGCGACGACCGACACCGGGTACGTCCGAACTTCGAGCGGCTCTGGAGCGATGATGATCTGGCCGCCGCGCTCCGTGACGCGGCCGGCGGTGGTGGCAACGATGTCCTCGCCTGCCTCCTGCTTGCGACCTCGTTTGGCCGGGCGGGCCAGTACCGTGCCCGGCTGAACCAGCTCGCCGTTCGCCACCGCCAGCTGGTAGCCGGTGCCGAGACTATGGCGCTCGGTGGCCTCCTCTTCGGTGGACGAGACGACGATCCGCTGCTCGTTGTCATCGTGTTCGATGTGTACGATGCCGTCGATTTCGGAGATCACCGCGACTTCTTTGGGCACGCGAGCCTCGAACAGCTCCTCGACCCTTGGAAGACCCTGCGTGATGTCCGATCCGGCCACGCCCCCGGTATGGAAGGTACGCATAGTGAGCTGCGTCCCCGGCTCGCCAATGGACTGAGCAGCGATGATGCCGACTGCCTCGCCGAGCTCGACCATGCGACCGGTCGCGAGGCTCCAGCCGTAGCAAGACCGGCACAGGCCATGCTTGGCCACGCAGGTCAGCGGAGACCGAACGATGACCGAAGCGTCCGGATCCTTCGCCAGTGCCTCGCCGATCTCATTGGCGAGGTCGCGGTCGACGACTTCGTTGGCATCGGCGATCAGCGTGCCGGTCTCTGGATCGTAGAAGGGCTGCGCCAGCAGACGGCCGACGATCCGCCGGTTGACAGGCTCCAGAATGGTATCCCCGCGCGGCGTGTCACGCAGCGACGTGCCGGCCGTCGTGCCGCAATCGTCCTCGCGGATGATCACATCCTGCGCAACGTCGATGAGGCGTCGGGTCAGGTAGCCGGACTCCGCGGTGCGGAGCGCCGTGTCGGCGAGTCCCTTTCGGGCACCGTGCGTTGAGATGAAGTACTCGAGCACAGACAGCCCCTCCCGGAAGTTGGAGAGGATGGGCAGATCGATGATCTTCCCCGAAGGATCGGCCATGAGGCCGCGCATGCCGGCAATCTGCCGGACCTGCGTGAAACCACCCTTGGCCGCGCCTGACACCGACATCATGTAGATCGGGCCGAACGGGTCGAGCGAGTTGGTGACCGCCTCCTCGACCTCCTGGCTGGCCTGAGTCCAGATGTCCACCGCCTTGCGGTATCGCTCGTCGTCGGTGATGAGGCCTTCTTCGTACTGCTCCTGAACGCGCAGAACTTCTTCCTCGGCCAGACGAACGATCTCCGGCTTGGCGGTAGGGATCGTGATATCGGCGACGCTCATCGTAATGCCGGAGTGCGTCGCGTAGTCGAAGCCCAGCCGCTTGATCTCGTCCGCGACCTCCGCGGTCCGCTCCTGGCCATAGAGGGCGTACACCTCGGCGACGACGTCGCGCAGCGTTCCCTTATCCTGGCGTGCATTCTTGTACGGGACCTCTCGCGGCAGCGCCTCGTTGAACACGATACGGCCCGCCGTCGTTTCAAGCCCGTATGCCTTCGAGCTGTTCGGAAGCTTGGTGAGGTCGTCACGCCGTATGAGGCCTGCACTTGTCTGGATCTGATCCTCATCCAGCATGTCCTGCGGCACGCCGACGAAGATTCTGGCGTGCAGCGAGATCTTGCCGAGCTCGACTGCCTGCAGCGCCTCGTCGAACGTGGAGAAGACCGTTCCCTCGCCCCGTTCGCCGTCCCGGCTCATCGTCAGGTAGTAGCAGCCGAGCACCATGTCCTTCGTGGGATTGACGATCGGCTCGCCGCTGGCCGGCGACAGGAGGTTTCGGGTGCTCATCATCCGGCCGCGGGCTTCCTCCTGGGCCGCTCGCGAGAGCGGCACATGTACGGCCATCTGGTCGCCGTCGAAGTCGGCGTTGAACGCCGTACATACGAGCGGGTGGATCTGGATGGCGCTGCCCTCGACGAGAACGGCGTCGAAGGCCTGGATGCCGAGCCGGTGCAAGGTGGGGGCGCGATTGAGCAGCACCGGGTGGTCTTTGATGACCTCTTCCAGTACGTCCCAGACTTCGGGCCGTACCCGTTCCACGATGCGCTTGGCGCTCTTGATGTTGTGCGCGAAATTGCGTTCAACCAGCTTCCGCATGACGAACGGCTTGAAGAGCTCGAGCGCCATCTTCTTGGGCAGACCGCACTGATTCAGCTTGAGGTCCGGTCCAACCACGATAACCGAGCGGCCGGAGTAGTCCACACGCTTGCCCAGCAGATTCTGGCGAAACCGGCCCTGCTTGCCCTTCAGCATGTCCGACAACGACTTAAGCTTGTGGTTTCCCGAGCCGTTGACCGCGCGGCCTCGCCGTCCGTTGTCGATGAGAGCGTCCGTGGCTTCCTGGAGCATGCGCTTCTCGTTGCGGATGATGATCTCGGGCGCCCCGAGCTCGATCAAGCGCTTGAGACGGTTGTTCCGGTTGATTACACGCCGGTAGAGGTCGTTGAGATCGCTCGTGGCGAACCGGCCGCCGTCGAGCTGCACCATCGGCCGGAGATTCGGTGGAATCACTGGAAGCACGGTAAGGATCATCCAGTCCGGCTGCTGGCCCGACTTGCGGAACGACTCGACCACCCGGAGCCGCTTGGTTGCCTTCTTGCGGCGCTGGCTCGACTGGCTGGAATTGCGGATCTCGTTGCGCAGCTCCACCGCGAGATCGTCGAGGCTGACCTGCAAGATGATGTCGCGAATCGCCTCCGCGCCCATTCCCGCCTCGAACAGGTAGCCGAAGCGGTCCTTGAGGTCGCGATACTGCGCTTCGGTCAGGAGGCTCATCCACTTGATGGACTCGATCTCCTCGATGGTTCGCTGCGTCTCCTGTCGCACCTGCTCGACCTGGTCAACGACCCCGGCTCGTGCCTGAGCAAGGTCGGCATCGGCGGCTGACTGGAGGTCTGCCGTCCCCTGAGTCGTGCGGCTTTCCAGCGCCTTCATGTCCTGGAGGTACTGCGCTTCGATCTGGTCGACGCGGGACTTGGCCTCTTCCAGGTCGTGGCCGGCGGCCATGACCTCGTTGATTGCCTCCTGCCGTCGCTCCTCGAGCGCCTGAATCTCCGACGCGCGCTGGATCTCCAGGTCCTGAATGGCGGCCGCCAGTTCCTCGCCTCGAGCGTTGACTTCGTGCTCGATCTCGGCGATGCGCTCGGCCTCATCCGACCGTGCTTTGTCGATGGCTCGTTGACGCTCGTCCTCGTGCACGCGCGTCACGATGTAGAGCGCGAAGTACAGGATTCGCTCCAGGTTGCGGGGCGACACGTCGAGCAGAAGACCGAGCCGGCTGGGCGTGCCCTTGAAGTACCAGATGTGGCTTACCGGGGATGCGAGCTCGATGTGACCCATGCGCTCGCGTCGCACCTTCTCCCGCGCCACCTCGACGCCGCATTTGTCACAGATGATTCCCTTGTAGCGGACACGCTTGTACTTTCCGCAGTAGCATTCCCAGTCCTTGGTCGGTCCGAAGATGCGCTCGCAGAAGAGTCCATCCTTCTCCGGTTTGAGCGTTCGGTAGTTGATCGTCTCCGGCTTGATGACCTCGCCGTACGACCAACCGCGAATCTGCTCCGGCGACGCCAGACTGATTCGGATTGCATTAAAGTCGTTTACTTCTAACAATGTTTCCTCCGAGGAGAGCGTTGAGCGGGGGCTCCGAGCCTTGACCAGCGGCATCGCGCCGCGGCGTCGTTCAGTGCCCCACGCTCTCTACTCGTCGCTCACTAGTCGCCCTTTTCGAACCCTGTGATGTTGACGTCGAGGCTTGGGATCTGATCCAGACCCGCTTCGTCGGCGAAGTGCACTTCCTCCTCGTCCTCGTTGAGGACTTCGACCGACAATGCCAGACTCTGCAGCTCCTTGACCAGCACCTTGAACGACTCAGGCACGCCCGGCTCGAGTATGCTCTCGCCCTTGACAATGGCCTCATACGTCTTGACACGGCCGATCACGTCGTCTGACTTGACGGTCAGCAGCTCCTGCAGAATGTGCGCTGCACCGTACGCTTCGAGCGCCCAAACCTCCATCTCGCCGAAGCGCTGGCCGCCGAACTGCGCCTTTCCGCCCAGCGGCTGCTGCGTGACGAGCGAGTACGGGCCGGTGGAGCGCGCGTGAATCTTGTCTTCGACCAGATGCGCCAGCTTCAGCATGTAGATCTGGCCGACGGTAACCTCCTGGTCGAATCGCTCACCGGTGCGCCCGTCGAAGAGCTCCATCTTGCCGTGGCCGGGAAGCTTGGCCTGCTGCAGCTCGTCGACGATCTGATCCTCAGTCGCACCGTTGAAAACCGGCGTGGCCACCTTATAGCCAAGTGCCGCAGCAGCCCACCCGAGGTGTGTCTCGAGCACCTGGCCGATGTTCATACGTGACGGCACGCCAAGCGGATTGAGGATCATGTCGACCGGTGTGCCGTCCGGCAGGTACGGCATGTCCTCCTGAGGCACGATCTTCGAGATGACGCCCTTATTGCCGTGGCGTCCCGCGATCTTGTCGCCCTCCGAGATCTTGCGCTTCTGCGCGATGCTGACGCGCACCAGTTGGTTGACGCCCGGTGGCAGCTCGTCGCCAGTGAGGCGGCTGAAAACCTTGACGTCCACGACCTTTCCACGCTCGCCCTGCGGAACACGCAGCGAGGTATCCTTCACCTCACGGGCCTTCTCGCCGAAGATCGCGCGAAGCAGCCGCTCTTCAGCGGTCAGCTCGGTCTCGCCCTTGGGCGTGATCTTGCCGACCAGAATGTCACCTGGTTCCACTTCGGCGCCGAGATACACGATGCCCCGCTCGTCCAGATTCTTGAGACCTTCTTCTCCCACGTTCGGTATGTCGCGAGTGATCTCCTCGGGTCCGAGCTTGGTATCTCGGGCGTCCACCTCGTGCTTCTCCATGTGGATCGAGGTGAACTTGTCCTCCATGACGAGGCGCTCGCTGATGAGGATGGCATCTTCGTAGTTGCCGCCCTCCCAGAGCATGAACGCGACCAGTACGTTCTGGCCCAGGGCCAGCTCTCCGCAATCGGTAGACGAGCTGTCCGCGAGGACGTCCCCGGCCCCAACACGCTGGCCCTTGCTGACGATGGGACGCTGGTTAATGGTTGTTCCCTGGTTGGATCGAACGAATTTGCGCAGCGGATAGACGTGCGGCGTGCCGTGATCGCCGTCTTCGGTCACGACGATCTGCCGCCCCGTCACGCTGGTCACGATGCCCTCCGAGTCGGAAAGCACCAGCTGTCCGGAATCGTAGGCGGCTCGCCGCTCGGTGCCGGTGCCGACGTACGGCGACTCGGGACGAAGCAGCGGAACTGCCTGCCGTTGCATATTCGAGCCCATGAGGGCGCGGTTGGCGTCGTCGTGCTCGAGGAACGGAATGAGCGCGGTCGCGACGCTCACCAGCTGGCGAGGGGAAACGTCCATGTAGCTCACGCGCTGCGGCGGCTCGAGCTCGAACCCTTCGCCGTACCGCACCGAAACGCGCTCCTCGGCGAACTCATCGTACTCGGTGAGTCGCGCATTGGCCTGGGCCACTGCGAAGTCTTCCTCCTCGTCAGCCGTCAGGTAGACGATGTCGGTCGACGCGAAAGGCCGGATAGCTACCGACTGGATGCCGGCGTCGCGAATACGCTGCGCCGTCTGCCCGTCGATTCTGGTTCCGGCATCGGCGATCACGTTACCGTCGGCACCCATCACCGGCTCGCGCACGGCTCGGCCGACGAGGTGCTCGGAGCTCACCGGTATAACGTTGTACACGCGGCGGTACGGCGTCTCGATGAAGCCATATGCGTTGGTTCGCGCATAGGTGGCGAGCGAGCCGATCAGACCGATGTTCGGGCCTTCAGGGGTCTCGATTGGGCAGATGCGCCCATAGTGGGAGTGATGCACGTCGCGGACATCGAAGCCGGCCCGCTCGCGAGACAGACCGCCCGGGCCAAGCGCGCTCAATCGCCGTTTATGCGTCAGCTCGGTCAGAGGATTGGTCTGATCCATGAACTGTGAGAGCTGGCTACCGCCGAAGAACTCCTTCATAGCCGCCACGGCCGGCCGGATGTTGATCAGAGCGTTGGGCTTTGCCGCCTCTACGTCCTGAATCGTCATCCGCTCTTTGACCACGCGCTCCATGCGAAGCAGACCGATGCGGAATTGGTTCTGCAGCAGCTCGCCGACCGCTCGCACGCGTCGGTTTCCAAGGTGATCGATGTCGTCGCGCTTGCCGTGGCCGTTGTTCGCCCGGATCATCTCGCGGACGATGCGCCCAAGGTCTTCCCGGGTAAGGATCTGAGGACCGTTCGGGTCGCGATCGCCCAGGCGCTTGTTCAACTTGTAACGGCCCACGCGGTTGAGGCTGTAGCGGCGGTCATTGAAGAACAGCGAATTGATCAAGCTCCGCGCGTTTTCAAGGGTCGGAGGATCGCCCGGCCGGAGCTTCTTGTACATCTCTACCAGGCCCTCGTCCTGCGAGTGCGTGGGATCGCGGTCGAGCGTCGACTGCAGGTACTGGTGGTCGGGACCGGTGTCGACTTCGTCGAGCAACTCGTGCAGCTGCTCGTCGGTGCCATAGCCCACCGCGCGGAGCAGGGTGGTGACCGGAATCTTCCGCTTGCGGTCGACCTTTACCGTGAGGACGTCTCGGGAGCTCGTTTCAAACTCGAGCCAGGCGCCACGGTTCGGGATGAGCTTGGCGCCCCAGAGCTGCCGCCCGGTAGCTGGGTCCTCGTCCGCCGTGAAGTACACGCCGGGCGAGCGGACCAGCTGGCTCACCACGACACGCTCCGCGCCATTGATGATGAAGGTGCCCTGATCCGTCATCAGCGGGAAATCTCCCATGAAGACTTCCTGCTCTGTGATTTCGCCGAGTGGCTCGCCTTCCGCCGTCACCTTCTTGACGAGCCTTGCCTTAACTGTCAGCGGGGCGGAGTACGTCATGTCGCGCAATCGGCAGTCGGCCTCGCTGTACTTGGGACGGCCAAAGGGCTCGTCCGGGACGATAAACTCCAGCGACATCTTGCCCGCGAAGTCAGTAATCGGTGATATTTCGTCGAACAGCTCCCTGATGCCCTCCTGCTGGAACCAGCGGAACGAATCCAGCTGCATTTGGATTAGATTGGGCAGCGGGAGGACTTCACTGAACCGGGCAAACGAGACGCGCTGGTCTCCAGAGACTTCTACAGCCATTCAGACTCCTTGAACCGAGTAGGGGAAGATGAGGGGTGGGCGAAAATGGGTATAGGCACTTGCTGGGCAGCAAGTGCCGTTCTGTGCCGCGAACCTTTAATGTGGCACAAACGCGCTAATGCGTCAAGTAACTCCGTGACGGGAAGACGCGCGGCAAGGCAAAGCCGCGATGCAGTGCAGACGGGTGGACACTCGTCATTATGGTAACTGATTCCCTGTCTCCATTTCAAACAAAAGCGTTATCCCGACGCCTGCAGGAGCGGGCCGCCCGCATTCAGAGCTGGCTCTGCGTCGGCCTGGACCCAGATCCAGACCAAATGCCCGCTGACATCCCGAGGTCAGCTGCAGGGCTCGTAGAATTCTGCGAGCGAATTGTGGTGGCGACGAGCCCGCACGCTGTGTGTTTCAAGATCAATTTCGGCTTCTTCGAGTCATTCGGCGTTGCCGGGTGGCAGGCGCTCGCCGAAACACGGCAGCTCATCCCCCCGGCGATTCCGGTGATTGCCGATGCAAAGCGTGGCGACATCGCCAACACCGCGCGCGGCTACGCGCGCGGTATCTTCGAGGAGCTGGGCTTCGATGCCGTGACCATCAGCCCGTATCTGGGGTGGGATAGCATCGAGCCGTTCCTTGGCTACCGCGGGCGCTGTGTTCTCGTGCTGACGCGCACCTCCAATCCCGGCGCAGCCGACCTGCAGGAACTGCGACTTCAAGGCGAGCAGCTCTACCTTCACGTGGCGCGCCGATCGCTTCAGCTTCGGGGTGAGGCGGAGGTGGGCCTCGTCGTCGGCGCGACCGCACCGGAAGCCGTGCGCGCCGTCAGGCGGCTCAGCCAGGACGCCCTGCTCCTGATCCCGGGCGTGGGCGCTCAGGGCGCCACCATCGAAGTGGCGATGGCCGCCGGCGCAAGCGCCGCCGGACTGAATGCTCTGATCAACGTGTCCCGCGACATCCTGTATGCAGCGAACGGGACGGAATTCGCGGCGGCCGCGGCCGGGGCCGCCGCCCGGCTGGCGGCTGAGACGTGGAACGCGATCGCACCAGCATCGTAGATTTTCGCGTCGGCGACGCGGTTCAGCTTCGCAAACCCCATCCGTGCGGCGGCTATCTGTGGACGGTCGTGCGCCTGGGCGCCGACATCGGCCTCACCTGCGACAGGTGCGGGCGCCGCGTCCTTCTTCCACGGCGAACCCTCGAGCGGAGGCTCAAGCGATTCCTGTCGCGGGGGCCGGCTCCCGACACGCCGGCAGAGCCGCCCGGCAGGTCCGAAGGCGAAGAGGAAGGCGAGGGCGGTCCCTAAGCGACGGTCTCGATCAGCCAGCGGCTCGGTGCCTGGCGCATCAAGTCAAACTTCTTGCCGGTCGAGAGCTCGAGGCAGCGGATACCGTAGGCGACGTCCTCGGTCTGACGGGTATCGAGCCACTCCTCACCTGGGAACAGCCTCTCCACCACGGACTCGCATAGGCCGTCGGTCTCCATATAGTGCCGCACCAGCTCGCCCTTGGTCTTGATCGACGAGAGCTCGTCCTTCACCGCCATAATCACCAGGGCGTACTTGGCCTTGCGGGCGCGGTCCGCGTAGTAGATGTACCACTCCAGCGCCGACTTCCAGATGTCCCGCACTCTTCCCTCCTTGGCAGATGTGCCTGACGTATGCGCGCAGAAGGCCAGCAATTTTCGTGCCATGCTTCCCGGCGGGCAGAGGAAGCTACCGAAGGTTGAGAGCGCGCGTCTTTGGCGCGCAGCTACGCCAGGTGGCGCTTCATAATGTGGTAGTTCTCGAGCGCCTTCCCGGTCCCCACCGCGACGCAATACAGCGGAAACTCCGCGACGTGACAGGGAACCTCCGTCACCTTGGTCAGCAGCTGGTCGATATTGCGCAGCAGCGACCCGCCGCCCGTCATGACCATCCCCCGATCCATGATGTCCGAGGCAAGCTCGGGGGGCGTCTCCTCCAGAACGGCGCGCACAGCGTCCACCACAGACGCCAACGGGTCTGCGATTGCCTCGACGATCTCATTGGTGCTGATCGGGATCGACTTGGGCAATCCGGTGACCTGGTCGCGGCCGCGCACTTCCATGCTCAGCTCCTGTTCGAGCGGGAGCGCGCTGCCGACCTGGATCTTGACCTCCTCAGCGGTGGCATCTCCGATCATCAGGCCGTAGCGGCGCCGGATGTGATTGGCAATCACCTCGTCGATCTTCATGCCGCCGACTCTTACCGTGCGATTGATCACGATGTCGTTGAGGCTGATCACCGCGACCTCGGTCGTGCCGCCGCCGATGTCCACGATCATGTTGCCGGTGGGACCGGAAATTGGAACGTTCGCCCCGATTGCCGCGGCAATGGGTTCTTCAATAAGGAAGGCGCGCTTCGCGCCGGCCTGCACCGCCGCGTCGTGTACAGCGCGCTTCTCGACGCTCGTGATGCCGGCCGGGATGCAGATCATTACCTCGGGCCGAAAGATCGACGCCGCGCCGGTGACCCGCCGAATAAAGTAGCGCAGCATGCCTTCCGTCCGGACGTAGTCGGCTATGACCCCGTCCCGCATAGGCCGCACGACGGTAATGCTGGCCGGCGCCTTACCGAGCATCTGGCGCGCCTCATCGCCGACCGCGACGATCTTGTTGTCTTCGGTGACTGCAACCACCGATGGCTCGTTCAAGACGATGCCGCGGCCCCGGACGTAAACGAGAACGTTTGCCGTCCCGAGGTCGATTCCGATTTGTTTCGCCAGCTCTAGCCCTCCGTCGTCGGGCCGGGACGCTCGCGATGTCGACGGCGTTCCGCAACACGGAGGCGCAAGAGCGCCCGCTGGAGGGAGGCGGCGGCCGCCGCCTCGAGCTCGGTGCCACGATGTTCGGCCAGCGCCTGCTCGGCCCGTTGTCGTGCCTCTTCAGCTCGCTCCCGATCGATCTCCTCGGAGCGCTCGGCCACGTCGGCGAGCACCACGACCTTGTCGGGGCGCACCTCGAGGAAGCCGCCCGACACAGCAAGGTGGAGCTGCTCGCCGTCTGCGCGATACTCCAGCTCGCCGGTCGCCAGCGGAGTGATGAGCGGCTCGTGGCCGTGCAGCACACCGAGATCTCCATCTGCGCCCCGCGCCACCACGATGTCGACGTCGTCCTCGAGCACCACGCGCTCGGGTGTCACAACCTGCAGCCGAATCGTCGCCATCGTCAGCGGCCCGAGGCCTGCGCCTCCTGGTCCGCCTTCTCGCGCACCTGCTCGATCGTTCCGACGTAGAGGAACGCCGATTCCGGCAGGTCGTCGCATTTGCCGTCGAGGATGTCTTTGAAGCCGCGCACCGTGTCGGCCACGCGCACGTACTGACCGGGGATACCGATGAAGCGCTCGCCGACGAAGAACGGCTGCGACAGGAAACGTTCGATCTTGCGGGCTCGCGCAACGGTGAGCTTGTCTTCGTCCGAGAGCTCGTCGATTCCCAGAATCGCGATAATGTCCTGCAGCTCGCGGTAGCGCTGCAGCACGCGTTGCACGCCGCGGGCCACCTCGTAGTGCTCCTCGCCCACGACCCGCGGGTCGAGCAGGGTCGAGGTGGATGCTAGCGGATCGATGGCAGGGTAAATGCCCTTTTCGACGATCGACCGTTCCAGTGCGATGGTCGAATCGAGGTGGGCGAACACGGTGGCCGGCGCCGGGTCGGTGTAATCGTCCGCCGGCACGTAGACCGCCTGGAACGACGTCACGGAGCCCTTGGTCGTGCTCGTGATCCGCTCTTCCAGCTCGCCCATGTCGGTGCCGAGCGTCGGTTGGTATCCCACGGCGGACGGCATCCGGCCCAGCAACACCGACACTTCCGATGCCGCCTGAGCGAATCGGAAGATGTTGTCGATGAACAGCAGAACGTCGCGACCTTCCGCGTCCCGAAAATACTCGGCCATGGTGAGTCCCGTCAGGCCGACCCGCATGCGGGCTCCCGGCGGCTCGTTCATCTGGCCAAATACAAATGCGGTCTTGTCGATGACGCCCGACTCTTGCATGGCGAGCCACAGATCATTGCCCTCGCGCGTGCGCTCGCCCACGCCGGCAAAGACGGAGAAGCCGCCGTGCTCGGCCGCGATGTTTCGAATGAGCTCTTGAATGATGACCGTCTTGCCCGTGCCGGCTCCCCCGAACACGCCGACCTTGCCGCCGCGCGCGAAGGGAGCGATGAGGTCGATGACCTTGATGCCCGTCTCCAGGATCTGCGGCGTCGTAACCAGCTCCTCGAAGGAGGGAGGATCGCGGTGGATCGGCAGCCGCTGTTGCGCGTCGACGGGGCCGGCGTTATCCACCGGCTGGCCAATAACGTTGAAGAGTCGCCCCAGCGTTGCCGCGCCCACCGGCGCAGTTATCGGGCTGCCCGTGTTCCGGACAGCCATGCCGCGGGACAGCCCCTCGGTCGGGGCCATCGAGACGGTGCGAACCCAGTTGTTGCCAAGCGATTGCTCTACCTCGAGCACGATCGGTTGCTCCTCGGTCTGCCCGCTGGGGTTCACCACCTCGAGCGCCGTGTAGATGTCCGGAGTCTCGTTCTCGGGAAACTCGACATCGACAACCGGACCAATAATCTGGACGATCCGTCCGCTGCCGCGATTGGTTTGTTCTTCCTGTGTCAGCTTTTCCGGCGCTTGCGCCATGAATTCCTCCGCAAAGAATGGGATCAGCCGGTGCGGATCGCCTCGGCGGCGCCGCTAATCTCGGCGATTTCCTTGGTGATTTCCGCCTGACGGGCCTTGTTGGCCAGAAGCGTCAGGTCCTTGATGAGCTCATTTGCGTTGTCGGTGGCATTACTCATTGCGATCATGCGGGCGCTATGCTCGCTCGCGATCGACTCCAGCAAGGCATGGTAGATCGTGAACTCGATGAATCGCGGCAGCAGTTGCGAGAGTACCAGCCCGGGATTATCAGGCTCATAGTTCCACGGCGCGGTGCCCGCCGGCTGCTCTTCAGCTTCCGGCGGAGTGACCGGCAGGAGCTGAACCGTGCGGGGCCGCTGACGAAGCGTGCTGATGAACTCCGTGTAGACGAGATACACCGCGTCGGCGCGGCCCGACTCGAAGTCGTCCAGGATCTCGCGAGCGATCGGACCGACCTGCGTGATCGTGGGATGATCACCCATCCCGATGAACTCGCCGGTCAGCTTCGTGCGCGTTCGGAGCGCGAAATCTCGTCCTTTGCGGCCCACGGCCACGATGCTTGCGGGAGCTCCCACCGACTGCAGCAGCCGCGACGTCTCTCGATTGATATTGGTCACAAGCGCCCCGGCCAGACCCCGATCCGGCGTAATGGTGACGATGTCCACGGCCCGGATCTCCCGTCGCGCCAGAAGTGGATGCTCTCCCGCGCCGGGCCGGGCCCCGATATCTGCCACGATCGCCGCGATGTGCTCGGCGTACGGCCGGGCAGATGCCACTCTCGACTGGGCGCGTCTCATCCTCGACGCAGCCACCATTTGCATCGCCTTGGTGATCTGGGCCGTATTCTTGATGCTGCGGATGCGGCGCCTGATCTCGCGTCGAGATGCCACACTGTCTCCTGACTGGGTGATTGCGGCTGGTCAGCCGCCTACGAACGTGCGCCTGCGGGCGCCGGCGCCTCGGCAAACTCCGAGCTTCGCTTGAATTCGTCGATGGCTCCAGTGAGCGCCTGCTCCGTTTCGGGGGACAATCGCCGGTCAGCAGCGATCCTCTCGATCAGGTCGGCCTGACTGGCCGCCATGTACTGGTGAAGTGCCGACTCGAACTCCCGAATGCGAGGAATCGGGATGTCGTCGAGGAGCCCCTTCCCCAGGGCATAGAGGATCATGACCTCCTGCGGCATGCTCAGCGGTTGGTTTTCCTGCTGCTTCAGCACCTCGGTGGCGCGCTGGCCCCGTTCGAGGCGGGATCGCGTTGCAGGATCCAGATCCGACCCGAACTGGGCGAAAGCCGCGAGCTCGCGATACTGCGCGAGGTCGGTTCGCAGGCCCTTGGAGACCTGACTCATTGCCTTGGTCTGAGCATCACCGCCAACTCGTGAGACGGAGAGACCGACATTGATCGCGGGACGGATGCCGGCGTAGAAGAGGTCCGATTCCAGATAGATCTGGCCATCGGTGATGGAGATCACGTTGGTGGGAATGTACGCCGATACGTCACCGGCCTGAGTCTCGATGATGGGGAGGGCGGTCAGGGATCCCCCGCCATTCTCGTCGCTCATTCGGGCGGCGCGCTCCAGCAGTCGCGAGTGCAGGTAGAACACGTCTCCGGGATACGCTTCGCGACCTGGCGGCCGGCGCAACAGCAGTGACAGCTGGCGGTAGGCCCATGCATGTTTGGACAGGTCGTCATAGATCACCAGGACGTCCTTCCCCTGCTGCATCCAGTACTCACCCATCGCGCACCCGGCGTACGGCGCGATCCACTGCAGAGCGGCGGACTGGAAGGCCGAGGCGCTCACGATGGTCGTCCACTCCATCGCACCGTGGCTTTCGAGCGTCGCGGCAACAGACGCCACCTTCGCTTCCTTCTGGCCGATGGCGACGTAGATGCAGAGGAGGTTTTGCCCCTTTTGATTGATGATCGTATCGATGCAGATGGCGGTCTTGCCGGTCTGACGATCCCCGAGAATGAGCTCGCGCTGGCCGCGTCCAACCGGGATCATCGCGTCAATCGCCTTGATGCCCGTTTGCACCGGCGTATCGACCGGGGCGCGCACGACCACGCCCGGGGCGAGCCGCTCGATTGGCCCGGTCTGGGCCGTCATCAGATTTCCCTTACCGTCAATCGGCCGCCCAAGCGGATCGACTATGCGGCCCAGGAGCTTGTCACCGACCGGAACGCGGACAATTTCGCCGGTCGTCCGGACTTCGACGCCTTCGGTGATGTCCTCGTAGGGACCGAGTACCACGACGCCCACGGTGTCCTCTGCAAGGTTCGAGGCAATGCCCATGACGGGCTGACCTGTGTTGGCGTCCGTGACTCCAACGAACTCCACCAGCTCGTTGGCCAGCGCGCCCTGCAAACCGTACACGTGAGCGATACCGTCGCCCACGTCGATCACGTTACCGACGTTGGTCGCGCTCCCCGCAGAATCAAAGTTCTTGATACTGTCTCGAATGATCTGTTCGATTTGATCGGCACCTACGGCCATCCAATGCTCCTCGCAGTCCGTGACATTATGTCAAATATTGAAAACTACACGGCCAGGTCGTGACGCAGGCGGTCCAGTCGCCCCGCCACACTCGCGTCGACCAGCCGGTCCCCGATGCGCACGACGATTCCGCCCAGGATCGACGGGTCGACGTGCGCGTGTACCTCGACCGTCATGCCCGTTGCCTCTCCCAGTCGTCGCGCGATTTCCTCGATCTCGCGTTCATCGACCGGGCGTGCCACTGTTACCTGCGCTTCCGTGACGCCGCGCGCGGTGCGATCGAGATTCTCCATCTCGGCAACGATCTGCGGCAGAAGCTGTAATCGGTCTCGTAGCGCGAGAATACGCAGCAGATTGAGTACATGCGGCTGGAAGCTTCCGAAAAGCTCACCCACGGTACGCAGCTTCTCATCGTGTGAGATGACAGGATCGCGGAAGTAGCGGGTTACCGATGACCGTTCCAGAGTGCCGGCTGCCTCCCGCAGCTCCGAGAGCCAGCTCTCGACATTGCCGTCCTGCCGTGCCACGTCGAAGGCAGCCTCGGCGTATCGTTTCGCGGTGGTCGACGGCCTCATCGAACGTCCTTCAGGTCGGACAGCGAGACGTCGATGAGATGCCGATCCGAGGCCGGCTCGAGGAAATTCCCAACAACCTGGCCGGCGGCGTCTACCACGATATCAGCCGCGCGCCGCCGCAGAGCCGCTTCTGCCTGCCTGCGCTCGAATTCGATCTCATTTCTTGCCTGGCCGACGATGCGTCGATACTCCTCCTCGGCGCGCTGGTGCATCTCAGTGGCGATCGCCTCGCTCGCGGTGCGGGCACGCTCGACCATCGTCCTGGTCTCTTCGCGAGCATCGGCTACCTGCCGCGCGGCTTCTTCCCGGATTCGAGCCGCCTCCTGGCGGCTGCGTTCGGCTGCCTCGAGCTGAATCCGGATCGACTCTTCGCGGCTGTCGAGCGCCGCGTTCATGCTCTCTGTTATGGTCCTGCCGTGCAGAAACCCGGGCCTCCAGCGCAACGCGAGGATGACGAGAATCGCCACGGCAACTACCTGGGCCGCCCACCACAGAAAGTACTGGCCGGCGAGGACCGTGCCAACGGGCAAGAGCATCACGCCAACCCCTCTCTGCCGACGATCGATGCTGCCAGCTCCCGCACCTGCGGACGGTCGTACGACTGACCGCTGACGGCGCTGGCCGCCTCCAGCGCGATATCGACAATTTTTCGCGACAGCTGCTCCGCGGAGCGGGCACGCTCGGCCCGAATTTCCTCCTGGGCGGCGCCGACCAGCCGGCGGAACTCTGCCGTTGCCTGCGCGACAAGCTCGTCCCGCTGCCGGCCGCCCTCTGCAGTGGCGGCGTCGACCAGCTCCTGAGCTGCCCGCCGGCCCTCCGCCAGTATCCGCATCACTTCCTGTCTCGCTTGCTCGGCCTCGTCACGACCCTCCGTGGAGGATTGAAGGCCCTCCTGGATGGCACGGTCTCTCTCTTGCCAGGCACGGCGAATGGGGCCGAAGACGAACGTCTCCATGACGTACACCATGACCAGGAAGATAAGCAGCTCGACCACGAGGGTCGGGATGCTAATGCTGACAGGACCGAGCATGGGATCCTATGGCTTGGTGAAGAGCACGACGAGGCCGAAGACCAGCGCGATGACCGCGTAGGCTTCAATCAGGCCGACGCCGATGAACATCCAGGTCGTCAGCAGGCCGCGCGCCTCGGGCTGTCGGGCCAGACCGGCCACCAGCTGCGAGGTTACGAGCCCGTCGCCGATGCCGGCGCCGATTGCTCCGCCGCCGATCATGACGCCCGCGCCGATGTAGGCGCCCATGGCGGTGGTCGGATTGGCCGCGGCGACAAGATTGAGCAGTTCGTTCACACCTGTCCTCCTAGTGGTCGTGTGCCGGCTCACTCGCGATGGCCATATAGGCCACAGTGAGGACCGTAAAAATGAATGCCTGTATGGTTCCGACAAAGATTCCATACGCCACGAAGATGGCGTTCCAGATCGCAGTAATCCCGAAGCCGACCGATGGTCCAGCCAGGTACGCCCAGACGACGAGAAGAACTTCGCCGGCAATGATGTTGCCGAAGAGACGAAAGGCCAGGGTCAGCGGCCTGGACAATTCGTTGACGATGCCGAGGAGCACCGATAGCGGATTCAGCACCACGCCCTTAACGACGCTGCTGGTCCAGTAGTGGCCCTTGTACGCATTCAACCCGCTGGTTCGGATGTACCGTGCATGTAGCAGGATAAAGACCAGGAGCGCCAGAGCAAAGGTGCAGTTTACATCGGCGGTGGGCGAGTGCAAGTACGTTGGGACCGGCAGCAATCCGATGAGGTTGGAGACCCATATGAAGAAGAACAGGGTCAGGGCAATCGATGCGATTGTGCCCGGGTCCCGCCCCAGGTTGTCCTCGATGATGTTGTCGAGGAATTGCATGACTGCCTCGACGGCGTTCTGCACCCGAGATGGTGCGCCGGCAGTCACATGGCTGCGGATGTACAGGCCAAGGGCCAGGAGAACGCCGCAGACCAGAAGGGTGAGCAGCACTGTATCCAGGTGGAGGTTCATCAGGCTGTTGGGGTCGCCAAGAATTTTGTGCTCGCCGATCGGCAAAGTTGCGGCGATGATGCCCACGGCCATTACGACGTCGCCCCCGCTTCGGCCCCACTCTCGCTGCGGGCCTGCGTCATGTAGTAGACGGCGAGTATGACGATCTGACCCACGCCAAAACTGATCGCGCATGCGACCGCCATCGGCAGCGAGATCTTTACCAGTACGATGGTTGCCGCAGCGATGACAGCCATGGTGATCAGCAGTCCGGTCTGCATGACCAGGAGGGCCCCGGCCATGTTGCCGGTTCCCGCGGCAGCATCAACCCGCTTCGACAGGACTACACCGTTCGTGTAAGCGAGCACGCCTCCGACGGCGACGCCGATACCTGTCCAGCGCATGCCCGCGCCGAACATCACCAGTCCGATGGCCATGCCGACACCTGGAACCCAGCCGCTGACCCGGCGGCGCGCCGAGCGGCGCGCGCCCGTAATCGTCACTCTCCCAACTCTCCCATGGCGACCCTGTAGACGGCGTAGAAGCTCACGACGAAGCCGAGAACGACCCCAACGATCAGGAACACGGGTGACGTGTGAACGACGCGATCGAGAAGCCAGCCGATGACGAGGCCACCCAGGATACAGAGCGCCACGTACCCGCCGATCGTTCCAACCAGTCCAACGCCGCCTTTGCGGCAGCGTTCTGGCTTCACTGACGTTGGGGGTGACAAACGGCGCCCCTCTCCGACGACAATCTAGCATGGGCTCAAAAAGTTCGACAAACCAGAGAGCACCCGCCGGTGCTCTCAGCGACGCCGATGTAGCAGGTTTTCACGCTTGAGCGCCGAGATTCTACCAGCGGCGGTCTTCGTGGTGGCGGCCGCATTCAGTGCGATCCTGGCGAACCAGTACCGGACCCGGCGTCGGCCGTACCAGCTGGTCTGGTGCTTCTCGCTCGCCCTCGGAGCAGTCGCGGCGCTCGCATTCGTCGTCTTCCTCGCCGCCGACCGCAACCTGCTCGCCTTTCGACTCTACTACGCCTGCGGAGCTCTGTTGATGGCGGCGTATCTGGGTCTCGGCTCAGTCTATCTGCACGCGCCACGTCGAGTGGCGGGAGCGACCGCCCTGTCCGTGATGGCACTCAGCGTCGTGGGCCTGATTCTGCTTTTCACCACGCCGGTACCCGCTGCGCCGCTGCACGCGTCAAACGTCGAGGCGGGAACTCGCCTCGTCTCGGGCGCGGTGGTCGCCTTCATCGCGATCCTGAACGCCTTCGGAGCGATTGCAGTCATCGGCGGCGCACTCTACTCGGCGTGGCGGCTGATTCGCGGTCAGGGACCGCCCCGGCTGCTTGTGGCCAATGTCCTGATCGCGGGTGGTACGATACTGGCCTCGCTGGCCGGTACGCTGGCGCGAGTGACATCCAGCGGCGCGGCGTTCTGGGGGCTGTTGGCGGCCGGTTTCATCGTGCTCTTTGCCGGATTCCTGTTTACCCTTCCGAGAAGAGTGCGAGCTCTGCCATAAACGTTTGGTACCGGGGGCCGTGGATAGAGCGGCGCCCCGGGGGACGGGGCGCCGAGGGAGCGAGAGGAGATCGGCCGCGACACCCAGCGGTGAGCATCCTCCCACCGTTTCCTCGGGCAGGTTCTGTGCCAGGAGTGTAAGGAGCCGACCGGCAGGCTCCAGCCCGCGATCGGTTCAGTGCTGAATCGTCTGAAGGTCCGCGACCAGAGCCCGGTTGCTCACACCGTCCCATCGGGTGTTCAGAATCCCGTTGTTGGCGGCACTATCGTTCGAATTGCTGCCGTTGAGAGCAAAGAACGACCACCCTACTTGAGGGTGGGCGGCCAGGAAACGGAGCAGGAAGTGGAACCACATCGCCTGGTTGTCGGGTTTCTGCACATCAACGCACTGCGGGTTGTTGGTACACGTACCGAACTCGCCGAGGAAGAGGGGAGCCGCGAAGCTGGCCGCCGCATTATCGACCACGAACGACCAGTGCCTGTGCCAGACGCTCGCGACGCTCGCGTACGTCATGTGTTTGAACCAGGGCATCTCCCATTTCCAGGGTCCCCAATCGTGAGCTTCGTAAACGAGCTGGTGCGGAACTTTGAAGACGACAGGATACCTTCTCGCCGGTGTGAGAATCCCGGACCAGAAATACGAATCCAGCCCTGCCGGCTGGCTCGAGTCCGGATACGTCTGGATGCCTTCCACGAACATCAGGAGGTGGGGATTGATGGCGAGGGCCGCGTTACCGCCGCGCTCGGCTGCAAGCCGCCAGTCGGTGCGAACATTGTCGGCGCCGCGGTACGGTCCCCAGGTGGCGCCCTGGGACAGGTACGCGTGAACGTTCCATGGGCCGGGGCCCTGGGTATGTGGCTCGTTTCGCAGGTCGAACCCGACCACCGTCGCGTTACCGCGGTACCGGCGGGCAAGGTTTTGCCAATCCGCGATCCAGGCAGACTCGGGATATTGCTTGGTGTACCAGAGAGCCTCGTCCAGGTTGTTCACCTCGAGCGGGCGGCCGGCACGCGAGCGTTGATCGTCCAGAATAATCTTCAGCCCGATGCGTCCCGCGTAGGCGATGATATCGTCCATCACCGTCATGGCGTGCTTCCCGCGCAGCTGCGGGTTGGCGTTCACGGCGCGAGCGACCACGGGGTTCGTCTCCACGAGCTCGTTGGAGAACGGCAGCCGAATCGTATTGAAGCCGAGTCGCTTCACCTCGTCCATGATGGCCGTGTACTTCTGGTAGTCCAGACCGGCGGGAACCCAGTAGGAGCTCTCCATGCCGTACCACGTCACTGCGGCGAGACGCACCGGCCGGTTGCTGGCGTCCAGGATTGTCGTACCCCGGGTGTGCCAGTAGCCGGCGCCCGGGGCCACGGTCTGCGCGGACGCCGGCCAGAAGGTGCCCGGGAGCTCGGTGCCCGACTTGAAGGCGGCAAGGCTGGAGAGTGCGACCAGAACGACCGCCACCAAGATCGCAACCCGTCCGGTCAAGTCACGTACCTCCGCGGAATGGATCTTTTCCTGAGAACGCGTACGGCTGCCGCCGTGTGACACGAACCAGAACGTAGGCAGCGTATCACGGCAAAACTCTGTTTCGCATGCCCAAAGCGCTGTGCTACACTCGTTGCAGTAAGTCAAGCAGTTGAGGCGCCGAGGCGCCTCTTCGTTGTGTTTGGAGAGATGGCAGTGGGAATGATTCTGGAGAGCATCCGCCAGCAGCAGCTCAAGGAGAGCGTTCCGGATATTCATACGGGGGACACCGTGCGCGTCCACGTGCGGGTCGTCGAGGGCAACCGGGAGCGGATCCAGGTGTTCGAGGGGACGGTCCTTCGGGTCACCCGAGGCGGGCCCGACAAAAACATCACCGTCAGGCGGATCGCACACGGCATCGGCGTCGAGCGGACGTTTCTGGTGCACTCCCCGCGGGTCGACAAGATCGAGGTAACCCGGCGGGGGGACGTACGGCGCGCGCGCCTCTACTACCTTCGCGATCGAGTGGGTAAGGCGACGCGGATCAAGGAGAAGCGGACCACCTAGCCGGGCGGCCACGGTCGCCGCCTAAGCCGCCCTGTCGCCCCGGCAACCCTGCGGCCACTCGCCCTTCGGCAGTACACTTGCGGCGTGGAACCCGGCGCGCCGTCACCTCCGCCTCTCGATCTGGAATATGCGCTCTACGCACAGGGATGTCGCACCATCGCCGGCGTCGACGAAGTGGGACGGGGCAGCCTGGCGGGGCCGCTCGTGGCAGCGGCGATTATCCTGCCGGTTGACGACCCGACCCTCACGCAGCGACTTGGCGCCGTCCGTGATTCGAAGCAGCTGTCGCCAGGGCAACGAACCGAGGCGTTCCGCACCATCCGCGAAGTTGCGGTAGCCATCGGAATCGGCTGGGCAGCACACCACGTCGTGGATCGGCGCGGCCTCACTGCCGCCAACCGCCAGGCCCTCGAGTCCGCTGTCCGGCGGCTCAGTCCTGCCCCGGAGGCGGTCTTGATCGATCATTTCACACTGGATGGCCTCGAGCTGCCGCAGGTGAGCATGCCGAAAGGTGAAGCTCGCTCGCTGAGTATCGCGGCGGCGTCCATCGTCGCAAAGGTGGTGCGCGACCGCTGGATGTGCCGATGCGATCGACGATTCCCTTCCTACGGCTTTGCCTCGCACAAGGGCTACGGAACTCGACTCCATATTGATCGCCTTCGCGCTTTCGGACCGAGTCCGCTGCACCGGCGGTCCTTTCAGCCGGTATCCGGCGTGCTGGAGTGATCCGCCGGGTCGGCGCATTCGGGGAGGCCTGGACATGCGGTTACCTGACCCGGCGTGGTTACAGAATCATTGAGCGCAATGTACGTCTCTCACGCGGCGAGATCGACATCGTGGCATCACAGGGAGACGCACTCGTGTTCGTCGAGGTGAAGACCCGGCGGTCCCGCGCCTTCGGCTCTCCGCAATCGTCGATCACGCACGCGAGGTACCGGCGGCTCGCAAATGCGGTCGAGGAGTACCTGTCGGCACGCGGGCTCGAGCCCGCGCGATACCGGATCGACGTGGTGGCTCTCGAGCTCGGTCCCTCGGGCGACGTCATCCACTGCGAGTTGATCGAGAACGCCGAGGACCCCGCCGGCTAACCACTCTAGTCCGCCCGCCAGTCCGGCAGTCCGCACTAGAATTACTCCACGCAAGTTGAAAGGAGGATCAATGGCCCGCGTACTCTGTGTGGGCGTTGGCCACGTGGGTCTGCCACTCTCCCTCAAGCTGTGGGCGGCGGGCCACGACGTCACCCCGGTCGATATCGACGAACGAAAGATACTCTCGCTGCGGCGGGGCGTCATGCCGTTCCGCGAAGACGGATGCGACCGCCTTCTGACGCGGGCCGGAGACGACGCTCGATTCGTGCCGCTCACCTACGACGACCCGCTCTTTCCTCATCGAGTCTCATGCGCCGAATATGTCGTGCTCACCCTGGGCACTCCGCTCGGTGGCGATTACACGTTTCGTTTCGACCAGTACTTTGACGTTCTCTCCCGAATTACACCACTTCTGGCGCGCGGCGTGACGCTCATCGTGAGAAGTACGGTAGCTCCACTCTTTACTCGCAATGTCGTCGCAGCTCGCATCGGGGCCGAACGCGATTGGGTGCCCGGGGTCGACTTCTTTCCCTCGTTCTGTCCGGAACGGCTCATGCAGGGCACCGCCCTCCAAGACATTGACGATCTTCCGGAGATCATCGGAGCCGACGACTCCCGCACGGCGGACCGCGCGGCCGGGCTCTTCATGTCGCTGGGAAGTCACAAATCGTGCCTGTACGTCTCGACGGTCGAGGCCGAGCTGGCAAAGCTCTTCCTGAACACGTTTCGCTACACGATGTTCGGGCTGGCGAACGAGTTCGCTCTGGCCGCGGAGCAATATGATGCGGACATGTTCGCCGTCCTCAATGCCGCCAACGCCGGATATCCTCGCGGAGGGATCCCCCGCCCGGGTCCCAGCCGCGGACCCTGCCTTGGCAAGGACACCGCGGCGCTCGCCTTCAGCAGTCCATCCAGTCTGATCGCGCACGCTGCCCTGAAAACGAATGAAAACGTGGTCCTGCATGTGGTGAACGACCTGCGCTCGGCACTGGGGAACTTCGCCCACAAACGCGTGACCGTTCTCGGCCTCGCCTTCAAGGCAGACACGGACGATATCCGGGACAATCTCACGGCCCCGCTTATAAACCTTCTCGACCGGGAAGGCGCGACTACGGCGGTGTACGATCCGCTGGTGCCGGGTTATGATGACCCGGCAGTTCTGAGGGGCAGTGACGCGGTGGTGCTGATGACAGCGCACTCCGATCTGCGTCGTTGGGACCAGGAGCTGCTGCTTCTTCACTGCGGTCAGAACCGTGAGTCGGTGTTTGTGTTCGACCTGTGGAACGTGTGGCCCTGGGCCGACTGGATATTTGGAAAGGGAAACAAAGGGCAAGATGAAGATCCTGGTGACCGGCGCGTGCGGCTCGCTGATGCGCGCGGTCGTGCCCCGGCTCATTGAGAACGGCCACGACGTACGCGGCGTAGACAATTACATGCGGTATGGGCGCGAGGCGCCCCCAGCCGGTATCGAGTTCGTCGAAGGGGATCTGACCGATCCGTCTACGGTCAGCCGCGTCATGGCGGGCGTCGACGGTGTCATCCAGGCCGCCGCCCAGATATACGGAGTCGCCGGCTTTCATCGTTTCCCGGCGGACATACTCCAACGTGACACGATGCTCCACGGTCTGGTTCTTCGCGAAGCAGTGAGCCGTGAGATCGAGCGGGTCGTCTACATCTCGTCCTCAATGGTGTACGAGCGGCAGGCCGACATTGCGTGCGAGCAGGACGTGCCGAACATGCTTGTCCCGCTGACCGACTATGGCCTCTCCAAGCTCGTCGGGGAACGCCTATCCCGGGCGTTTCAGGAACAGTTCGAGCTCGGCTACACGATCTGGCGGCCTTTTAACATCATCGGGCTGCATGAGCGGGCCGAGGGCTACGACCCTGGCGTGTGCCATGTGTTCGCCGACTTCATCCAGAGAATCGTTCACGAAGACCAGAATCCCATGCTCATTTTCGGGAACGGACGGCAGGTGCGGTGCTTTACCTGGATCGAGGACGTTGCCGCGGCGATCGCGGACTATTCGTTCTCGGCCAGAACACTCAACAACGATTTCAATCTCGGGAACCCGGAGCCGGTGACAATGGCGGATCTGGCGCACCGCATCTACGCGCTCTACCACGAGCTCCTTGGCCGGCCGCCGGCCAGGCCGCTGGAGCTGAACCACGTCGACGCATTTAAAGACGATGTGCAGGTACGGATTCCGGACGTGCGCAAGGCGGCTGAGCTGCTCGGCTGGCAGGCGAAGGTACGGCTGGACCAGATGCTTCGACGCTGTCTCAGCGCGGAGCTGACCCAGCCGGCGAGCACCGGCTAACGCCTCCGGTGAGGCGTGAGCCTCTTTCCGGCCTAGCAGACCGGGGAGCGCTCGTCTGCGCCATCGCCGTTGGTGCGTTGCTGCGCTTTGCGTACCTTCCCAACCGGGGACTGATCTACTGGGACGAAGCAAAGTTCGGCCTCGAGGGCCAGAGGATGCTCGCCGGCCTGCAGAGCCTGTCCGGCGAGCCGGTCTCGATGCTGACGGGCAAGTCGGTGGGCACAGCCAAGCCGGGGCACGCCTTGCTGGTGGGAGTGTCGTACGCGATCTTCGGAGTCCACGACTATGCTCCCCTGCTGATGAATGCCACCTTCAGCCTGGGAGCAATCGTCCTGATCTACCTGATTGGCGCTCGGCTGTTTGGACCGCTGGTTGGCGCGCTATCCGCGCTGCTGCTTGCCGCGTCCGAGTACGACGTCATCTATGCGCGGTCGGCGCTCTCGGAGAGCGACGCGAATACCCTGTTTCTCGCGGCCGTGCTGTGCTGGCTGGTAAGTGAGAGGCGAAACCAGCGCGTGGCCGCGATCGACCGTCAGCTCGCACCCGGGTGCTGGCGCTATCGCGCGGCGGCAGCCCTCCTTCTGGGGTCTGCCTTCACCGTCAACTACCGCCTCATCGTGTACGCGGCCATTCTCATCGTCCTCGACCTCGTGCCGCGCGTTATGTCGAGTCAGTGGCGCGATGTTCTGCGGACCGGCATGGTCTGGGCGGCGGGCGCCGCCACCCCGGTCCTGCTGTGGCAGGGGATCGACGTTGCCTCGCACACCGCCGGCGTAAATCTCTTCGGTGACGAGCTCCGTGGCGGCTGGCTGCCGTATGCGCGCCAGATCCTCTATCAGCTCCACCAGGGCAAGCAGAGCGTGATCCGCGTCAGCTTCGTCCCGTATCTCCAATGGTTCGTGGTTCGACAGGGGTGGCCGTATGCGGTGGCCACGGCGCTCTCGGTCCTGCTCGCAGCCCATCGCAGAACCTTTGCGTGGGTGACTGCCGCTGCGCTCGTCCTGGCGCCGTATGGCGTGTTCACCTTCGCTCCGTTTTACGTGCCCCGCAATCTCTCGCCATCCGTGCCCTTTACCGCATTGTTGATTGCCGCCGGTGTAGGCTGGGCAGCGGAGCGCAGTAGACGGGCCGGAATCCTGGCCGTTGGCATCACCCTGGTTCTAGGCGCGGCCGGCACCGTCATGTCCTGGCGTCTTACCGCCGAACGGTCCGGCTTCTCGGTCGCCGCCGGGTACGTCCGCGCCCACCACAGCCAACCGATCACGTCTACCGAGATCATGGTGTTCTACTTCGCTGGGGCCGGCCGCACCTGCCTCGCGCCCGCTCTGCCTCTGGAGCCGGCGGCACTGGGGGCGTATGCGCGCGCTGGTTTCAACTACGCAGTGGTGGAGAGGCACAACGGCTCAGCTACGGTTACGTACCTGACCCACCACGCGCGCCTGGCAACCTCGATCCCCACTCTCGGCGACCTCGACATCGGGGAAAGCCCGATAAGCTCCGAAAACTCGGCGCCGCCCGGCGGTAGCGCGCGCGGCGAGTACGTCCGAATCTACGACATCTCCGGGCTTTCCCGGCTCGGCAAGGGCTCGCGAATCATCCCCTGCAACCGCGACCGGGTGACCTGATGGCTCTCTGCCTCGGCCAGTGTATGTCTCAACCGGCCGGCGACGGAGCGTTTCGCCGTAAAGCCGCATAGCTCGATTGCAAGAAGCACGGCTCCGACCGCCGGCTCGCAGCGTAGCCTGCGCACTACAGCAGAGGGATACTCTGACCGGAACACCCGCGCAATCTCCTGAGCGAGCATTCCGTGGTCGTTCGCCAGCACCCCTCCGCCCAGCACCAACACGGTGTAAGGAGACGCCAATCCGGCGCGCCGCGCCGCAGCCCGAGCGTACTCGCCCAGCTGCGATCCGTGGTGGGCCACGATCTGAGCGGCAACCGCGTCGCCCTGACGGGCGCTATCGAGCAGCGGTCGCGTGAACGGGGAGATATCGATCGGAGGGTGTCCGCGCGCTGTCAGCGAGTGCAGGAGCCCTTCCACCGATCCGGCGCCGAACAGATTAACGGCTCGCGCCGTGAGGCAGGTAGGCGGTCCGATGCCGAGCTCGGCTCGATACACCGCTCCAAGCGCTTGACGCGCCAGATGGAGGCTGCCCTGCGGCTCCTGCCACCAGCCGCTGTGCCACGAAAACCCCGTCGGGTGTCGAGCCGCAATGGCCGCGCCGGTGCCCACGACTACGGCGACGCCGCTGTTTTCCGCCGAGCCGGCGCGAAGAGCGCCAAAGGCGTCGTTGTGGACGTCCAGCCGTTCGATCCCGAGGCGCCTGGCTAGCTCGAGACGGATAAAGGCATGGTCCTCCGGCCAGTCGGCTCCGGCAATGGTGAAGACCGCCGCAGTGACACTGCGGCGGTCCTCTGGCGCGTCCGCCAGCGCCTGCCCCACGGCCCGACACAACTCGGCGAGGGCGCTTTCTTCGCCCGCCGAGCCGTAGATGTCGCCACAGCCGGCTCGGCCCACGCCCAATACGTGTCCGTGAAGATCCGCAACCACGGCGAGGGTCTTGGTGTTGCCGCCGTCCACTCCCGCAACCAGCGCGTTCGGATCCACCAGCGTCGCTCGCTAGGGGCGCTCGGGCTGCGCGCCGCTTCCGGATCCCTCGACCAGCATCGAGGCGGCGGCTCGCTCGGCGATGACGGTGAGTGCGGGGTTTCCCTGTAGATACGAGGCCGGCACGTCCGGTGTGACGGGGCCCTTCAGTGTCCTCGCCAGGATGTCAGCTTTGCCTTCGCCGGAGACCAGCAGCAGGATTCGCCTGGCGCTCAGGAGGTCGGCGAGGCCGACGGTGACGGCGTGCCGCGGCACGGTCACGTCATCCCGCCAGTACGAGCCGGCGGCCCTGAGGCTGCTGTCGGTGAGATCGACCGGGTGGGTCCTGAGGGTGGGATCGGCCGGCGGCTCGTTGTACCCGAGGTGACCGTTCGGCCCCAGGCCAAGGACCGCCAGGTCGAAACCGCCGGCTTCGTCGATCATCACGTCAAATCGCCGGCACGTTTCGTGTATCCGTCGTCCGACTCCTTCGAGTCGCGTGATCTGGTGCTCCTGGATGGCTAGTGGAACCGCCACGCTCCGTTGAAGCCAGGCGAAGAGTGAGCGAGCGTCCCGCGGCGGCTCGTCGAGATACTCGTCGAGCTGGAAGATTCGGAGTGAAGTCGTCTGCAGCCGTCCGGAGGCCCGCAGAGAGGCCAGCCGGGCATAGAGCCCCATCGGCGAGTTCCCGGTAGCGGCGACGATCGACATCTGGGGACGTTTCGAAACCTCCTCCGCCACCAGCTCGGCCGCCAGGTCGCTCATGTGGTCGTAATCCCGCGCCACCACCAGCTTCATCGGTGCGTCACGCGAGGAGTCGCTCGGGCAGATGTGCGCGGTGCGCCCGGCTCATCTCGTCGTAGATGGCATCGGCGATCGGCAGTGAGGGGACGAGCGGGTTGGCGACGAGGGCGCGAAGCGCGTCGCGCCGGTTGCCGGACCATCCGGCCTGAGCGGCCAGTATCTGGTACTCGGCGAGCGCCTCTACCAGACCGGCCACATATCGCGGAAGCCGGCCCTGGGGGACCTGGCTGAACCCGAAGCGATCGACCCGCGCCGGCCCCTCAACCACCATGCCGTCGGGCAGGGACTCGATGCCTCCGCGGTTCGGAATGTTTACCGGCCAGATCTGTCCACGGTCGTTGAACATGGCATCCATCACGTTAATCGCCAGCTCGAGCTCCATGATGCCGCCCCGCGACTGCGCCGGGTCAAGCTGGGGGCTGGCGGATTCCGCCTGTTCCGTGTAGTGTTTCCAGTAGCTCGGGGCGGACGCAATGATCTCCTGAGCGCGCGAGGTTTGCCTGGAGCGAAGCTCTTCGACGATCTCATCCCGGTAGTAGTAGAAGTGGAAATACGAGGCCGGGATCGACTCCATCGTCGCCGTCAGCTCGAGCGTACGGCGGTTGAAAGGGCTCAGCGCCGCGTCGTCCTGCTTCGTCTCCCAGATGCGCTGCACCAGCGGCATGAGCTCGCCGCCGGCGTAGCGGTGACTCACCGACCAACAGGCGTGATTCAAGCCGATCATCACGGCCTCGATGGCGGCAGGATCAAGACCGGCGGCTCGCGCGAGCATCCTCGGGAATATGATGGGACCCTCGCAAAGTGAGACCACACGTACATCACTGTGGCGAGCTACCGCCTCGGCGACGATGTTGACGGGATTCGTGTAGTTGAAGAGCACCGCCCGGGGGCAGGCGCTCTCCATCTCGTGCACGATATCCTTCACCACATGGATGGAACGGAGCGCCATGAAGAATCCTCCCGGCCCCTGCGTCTCCTGCCCGATGACTCCGTACTTCAGGGGCACGCTCTCGTCGATGTGTCTCGCCTCCAATCCGCCCGGCCGGAAGCTGGACAATACCGCGTCACAGTCCTGCAGGGCCAGCCGGCGCTCGGTGGTAGCGCGGACCCGAACGTCGGCCCCGCGCGCCGCCGCCATGCGCTCGGCGAGGGAACGCACGAGCTCGAGGCGCGCCGGGTCGATGTCGACGAGCACGACCTCGGAGCCGGCGAAATTTGACGCCTGGGCGATAAGAGCTGCCAGGGTGCCGGGGGCGCGGGTGCTTCCGCCGCCGATATAGGCGAGTTTGATCCGGGCCATCCCGATTCTCCCGTGCTGCCGGTCTCGGGGCAGCATAGCAGAGGGGATTGTGCTTGGCATCCCGACAGAGCTCGAACCGCATGCGCTCCGCGCAGCCGCCCGTCTCGACGTGCGTCGCTCGACGCCAACGAACTGCAGCCTCGCCGGCTTTGCTCAGCCAGATGCGCTCGCCGAGCAGTGGGTCAGCCGGAAGCTGCGGATGAAGGCCGACTACGGCCGCCGAGGCTTCGCCCGGCTACGGTTCTGGCTCTCCTGCGCGGATTCCTGGCGGACGCGCCCGGTACGCGATCTTATGTCTGGCGGCGTTGCACCCAGTACAGGAGGGCGATGACGACGATCACCACGACGATGATGATCACCCAATAGCGCGTGCGCAATCCCAGAAAGACGAGAAAGGGCAAGATCGCATCGAGATAGTTCATGACACCTCCACAGGTTCTATTGTGCGGCACCGGGTGGCTCGCCCGAAATCCGAGGGCATGCGTACCCGCCCGATATAGAACAGCACTTGAAGTGCCCGCGCCGCTAGAGGACTATCGCGGTTGGTGGGGACGCGCTGCCTCTATAGCGGCAATGATCTCTTCTACCGTGTCGTTTGCGGTGATCACGCGCACGACCAGCTCGTCGAGCACGCCATTCCAGACACGCAACCCTGCCTGGATGTCAGAGGGTGAGTCACCTTGGATGCATGTGTCGATCGCCGAAGTCCGCATTCTGCGGAAGTGGGCCGCGTACCCCGGGATGGCTTCGTAGCGCCTTGCTTCCTCTCTCAGCCGGACCTGCGCCGGGTCGCCGAGCGCAACTCTCACGTAGGCCATGAGGCGAGGTGGCGGACGTCCTGCGTCGTGCGCGCTACCGCGGATCCATTCCGCGGATGTTCGCGCCCAGTCGGGCGTGAGCCAGTTCAGTAACACGCCTTCGGCTAGCTCGCCGGCGAGACGGCACATACGCGGTCCGAGCGCAGCGACGACGATCGTGCAGTCCAACGCCGATCGGAGCTCCGCGACTGCGGCACGCACCCGCGCCAGTCCCTCGGCACCGGCGCCGCCGCTGCCGATGCCGAGATACAGCCGCTGTAAGGGTACCTGGCTCTCCCGTAGGTCCGTCACAATGTCCGCCGCCGCAACATGGCTCACCGGAATGACGCCCACGCCGAGCCGAAGGCGTGGCACCGTGAGCCCGCCCAGTTGACGCAGTGCGTTCGTGCCGGGAGGATTGTTCAGCCAGAAGGAAGAATATCCGGCGTCCAGCGTGGCCTCGGCGGCACGGTAGAGCACTTGAGCACCCAGCCCGGCCGCGAGTCCGACGCCGCGGGCGCCGCGCGGCTCTGTGTCACGCATCTCGATGGAAGCCTCCTGCCCAGCGTAGCGGAATCAGCGCCTCAGCCGGCGGTTGGTGTCCCGCAACGGCGCATGAGCACCCAGTGAGCATTCGCCCTGGGTTGACCCTGGCGCCGATCCTGTCGCCTGCGGAACCTCTCGCGTGCGTGCCGCTGACCGGGCCAGAATGCCCCACGGTGAAGGGAGGTCCGGACGGTCCTTTCGCGCCGGTCACGCAGGTGGCGGACCGACTCCGCGGACACTTCAGTAATCCGTGCGCCAACCGCGGCGCACCTGCGCGAGCGCTGCCGGTCATCCTTGCCGGAGAATCGGGGGCGAGACCCTAGAGCACTGCCTTGACGTGGAGGTGGAGTGCTTGACCGCTGAACCCGGGAACCGTCCTGGCGAGGCCGAGCACAAGGTTGAGCGGCGACACGACTGAAGCGTTCGCCGTCACCGGCACCCCGTTCTGCCCGGTGTACACCGTGGTAAAGACATCGAACGTATTCCCCGCGTCGTCGGCGTAGAACTTCACGGTCTCCTTCAGGCCCATCAGCCCGCTCGTGTTCACGACCGCAAGTTCATGTATGCCGGCGGGCGCGTGAACCACGTAGACGACTTGCTTTACGTCCGACAGGGTGTCATTGATAGTGGCGCTCAGATCCAATGTGCCTACGTTGGACAGGACCACGACCGGATCGGTCCGGCACCCCCCCACGTACGCTTGAGCCGATTGAGCCGGAAGCGCCGTCGCGACCACCGTGGCAAGTAGAGCCAGTCCCCCGAACGTCCCGGTCTGCACGAGACCTTGTCTCTTCATGTTCCTTCCCTCCCGTTGCCCCGCCGCTTCCGACCGGGTCCTTGCACGCACTATACGGGCCGGGACCTGAACCGTCTATGACTTCTCGTTGCATTTTCGTTACGAAATGTACTGCGGTGGGACCACTCGAGTGCAGTGGCGGACGTCGTGAACCTCGACAGTGCCTGGCCGGAAGCCGCCGCGGGCCACAGACTTCGTTGGACGAAGCGGGCCGCGCTCAGATCCCGCCGAAGCGGGTTCGGGTCCTGCGCTGCGCGGTAGCTCAGCGGCGCCGATCCCCTGCGCGCGGGCACACCGGCCATGCTACGGGCCCTGGCCGGAACCAGCGCCGGGCTGAGACTCACTTCCCCAGTGCGAGGACAGCGCTGCCGGCACCCTTTGGCTACGCGAGGCCACGGCGAGCCTGTCTTCTAACCGATCGCCGCCTGCAAGCCGGTCGACAGCGCGTTCGGCCCGTTCGTTTCGTTCAAGAAGCTTATCGTGTCCCCTTTCTCAACGGAAACCTGCAGGTCGAAACTGTCTTCCTCCCCATAGGATGAGATCGTGTTGGCGTAAATCGAGGCGCCGTTATGGAGAATTTCGACCGAGTGCGGGACTTCACCCGTGTCCACACCCAGAAAATTACCCGACACGGTAAACGTTCCGGCCTTCGGAGCCGCCCATTGAAAGCCGACGTTCGGGTTGTTTTCCGGGTCCATGTCCAGGTAGTCGGGCGGCAGCACGATCGACTGGAAGCTGACAGTCTTGCCGGTCTTGTTCGCCTCCACTGCGGCTGCGTCTGGGTAGGACTGGCCATTCGTCCAGCAATACACGCGTTTTACACCATTGCAGGTCTTGATCGGCTGCGTCAGAGCCGAGCCGTCGACGACGTAGCTCCATGCGCCGCTCGGATTGTGCTTGATCGAGAACTGCTTGAAGGGATCGTAGCTATGTCCGACGGCTTGAACGACGACCTGCCCGGTGTATCCAGCAAAGACCACGCCACCAAGCGCCAGACCCACTCGTACCAACCTCATCATTTGTCTCCTTTCTGCCGATCACTCTACCGTCCAGTCGACTGTCGGTCAAGCGCTCCGGCGACGGGCAGAATTGGATCACTTACCAGACGCTCGGAGAATCCGTCCGCGCCGGTGGGCGCGTCCCCCTCTGGCTGCGGAGGGCTGAGAGCGTCGAGGGACTGCGGGAGAAGGGACCGGAGTGGTCCGCGCCCGGGTCCTGGATCGCAAGAAGTGGCGCCTGAGTCCCTGTGGAGTGATAAGTCGAATCTGACATTGCCCTCCTGGCGCTCGTCCTGCATGGTGGATACTGTTGGCGAATTGGGAGGTAGGCCGGAACCGTGGTGGAATCAGGGCACCCACCTCAACTCGGAGTCTGCCACGTCCCTGCACCCCCAGCCCGTTGATCCGATTCCCGCGGACACCGCCCGGGTGGCTCGTGTCTCCTTCCCCAAAGGCAATCCGCACATGCGGATACGCGATGAGCTCGGTGTCTTCTACCAGGACGAGGCCTTTGCTGCGCTGTTCGCCGTACGCGGCCAGCCGGCGGAATCACCCTGGCGTCCGGCGCTGACCTTGGTCCTGCGGTATCCCGAGAACCTCTCCGACCGGCAGGCCGCCGATGCCGTGCAGGGCCGAATCGACTGGAAGTATGCGCTCCCCCTGGAGCTCACCGACCCCGGCTTCGACGCCTCGGTCCTGAGCGAGTTCCATGGTCGTCTGGTGGCGGGCGGCGCCGAGCAGACGCTCCTGGACACGATGCGCGCACGCTTCAAGGAGCGCGGACTGCTCAGTGCGCGGGGCCGGCAGCGGACCGACTCCACGCACGTGCTGGCCGCCATCCGCACCCTCAGCCGGCTCGAATGTGTGGGCGAGGCACTCCGCCACGCCCTGAACAGCCTGGCGGTCGCCGCTCCCGACCGGCTGGCTCCTCACCTCGACCCAGCCTGGGCGGAACGCTAGGGAACGCGTGTTGACAAGTACTGCTTGCCCCGTAGAGGTGATTCTCCGCATGCTGGTTGTCAAGCATCTCTACGGATGGAGCTATGAGCAAACCGAGTGCTGGTTGAGCGACAGCCTGGGCTTGCGCCAATTCTGTCGGGTCTATGCCGAGCGGGTGCCGGACGATACCACTCTCCTACGATGGGCAAACACGATTCAGCCTGCCACGCTCCACCAGCCGCTCGAGCATGTGGTCGATCTTGCTCGCCGCCGGCATATCACGAGCGGGGCGCGTCCATGAACAGCAACGATGGTACCAACGGGGCCGCCGCTGGCGTGCTGGCATCGAGGGACGGATCGGAGTGCTCAAACGACGCCACAAGCTCGCTCGCTGCCTCTATCACGGACCCGATGGGATGGAGCGCTGGGTTGGGTGGGGCATCATTGCCCACAACCTTCAGCAGATCGCGGAGGGAGCTGCCCGAATGACTCCTCACCACCTGAGGACGCGACACCGCTGAACCATCGAGACCTGCCGTTTAGTCAGCGCGAGGGTTTCGCACCGGAAAATAGTACCAGTGGCCTGTCCAGACGTGTCTATGTTTGACGAGCTGGCGGCTACCGGAGATAGCTGGACTCAGTGGAACATGACGGACGCCACGAGCGCTCGTTGGGTGCGGTGTCACGCAGGCCTCTCGTTCAGCCAGGTAGCGAGCGTCTCTGCCAAACCCTGACTGTCAAGACCAAAATCGTTTCCATCCTCCTCACAGTCTTCCCCGTTGGGTTCACGGGCAAATGACAATCCAGGGGGTCGGACCGTGACAGCGCCGTCCCCAATTTCCGAGCGATACCGGAGCCTGATCCGTTTCCCGATCAGGGCTACATCGCATCTGCCTGGCCTCTCGCCATCCGTCGACCGTGAGCCCCCGGTGGCCGGACCAACCGACTGCAGTGGGAGCGTCGTGCAGAGTGCCGGCAGATACCGCCGTGTGCGCCCTAGCTGCTATCCCCCGTCGCCTCTACGTTCAGATGCCCTGCGTCTCGAGCTCGAAGCCCGAGCACAGGAGGTCCATGCGCTGGATCAGCTCACCACGGACGTGGCAGTAGACCTGCTGTTCGCCAACATACCAGCGATCCTCATGCACCCAAAGTCGGTAGCGAATGGCGAGCCCATCCTGCATGCTCCGCACGTCTGAATCCAGGAGAAGAAGCGGATCGGCGTCTGCGAACTCTTGGCGGAGATACACGACGGCCGCCGCTGCACCCCCACCTTCGTGCCGCCCTGACGGAATTAGCGCCCGGAATCTCGCATCCGGCGCGAAACAGGACTCGACCTGCTCCGAATCCTGCCCTCAGATGCCCGCCAGGAAGCGCGCATCCACCGCGTCTACGTCCGACGTATCTACAACAGAAACCATCGGAATACTCCTTGTGGCTGCGCTGCTCGCTACCGAGGGTAGCAAGGGATCCGCGGCATGTCAAGAACTACTCCTTTGGCCGCCACTGTCACCTTGTGTTGTGAAGGACCGTGTTGCATACTGTTGATACCGGCGTTCGGTCAAGATGCAACCGAACCGCACACGAGCCCCGATGGCGGGTGCAGGGGAGGGAGGCGAGGCGGAGGTGCGGATGGGCGACCGGTAGCGACCTCCGGTACCGGTGGGAAACACCGCGCCAGGAGTAGCGAGTCCGCCGTGCGAGCGAGCTCGCGGACGTGTACTGGATGAAGGAAGAGGAAGTGGCAATGTCCACAACGCGAGCGACCTGGAGTCATACGAACGGCAATCGGGGAACCGGGCGGCGAGCGATGGTGATGAGCCTCATCACCGTCCTCGTCCTGGTCATGGTTCCCTCCGCGGCGCATGCCGCCAAGCCAGCCTCGAATGCCTACTGCGGCAGTTCGGGAGCGGGACCGAGCGATGCCTGTTATGGGAGCGGGGCGCTTCTCAGTGAGAACGGCGACAACCAGAACAGTGCCTTCGGGTACGAGGCCCTCTACCTCAACACCACGGGCGTCGTCAACACGGCAAGCGGGCACGGAGCCCTCTACTCCAACACGACGGGGAACTACAACACGGCGAGCGGGGGCAGCGCCCTTTACCTCAACAGCACCGGCAGCTACAACACGGCGAGCGGGTACGCGGCCCTCAATCAAAACACCACGGGCTACGCCAACATGGCGAGCGGGTTTGAGGCCCTCTACTCCAATACCACGGGCTATGCCAACATGGCGAGCGGGTTTGAGGCCCTCTACCTCAACACCACGGGCATCTCCAACACGGCAAGCGGGCACGGAGCCCTCTACTCCAACACGACGGGGAACTACAACACGGCGAGCGGGGACAGCGCCCTCTACCTCAACAGCACCGGCAGCTACAACACGGCGAGCGGGTACGCGGCCCTCAATTACAACACCACCGGCAGCCTCAACACGGCGAGCGGGTACGCGGCCCTCAATCAAAACACCGCGGGGAACTCCAACATGGCGAGCGGGTATAACGCCCTCTACCTCAACACCACGGGCAGCTCCAACACGGCAAGTGGGGAAGGGGCCCTCGGTTACAACACCACGGGTAACTCCAATACGGCAAGCGGGGTCAGCGCCCTCTACTCCAACACCACGGGCAGCTCGAACACGGCGCTCGGCTTCCTGGCTGGGGTGACGGGGAACAGCGGGAACGCCGACACGACCGGCTCGAACAACACCTTCGTCGGCTATAGCGCTGGTCCAGGGACCAGTACTCAGCTCACCGATGCTACGGCAATCGGCGAGAATGCCCTGGTGAGCGAGAGTAATGCGCTCGTACTCGGAGGTACGGGTGCCGACGCCGAGAAGGTGGGTATCGGGACGGCGACCCCAGACCAAGCTCTCCAGGTGGTGGGCAACGTCCACGTCGCGGGGAGCGGCAATGGGATCGAGTTCCCGGACGGGACGATACAGTCGACAGCGGCAGGTGGTGGGTTGCCGGCCGGACAGAACGGGCAGTATCTGCGGTACACCAATGGCAGCTGGGGAGGATCGGCCATCCTGGCCGGAGATATCCCGGCCGGGTCTGCCAACTACATCCAGAACACAACCAGCCAGCAGGCAAGTGCCTCCTTCAACATCAGCGGAAATGGCACGCTCGGCGGTACAGTGAGTGCTGCCAACGCGGGGATTGGCATCGTGACCGCTCCCAACAGCCTGCTGCAGGTAGGAACGGCGGGCACCAGCTACGGGAGCTTCCTGCAGGTGCCCCTGGTCACAATTAACTCGGCGCCACCGGCGAGCATGTGCAACACCTCGACCTTCGTGGGGCGGCTGGTGCTGCAGGCGAATGGGACCAAGCTCATCCTGTGGGGCTGCTCCTCCAGCGGGAAGTGGGCCGTGGCCAAGTAGTCACCGAGGCGATGGAGAGTGTGCGGAGCGGCCAATGAGTGCTCATCGGCCGCTCCGCCCCTTTTCGGATCCGATCTTGAACCAAGCGTGGAGCTCGCATATTCGTCGATGTGGCGGTCAGGGGGCGTATGCGGGGCCGCCCCGAAGCATACGCGCCTCGTCCCCTGGGCAGATCCTACAAGGACGTAAGTGCCAGAAACGCAGCGGCCGGTCTTCCAGTCCCTGGCAAGTGCGACCATGCTGCCGTTTCCGACCCGCCAACCGAAGTCGAAACGAAATCGTAACCTGAGGGCCCGAAAATCGCACGTCGACAACTCTATGGTGGAGGTATAGCCGCCGTGTGGCGTAACTCCGACATCCGGCCCACCTCCCTAGAAGCGGTCTGAGAAGGGTCAGGCAGGGCCAATCGCTTGCGCATAAGGCGGGTCATGGTGGCGTGGATCATGGCCTAACTCGTCTCGCAGAGCAACTCGTACTCCTTGGCCAGTCGCCGGCTCTGCCCGAACCAGCTGAAGGTGCGCTCGACGAGCCAGCCGCAGTACGTGCAGGACGGAGTGGGGCTTGATCGATGCGGTTCGTCATGCTCGTTCCTCTGGTCTGCTCGCCGTCTCTGTCTCCGCCAGGCTGGTGGTCGTGTGTGCGTTGTCGGTCCTCTCGGTCCATCGGCGCCGTGCCTCCTCTGCCAGCGATCGTTG
>Ga0070735_10000529_pt1 | contig 40940 bp, 35 predicted proteins | sample Coa_R1_FD_66443 | JGI IMG/M metagenome (GOLD analysis project Ga0070735, IMG submission 66443) | Surface soil microbial communities from Centralia Pennsylvania, which are recovering from an underground coalmine fire - Coalmine... | ecosystem: Environmental > Terrestrial > Soil > Unclassified ... | reverse complement strand
TCCAGCAACGAGCGACACGGACACAGACAGCGACGATCCGGGAGCGACGTTTAAGAAGTGTCCTTCAGACTCGTTTCCCGCGGAAGAAATTCGAGCCACGGAATATCTCTTTCCCGGAGAAACGGCCAGCACTTCGTATCTCCCGGGCGCGATGTCCCCGAAGTCGACTTCGCCTTTACTGTTTACCTCTTGCGCCCCCACAACGTGCATTTTGCTGTTGCGCAGAGCAATCGTAAAGTTCTGCGGCAATGTGCTTTCTCCGACGACTTGTATGCTGGCTTTGAGACTGCTGCCCGGCGTGCCGGCAGACACGTCCAGGTTTTCGCTATTTTGATTCAGTTCGACGTCCATTTCCCCAGCGGGAAGTGGCTGCCCCCGCATTCGTCCGGGTGTGTGCACAACATAGTGTCCGGGCGGTATTCCGGTCATCTCGAAGAGGCCACCCGAGATGTTTTCGAAAGATGCAGCTTCCACGTTCTCGGTGGAGTCGAAAGAAGGCCGCTCCAACATTGGCAGGGTGAACCCGCGTTCGTTATCCCCAAAGGCCCGCACCTGGATGTGAAGTGCAGGCACGGGATTGAGATGGAAGTCGATCTCGGTGTGATCGCCCCCGCGGAGCGGGATCGGAGTTGCCTCGTCTGGTTCGGTAGCATTAGCGTAGTAGGTGACTGGATAAGCCACATCGAGCGACGGATCCACGGCCGAAGGCCCTGTCTCCGCCTCTGGTCTCCGAAAAGTTGCCGGGTGCACCGCATACCAGGGCTTGGCCTCAACCGAGACGAAATATGTGCCGCTATCGAGGCCGTTGAATTCGTAGAAGCCCTGATCGTCCGTGTTTGCCACACGGTGACGCATGATCTGCGATTCACCGATTCCCCGATTCTCGCGATAGATCGAGACGGAAGCGTGGCGCACAGGATCGCCGGATTCATCGAGAACCTTGCCGGAGAGTATGGCAAACGGCGCAAGCTGCAAAACCAGATGCTCGGTGTCGAACCCGACCCCGGTCGGAATCGCGGTTGAAAACTGTTCGTGCGCCATGTAATCAGCGGCGATGAATCCTCGCTTCGCGCCATGGAGCGAAAACTTACCTCGCGGCAATTGATTGAATGCGAACCGGCCATCTTCTGAAGTCACTACCGATTCGAAGTCTTCCCGATTGGCTGTGTCTGCAATGGTGACTCGGGCCCGCGCCAAAGGAGCGCCAGTGGTTGCGCTGACCACGGTGCCGGCAATGCGAAATTGCTCGGCGCCGGCCATCACTGGAAGAAACGAAAGCGCGAACACCAGAACAAATCGGGTTGAACGGAAATAGCGCATTCATTCGCCCGTGGTCGCAATCAATTGCAGACGCACGCTTTCCTTTTGGCCTCCGCCAAGGCGTACGACCTGCCCCTTCGCATCATAGGCACGCATCGCCTCTGGATCGCTATATTCGAGCTCCCTTTGTGGACCATCGAAAGCGAGCAGGCGATATGTTCCCGGTGGAATCTGGGCGATCATAAAACTTCCATCCGGCCCTGCGGGAATTTCTCGAAACTCTCCACTGTTGTCTCCCGAAGGAACACAGTACACGAATGCAGACGGTGAAGGTGCTGCTGCCGGTCCTGCAGTAGCGGTGAAGCCGTCGGACCCGGTCGGCTGAGGGGGTATGCCCTCGACCGTGCCCGCAATTTCCGCAAAGTCGTCCTTCAAAGTAACTTCAATGGGTGCGGTTGACCCTCCGGTCACGACCAAGGGTTGGTGCAAAAGATCAAGGTTGCCGGAGATCACTGAAGCGACATAACCACGGGACGAACTCACTCGGGCCCAGTATCTTCCGGGATGAGCGTTCTCTAGAACTAGCGCGTCATCACCCGGCTTGGATTGAGGGCGCAGGTTGACGCCGCGTTCGAAGCCAAAATCGTCGGCCGGATCTAGCCACACACTCAGAGAACGATCGCGGCCCGTATGGACGCCGCTACCGACCCTAATCCTCGGCTGTTCCTGCGCGGGCGTGAACTCCTCATGAACGTTTACGCCAATCGCTGTGCCCGAAGCTAGCGCCACTGGAGGGCCTTCAACCGGGCCGCCCTTCACCGTAATCGTGATCTGTCCGCCCATAGCATTTTGGCCATTGCTCGCCAGTTCCAAGGCATAAGTTCCATTGGGAAGCAGACCGGTAATGACGCGTTCATCGCTGTCATAACCCAGCGAATACCCTGGCCCACGGCGTCCCTGGGCCGAAACGATCACTTCCATCCCCATGTTCGGCGCGGCATTCATCACCGGAATCTTGATTTGGTAGTACGGTTGTCGCGCGATCGAAATATCGGCCTGGAAGATGGTGCCTGCCGTTAGCTGGATGGCGCTCGCGGAGGCGAAATCATTCGTATTCGAAAAATAAGCCGGAGGATACCCATATTGTTGGCCGCGTGGGTTAAAGGTGATCGGATCGCGGTCCAGCAACTCCGTCGTAAATAATTTGTATGTGCCGCCGGCTAGATCGGCAAATCGGAACTCCCCGTTGGACTTGGTCGTTGTCGTGCCGCTATTCACCCAATGGGCGCGGCCATTCTGCACCTCGCGCCGATAGATCACAACTCCAATTCGGTCGGACGGTTCCGCGCTCGCCAAAGTGACACGCCCGGTGATAACTGCCTCCGGTGTCAAGGTGATCGTCATCTCCCGTTCACCATTGACGATCGTGCCGCCCGACCACTTGTACGGCTCAAGAAAACCGGGCTTCCGTGCGCGAAGAGCTCCTATCGGAATCTGCTCGTTCTGTCCTTCACCTTTCGCAGCCGGGAAGCTGAATTCAAAGCGTCCCTGGCCATCGCTCATCGTGGCGAACCGGTTGTCGGGAGAAAAAACCAGGGCGTGGCCAATCGGCTCGCGAGTCACGCCGTTGATAACGACCCCACGAAGATGCGCTGTCTCGCCTTGTTCAGAATTCTCGTTTTGGTTGAGGGGTCGCGCAAAACTGGCCCAGCCACTCAAGAGCAGGGCGGCCGATAGCAGCGTTCGTGAGAACAGCCCACACATACACGAAGCGAAACGGAAGGGACACCGGGTTAGAGCTTAGCACGGACACCGGAAGTTGCCTGTTCCATCGTCCGTCCCTGAAGGATTAGACACTACGCGCCGGCAGAAAGTTTGTGGTGCCCTTTGGCTTGGGCGATGCCGTACTGGCGAATCTTATAGAGCAAAGCTTTGTAGCTGATCTTCAGCAGGGCCGCAGCCTGCTTGCGGTTCCAGTTGGTTTCGTCCAGCGCTTTGGCAATTGCGTCTGCTTCTGCTTCATCTTTGGCGCTGCGTGCCAGCGACTTCAATCCGCCCCCCGAGCCGTTTCCGGAAACGCTGCTTGCCGCCGGATCAAACTGGGCGCCGCTCCCATCGCTTTTCGGTTTGAGCTCGTTGATGGCGAGTCTTTCATCCCCCAACACCAGATAGCGCTTTACGAAATTGCTCAATTCGCGCAAGTTGCCCGGCCAACTGTAGTCCACGCAGGCTTGCAGCAATTCGGCGGACAGTGGCAGTGGCGCTCGCGCAAACCGCTCAGACTGACGCGCCATAAAGTGCTTTAGCAGAATCGGAATTTCTTCCTTGCGTTCCCGCAGCGGCGGAACCTGCAGCGTGAACGCGTTCAACCGGTAGTAAAGATCCTCCCGCAGTCGTTTGTTTGCCAGCGCTTCGGGAATATTGATGTTGGTCGCGGCCAGGATTCGTACGTCCGCCTTGATTACGGTGCGGCTGCCAAGCCGCGAGAATTGTCCGTCCTGCAGGATGTGCAGCAGTTTCGCCTGCAGGCTGGTGGGCATTTCGCCGATTTCGTCGAGCAAAATCGTTCCCTTGTTACATAGCTCGAATTTGCCGGGTTTTGGATGGTTCGCCCCTGTAAACGCTCCTGCTTCGTAACCGAAAAGCTCGCTCTCCAGCAGGTCCGCAGGCACCGCGGCGCAGTTCACTTTCAAGAACGTACGATGAGCTCGCGGCGAAAGCTTGTGGATCAGCCGCGCCATGACTTCCTTACCCGTCCCGCTTTCGCCCAGCATCAGCACAGGAATGTCGACGTTTGCCACCAATGCGGCTTCAGAACGCAACTTCCGCATGACCGGGCTGGCCGCGACAAAGAAGACATCGTCGGCAAGTTCCTCGACTTCTCCACCGGCCGCTGGCTGATTGCTGCCGAGGCACTGATTGATGGCAGCGTCGAGCTCTGCCTTCTGAAAAGGCTTAGTCAGGTAATCGTGGGCGCCAAGGCGCATTGCCTGCACTACCTTCTTGGTCTCGCCGACACAGGAAAGCATGACGACTTTGATCCCGGGTTGCAGTTGTCGCAGTTGTTCGAGCGTTTGCAATCCGTCGATGCCCGGCATCAGCAGGTCCAGCAACACCAGAGAGGGCTGCAATCCCTTTTGCACCAGCGCGACTGCTTCCTCACCGGTGCTGGCCGTCTCAACCTTGTAATCGTCCACTTCGAGCAGGGTACGGATGTAGCGCAACATCCCAGGTTCGTCATCGACCAGCAAAATCTTGGCCGTATCCTTCATTGGCTATTCCCTTGGTTGGCTGGAGGTCTAAGGGGAAGAATAAAAGAGAATTTACAACCGGCGCCGGTCTCGCTTTCCACCCAGATTTTGCCGCCCATGTTACTCACCAGGCGGCGAGCGATAGCTAAACCAAGACCCATTCCCGATTGATTTTCATTCTGCGGCAGACGGAAGAAATCATCGAAAACTTCAATGTGGTATTCGGCGGAAATTCCTGGCCCGGTGTCGGAGACGCTGATCTTTGCCGAATTTGGCACAGCACTCGCTTGCCTTCGCCGCTCGGTGAGAATGCCGGGTTGCTCAACGTTCCGTCGGTCCCACATGTAAGGCTCGGCGTGAAGCCACACGGTTCCTCCGGAAGGAGTGAACTTCGAAGCATTCTCCAACAGATTTGAGACCACGCGCTGCAGCTTGGCCGAGTCGAACGGGAACGGCATCAGCTTTTCGTTTGCCAGAAAATAGAGCGCCAGTCCCTTCTCTTGAAAATTATGCGACCACAGGCGGCAAACTTCCGATAGGCAACCGTTCAGGTCGCCAACTTCGAAGCGCATCTTGATCTCGCCTGTCTCCAGTGCGCTGAAGCTCAGAAAATCCTGGATGAATTGCTGCAGGCGGCGTCCGCTGGAGTTCATGTCCCGGATGACTTCACGTTGCCGCTCATTCAGCCCGCCCAACTTCTCGCTCTGCAGCAACTCCACATACCCGTTCAGGATCGCAAGTGGCGTCCGCAAGTCGTGTGCGGCCGACGCTAAAGCGTTTGTCGTACGCTCGAAACGCTCCCGAAGCTGCGTGTACTGCTGCAACAATTCTTGACTGCAGTCAGGGTTCGGGCAAGCTTCTGAAGCAGCTTCTTTGGCGGGGCACAAGTCGGAGTCTTGACCACGCGAAGGCGCTGCCGACTGCGGCACACACGAGTTTTGAGGCACCACGGCCATGGCTGTGAGCTCGGTGGCGGCGTATAGAGGGAGGGAACTAATTGAATGGTAAGTCCCGCATTTTGGGGTGTCAACGGAAAATGCGCAATGGAATTGCCACAGATGGGCAAAAGTATGCAGTCGAAAGTACTTAGCTTTGGTTACCTGGTTCCTGTGAAAGGCGAACAAGCAGTGAAACTACCGGGTCGTAAGTTCAGCGCAAATAAGCCCATTTCAAAGGCGATGTTCTCGATTTACCGCGGGAATCGAACGGGGAAGTCCTTAGAACTGTGGTCGTTTGGCCCACAAGATGCGACGCTCAATCACCGTGGGGGCTAGATGACCAGCCATTCAAATCACCGCGGGCTTAAGACCGAGCGCAGAGATTGGTCGCGTTTGCCCCTGGCAATTCCGGTTTTTGTCCGTAGTCAAGACGAGAATGGCAAGGAATTACTGGAGTTTGCTACGGCTTTGAATGTCTCCGCTGGGGGCGTTTTGCTCGTTGTACGCCGCTCCTTGCCGCTCTCCTCGCAGGTTTCGCTTGAAATTCCCAGCGCTCCACTGGTTGCATCGACGACCCTGCCCAAGACGTCGAAAAACCTTCGGGCTCGCACCATCTGGGTCACCCACGCCGAAGGATGCCAGTTGGTAGGCCTCAAATTCACCCACCCCCTCGTAGAAAACGAACCTGATCACCGGCCTCGGCGACGGAAACTTGTTTCTACTGTGTGAAAAGTTTTTCCTATCAGAATCGCCGCGCGTAGGTCGAACGTCTACGTTACTTCGTGATGCAATTTACTGCAGCCTCGTCCGGCTAAACCATTGAATAAAAAGCCGGCAAGTGACATTTGCACTGGGTAATCGGATAGTGCAAAGATTTGGCGTTCGGGGTGCTTAAACCCTTACGCGCGCATTTTCCAAGCGCAAGATCATTCCTATGCCGAATACGAATTCGTTCAGTTCCTTGGTTCAATCTCTTGGCGAGTTTCCACCCGAAGCAGTCATCTTCGGAACATCGGAGGTCATGCAGGCCCTCCGTGGCCGTATGGACAAAGTAGCTAGCGCGAACGTTCCAGTCTTGATCCAAGGGGAGAGCGGCACGGGCAAGGACATCATTGCCCGAATGATTCATGCTCAGTCGCCGTGGAAGGGCGGACCCTTTGTCAAAGTGAACTGCCCCGCGATTCCCGGAACTCTCCTCGAAAGCGAACTGTTTGGATATGAAAGAGGTGCCTTTACCGGAGCCTATGGTGCGAAGCCGGGGCGCGTGGAAATGGCCCATCGCGGCACGCTGTTTCTCGATGAAATTTCTGAACTGGATCTCGCACTCCAGTCCAAGTTGCTGCAACTCTTACAGGACGGCCAATTCTGCCGTATCGGCGCGCAAGAAGACAAAAAGGTCGAAGTTCGTGTGGTCTGCGCCACGAATCGAAAATTGGAAGAAGAGATCGAAAGCGGTACGTTTCGTCAGGATCTGTTCTACCGCATCAACGTGGTGAACCTGCGCATGCCTCCGCTTCGTGAGCGGCGCGGCGATATTGAAGGACTGGTCCAGTATTTCCTTGATCATTACAACCAGAAATTCAACTGCCGGGCTCGCGCTCTTTCTTCCGAGTTGATGTCAGTGCTCCGCAAATACCACTGGCCGGGAAATATTCGCGAGCTGGAGAACTTGATAAAACGTTACGTCATCCTCGGCAGCGAAGACGTCATCAGCAACGATCTGATTGCCCGGGGAGAGCAGGAATTTATCAACCCCGAGATCAACTTCGACGGTCCGATCTCGCTGAAGAAAGTGACGCGGCAAGCAACCAGGGAACTGGAACGCAAGATTATTTTGAAAGTGCTGCAAGCGCATCATTGGAATCGCAAGCAAGCCGCGCGCGCACTGAACATCAGCTATCGTGCGTTGCTCTACAAAATCCGCGATGCCGGCCTGCCCCCCAATCGTACCGTCAGGAAACGCCCGGACCCTTTAGTTCCTGAGGTTGTTACCAGCGAAACGGTAGCCGCCGACTGAAGTCGCGAGTTGGCGCCAAGCTAGCTGGCATGCCCGCATATAATCGATCGGCATGGGTTTCGACCGGCCCATCCGATGGCTGTTTGATCCACTGCACGGCGCCTCGGATCGTCTGATCCCGCGATGGCTGTTCCTTCGTGCTCTCGGCCTCATCTATTTCTCGGCATTCTTCTCCCTCGCATTTCAGATCAAAGGACTCATTGGGCCCTCGGGAATCCTTCCCGCCAGTGACTACCTGCGCGCGGTTGCTGAATCACTGGGTCATGCCGCCCGTGTCTGGTACGCGCCCACGCTCCTTTGGTTCTCGAGTGGGTCCGCCATGCTCATTGCCCTGTGCTGGGTCGGGATGGCGTCATCGATTCTGCTGGTCGCCAACCTCTGGCCGCGCGGCATGCTGGCGATTTGCTTTGGGTGTTTTCTTTCTTTTGTTAGCGCCGCTGGAGATTTTTCCGGATATCAGTCCGACGGAATGCTGCTCGAAGCTGGATTCATTTCGTTATTCTTCGCGCCGCCGGGATTCTGGCCCGGACTCGCGCATGATCATCCCCCTTCGCGTGCGAGTTTGTTTCTTCTGCAGTGGGAGTGGTTTCGGATTTACTTCGAATCAGGCGCAGTCAAGCTCTTGAGTGGCGACCCGCAATGGCGAAATTTCACCGCCATGGACGAGTACTACCAGAACGGCCCGCTTCCCACTTGGATTGGCTGGTACGTGCAACATTTGCCTCACTGGTTCCACGCTGGCGCGGTTTTCGCGACCTTCGCGCTGGAGTTGGTCATCGTCTGGATGTTTTTCTTGCCCCGACGCTGGAGAATTGCTTGTTTCTTTATCGTAACCGCCTGGCAGATCCCGGTTATTCTGACCGCCAACTACACATTCCTGAATTACCTGGTTCTGGTACTCGGTTTCCTGCTTTTGGACGATAAATTCCTGTCTGGCATCATCAAACGGTTCTCGCCATTCGCCCCAGGCGGGCACTCTCTGCCACAGTCCCGCCGCTCGGCGGAAGTACCCCCAGCTTGGTATCGCTGGTCAACCATAAAGCTGTTTTCGGCTGCTCTGATGTTGTCGTGGATCTTCTACGTTACAACTTCGGAAATGATCCTGATGTTTGCGCGATTGCCGTTGCCGGCTTCTCCGATCACCGCGCTGGAACCGTTTCGCATCGCGAACCAATACGGCCTTTTCGCGGTCATGACACGGGGACGCTATGAAATCGAATTCCAGGGATCCCAGGATGGTCAGAACTGGACACCTTATCCATTTCGTTATAAGCCTCAGGACTTAAACCGGGCTCCGGGAGTTTACGCGCCTTATCAGCCACGTTTTGACTGGAATTTGTGGTTTGCGTCGCTAGGCTCATGGCGCGAATACGCCATTGTGCCGAACACTGAGGTTCGCTTGCTCGAGAACGATAAAGATGTGTTGACGCTTTTTGCCGGAAGTCCATTCTCCGTAGCGCCGCCGCATCAGGTTCGGGCCGTGCTTTGGCAGTATTGGTTCACCAGTCTCGAAGAGAAGCGACTTACAGGAGCATGGTGGAGAAGGGAGTTTCTCGGGCTTTATGCGCCGATCCTGCAACGGCAGGCTGACGGAAGAATCGTCATGATCGAGTTACCACACGCAGCTCCGCGACAATAACTGACTTCATCCAATGAGCATAGCGATTTAGAGATGACCCTTACAGCATATGTGATCGGAGCGGGACCAAACGGGCTCGCCGCAGCCATCGTCCTCGCCCAAGCGGGGCTTCAGGTCGAAGTTCTGGAAGCCGAGCCGACCATCGGCGGCGCCACCCGAACCATGGAACTGACCCTGCCTGGCTTCCTGCACGATTTCGGATCGGCAGTACACCCCATGGCGGCAAGTTCGCCGTTCTTCTCATCGCTGCCGCTCAACACCTATGGACTGGACTGGATTCATTCGCCTGCTCCCCTCGCGCATCCTCTCGATGATGGAACGGCAGTCGTCCTCGAACGAGATCTGGAGGACGCCGAATACGCGCTCGGCGTGGATGGCAAAGCCTGGCGTCGGCTCATGCAGCCTTTCGCCCAGCACTGGAGTGAAATCGCCCCAGATGTTCTCCGGCCGATGCCTTCCATTCCTAAGCGTCCATTCTTGATGGCGCGTTTCGGCTTGCATGCAATGGGCTCCGCCGAATCTCTCGCCTTTCGCCAATTCAATAGCGACCGGACTAGGGCGCTATTTGCGGGATTGGCTGCGCATTCATTTCTGGCTCTGGATGAGCCGCTGAGTGCTTCGTTTGGACTATTGATGGCCATTCCTGCCCATGCCGTGGGCTGGCCCATTGCCCGTGGAGGATCGCAGGGCATCGCAAATGCCCTCGGCACTTATCTCACGAAGCTTGGCGGCAAGGTCAAAACCTCATCCCGTGTCGCCGACGTTGCAGATCTTCCGAATGAGAGTCTCTTTGTGTGCGATGTCACGCCTCGCCAGCTGACCGCGATTGCTGGCCGGCGTCTATCCAACGCCTACCAGCGCAAACTTTTCAAATTTCGTTATGGGCCCGGGGTGTTTAAAGTTGACTATGCCCTGAACTCCCCGATTCCGTGGAAAGCGCCGGAGTGTTCACGTGCGGCGACCGTGCATTTAGGCGGCACGTTTGAACAAATTGCAGCTTCGGAGAAGTCTGTCCGCAACGGCCGTGTGCCGGAGCGCCCATTCATTCTGCTTTCTCAGCCCAGTTTGTTTGACCAGACCCGTTCGCCGCAAGGGAAGCACATCGCGTGGGCCTATTGCCACGTTCCCAACGGATCCAGGGCGGATATATTGCAGAGTTTCGAAAATCAGATCGAGCGCTTTGCCCCGGGCTTTCGCGACTGCGTTTTGGCTCGTCGCGTGTTCGCGCCCGCGGACCTTCAATCGATGGACGCCAATCTCATTGGCGGAGATATCGGCGGCGGTGTCATCGATATACGGCAGTTTCTATTTCGTCCGACTCGCCGGCACTACGCCACCTCAGATCCGAAGATCTACATTTGTTCTTCTTCAACACCGCCAGGCGGCGGTGTACATGGCATGTGCGGATTTCACGCCGCGAAGATGGCGTTATCGCGACTGAACATCCAGGTGAGAGATCAATTCCGCGAAGACGCTGTGGGCAGGTAATCCCCAACCACTGCTAGCAACTCGTCCTTCAACTTCGGCCCGCAGGCCAGCAGCCCGGAAAGCAGCGGATCCCGGTTGTTACAGACCAGCGGCTGCTGCTCTAGTGTTGCCAGGTATCCGCCGCCACTCATCACCAGGGCAGCTCCCGCCGCGACGTCCCATTCATGCTTTGGAGTCAGCGTGAACGTGACATCCGCCAGTCCTGCCGAGACGAGAGCGAGTTTATACGCAACCGATCCCATCGGACGAATCTTCAAATCCCCACCTTCAAATTGCTTCCACTCTCCGCGTTTCACTTCGCTGCGGCTGGCTAGCACGAGAGCGCCGTTAAGGCTTGCGCGCTGGCTCGGTTTTGCAGGCTTACCGTTATAGAGCACGCCGGCGTCGAGCGACCCGACAAACATCTCGTTCGTGGCAGGATTGCAAATTCCTCCAGCCACAGGGCGTCCGTCTTCCACCATGGCAACCGAAACACAAAATTCCGGAATGCCGGCAACGAATTCGCGGGTGCCATCGAGTGGATCGACCACCCACACGCGGCTCTTATCGAGCCGTGAAAAGTCGTCGACACTCTCTTCCGATAACCAGCCTTCGCCATCCCGTAGGAGTTCCTTCCGAAGGACGACATCCACTTCGCGATCCGCTTCCGTCACCGGATCGTGGCCAATCTTGTATTCGGCATCGATGGCGCCGGCCGTGTAGCGGCTGAGAACCTTGCGTGCTGCTTCGAGCGCAGACTGGATGCGCTCCAGAGTTTCCGTATGAAAAAGATTTCCCATTGGATTAGTTTCAGATCGTCAGATCAGGCCCAGAGCATGCGCGCACCCGTAGCCAGCAGCACGGCACAAAGGATCCTTCTCAACCATAGCACGGGCATGCGGGTGCTGAGATGAGAACCGACCAGACCACCAGGGATTGAACCAATGACTAGCGCTCCCACCAGGTAAGGATCGATGTTGTGGATGCGGAAGTGCATGAGGCTGGTTACTCCGGTAAGCAAAACCGCATGGACGATGTCGGTCCCCACCATCATTTTGGGCGGGAAACTGTAGAACAACAGCAACAGCATCATGATGATGCTGCCGGATCCGACCGAGGTCATGCCCACCAGAAAACCCGCCAGAAGTCCGATGAAGAACATGCCCACGATGGACTTCAAAGTAGGCTTGCGCTGCGTAACGTGCTCTTCAATGCGTCGCTGAAAGAGCATGGCCGTTGGAACCAGGATCAATAGGATCCCGACAGCCGTGGTAATAAATGTGTTGACTCCCGTTCCGTAAACGGTTCGGAGGTGGCTCAGTAAGCTGACTCCGGCGATGGAGCCGGGAATGCTGCCCGAAGCCAGGCACCACACGACCCGGCGTTTGACCGTGCCTTTTCGGATGTGGACGTAGGCCGATCCGATCTTGGTGATGAAGTTGAACAGCGCGTCGGAGCCGACGGCCAGAATCGGCGGAACTCCCAGTCCAAATATCAAGACGGGAAGAAGCAGAACACCGCCTCCAACGCCGGTCAGGCCAATCAACGTGCCAACCAGAAAACCAATCAATATCTTGGCCGAAATGAGCATAACGTCTATCGCGCCTAACTAAAGATTCCCCTACGCCTGGGTGCCATTGACTCCAATGAAGCCTTCACGCTCGAGGTGCAAAATGATCTCTTGCGCTGCTTCCTCCGGTGTCAAGTCAGTTGTGTTGATTACGACCTCGGCGTCCTTCGGTTGCTCGTACGGATCCGAGATGCCGGTGAACTCTTTGATGATGCCTGCGCGTGCCTTTGCGTAAAGACCCTTGCGGTCCCGTTGTTCACAAGTTTCGACCGGGGTCGCGATGTGCACCAGGATGAAGCCGCCAACCGGTTCAATCATGCCGCGCACTTGCTTTCGCACCGAGTCATAGGGTGCGATCGGTGCGCAGATCGCGATACCCCCGTTCTTGGTGATTTCCGACGCTACGTAGCCGATGCGCCGAATGTTGATATCGCGATGTTCCTTCGAGAATCCCAGCTCTGACGACAGGTGTTTTCGCACCAGATCACCATCAAGCAACGTAACCGGGCGGCCTCCGGTCTCCAGGAATTTCGTCACCAGAACGTTCGCAATCGTGGATTTTCCAGACCCCGACAGGCCCGTAAAGAAGATGGTCACACCCTGCTTATGTCGAGGCGGGAAACTGCGGCGCAGCTCGTGCACCACTTCCGGATATGTAAACCAACCTGGAATCTCCCGGCCTTCGTTCAGACGCTGCCGCAATTCGGTTCCCGAGATGTTCAGGACACGAGACCCATTCGGCACTTCATTGTCAGGCACATATTGATCCTGGTCCTCGAGGTACACCATCATGTTGAATGGGACCATCGTGACGTCGATGTCCTTCTCATGCTTCTTGAACAGGTCCTGCGCTTCGTACGGGCTGTAGAACGGTTTCCCGTGTTCATCGTTGCCAGGTCCCGCATGATCGCGGCCGACAATGAAATGCGTGGCGCCGTGGTTCTTGCGGATCAGGCCGTGCCAGATCGCTTCGCGCGGACCGCCCATGCGCATCGCCAGCGGCAGCAAGGAAAGTTTCACGGCTCCAGCGGGGAATTTCGAGAGCAACAACTGGTAGCAGCGCACACGCGTGAAATAGTCAACGTCACCCGGCTTCGTCATGCCGACAGACGGGTGGATCAGCAAATTGGCTTCAACCTGTTTGGCGGCGCGGAAAGTCAATTCGACGTGAGCGCGGTGCATGGGGTTGCGGGTTTGAAAGGCCACCACGCGACGCCATCCCAGCCGCGAGAACTCCGCTCGCAATTCTGCCGGAGTTAGACGCAACGCGCGGAAGTCATAGTGCGCAGCAGCCTGCACCCCTTCCAGTCGCCCACCCACATACCACGGATTCGCCTTGTTCAATAGATAATCGACGCCGGGATGCGCGGAACTCGTGGTTCCGAATACGGACTTCGCTTCTGCTTGCCGATCGGGCTGCCAGACATCCTCCACGTGCAGCACCGCTAGCATCACACCTTCTGGGTCGCGCAAAGCGATTTTGCTGCTTCCCGCCTTCAGAGATTTCGCGAATTCTTCTTTGACATCGAGCGTAATCGGCATCGGCCAGAGAACGCCGCTCCCCAGCCGCATGTTGTGGCACACGCCTTCGTAGTCCGCTCTGTTCATGAAGCCGCGTAGTGGCGAGAACCCACCGCTCATCAGCAGCTCAAGGTCACACACTTGGCGGGCAGTTAAATCCCAGGAAGGCCATTCCCGTGAGTGAGACTTCAGTTCCTGAATTCGTTCTGGTTGAGCAACAAGATTGATCAGCTCTCCGCCATGAGGCGAAATAAGATGACTGGTCGACGCGATCAAAACTGAACCTCCCAGGTTCTTGTGAATTTTTTACTGACTTCCCTTGTCATTAAGAACGAAGTTGGTGCTTGTAGATTCAAAACGGAGAACTGTCCCCACACTTGGACAAACCTATTATTTCAATTTATTTCAATGTTCAAAAAAGCTCTTTGAAGTTGGGGCAGGTCGATCAAAGCTGGAATCGCTGCAATCCCTATTCCTTTCGTAGTGTATTGTACTACGCGGAAACTTATGCAAAACAGGGGCCTTTAGTCCATAGGTTTGAACAGGGCAGTTATCCTCTCTCTCTCGGGGTGCAACACTTTGCAGCAAGATCTTCTTGCGCGGCACCCGGGTTCTCTTTAAAGGCCCAAATGGAATGCTGGTCGCTCACTCCGTGTGACCAGATCGCCATGGTAACGGCAAACTCGCCTGACGGCGAACAAATCGTGAAACCCTTGTGGAAATCCAGGACTGCCGGTACGACGTCACTCGTCCCTTTGGATCTGCCATCCAGTCGGCACCCGATGTAATTAGTGCACGGGGGGTTGAATACAATGGGAAATTTGTCCTAAGATTTTCCCCTTAGGCTTGGATAGAGAACCGCGAATTTCCCCGCGTGAGTATAAAGTTTGATGCCATGTCCGCCCAGCGCGCGGTCTGTGACCTAAGGTCACTCCTGGCGTTCTAGCGGTAGCCGAAAAAGAACGTGGAAGATGAGAGGAAATGCCAATCTTCTTTCCCTTTTGTTTCCGCTTGCTTACGCCACTATCCTCAGCGTCTTGATCAATGGCGCCGAAACCCGAGGGCTGCACGAACCGAAATTCCAAAGCTAGACGGTTCACGATGTTGGCTTCGACCACTCAACTTCAACCGTTATCTTGTGGAAACACTTGCCTCTTGGCAAGCCGGATGCAGGCCACCGTCAGTACCAGCCAATCACTTTTGTTTCTTTGAAGGCGAAGTATAGGCAAGTCGCAGTTCGCGTTGATCTCGGCTTGCCAATCGTAAGTGTTTTACAAAAAACAGACCCCGGGAGTAGCGAGCATGGAAGAGAAGCCTGTTCGGCTGGGCCCGCGGGAGCAGCAAATCGCCGAGTTGTTGCTGCAAGGTTGCGATAACAGCGAAATTGCAAAGCAGCTCAAGATGGCCCGACGAACGGTGAAGGCTCACTTTAACCGGCTGTTCCTGCGATTCGGCATAAGAAACGGAATCAAGCGAGTGAAGCTCGCGACACTTTTGTATCGGAGACAACTATGTTCGGAAGCCAGCGTTACGGAAAACGAACTCCCAATGAGCGCGAGCAGCGAGTCATCGAGCTCGTCGCCCAGGGACTCAAGAACAGCGAAGTCGCCCGAGAGATTGGCACCACAGAACACGTCGTCAAGAACTACCTTCGGGTCATCTACGACAAACTCGGGCTCTGGAACCGGGTGGAACTAGCGCTGTGGTATGAAGCGCGCCGCCACGAAGGTTTCGTACACGCCTGATCAGCCACTGCCGGGCCCTGCGGAAAGCATCTACGCAGCGGCCCGCGCGGGGTAACGTCCGGTCAGTTTGCGAATCCATCCATGGGCGTGGTGAATCGCACCGCTGTGCGAAAGGAACATCAGCGGACACTCGCCTGGGATCACTTCGATTTCATGACCTCGGCAGAACTGCACCGCCTCGGCACTGACAGCGCCCTTCCCGCCAGCCCTGTACATCCAAATTCTTTTCACCCCAATTTCGAAACACTCGCGTACTATCCTCTCCGTTACCAGGGGCGAAGTCATGAGGAGCACAGCTTGGATCGGCGGTTGAATGTCCTTCACGCTGGCGAAGCATGGTCTGGCTTCTAGTTCCTGCGCCTTCGGGTTTACCGGTATAACGTCAAACCCAAGTCGATTCAGCTCGCGAAAAAGCTTGACGCTGAAACTATTGGGGTCTCGTGAAATTCCCACAATTGCGACACGTCTGCAAGCCAGAAATCCCTTTACCGACGCCAGTGTCGTTGGCATAGAGCACTCCTTGCCGCTAGCTTAATGTGGAGATGTTTCAAGAAGCAGTGCTCTCAATCACCCCGCTCGGTGAGGTCCGAGCGAAAAACTATTCGCAGATTTTGCGTGCGGCAGGTTGGAACTGATCCAGTTGTGCATCGCCCTGCGTCGTGAACTTCCCGTCCGGCGTCTTGCCATATAGCTCAGAACCGGGACAGTAGTAAAGCGCGGTGTGCACATCCTCCCAGACTTGAACATTTGGATTCCCTGAATAATCCGGCGTTGGAGGCGGTTCAGCCAGGCCCAGGCCAACGAGCATGCGCTCAAAAAGCGTCAGTCGAGGTGGCGGTGGTAGTTTGGAGTGCGACTGCACTGGATGGGAACCCCAACCCGACAGAGCCACAATTAGCACGAGTGTGGCGACCCCGATAGCAATATCCCCTCGATGCGTGTCCAGCCACTCTCGGCTGGCGGAATTTTCCCGCTCCAGGCTGCGCAACCAGCGCAGCGCTCCTGATGCTGAAGAGAACGGTGTCGGCGAAACCGCTTCGGGCTTCTTCGGCACGACGACCAGTTCCGGTTTCGCCTCCTCTTCGGGTTGGTCCGCGGCCGATTCTTCCGCAGGCTCTGCCTTGTGAATAGTCAGCGCTGTTTCTTCGGATGTTTCCCGGTCCGCGATGGATTCCGCGCCTGCCTTTTCTGCGAAAAGCTCAGGGTTCGCGATTAAATCCGCAAACGCGTCGTGCGTGGGATGAGACGATTCCGTTTCCTCGAGCGCCCCAACTCCGGGCCCCGATTCAAACTCCAGCTCGGTTTGCGTTTTCAGCTCAGCATCGGTCCACTCCGAAAAATCCAGGGTCCGGGGCGTGCCGCAGCGCCCGCAGAACATCTCCCCTTCTCCGAACTGATATCCGCATTGCTGGCAGACCGGGCTCTCGCGGATGTTGAGATCCGGCACTTCCTCAGCCTGCTTGTTGGCTTCCCGCAGCGCGGGAATGTCTGGCATTGTGAGTTCTTCAGGCTGAGCAGGCTCCGGTTCAGATCCCGGTTCAACCAGTCGTTCGAGTTGTGGGCGAAGGCGCTCGAGTGCGTCAAGCATCGTCGCGCGCTCGGCCGCTAGCGCCCGCTTCCATTCCACTTCGTTGGCGCGAGCGATGGCTTCGCCCATGAGTCCGGCCATCACCTGGCAACTCTGGATCTCATGTTCCTGGATCGACTCAGACTCGGCGAAGCTCAGCTGTAAAAGGCCGCTGATTCGGCCTTCGTGATAAATCGGAAACAACAAGGGATGGTCAGGATTATGCGATTCGACCATATCCCGGGACCATTGTTTGCTTTGGAACCGGCGCACGGTTTCCTTGTCGTTCAGAAAATCTGACAAAGCGGTATCAATCGTTCCTTTCGAACCTTCGAGCCGGAGATCCGCACCAGTGGCCGCGCAATATTCGAGTTGATCGCCACGGATGACTGCGATCGCAACGCCCGAAGCATTGGTAATTGTTCTAAGCCGTTCAGAGATAAGACGCGCAGCAGATTTCAGCTCCAAAGCTTGAGAGCGAAGCAGTTCCTGAGTTTCAGCAATTTGAGCCAGCGTGGTGGCAGGATCGATCGGGCGCGGAGCTTTCTTAAGATCACTCTTAAGGTCATTCTGCTGTTGCAGAACGTACGCAGCTTCCAGAATCTGCTGGAAGGTGTTCTCGTCCAGGATTGGGACCGGGTGCTCGACGGCCATTTGTGGTTTCACGTCGGTGTGTTGACTCTTGCTTCCCCGCTTCACTACCTTGTTCCCCACCGAGTGCAATTCATCATCCAAAGCGCCGAAAGAAGTCGCGTAAAACATTGATTTTAGCAGCCTTGGTCAAGGCAAACCACGCCCCTGTCCGAGATTACAAACCATTGCCTCTCTTAAGGTTGTTGGGGTGCGCGGAAGCAATGCTCGAACTCTGGGTGCGATTACCCACCCCTGCCCGGCGTAACGGTTACCGATTTCTCCACCGTTCGTGGTGTGCAAGGTTTTGCGCTTGGCTGGGGCGGTTCTTAGGTTCGTGCCGGCTCGGCTTCTTCGAGCCCGGCGCGTTCGTGGCTCAGATAGTAGTGGACTGCAGGAGTAATTATTAGTGATAACACCATGGAGATGAGAATGCCGCCAATCACCGAAATCGCCAGAGGTTGCAACATCTGGGAGCCCGCGCCAATAGCGAAAGCGAGAGGCAGCATGCCGGCAACCGTTGCCAGCGCAGTCATCACGATGGGGCGAAGCCGCCTACGGCTTGCCTGCAGCATCGCATCCCCGGCAGAGTACCCAAGGCTGCGGAATTTCTGGTCAGCATCCAGAAGTAGAATGCCGTTCTTCGCCACGATCCCGATGACCATGATCATTCCCATGAACGAAGAAACATTGAATGTTGTCCGGGTGAGCAAAAGAGCGATGAAAACCCCAGCAGTCGAAAGCAATGCCGATGCGAGAATCGCGAGCGGCGCGGCGAAGCTCCGAAACTCAAACAGAAGAACAATAAAAACCAGAAGCACGGCAAGAATCAATACGAAGACGAGATCGCGAAATGATTTCTGCTGTTCCTCATACATCCCGCCATAGACCACGCGAATGCTGGAGGGCAAGTGAAGGCCGGTCACCGCTTTCTTGACTGCCGCCATCCCGCTGCCCAGGTTTGTTCCCTCCAGGCGGCCTGTGACGGCTACGTCTCGCTGCAGGTTCTCACGGCGGATCTCGGTCTGGCCCTGGACTTCGGAGAGGGTTGCCAAAGCTCCTAGCGTAGCCGTTCGTCCAGTACTGCTGGTCAACAGTGTGTTCTGGATCGCTTCCAGAGAACTTCGATTTGCAGCAGGGAACCGCACTCGGACAGTGTAGGCGCGGTCGTTCGCCACCACGGGCGTTGCGGCCGGTTCACCTTCCACGATGGCGGCCGCATCCGTGGCAATTTCTTCTGGGGTAAATCCGGCTCGCGCCGCCACGCCGGGATCAATCTGAAAGGTCACGGCGGGCCCGCTGATCGTGTTCTCGATTCCATTCAACACATCGACAACGCCCGGTATTTTTCCGATCGCCTCAGCAACCTTCGGCGCCCATTCGTCCAATTGCGATCCATTCTGAGAGAACAATTTGATTTCGACGGGTTCCGGCACGCTCGTTAGGTCCCCAATCATGTCTTGCAAGACTTGCACAAATTCCACTCGCACTGCCGGTTCTGCGGCGTTTGTCTTACCACGAATATCGTCGATTACATCATCGATGTCCCGCTTGCGGTCTTGCTTCAGCTTCACCAGGATGTCGCCGCGATTTGCCTCCGTGACCGCAGCCAATCCCAATTCCAACCCGGTTCGGCGAGACGAACTCTCGGTCTCCGGCATCGACGCGATGATTCTCTCCAAATCGTTCACCATGCGATTAGATTCGCTGAGCGAACTTCCAGATGGCGTCCAATAGTCCAGCGTGAATCCGCCTTCATCCATCGCAGGCAACAGATCGGATCCGCAGAAGTTGTAACAAACCGCGCCAATTACAACCAACCCGGCAGCACCGCCCGCGAGCCAGATCGGCTTGGCAAGAGCACGGCGTAGCCAGCGTTCATGAAAGTCCACCACGCGATGAAAGAAACCGGAAAGCGAAGCCTCTTCGGCCGCCAGCAGGCGTGATACATCATCCGCTTCGCTCGGCTGAGCCGCCTTCTCGCTTTCGTGCCGCTTGATAAAGTACTGGCTGAGACTCGGCGTCCAGGTCAACGCAAGCGCTAGTGAAGCCAGCAAGGAGACGCCCATGGTGATCGCCAGGGCGCGAAAAAAAGTTCCGGTTACCCCGGCGATTGAGATCAGCGGTAGAAACACAACGATGGGTGTAATCGTTGAGCCAACCAGTGGCACCGTGATCTCAGATAATGCATTACGAATTGCTTGTAACCGCCCCTGCCCCGCATCGCGATGCAAGACAATGTTTTCCACGACAACAATCGCATCGTCGATCACCAGGCCGACCGCCGCTGCCAGCCCTCCCAGCGTCATTAGATTGAAGCTTTCGTGGAGGAGCTTAAGTGCTACAAACGTGACCATAATTGTTACGGGGATCACCAGGCCCGCAACAATCGAGGTTCCCCAATCGCGCAAGAAAACCACAAGAATGATCGAAGCGAGCACGAGCCCGAGCAGAATCGCATCGCGCACGCTCTTGATCGATTCTCTTACGATGATCGACTGATCATAAAACGGCTCAATGGAAATACCCGGTGGCAAGTCTTTCTTGATCTGCGCAATCTCAGCGTGAACTTCGTCGGCGACCTGTACCGTGTTGCTGTCGGGCTGGCGATTGATGTTGAGCAGCACCGCCGGTTTCTCGTTTGCGGTCACAATGGTGTAAACAGGTTTCACGCTCGGAGTCACCGTGGCAATATCACCAATCCGGACTGGAATTCCCGTCGCAGTGGTTTTCACCACGGTTTGGGCGATTTGCTCCGGTGTTCGCACCTGCCCGCTGATCAATCCCAGCACCAACTGGTGATTGCGCTCGAATAATCCCGGCGAATCGATCAAGTTGGTGCGACGCATGGTGTCGAGAATATCTGTGACCGTCATGTTCGCCGTCAGTAGCTTTGCCGGGTCGGGCGTAATGTGAAATTCGGGCTCTTGACCTCCCTGAATGATCACTGTAGATACGCCATCCAGGCGGTTCAACCGTGGTTTCAGTTCGTAGGTGGCCATCTCCCAGAGTTGGGTTTGCGGGACGCTCGCCGACGTCAAGCTGTACCCGATGATCGGGAAACTGGCGAAAGTCATACGATGCGCAACTACACTTGCTGTCGCCGGCAGTTCTGGTTGAGCTCGGGACAGTGCGGCGTTTACGTACTGTAAGGTCTGAAACATGTCGACCTGCCAATTGAAGAACAGGTCAATCTCGGCCGATCCGCGGCTGGTAATCGAACGCACGGACTGTAAACCGGGAACGCTGTTAACTGCCTCTTCCAGCGGCCGCGTGATCGTGACCATCATCTGATCGATCGGCATCACGCCGTTGTCCACAGCAATCAGCACACGTGGAAAATTTGTCTCAGGGAAAACTGAAACTGGAATCGTGAAAGCAAGATAAGCGCCAAGCAGCGCAATCGTAATGATCAGAAAGATCACTGGCTTCGCTTGCCGCGACAACCAGTAGGAGGATTCTGCTCCCTTCACGGTTTGGCCCCGGCACTCGGCTTTTCGCTTGCCGCTTTTTCACCCTTTTGATCCTGGATAGTGATTTTGGTGTTATCGGGCAAACCGTAAGCTCCGGTCGTCACTACGCGATCGCCAGCCTGAACGCCTTCAACGATCTGCACCTTGTCACCTTGGCGAACTCCTGCTTTGACGCCCTTCTGATGGGCGCGACCGTCCGGACCAGCGACCATCACCGACGTCGTGCCATCTGCAGCGGTGAGCAGGCTGCCTGCGGGAATGATCAACGCATCGGGAATCGTCTGCGCAAGTACGGAAACTTGCACGCTTGAGCCCGGCTTCAGATGCTGGTCGGGATTTTTCGCCTGTACCCATATCTCGACGGTGGTGCTATTAGGATCGAGTGCTGGACTTACAACCGTGATTTTCCCTTCGGCGGCCGTCTCCTCGCCCGGGGCAATAATTCGCCCCGCATCACCTATTTTTAGAAGCGCCGCTTCTTGCTGAGGTACATGAGCGCGGGCAATGACTTCAGATATGTCCATCACCGTCAGCAGCGGAGAACCGGCAGCCGCCATCTCACCCGGATACAACGGCCGATCCGCAATCACACCATTGATCGGGCTACGAATTTCTGAATACCCAAGTTCTGCTTCGGCTCCCATGTACTTGCCTTTGGCGGACGCAAGCTGCCCGGCAGCCGATTTCAACGCGTTCTGCTTGCCAATCGCTTGCAGTGCTTCCAGGTGCTTCTGGGCTATCTCGGATTGGTTGCGCGCCTGAATGAAGTCGACCCTTGACTGGTCCAGTTCCTTGCGCGGCAGCGCGCCTTGCTGGAACAATTCCTGACGGCTTTCATAGATCTTTTGCTGCGCATCGAGTGCCTGGTGAGCGGCTTTCGCATCGAGTTCAGCTTTTTGGATTTCTTGGGGAAGGTCAGCCTCGGTGCTGATCGCGTACGCGGCCTGAGCTTGTTCGTAAGAGCCCTTCGTGTCCTGGGCGGCCGCGGCGAGATCCTGATTCTCAAGAACCGCGAGCAATTCCCCTTTGCGAACGCGGCTGCCGCGCTTCACATAGAATGCCTTGACCGGTGCGGTGATCTTTGGCGTGATCGCGGATTGTGCCAGTGGATACAGAATCGCCTCTGCAGTTACCGTGTGCTCAAGCGTTGCCTTTTCCACCTGTGTGACCTGAACTGTGACGTTCGGCTCTTTTTCCGCTTCCTTGGAACAGCCGGAGAAAGCCGGCAAGAGGGCCAAGACTGATGAATACAGAACGACTTGAGCGATCTTCGCCATCCGCCTCTAGAGAGTCCCTGTCAGTGTTTGCAGATTTGCCATCGCCAGCTTGAAGCGTGCCTGCCCATCATTGAATGCATTGGTAGCCTGCGTAAACGTGTTCTGCGCATCCACTACCTCGAGAACAGTCGACTCCCCAGCTTGATAGCGCAGCGTGGTCAAACGGAGACTTTCCGAAGCAAGCTCAGCAGAGCGTTGCAGAGACTCCAACTCAAACCGCGCCGTTTCGGCCTCTTTATAAAAGGTCTGCAAGTGAGCCAGCAATTGCCGCTGAGTAAAACTCAACTCCACCTGTGCCTGTTCTCGTCGCAAGCTTGCTTGCTTCAGCTTGCTCCGATTCGCGCCCCAGTTCCACACCGGCAATTGTAACGTTGCCGTTGCCGCATATCCTAAGTTGCGAATCAGGAAACCGCTAGCGGGATCGACCTGGTTCGCGGCGAAATGATTGCTGTCGATGCCATAAAAATAATCCACGCCGACCGAAGGCAGAAATCCATTCCACGCTCCCGCCACCTCCTGCTTGGCAGCCTTCAGGCTCGCGAGCGCCGCTCGCAATTCCGGATTCTGGTTGGCGGCGGCGGCCTGAATTTCTGCGAACCCCGGCACAGGTTCCGGCATCTGCAAATCATCCACAACCGTAAAATTTTGATTGAAATCAGGAAATACAATGACTGCCAGTTCCAGTCGGCTGCGGCTCATCTCCAGGTCTGCTTCATGCAGGTTGCGCTGTTGGTCTCGCAACTGAATCTCGGCCTTGATTACATCCGCGTGCGCGACCTCGCCACCGTGCTCCAGTTTTTGACTGATGTCGAAAAATCTCTGTGCTTCCGTCGCCGCACGCTGCGCAGTTGAATACTTGCGTTGCGCAATCACGAAGCCATAGTAGTTCTGCACCACGGTCACCACGAGTCCTCGAGCCGCGATTTCAGCTCTGGCGCGTGCCACCGCTTCCAGTGCCTGAGTGCGGCGAAAGTCTGCAACATTCGCCAGCGAGAATTCCTGATGCACGTTTCCTTGGCTAATGTATTCGTGGACGCCATTGTTCGCGATGAACCTCGATGCCGCCGTTCCGTTTCCCTCCGTGTAGATGAAAGACGTATTAAAATTGACGTTGGGCAGAAGCGCCGCCCGGCTCTGTACCTTGTCTTCTTTCGCGATCGCGAAATCCGTCTGTGCCGCCCGATATTCCGGATTGTTCTTCTTGGCGCGCTCGAGTGCATCTTGCAAGGTAAGAGTCAGCGGGGCGCTGCCGGCTTGATCGTCACCTGCCGTGACAAACGGTCCGGGTGGGCTCTGCGCAATCGCTACCGCCGGTACCAGCCAGATAAGAATCGCCAAACACCAGGAACGTTGAACGTTTTTCATTGTCGTCACCGCAGCACATGAGGAGCGCACATCCATACTGCTGGTTTCAAGATGAAGGCAAGCTGAATGTGTGACTTAGATAAGAATCAATTAGGACAGCTTGGCAGTTCGACGGTCATGCGGGTTCCTTCGCCAACGTTGCTGTGCGCGGCGATCGTTCCGCCGTAGGCTTCGACTAGCGCCTTGGCAATCGCCAGCCCGAGTCCGAAGCCGCCGGTCGCGCGGGTGCGAGATGGATCGCCTCGATGAAAACGATCGAAAATGCGTGGCAGATCCGCCGCAGCAATTCCGGGCCCGTGATCTTGTACAACCACACTCGTCCGTTTTCCGTTGCCTCCGCTCACCGACATTTCGATTGATGCGCCTTCCGGGCTGTAACGCACCGCGTTCTCTAGAAGGTTCGTCCAGATCGTTTGCAGGTCCTCGGGATCAGCGCGGCAGGTCACCACGCCATTTCTCGTGAGATGAATGATCGTGTGCCGTTCATTAGCCAGATGACGAATCCGCTCGACCGATTCTTCGCAGGTCGCGCTTATGTCGATGACCTGCAGATCCGGACGGCGCGATCCGTCAGCCCATTGCTCTGCGCGTGCCAGACGCAGCATCCATTGCAACAATTGTTCAAGACGCTGCAGGTCTTCCAGAGAGCTTTCAAGTCCATGTCGGTATTCCTCGGCGGTGCGAGGAACCTGCAGCAGAGACTGCAACGTCGATTTCAGGACCGCGACCGGCGTTTTCAATTCGTGGGCGGCATTTCCCACAAACTCGCGCTGCTGAACAAAGGATCGTTCCAGACGCCCCAGCATGGTTTGCATGGAGCGGACCAGCGGTTGCAACTCTGCCAGATCCTCGGCATCCCGCGGGAGTTGGATCTGCCAATGCTGAGTCGAGATTAGTTCTGCCTGGGCTGCAAGTTCCTGAAGCGGCAGCAAACCGCGACGAATTCCCCACAGTGCCAGTAACACGGTAGCAGCCAGCAACACAAGGCCGGCAGCGGTAATGAAGATCCCCGTATCCCGCACCTGGCGCTGTACTGGAACCATCGACGACACATAAAGGATCGTGAGATGTTCATCAGGCAAACTGGTGTTCGGTTCCCGGTCGAGCACGGGAACATTGGAAAGGCGCAGCCCACGGTATGGGGTTTCGTCCGCTTGAAACGTCCAGTGGGCGGCGCCACTCTGCGGGACTTCCGCATCTTTGGGCCAGTTATCGGAGCGAGTCAACAGTCCCGACTGGTCAGACCAAATGGAGAACCAGTCATCGGGCGCCTCTTCAGTCGCTGCCGACACTAGTGATTTGTCGAAGGTCAGTTGATTAGGGGTATCTTCCGAATACCTCGCCAGGGCTGCGAGGCTAAGCGCGTGCGCTTGCATGCGGGCATCCAAAGCGGAGACCAGCCGCTTGTGGGTGTAGAACAGTCCGGCCAGCAGAACGCCTAGAGCGAGCAGCGCCTGCGACAGCACCACAATCCCGATCAAATGCCGGCGAATTGATTTTCGCGCCATGCTATTCCTGCAAGACGTATCCCTGTCCGCGCACCGTGTGAATCAGTTGCTTAGCCGAGTGATTGTCCAGCTTCCGCCGCAAACCAGAAATATAAACTTCAATCACGTTGCTGAATTTTTCCCAATTGTAGTCATAGAGGTGCTCAAGCAGTTCCGTCTTGGAGATGACAGCGCCCGGCCGATGGAGCAGATACTCGAGCACCCGGTATTCCATGGCGGTTAGCGTTACTGGTCGCCCCCCGCGCTGGACTGTTCGGTTTACGGTATTCAGTTCGAGGTCGCCAACCGAAAGCACCGCTGAGGGTCGTCCCTTCCCGCGACGAATGAGAGCCTTGGCGCGGGCCAGCAGCTCTCCCAAATCGAATGGCTTGGTGAGGTAGTCGTCTGCGCCCGCATTCAGAAGCGCTACCACAGATTCCTTTTCATCTCGCGCCGTCACCACCAGCACCGGGGTACCGTGCTCGGCTTTGCGAATCCGTTGCAAAACTTCCATGCCGTCCATGCGCGGCAGCATCAGATCCAGCAGGATGAGGTCGTACTCGTTGGACTCGGCCATGAACAGTCCCTCGGCCCCGTCATTTGTTATGTCGACCGCATAGCCTGCGCCTTCCCGCAGACTGCGGCCAATGTTCTCCGCCAATCGAGGCTCGTCTTCGACGATAAGCACGCGCACGAACACTCGCTCCTGATTTATTTGACTCCAGTCTATTCTTTTCAAGCTTAACCCCTGCTGAATCCGTTGAAGCTCCGCAGCGCGATTTCCATTTGCTTGGGATCATCTCTGGGTTAGAATGCGCCTATCCGCCACTACGTCTCCAACGGAGACGCTCGTGTCTGTTCTTGCGCAACAGGATGACAGAGTTGTTTGTAGTTCCTGCCGGTTTAGCTACCCGCGTATTCGTGGCTTTTGCCCGGGTTGCGGGCAGCTCGCACCCGAATCTCCTGCCGTATCTGCAAGCCCTTATCTAGTTGAACTCGAGCAGACTCAGTCGTCTTCTCGCAAAAGCCGAATGCGAAGTCTCGGGCTTGTAGCCGTGTCGCTGCTGGTCGCGAGCGGGTTCTTTATGGCGAAGGTGAATAGCGGACGCTCGCTGCAGCCGCCAACGGCGGTTTCAGCAACACAAAGTGTCTCTCCCGAAATAAGCCCTCAAACCGTTTCCGTCTCCGACTCACCGCGGTCCACTCCGCAAGCGCAGGACGTAGCCGCGAAAGCGACCACAGCGCGAGCTCTGCCCCAGAATGCCGACCAGTCGACTCTTTGGAAGCACGTGAAGCGTGGGGACATCAACGCAGAAGTGAGTCTCGCAAAAACCTTTCTTGATGAAAGTGCCGGAACTCAGAATTGTGAGCAGGCACATCTGTTGTTGCTCGCAGCTTCTAAGAACCGCAACAAAGAGGCCGACGCCCTTCTCTCCGGTGCCTACGCTCTACGTTGCCGTTAGCACAATATCAATTGCCCCCGGAAAATCCATTCTGGGTAAGTGTCGCCCATTCTGGTCCGCGAGCACTCTCCGAACCAGTGCCAATAGCCGGTCAACTTCTCATTTTGCCGAGCTTATCCTGAGGCGAAAGTTTGGCGAACCGATTGCTTTTCCCGGATTAGCTCTTTTTTAGCTGAAGCGAGCAAAAGGAGACTGGGATGGTCGATCTGAACCAAATCAAAATCACCGCGCGCGACGAGGAGGTGCTCCACCTTCTGGTGCAAGGCTGTAGCAATAAGGAAATTGCCGCGCAATTGCAAATTAGCACGCGAACCGTTAAACAGCACCTGCGCACACTCTTTATACGCGCTGGCATTAAGGATGGCCGCAAACGAGTCAAACTGGCGACCGCGATGTTTATGAAAGAAAGAGGAGAATATGCCACCCTGTGATCGGCTGACCGGAAAGGAAGTCCAGGTCGCTCAGTTAGTCTGGGAAGGGCTCACCAATCGAGAAATCGCCCATCTCATTGGAACGACCGAACAGGTAGTCAAGAATTATCTTCGGAATACTTTTGACAAGCTGGGCGTCTGGAGCAGGTTAGAACTTGCTCTATATGTTGCCAATCACGGTGGCGATGAATGGCGAAATCCGATGGGCCGCTCGAACCAGCCCCCACTCACGGCGCGGACGGCCGTGCCGTAGGTACAGCTCCGTCATCAAAAGCGTCCACGGTGACCACGAGTCACTGCAGCGGTTCAATTCAGGGATCCCTTGTCACTGTTCATTTCCATCCAGCTTTCCACAGGAGACACTTTGTGTTGAGTCCGATGCTCAAAAGCTTCTGCGCTGCGAATCATCTGCTCCTGCACCGATTAAAGCTCTGTACTTAGAAACGGATGTACTTCTGAGTGCACAATTATTAGGGCAGGGTGGTGTGGACGACAGGTATGTTGCACAAAACCCAACATGTTGCGCGCTGGAAAAGTTGTTGACGCTGCTTGGCCTCTTTCGATAAACCCCTTCACGGGAAATCACAATCGGTTCAACGAATCGAAATCGCAGAAAACCGACGGAACGAGAGCCCCAATCGCACATGCTTCATATCGAAGTTAGGTCTGCCAAGCCAACAGTTTTAGTAGTCGACGATTCGCCCGAACTTCGCCGCTACTTCCGCGTTCTGCTTGAGTCAGAGGGCTATCCCGTTCTGCTTGCCAGCGATGGTATTGAAGGAGTCCAGTTGGTGAGAATGGGAACTGCGGTGTCTGTGGTTCTCCTCGATCTGCAAATGCCAGGCATGGACGGCCTTCAGACCCTTCGTTGTCTGCATGAGTTGAAGCCTGACCTGAGGGTCATAATTTGCTCCGGCGTGGAAGATCCGAACATTATTCGCGATGCGCTGGCCGCCGGTGCACACACTTATCTTCTCAAGCCGATTCAGCGGTTGTATCTGTCCGCCGCTATCCATGGTTGTCTGTCGGAAGATCGATCCGTGATTATGCCTGCCCAATCAGGATCGCGACTCATTACTATGGCCTCTCCGGTCGGTTGCCGTCCCAATTGATTTCCTCGAATAAGATTTATAGCCGGGACAAGCTGGCAAGATATTGGCGGAGCATACTCTTCTCTTGCTCGCTCATTTCAGTGAATTGAATCCCGATTCCAAAACCCGGTGTGCTGCTGACGACCCAGGCCTTTGCCCATAACTTCGTGTCCCTGATCCAGAGTGCGATTTTGACCTCTCGCCCTTTGGCCAGCGGGTTGGGCATGTCGATAAAGCATCCTCCCAGGCTTAAATCCACCGTCCGGGCGCGAATGGGAGCAGACTGGCTATCAGCGTAAACTTCAACCGAATTCGCAGATCTCACTCTTGGGTGCTGACGACGATCGGGACCGCTGCGAACCGCGAATCCGGTATCGATGCCGGGTGGTGGCAGCGGAAAGTCCCACAACGGCTTGTCTGGCGACAGATTGAGCAGGCCCATGTGTCCGGCTTTCGGGGTGCCGGCCTCGCCTACCCACTTAACCCGAAAATGTCCCTTGGTGGTTCCATAAGTCAGGCCAACGATTTCGTCCACGTTGAGCTGAGCCTTAACCTCGTTCAACTCGGCCCCGTACCGGCTAACGTTGACGGTAAACACCTTCTCTGAAAATATCTGCCCACCTGCGTCAGTCCCGAAAATGCGAACTGGCACCCGGATCTCTTTGCGGGGCTCTCTACGTTTGCCCATCTTCTGACCAGTTCCTTCTTTTTTGTCGGGCTTGGTCTCGGGTCACGTGGTTCTAACCGTTTCGCGAAGTGTACCAAATCACGCAGCGCAGCAGGTTGACACTGCGAATCACAATCGACAGGAAAAACGGTGCAAAAGGTTGCATGACCGCTCGAGTTTTTCATCACGTATAGCCATGAAACAAGGGCGTTGCAGCCGTTATATCGGCACCTTAATTGCTCCATTCCAGCCTTCGTGCGCGCACTGTCTGTGTCCCCACACGCCAGGGATGCACGTTCCTAAGGTAACCATGACCCACAAAGAGATCTTTTGGATGGCGTGCGATTCGACTGAACAACTCCGTGCCGAGTACGGGCCCTTTCGCACTCGCGAAGAAGCCGAGGCGGAAGCCCTTAAGCTAGGCTTCGGATTCCTTCTGCGCTACGAACACATCCTCGATGCCGATGATGAAATTCAGGACGTCCAGTGCATCTTCATCGAACTGCCGGGAAGACGATTGGAACGGCCGCGGTCAGAAACCCGCTTTCACACCCGCTGCGCGACTTGTGGCGAGATGGCGGTTCACGATGAGCTGTGGCAGGCTGAAGTGTGGGCCGATATTCACGAGTTTGAGCACTCCAATCATCTCGTGCGCCTGTTCGAACAGAGCCGCCGTGAAGGCCTGAAAGAAATCGCCGACTGGCGCGACCAGTGCGCCTAAGCCGTCACCTGCAAAGTCTCCAACTTTTCTGCTAACCTGTTGGCGCACTGAAGTTTTATCATTTCCGGGAAAAACATGGTCCTCATCATACTGCTGGCTTTAGCCGGGATTCCCCTGCTCGGCATTGTATGGATTGCAATCTTCGGCTCTTTGACCACTGTCGACGGGTTGTTCATCTCTCTGATCCTGCTGGCAATGTCGGGTATTCTCGGCCTCACCGCATTGTTCGAAGCCAAGCAACGTATGTTCCCATCCGCCGCCAAGCCGGGCGCCTCGGCAGGAGGACGCACGTCGGCAGCCGCGCAGACGGGATCACTCAGGACCGGCCGAGTTCAGGATGTTGCTTTCTTTGAGGCCGACGTCGGTCAGCCGAACCAGTCGATTGTCATTCTCAGCAACGCAGGATCCCCCCAGACGCTGGTTCTTGAAGGTGATATGCGGAATGCCTTACCGGTTGGACGAAATGTGCAAATCACCCTTCGCAAAGAGGGTGGCAGCAACGTTCTTGTCAACGTCAGCTATTCCTGACATCTCCCCGTGTTACCTACGTAACCCCCTCTAGTAAGTTCGACCTCGCTCTTCACACCGGCTTCAATAGAAAATTCTCTGTACACCTCCCTCCCTGAACTGTGATTTCGAACCGGAGGTTTTGCGCTTGCCGAACAAAGAGGAACAAACCGCTCCACCCTCCATGCTGGCTCGCGCAGAAGAGATTCAACGCGAAATCCAACACCTTTCCGGACGCGACTTACAGCTCTGGTCCATCGGTATTCTGGTGATGCTGGTTCTGGCGGCGGGCATCCTGGCCCTCATCTTTCCTAACGTCCTCTGGGCGCAGCATGTAGTTCGCATCGAAACCGCTTACTTGCCCCAACTTTTCTTTGGGCTGACCTCACTCATCCTGCTGTTCAACATCTATCTGATCGGCCAGAAGATCAACCTCAATAACACCCGCCGAGCCCTGATCAGCGAACTGGTGCTGAACGAAAGGCTGGAAAGCCTTTCCCTGATCGATCCGCTCACTCAACTTCTCAACCGGCGCGCCATGAATGAACTGATTCCGCGTGAGGTGACACGGGCCAACCGTCTCGGCAGCCACCTGACCTTCCTCACCATGGACATCGACGGTTTCCGGGCGTTGAACGCCAAGTTCGGAACCTTCGAAGGAAATCTGGTGCTGATGGAATTCGGCAAGATGCTAAAGGCCACATTTCGTGGGGGCGATCTGATTTTTCGGCATGGCGGGGACGAATTTCTTGTAGTGATGCCGGAAACCCACGAAGAAGAAGCCGATGCTCCCATGCAACGCCTGCTCCGCGCCGTAGAACACTGGAACCACGCCAACCAGCGCTACAACATTTCCTTTACTTGGGGAATGGCTCCATACGTGACGGGAAGCGACTTCTCCGACGTGTTGCGAATCGTCGATCGCAAGATCTACCAGAAGAAACACAATCTGGTACCGGTATTCTGATCACCCTACTTGCTCGTCACTCGCCCCGCTGCTGCCCGGTCGATCATCCAAACCAGTCTGCCGTGGGTCGGTTGCACTGCCTGAGAAGGCAATCCTGCATCGGGATTATCCAGCACTTCGTGCAGCGTAGCGGCCTTGTCAGCGCCGCTGCTTAAGAAGGTCACGCACGCCGCATTGTTAATGAGTGGATAGGTAAATGTGATGCGGTCGCTATCGAGCTTATCCACGTGATTGGCCACCACCCAGCGCTTCTTTTCCATAAGGGCTTTCGTACCCGGAAACAGGGAAGCAGTATGGCCATCCGGGCCAACCCCCAGAAAAATTAAGTCAAACACCGGAATCTGCCCTGACGGTTTACCGAAGAATTTCTTCAGCGAATCCTCGTACTTCTGCGCCGCGACCTCGGCGCTGGCGTCTTCTGCTGGGACCCGGAAAACATTTTCGCGAGGCACCGCCACGCGCGAGAGCAGCGCCTGGTTTGCCATCCGGTAGTTGCTGTCAGCATGGTCAGGGGGGACGTGCCGCTCATCCCCGAAGAAGAAGAAAATCTTCTCCCACGGTAGAGAGTCGGCTTTCTCGGTGGCCAGCAGCGAATACAAGCTCTTGGGAGTCGATCCACCGGACAGGGCAACTGTGAACCTGCCGGTCTTGCGCACTGCATCCGCAGCAAGTTCCGAGAATTCATCGGCAGCTCCCTGGAACAGAGCCGCAGGTGTATCGAAAACCGCAATTTCAGGTTTAATTGGCATTGTGCTAGTGACCGCCGTTAACCGCTGCGCAACGGGCAGCGCCCATCAAAGCGGTTTTGTCATTGGTAATAACTCTTACAGGGATGTTTTCCAGTAGCGCTTGAAACCTTCCTTTGCTCACGAATGACTGCATAAACAGTGGACCAGCTAACTTGGCTATGATTTTCGGAGCGATTCCGCCGCCCAGGTACATTCCGCCAACCGCCATCATCTTAAGCGCAAGATTCCCGGCCTCTGCTCCATAGAGTGATATGAACAGGTCAAGAGCCCGCACGCACAGCGGGCATTTGTCGGCTACTCCTGCTCGCGAAATAGCGGCCGCGGCGTCACCATGCTCCATTTCTTCGGCGAGCCACTGCGGTTCGGTTTCTCGCTTGGTGTCGCGCAAGAAATGGTAAACGTTCACTAGCCCCGGCCCAGAAACGATCCGCTCGTAGCTGACGTGGCCGAAACGCGCAGAAAGGTAGCGAAGCAGATCGATCTCCAACTCATTGCGGGGCGCGAAGTCGCTGTGGCCCCCCTCGCTGGCAAAAATGTGATACTCCGTGCCATCCCACGACATGCCGGCCTCGCCTAATCCAGTTCCGGCGGAGATGACTGCTTGGTTGCCCACCGGACTGCCCCTCACTTTATTGAGCTGAACGACATCTTTCTCCTCAAGCTCCGCGATGCCCCAGGCGTTAGCCTCGAGATCATTGATCAGCATCGTGCTCTTGAGTCCTAGTTCGTCCGCCAGTCGCTTCGATTCGATCACCCATGGCAAGTTTGAGGCTTCCACGCGCCCACTGCGCACTGGCCCGGCAATTCCGAAGCAAGCCGCTTCCGGACGAAACTCGGATCCGGCTACAAATTTATTTACGATTTCGTCGAGTCCCGAATATTGACGGCTGGGAAAAACGGAGACCGACGCCATTCGAACTTTGCCGTTGGCAACATCGAAGAAAGCCAACCGGGTGTTGGTACCTCCTATGTCGCCGGCCAGGATCATCGTTCGAAATTCCTCCACCGGCGGCCATCGTGCTCCAGCAACTCGTCAGCTTCTTTCGGCCCCCACGTGCCGGATGGGTAGTTCGGGAAATGACGCGGCGGGAGCGCTTTCCAAACATCGAGAACTGGACTGACCACGCACCAACCGGCCTCGACCATATCGGCCCTCTGGAACAGCGTGGCATCGCCGATCATGCAATCGTGCAGCAAACGCTCGTATCCGGTGCTGGGCTGCGTTCCGAAGTAGTCGGCGTACTCGAAATTCATATCGACTCCCCCCAGTCGCATGATCGGCCCCGGAATCTTCGCCGCGAACTGCAGCGAAATTCCTTCTTCTGGCTGAATGTGCAGCACCAACTGATTGGGCATCAGGTTCTCGACCGGCGTGTCGCGGAACAGCACGAATGGCGCGCGCCGGAACTGGATGACGATGTGCGTGTTCTGCGCTGTAAGCCGTTTTCCCGTACGAATATAGAAAGGAACATCAGCCCAGCGCCAGTTGTCAATCAACAGCTTCATGGCGACAAAGGTCTCGGTCTTCGAATCCGGTGCGACGCCCTCTTCTTCACGATAGCCAGGCACCCGCTTGGCATCCTCCGTGCCCGAGCCATATTGTCCGCGCACTGCGCGCGTTAAAACCTCTTCAGAACTCATGGGTTGAATCGCGTGCAGGATTTTCGCCTGCTCATCTCGAACCGCATCTGCCCGGAACGAGATCGGCGGTTCCATCGTCGTCAAGCTGATCAATTGCATGATGTGGTTGGGCACCATGTCACGCAATGCTCCTGCATGATCGTAGTAGCTGCCGCGTTGTTCGACGCCGACGGTTTCTGACACCGAAATCTGGATGTGATCGATGTAACGCCGATTCCAGATGGGCTCAAAGATGCCGTTCGCAAAACGAAATGCCAGGATGTTCTGGACCGTTTCTTTCCCTAGGTAGTGGTCGATACGGAATATTTGCTTTTCGTTGGCGACTTTCAACAGTTGCTGGTTCAAGGTGCGCGCTGAATCGAGATCGTGCCCGAACGGCTTCTCGATGATCACGCGACGCCAATGGTCCTCACTTTCCTGCATGAGTCCAGTGGCCGAAAGTTGCTCCACGATCGGACCGAAGAATCTAGGGGCCGTCGCGAGATAGAAGAAGTAGTTCCCATGCGTGCTGTGGTCTTTATCCACTTTCGCCAGGAACTCCTTCACTTTCGGATAAAGACTGTTGTCCTGGAAATCGCCTGTGAGGTAGTAAATGCGCCGCACGAACCACTCGATGACATCGGAATCCGCATTGCTTCCTGCGTAATGCTTGATGTCGTCAGCGACCTGCTTGCGGAAGTCCTCCGTCGACATCGTACCGTGCGAGACTCCGACCACCGCGAATTCGCGCGACAACAGTTGGTGCTTGGCAAGATTGTAGAGCGCCGGAATCAGCTTGCGTTCCGTGAGATCCCCGGCCGCGCCAAAGATCACCATGACCGCCGGATCTCCGGCCCTGCCGACCTGCTGTGTTTGCTCAATCGGATGTGCTGCTGTATCTAGAACCATGACTGCACCATCTTTCCTGGGAACGAAAAATACGCGTGAAGGAGTCGACGAGTTGATATTTCCGGCGCTCGCATCCTGTTGGGACGCGCACCCCCGGGCTGAAGGACTGTTGATTAGGATTTCGACGTTTTATCAACAGCCTTGACGAGCTTGTCGAAGGCTTCCGCAAACAGGCGCACGCCATCGTCCGTTAGCTTGTCTGTGACCTCTTTCATCGAGATCCCTGCCTTCTCGATCTTACGCATGGTTTCATCCGCGGCGGCGATGTTCTCCGCAAGGCTCGCGCGCGGGTGTCCGTGATCGCGAAACGCATCAAACGTCGCCGGAGGAATCGTGTCCACCGTATCCGCGCCGATGAGTTCTTCGACGTACATCACATCGCTGTATTGAGGGTTCTTAGTGCTGGTGCTCGCCCAGAGAACCCGCTGTGTGTGGGCTCCTTTCGCGGCAAGCCTCTTCCAGCGATCGGTCCCGAATATTTTCAGGTAGCGCTGATAAGTCTGTTTTCCATTGGCGATCGCGACCTTGCCCATCAGGCTTTGTAGTTCATTCTTCTCCGCATCACTTTTCGCGGTCTTCAAACGCGCAGTCAGCAGAGCATCCACCGCTGAGTCGATGCGGCTGATGAAGAAACTGGCAACGCTCGCGATTCTAGGTAGGTCTCCGCCGTTCGCTGCGAGTTGCTCGACGCCGGCAATGTAAGCTTCAGCAACCTTTTCATATACCTCCTGCGCAAACAGCAAAGTCACATTGATATTGATACCTTCGCTGATAAGTTGCTGAAACGCGGGAATCCCTTCGGCTGTACCCGGCACCTTTACCATCAGGTTGTCGCGACCGACGGCTTTCCACAGTCGTCGCGCCTCGTTCAGGGTCGCTTTGGTGTCGCGAGCCAACAATGGTGACACTTCGAGACTCACGTAGCCGTCCCGATGTTTCGAGCTTTCGTAGACTGGCCGCAATACATCGGCCGCGTCCTGAATGTCGCGAATCGCCAGGACCTCGTAACGTCCGCCCGCGTCGAGATCGGTGCGCTGATCCAGCGATTTGAGAAGGTCCGCGTAGTAGCGGCTTTCGACGATGGCCTTTTCGAAAATCGTCGGGTTCGAAGTCATTCCGCGAAGACCGTCCTCGTCGATCAACCGCTTCAGTTCTCCAGTTTCGATCAAATCGCGGCGAATATAGTCGTACCAGACGGATTGTCCGTAGTTGAGCAATTCTTTCAGCGGGTTGGTCGCTTTCGGGGTGTCGACGATGCCAGTCGGCTGCATATGGTTCTCCTTTACTACTTCGATTGCGCGATGGCCTCGCGCGCTGCTTCGACCACTTTTTCCGTCGTGAATCCGAATTTCTTGAGAAGGTCCTTTATTGGAGCTGAAGCCCCGAACGTGTGCATCCCGATCGACTTGCCGGTTGGCCCAACGTACTTTGACCATCCCAGCGTTGATGCCGCCTCGACTGACACACGCGCTTTAACCTCAGGTGGAAAAACCTGTTTTTTGTACGCCTCGCTCTGCTTTTCGAAGATGTCCCACGATGGCATGCTCACAACTCGGGCTTGAATGCCCTCTGACTGCAGTTGCTCGTAAGCGCTCACGCAGAGTGACACCTCGCTGCCGGTTGCCATCAAGATCACATCCGGTCTGCCACCCCGGGCGTCCGCCAGTATATACGCACCCTTCGCGACACCTGAGGCCGGTGCATACTTCGAGCGATCGAGCGTCGGCAACGGCTGGCGAGTCAGTACCAGGACGGCCGGTTCCTCTGTCAGGTGCATGATCACCTTCCACGCTTCCACGACTTCGTTGGCATCCCCCGGCCGGAACAAGGTTAACCCGGGAACCGCGCGCAGAGTCGCAAGCTGTTCGATGGGCTGATGCGTGGGACCGTCTTCGCCGAGCCCGATGGAATCGTGCGTGTAAATGAAGATGACAGGGATCTCCATGATCGCCGCCAGGCGGACTGACGGTTTCATGTAATCGTTGAAATTGAAAAACGTTCCGCCATACGGCCTCAGCTTGGATAAAGCCATACCATTCAAAGAGGCGGCCATTCCATGCTCGCGCACGCCAAAATGTAGATTGCGCCCGCTGTACGAGCCTGCCTGGAAGTCTCCAGCGCCATCAAATTTCAGTCGCGTGCGGTCCGAAGTGGCCAGGTCAGCCGAACCCCCGATCAGCCACGGTACGTTCTGGGCGATCGCGTTGAGCACTTTGCCGGAGCTGTCTCGGGTCGCTATCCCCTTTGCGTCTGCAGGAAACGTCGGAAGATTCTTGTCCCAACCATTAGGAAGCTCGCTCCGCTGCATGAGATCAATTTCGGCGGCTGGCTCTCCGTATTTGTTCGCGTAATCTGCGTACATCTTCTTCCATGCGCCATGGGCCTGCCCGGCTCGCTTTCCCATCCCGTCCCTGAAGTGGTCGAGTACGCCATCCGGTACCAGGAACTTTGCATCTTCGGGCCAGCCATAGAACTTCTTCACCAGCCGGACTTCATCTTCTCCCAGCGGTTCGCCGTGCGCCTCGTTCGTGTCCTGCTTGTGCGGGGATCCATAGCCGATGTGACTGTCTACGATGATCAATGTGGGGCGATCGCTGGTTTTCAGAAAATTGTTGTATGCAGCAGAAAGTTGTTCGAGGTTATTGGCATCGGTGACTTCCGTGACGTTCCAACCGTAAGCACGGAAACGCTCTCCCACATCGTCGCTGAACGACACTTTCGACAGGCCGTCCAACGTGACGTGGTTGTTGTCATAGATCCAGCATAGATTCGACAACTTCAATTGGCCCGCCAGCGACGCCGCCTCCGAACCGACACCTTCCATCATGTCGCCATCACCGCAGAAGCTGTACACGTTGTAATTGAAAACTTCGAAGTCCGGCTTGTTGTAACGTGCTCCAAGCCATTTGCCGGCGATTGCCATGCCGACGCTATTCCCAATGCCTTGCCCTAAAGGTCCCGTAGTGGTTTCAATGCCCGAAGTGATCCGATACTCGGGGTGGCCTGGTGTTTTGCTGTCGAGTTGACGAAAACTCTTAATGTCGTCGAGACTCACCGCTGGTTCGTTCAAAACTTTGTTGTCCCGGCTCACCGCTCGCACCCCAGTCACATAAAGCATCGCGTACAGCAGCATCGATGCGTGGCCGTTCGACAGCACAAACCGATCGCGGTTCGGCCACGTCGGATCCTGTGGATCGAACCGCAGAAAATGCTGCCATAGGGAATAGGCAACGGGAGCCAGAGCCATGGGTGCGCCGGGATGCCCGGAGTTGGCCTTTTGTACCGCGTCGATCGCCAGTGTGCGAATTGTGTTGATGCTGAGGAGGTCGATTTTCTCTCTGGTCAGCGTCTGCTCACTCACGGCCATAATGCACTCCGGTTTAAGGAAATTCGGGGCGACGCGCCCACACAGGGAAGTCTATCAAGTTCTGAGCCCGCTCGTGCACACGCTCACCGCTAACAACTCTGTGTTTACCTTTTTAGGATGAACTGCCGACTGGTGAGGTTTCAGACCAAGTCGACTTTTCTTGTAAGGGAGCGGCGCACCTTAGCGCTTGAGTTGCGCCAGGTATCCGTGGTCTTGCTGATAACCCTTCGTTGTGTTCTCGACGAATTTCAGAAATTGGCGAAGTGATTCGCGCTCGGCTGGGTCCATTTCCACGAATTTGATCCGAATTCCATATGAAGGAGTGCTTTGCGTCACCACTCCGTTCAGAATCAGGCCCTTGACCCAGATCTTTCCATTCGCCAGCCAGAGTCCGAGTTCCAGCTTCGATCCATGCCCCAGCGCAGAGGCCGTTTCTACAAAGCAGCCGCCGAGGCTGGTATTGGCGAGATTGCCCCACGCCGGGGCGCTTGAATTCTCTACCCGCAATTCCACCGCTACGAAGCACTTCATTCGCGGATAGCGCCGGCGGTCCTGCCCCCAATTCGGAGTGAAGATGTCCGGCGAAAACGGCGGAGCGGCTGCCGTAGTCGCCATTGGCACCTCCACCGATGCAGAATTTTCCTCTTTTTTGTCGGAGCCCCTCTTGATCTTGCGCATTGCCTCAAGCAATGCTTCTTCGCGCTTCTCCGGCGGTGCCTCGCGATAGGCGCGAAGCAACTCTCCGAGATGCCCGGCGATTTCCGGGTCGGCAAGCAGTTTTGTCCAGTCCGACCCTGGAGCAGTTGGTTGGGATGATGCCATGAATCCGATACGCCGAGTCTAGGGTGACCGAAGAGGTTGCTTCCCGACAAGATGACCTTGGTTACCTTGGTTAGTCATCATGCGCCTCAGCGCCCTCACGAGGGGCTCTTTATTATGCGCGACGCGATGACAATAGCTGTCACGGCGCTCACCACCAGAGGAAACCACACCTGCGACAACCAGGGCACGGGAATCAAAAACAGCACATCAAAGTCTCGCAGCGACCCCGGCCATCGCACCGTCGCCCACAAACTCCCGTAGTAGCTCATGTCCCAGATCGCAAAACCCCAAAGGAACGCTGCCCAGCGTTCGCTCGCCCCGGTGGCCGTCAAAAGTGCAACACTGACCAGCATGACAATGGTTGCGGCTTCTCGAACCACTTCCACTGTAAGCAAGCTTTGCGGAAAACTGCGGATCGCCTCCGCTTGCTTGTAGAACTCCGGAGCGGAGCGCTGCACGTCTGCCAGGCTTCCCGTGTAGCCAGGCAGCAGGCCCGTGGCCGCGCGCAGATAAACCACCACCGCCCCTTCTACAAAGCCGAAAGCCAAGGCAAAAATCGCCAAAAAAAGAAGCTGCCGTCGTGGAAGTCGCAACCCCTTCTTGCGCCATTGGACGAACGCCATGACTGGGATAAGGATCAGCAGGTTGACCCACCACGGTTGCGCCCATAGCTGGAATGTCTGCATGGCCCACATTCTACGTGGCTGTCTCTCCACCTGTTCCCTGGGCAATTTACTGCAACCAATCCCTTTGCCTATGCAACTAAAATATTAGTTGACCTTTGAAATGACCGTGCGTCTAATTAAGCAAGGGAAAAGGGAAGGAGACAGGTCTTGCCGCCAACCAGATCGGCAGTTTTGACCGAAGCAGAGCTTAGGCTGATGGATGTGCTCTGGGCCAAAGGCGCTTGTACAGTACAACAGGTGCTTGAAGCCCTGCCGCCGCGTCCCGCTCTCGCCTACAACTCCGTCCTGACCACGATTCGCATTCTTGAGAAAAAGGGTTACGTCAAGCACACGAAAGACGGCCGCGCTCACGTCTACGCGGCTATTGTTAAACGTGAGGAGGCCACCCGGTCCGAGATCTCGCACCTGGTGAACCGTTTCTTCAAGAATTCCCACGAACTGTTAGTTCTTAATATTCTGGAAGATCAATCTCTTGACCGTGCTGAGCTCAACCGCTTGCGGCAAATGTTGAATGAAACACCCGTAGAGGGCGAGACCAAATGACAGTCGCCCTATCCATCCCGGACATCGCGCGCGTTTTGACCGAGCGAACTGCAAACAGCCTCCTGGAAGGGGTCGGCATAGCTCTGTTTACCTGGATGCTGCTTCAGTTGCTTGGTCGTCGCAACTCAAGTACCCGGTTCGCAGTCTGGCTCGCCGCGCTGGGCGGCATCGCAGCTCTGCCCTGGCTCAGCAGCCTCGGCGGGCGCATCGCGGTCTCGACGGGCGGAGCTTCTCCCATCACGATTCCAGAAATGTGGGCCTCGTTTTTCTTTCTGATCTGGGCCGCAATCACGGCTGCAATGCTCCTGCGAATTGCCCTCAGCTTGTGGCGAGTCTGGCAGCTTCGCCGTAATTGTCAACCGCTCTCCATGAACGAGTTGGAAAGCTTGCCTCAGGCAACACTTCAAGATATTCACTTGACGCGTGGCGTGGTGATTGCGCAGTCCGATCATGTTTCGGTGCCAACGGCGGTCGGCTTCTTCAAGCCTGTGATTCTGCTGCCGGCATGGGCCATCACCGATCTCTCGCCGCAGGAACTCAACGCAATCCTGATTCACGAGCTCGCCCATCTCCAGCGTCATGATGATTGGACCAATCTCGCGCAGAACATCCTGCGGGCAGTGTTCTTCTTTCATCCCGCGGTGTGGTGGGTGGACCGGCAACTTTCCGTCGAACGCGAGATGGCCTGCGACGACGTCGTGCTTGCCCACACTTCAAATCCTCGCGCCTATGCCGAATGTTTGATTTCCGTCGCCGAGAAAAGTCTTTTGCGTCGCGGATTCGCCTTGGCCCAGGCAGCTGTGGGGCGCATGCATCAGACTTCCTTACGCATTTCCCAGATTCTGGATGCAAAACGTTCACCGGCAACCCGCGTCTGGAAACCTGCCTTGGGGTTGGTCGCAACCATTTGTGCAGCTGGCGTAGCTTACGTGACCACCGCACCTGAGTTGATCGCAGTTCGTGATGAGACTCCAATTGTCGCGACGGCCACAATGAAACCCAGGTCGATCATGGCATCCGGTTCACTGGGCCTCCCGGTGAAGGCTTTGCCTGTCAGTGTAAAGACGCGGGCTCGAGCGAAACGCGTGCTGTCCCGGCCGGCCGCAAAAGTTCCTCAGGTGAACGCTGACTCGCTGATCGTCGAGGCGAAGCTCGATCAATCGCAAAACGTTCAATCGCAGATTCAAATC
>Ga0070735_10000528_pt1 | contig 41052 bp, 24 predicted proteins | sample Coa_R1_FD_66443 | JGI IMG/M metagenome (GOLD analysis project Ga0070735, IMG submission 66443) | Surface soil microbial communities from Centralia Pennsylvania, which are recovering from an underground coalmine fire - Coalmine... | ecosystem: Environmental > Terrestrial > Soil > Unclassified ... | reverse complement strand
TAGAATTTCTCGCCGTCTCCGAACTGCTGACCAGATTTGAGATAGTGTTCCAGTGCTGTATTCACGTTCATCTTGGCTTCGTTCACCATGTTCTCCTTACCTTCGGCGTTGGAGGGCCTGATGGCTGTTTGGGTCGAACCGTGTCGATTCACGCCGCGGTTTCACCCACGAAAGCTTCCATCTCGCTGGCGTCTTCATCCGTTAGGCGAAGTTCGCCGGCGCGCATCACCCCTTCCGCCTGGTGTGAATTGCGTGCGCCAACAATGGCTCCCGTGATGGCAGCATTATGCAACGTCCAGGCGATCGCGACTTCACCGGCGGATCTGTTGTGGCGTCTCGCAATCTGTTGCAAGCGTTCAACCAGCGCGAGATTGCGCGACAGATTCGGTTCGGTGAAATCGGGATGAGTCCTTCGCCAATCGTCCTGGGATAGTTTGGCAGCGCGCTCGCTGGTCATTGCGCCTGTGAGCAGGCCGGAAGCCATCGGAGAGTAAACGATGACTCCGATGTCTTCCCGGCTGCAATAAGGCAAAACCTGGTCCTCGACCTCGCGGTGCACGAGCGAGTACCGAGGCTGCAGGGACGTGACGCTAGCTACGGCCTGCGCACGGCGCAGTTGCTGGACACTAAAGTTGGAAACCCCAATCCATCGTATTTTTCCTTGCCGCTGCAGGGAAGCGAGCGTTGACCATCCTTCTTCCAGTTCGGCTGAATCGGGGTCCGGAGGCCAGTGGATCTGGTAGAGGTCAATCACCTCGACCGAGAGGCGACGGAGGCTGTCTTCGATCTCGCGCCGGATCGAATCAGCCTTCAGCACTTTTTTCACGTTGCCATCGGCGTCCCAGCGGAGGCCGCACTTGGTAAAAACGTACGGCCGTGGGCCAGGCCAGCTCTTCAGGGCGCGCGCCACTACTTCTTCCGAATGCCCTAGACCGTAGACGGCGGCAGTGTCAATCCAGTTCACACCGAGTTCGAGTGCGCGATGAATAGCCTCGATAGAATCCTTATCATCCTGCGATCCCCATGCGAACTGCCATCCTGAGCCCCCTATGGCCCAGGCGCCGTAGCCGACTGGCGTGATGTGAAGATCTGAGTTGCCGAGCTTGCGAGTTTGCATTCTTTCCCCCTTTTAAGTTCAGTCCAGCCTCTCTCGAAGACAAGTACTTCTAGCTCTTCACATTCTGCGGCGGGAACTTCTTGAACATCTTGGCCACTCCTTTATCCAGGTTCTTTTCATTTTTCTCGGCGTTGTTGGACACGGTGTCCTCGGAGCTGCCGCGCCAGATCAACTGCTTGGTTTTGCCGTCGTACATGTCGACAACGAGGGTTCCTTCCTTGTAGTCCTGCTCGGTAGTAGTGGCTTCGCCTATTCCTCCGAATCCTCGCCAACGCCACCCTCCGCCCATACCGTCGTAGAAAGTTTGAAGTGTCCTTTCGGTATGTGACATCGCAATCGCCACGACAGCTACGTCGCCACCGCTGTCGACCTGAGTCCAGCCTTTAGCTGTCAATTGGGCATCAACTGCGCTCTTGATCCGCGGGTCCCAGAGGGAATTCGACGGTTTAATCGTCTGCCAGGAGTAGGTTTTGTACTGAGAGAAATTGGCTTGATGATCAAAGTCGGTTTTGACCTCCTGCGGGAACGCGGCTCCCAATGAGACAAGGAAGAGTACGCTGCAAACTGCTGTAAGGCTTATGGGCTTCATTTGAGCCATCCTTTCGGAACTGACAAATGCAGTCGCAATTCCAAAAGCCTTCGCAGTTCAGAAACCCATTTCACATTGTCGTGCAAAGGTTTGTGAACTCCTTCCGTTGGGGATTACGCGCGAGACAAGGCTAGCAACGTCGATGTGCTGACTTAATGTCGACATGCCGACTCTGGCGGGGTTCATTCCACGGTGTAGTTCTCCGGTGCTACGCGCTCAGCAGTTCGGCATGCCAATAGGGTCGGAATCACGCAGGAAGTGATCGATCACGTGGCTCTTCTGAGTGTGGTTACCCTAGGTTGCTGGCGGCGACACGCGCGTCAACCTCGTCCGCAACGAGCGCGTGCCTGATAACGTGGTTTAAGGTAGCGTGAGCGGTTTGCGATCATCGCTTTCTGCGGTAACGAGCTGCACATTGATGAGGTGCTTGCTAAGGAACCACGTCTGCAACTTCGTTTGCTGGGCAAGACGTGCTGACGATCAGATCGTAGGTTCCGTCATCGCCTAACAGCGAGGCCCGGGATGCGAAGATGCAGCATTTACGAATAGCGCAAGAGCAATACCCCAACAATTTGTTTTCATAACTTCTTTCCGAGGCCTATTGATTGCGTGGCAGCGGATTCTCCGCCGTTTGCAGGTGGCGACCAAAGGCCTGTAAGAAATCAATGGCCGCGGCGAGACCGCGTAGACTATCCTTCCTTGTCAGTCGTCGGAACAAGCCAAACAGCCCGATTGGTTTCTCTCGTTCCGAAGTGGCCTCGGCAATACCTTCTGGAATTGCCTGAAAGATGCCCTTGAACCATTCCGGTTCGATGCTGCCGAGAATTTGACGCCAGAATAGGAGATTTCTGACGGCACGAATGGCTTCGGGCGTTCTAGCATTGTCGACCACCTTCTCCAGAATGTCGTCGCTCGCCGCGAGAGCACCGCGTATGATCTCCAGCACACCGCGCGCGTGCAACTGCTCGAGCACTTCGTAGGCGTCCAGCAACGCTTCCGCATGTTCTTCTGGAGCCTGCTCCAATCGGGAGCGCAACTCCGTGCGCGGGTTGCGCGGTGGAATTTCTAGGGAAATCGGTTGAGCCATTGAACTCTCCTCATATCACTTTTTCGTCTGCAACTGTACCAGCCCGTTGCCATTTCTGTTTCCCGGTGGCGCATAATCCGCACGCTTCCACTTGCGCTCGACCTCCACACCGCCCTGGGGCGTCGGGTGACCGAAGCGAGGATTGACTCGAGGTAATGGACTGTCGCCGACTTCGTTCAGCACCTTCAGATGAACACTGGCCTCTTTGTATGCGGGAGTGTTGGTTACGGGATCTGTGTGGCTGCTTGTCAATCGATTTACCGGACTTTCGACGGAGTTCATCGGCATGTAGAGTTCGGTTCCGTGAACCCGATCGGTGACCAAGGCTCGCACCCGCACCTTGCCGTAGCGTGAGATCAGCTGCACCCATGTGCCACTTTGAATGCCGCGTTCTTCAGCAAGTTCAGGGGAGACTTCCACAAACGTGTCGGGCGTCTTCTCTCGAATCCCTTCGGTTCGGTAGGTAAGGTTGCCCTCATGGAAATGTTCCAGAAGCCGTCCATTATTTAAGTGCAAATCAAATTCACGGTTCGGCTGATCCGTGGGACCAATCCAGGAGACAGGGAAGAGCCTGGCCTTTCCGTCGGGAAAGGCAAAGCGTTTGGTGTAGAGCAGCGGCTCATCGGTACCGTCGGAAGCGACGGGCCATTGCAGAGACTTGTAGCCTGCCAGCCTCTCATAGTTGACGCCGTTAAACATCGGAGTCAGGGATGCGATTTCATCCATGATTTCGGAAGGATGCTGATAGTTCCAGCCAGCACCTAGCTGGTTGGCTACATCCTGGATGATCTTCCAGTCCGGTTGACATCCGATAAGTGGTTCGAACACCTGATACAGTCGCTGGATTCGGCGCTCGGTGCTTGTGAACGTGCCCTCCTTCTCAAGGCTGGGCGCTCCTGGAAGGACAACGTCGGCGTAACGACAGGTGTTGCTGAAGAAGATGTCTTGCACAACGAAGAAATCGAGCTTCTCGAATGCCGCTCCGACATAATTGGCATTTGAATCGACGATGCTCATCTCCTCGCCGATCAGATACATCGCCTTGAGCTTGCCCTCATGAATCGCTTCGACCATCTGATGGTTGTCCAGTCCCTTGGTGGTGGGCAGCTTGACCTTCCACCCCGTCTCAAATCGAAGACGAACTTCAGGGTCGTCAACTAATTGATAGCCGGGCAGCATGTTTGGCATAGATCCGTGGTCGCTGGCTCCCTGAACGTTGTTGTGCCCGCGCAGTGGATAGGCGCCGGTCCCGGGTCGCATGTAATTCCCGGTGATTAACAACAGGTTCGAAATAGCGGTGGAAGTATCGGAACCCTGCGACTGCTGGGTGACTCCCATCGCCCACAGGATGCACATATTCTTGGCCTCGGCAATCATGTGTGCGACCGTTCTGATCGTCCGCCCGGAAAGACCAGTGAGTCGCTCTGCCGCTTCCAGGGTAAAAAACTCTAAGCTCTTTCGGTATTGATCCAGTCCATTGACCCATTGATCCAAGAACTTCCTGTGCGCAAGGCCATTGTCGAGCAAATAGCGGCTGACTGCGGAGAGCCAGATCAGATCGGTTCCGGGATTGGGATGTAGAAACAGATCAGCGCGCCGTGCCATCTCATTCTCCCGCAAGTCGGAGACAATAAGTTTCTGCCCGTCTAGCTTGTGAGAGCTCTTCACTCGAGTTGCGATAACCGGGTGACTCTCAGCGGTGTTGCTCCCAATGATGACGACAAGATCAGCCTTCTCCATGTCGGAGATAGAACCGGAGTCGCCGCCGTAGCCGACAGTACGGAACAAACCCACGGTTGCGGGCGACTGGCAATAGCGGGAACAATTGTCGACGTTGTTAGTGCCAATCACCGCTCGGGCCAACTTTTGCATGAGATAGCTCTCTTCGTTGGTGCATTTGGACGAAGATATCAATGCGACAGAGTCGGCTCCATCTTTGGCTTTAATCTCCGACAGCCTGCGAGCAACGAGCCCAATCGCTTCCTTCCAACTGGCCCCGCGAAACTTGCCGTCCTCGCGAATCAACGGCGTGGTGAGGCGATCCTCGCTGTTAATGTGCCCCCATCCGAACTTTCCTTTTACGCATGTGGAAATGCCGTTGGCCGGGCCATGTTCCGGCGCAATCTTGAGTATGTGTCGGTCTTTCGTCCAGACATCGAAGCTGCAACCCACTCCGCAGTACGTGCAGACAGTCTTCGTTTTGCGAATACGGTGCTCCCGCATTGCCTCTTCGGCCTCGGAGACTTGAAGAATCGCTCCGTACCCGGTTTCCGGTTCCACGCCTTTAACCACGTCGATCATGCCGCTCAAAGCAGACTTTTTCAGAGAGGTAAGGAAACCGGCATGACCAAGCATGCTTTTTTCCATGAGCGCATTGCAGGGACAAACGGTAACGCAGTGCCCGCACGAAACACAGCTTGAGTCGCCGATAGGCGACCCGCCGTCCCATAGCACACGCGGATTTGGGTCCTCCCAGTTGATGGAAAGTGTTTCGTTCACCTCGATATTCTGACAAGCCTCAACGCAACGGCCGCAGAGTATGCATTGATCGGGATCGTAGCGGTAGAACGGATTTGTGTTATCAACCTCGTAAGGCTTCGATCGAAAGGGAATTCTTTGGTGCTCAATGGCCAGCAGCTTTGTCGTGTTATGGACGGTGCAATTTCCATTGTTGTTGTCGCAGACTGTGCAATAGAGGAGGTGATTACTGAGGATGCGGTCAAAGGCTTCTACCTGCGCGGCCGAAGCCTTTACCGACTTGGTTGAGATTGTCATTCCGTCAACGACTTTGGTTGCGCACGCCCGAGTCAGTCGGCCATTCTCTTCCACCATGCATGTGTCACACGTCTGAACTGGGCCGAGTTGTGGGTGATAGCAGACGTGCGGAACCGATCCTCCTGCGCGCTTGATCAGATCGATGAGAAGTTCGTCGGGCTGCGCTTCTCTAATAACGCCGTCAAGATTGACTTTCACCACGATGTTTTTCTCCACGCAACTTCCAGCTGCAAGTCATGGTCCAGATGTCCGAAGAGCAAAAACCACAATGACCGCAAAGAGCTCGTCTCGCTGGGCTGACTCGTTCTTATCGAGGCACCCATCTCATCCGGATCTGAACCACCTTAAATCCCCCGATCCGGAGTCTTCGCCCGTGTGCTGCGCGCCGCCAGTGCGTGCTCCCAAGTTTGACGCCAATCCCTAAGGCAGTCGCCCTGGCATTTGAATTCCTGGCCACGTTCTCCCATTCTTCCGCCGCACTCCGGGCACACACAATTCAAAATGCCGGAGATCACATCTGCGCCCGACCGAACCGTGTTGAATCTCATGAACTGCATACGCACCTCACCAATGACAACTGCTTCAGTGTCTGTGACCGACAGGCGCTTCGGAACCCACCCTTAGCTATTCGCCAACTAGCCACATCACAAACCGTCAAAGCACGTAATTCTCCAAAGTGTTGGTTTCGTGCGGTCTCCTTTGGCGGATTGCTGCAAAAACCTACGCGGTTCTCACAGTCAAGATTGAATCGTTGTCTATGGGGCAGGATTTGGAAGCCGGTCGAAGTTCGGAAGGTGTCCATATACCGACGAAGTGTCGACTGTCGGACGGTTCAACTTAATTTTCGAGTGTTTTACCGTCCCTCGAGAACTTCAGGAGATTCATCCCGCTGAAAACAGGCAGGTAATTCATAAAGCACGGGATTGGTAGGCTGCGTGCTTTTCTACTGTCGTACCTGGAGGAAACATGCAAGCGCCGGAAATCCATCTCGAAAGTGAAATACATGCGGATGGCAGCACTCGCAACGAGAAGACCCGCGAAATGCAGGACGTTCTGTCAGGCTACCTAGCGCGCTTCCGTAGAAATGCCTATCGATATCTGGGCAACGCAGCCGACGCAGAGGATGCGGTTCAGGATGCAGTGCTGGCCGCCTATGTGCACTTGGGTCAGTTCAAAGGTCAAGCGCAAATGTCGACATGGCTAACCTCGATCGTTACGAATTCCGCTCGGATGCATTTGCGGCGCCGGCGGCCTCACGTGTCGCTAGACGAGCCTCTGGGGGAGGATCAGGAGTATTCGTTTGCAGAGCGTTTAGCGGACTCCAGACCAAATCCTGAAGATGATTGCCGGAACGCGGAACTGCGCGGTTATATCGCTGAGGCTGTGGCCCAGCTTTCGCCTTCATTGCAGAGGACCTATCAGTTATGCGGCCTGAATGGGCTCAGCCTCAAAGAAGCCGCACAGACTCTGGGTCTGGCCGAGGGAACTGTGAAGGCCCAGATGTCCCGAGCGCGGGCGAAATTATCACGGTTCCTGCGCCGGGCGCTCCGGCTTGATCGTCGTTCAGGCAACGCCCGCATCTCCCAGCCGGTTCTGGGTCGAATCGAAGTCCAAGTGTGCGCCGGGAAAATCGACTTGAGTCAAACGATACAAGATCGCGAACGGTAGCATCTTTAACTGCCGAGCGTAAACATACGGGGAAATAGATTCCATGTGGATTGTTCGACTGGCATTACGGCGCCCCTACACATTTGTGGTGATGTCGATCCTGATCCTGATCATGGGTGGGCTCGCGATCGTTCGCACTCCAACGGACATTTTTCCCAATATTGATATTCCCGTCGTCAGCATTATCTGGAATTACAACGGCCTCATTCCGGAGGACATGAGTGACCGCATCGTTAGTGTCACTGAGCGAGCCCTTACCACCACCGTTGACAACATAGAGCATATCGAATCGCAGTCTCTGTATGGGATTGCAGTGGTCAAAGTGTTTCTCCAGCCGACTGCGAATATCCAGCAAGGTATTGCGCAGATTACGGCTATTTCTCAGACCCAACTCAAGCAGTTACCTGCGGGAACAACGCCACCTCTCATACTGGCCTACAGCGCATCGAGCGTCCCCGTCCTCCAATTGGCGCTTTCCGGGCAAAATCTGTCGGAGCAACAACTCAACGACTATGGCCTGAATTTCATTCGCACGCAGCTAATCACGGTACCTGGGGCGTCAGTGCCATATCCCTATGGCGGCAAACAGCGTCAGGTGCAAGTTGATCTCAACACAACAGCCCTCCAGTCGAAGGGTCTGTCCGCACTAGATGTGGTCAATGCCATCAGCCTGCAAAACCTCATCCTGCCTACGGGAACGTCTAAGATCGGCTCCAAGGAATACGACGTATCCATTCCTAACGCAGCTCCGCAAACGATCGCGGACCTGAACCGTATTCCCATAAAGACGATTGGCGGTACCACGATCTACATGAAGGATGTTGCTTGGGTACGCGACGGTTTTCCACCGCAAACCAACATCGTACGCGTGAATGGCCAGCGTTCAGTATTGCTGACGATCCAAAAAGCGGGGAATGCGTCCACCCTGAACGTAATCGCAGGCATCAAGGCCCTCTTACCTCAAATTAAAGCCACTGTCCCACCCCAGCTGGATATAACGCCCTTGGCCGACCAATCAATTTTTGTACGGGGAGCGATCAGTGGAGTGGTCAGGGAGACTCTGATTGCCGCGTGCCTGACCGCTTTCATGATCCTTACTTTTCTGGGTAGTTGGCGAAGTACTCTGATCATCGCGACTTCAATCCCGCTGGCCATCCTGACCTCGATCATTGTGCTTAGTGCGATCGGACAAACCATCAACATCATGACGCTCGGTGGGTTGGCTCTGGCAGTCGGTATCCTGGTTGACGATGCCACCGTTGAAGTCGAGAACATCAATCGCAATCGCGCGGCTGAGCCCGAGAAGGACATGGACGAAGTCGTTCTGGACAGCGCGTCTCAGATTGCCACGCCCGCGTTCGTCTCCACCCTCTCGATCTGTATTGTGTTTGCTCCTATGTTCTTACTGTCAGGCGTAGCCCGTTTTCTGTTTGTACCGCTCGCTGAGGCGGTTGTCTTCGCTATGTTGGCCTCGTATTTTCTTTCGCGAACCATCGTGCCGACGATGGCCAAGTACTTATTGCGGGGAGATAAGACGGAGGAAGAACGGGCTGGCAGCCGCAATCCACTCATAAGACTGCAAAGGCGTTTTGAGGAAGGCTTTGAAAAATTCCGTAACAGCTATCGCGGCCTGCTCGAAGTCTGTCTGCACCACCGGGGTGCATTCCTCATTGCGTTCTTCGCCGTTTGTCTAGGGTCCCTGGCAGTTTTGATTCCTTGGCTAGGCCGAGACTTCTTCCCCAGCGTTGACAGCGGTACTTTCAAGCTTCATATGCGCGCTCCGACAGGAATGCGTATTGAAGAGACAGCCAATCTTTGTGATCTTGTCGAACAGTCGATCCGAAAGCAGATTCCAGCCAATGAGGTTCACAATGTTATCGACAATATCGGTCTGCCCTATAGCGGGATCAATCTTTCTTACAGTAATTCGGCCCCGGTGGGTACATCAGATGCGGATATCCTGGTAACTCTGTCGGCCAAACATCATCCCACGGACGATTACATTCATCGGCTTCGTGTAACACTGCCAAAACAGTTTCCTGGCGTTTCATTCGCTTTCTTGCCCGCTGACATGGTCGGGCAGATTCTCAATTTTGGTTTGCCTGCTCCACTCGATGTTCAAGTTGTGGGGAATGATCTGGAGGGGAACCGGGAATATGCGAGTGAATTGCTCGCCAAATTGAAATACGTCTCCGGAACAGCGGATCTGCGGATCCAGCAGCCGTTCGACGAACCCTACTTGAATATGAGGGTCGAACGCACTAAGGCAGAAGAGCTTGGATTTACTGCCCACGATATCGCACAGAACCTCCTGGTGTCACTGAGCGGCAGCTTCCAAACGTCACCAACGTTTTGGGTAGACCCAAAGAATCGGGTTAGCTATCAAATCGCAACCCAGACTCCGCAGTACCGTGCCGATACATTGCAGGATTTGGTGAATATTCCCGTCACAGGGACTAACGCATCCGCTGCCCCCTCGCTCACAGCCAGTCTGGTATCAGTAGGGCGTGGAGCGGGAATGGCAGTTGTTTCCCATTACAACGTTGCGCCTGTGATTGACATCTTTGGCGCTGCCGCCGGGCGCGATCTGGGCGGGGTGGCCGGCGATATTAACAAGATCATTGACGCTACGCGCCAGCAGTTGCCGCGCGGTTCACGTGTGGTTGTCCGCGGGCAAGTTCAGACCATGCGAGCGTCCTACATCGGGCTTTTGAGTGGGCTCGTGTTCTCGATCGTGCTCGTGTACCTGCTGATCGTGGTCAATTTTCAGTCCTGGCTGGATCCTTTCATTATGATTTCCGCGCTGCCCGCGGCGCTCGCCGGGATTGCGTGGTTCTTGTTTATAACCAACACGACTTTGAGCGTGCCAGCACTCATGGGAGCCATCATGTGCATGGGCGTTGCAACCTCAAACAGCATCCTGGTGGTGAGCTTTGCCACTGAAAAGATAGCGGAAGGAATGGATTCCGTCAGAGCCGCCCTGGAGGCGGGTTTCACGCGTTTTCGCCCCGTGCTGATGACCGCTCTGGCCATGATCATCGGAATGGTACCGATGGCTCTTGGACTTGGAGACGGCGGTGAACAAAATGCTCCCCTAGGCCGGGCGGTAATAGGCGGACTGATTTTCGCTACGGTTTCGACGCTGTTCTTTGTTCCGGCATTTTTCAGCGTTCTCCAGGGTTCAAGCCGGCAGTCAGCTGAGAAACAAGGACAGTAGGTGCACCTATGGGGAGTTACTTTATGTTGCCGCAAACTGAGGAAAGACCACGAACGGGCGAACCAATACCCCCGGTCAACAAAGCGGGAATAGGAAAGCGATCCCGCAAGACTTGGATTGTCCTCGCGATTGCCGTAATGGCGGTTGCCGCCCTGTTGGGCTCGGGAATATGGTCCCGTATGAAAGCGGGCGCAACTCTCCGTGCGGAAACGGTGCAAGCGGCAGTTCCAGCCGTGTCTGTAGTGTCGCCGAAACGGACTGCATTTACTGACGAAATCATTCTTCCAGGAAACGTGCAGCCGTACATCAGTTCACCCATTTATGCTCGCACGAACGGGTATCTAAAGAAATGGTATTTCGACATTGGTGCGCGGGTTAAGAAAGGGCAACTGCTTGCCGTCATCGAAACCCCGGAAGTCGATCAGCAGCTCCAACAAGCTCGCAGCAACCTGCTCACCGCGCAGGCAAATCTCGAACTCGCCTCCATTACGAAAACCCGCTATCAGAGACTTCTGAAGAGCAACGCTGTTTCCCAGCAGGACGTCGACAACGCGGTCGGTACCTACAACGCGAATACAGCGATCGTCGAAGCAGACAAAGCGGCTGTGGAACAGTATTCGGCGCTCGTGTCCTTCGAGAAGGTCTATGCGCCATTCGATGGAGTAATCACGGCACGTAACACGGACATCGGAGACCTCATCAATTCCGGCAGCAGCAGCAACGTGAAAACCGACCTTTTTCACATCGCTCAACCGGGAACGCTGCGTGTCTATGTGGACGTCCCCGAGGAATACTCCCGGGGAGTCAAGGTCGGCATGACGGCCGACCTCGGTCTTGCCGAATTTCCGGACCGCAAGTTTCAGGGAAAAGTGGTGCGTACCGCCGATGCCATCAATATGACTACCCGCACTCTGCTGATCGAAATCGATGTGGAAAACCCTACCGGCACGCTGCTTACGGGTTCCTATGCGGAAGTCCATTTGGCGGTCCCAACGCTGGCCTCCACTTTCTTGATTCCGGTCAATACGCTGTTATTCCGCACTGAAGGATTGCGCGTCGGTGTTGTGAAGGACGAGAAGGTCGTGCTGACTACGGTCACTCCCGGACACGATTTCGGCAACGACATTGAGATCGTCGCCGGCCTCAAGGCGGGCGATCAAGTTATCATCAACCCGCCAGACTCAATCGTTGCCGGACAGCAGGTCCAAATTGTTCAGGCAACATTGCCTGGAGATGCCAAGTGAATTTACCTCGAAAACTGATTCTTGGGACCTCGCGAAAAATGCCCGGGCGGGTTCTAGTGGCGATAGCGGCACTCCACCTGTCTGGATGCGTGGTTGGCCCCAAGTATCACGCGCCCGTCGTCCAGGCTCCTCCTACCTATAAAGAGGCGGAGGACTGGAAGCCCGCCCAGCCGAATGATCAGAATCTTGGCGGCTCCTGGTGGACGATATTCCATGATCCTCAGCTTGATGCGTTGGAAGACCAGGTTAATGTATCGAATCAAAATCTGAAGGCCGCAGAGGCACAGTTCCGTCAGGCTCGAGCCACCCTACGGTACTATCGCGCTGACTACTACCCGACCGTAACTTACGGGCCATCCGCGACTCGTGAACGGGTCTCGGCCCGCCGACCGCCTCCGACTTCAATCTTCGACGGCATTACCTACAACGACTTCGTCCTACCATTCAGCGTGTCATACCAGGCTGACGTCTGGGGACGCATTCGAAAAAACGTAGAGTCCTATCGAGAGCAAGCGCAAGCCAGTGCGGCAGACCTAGCCACGGTTAATCTGAGCATGCATGCCGATCTGGCCGTTGATTACTTTCAGGCGCGCAGTCTGGACGCTGAGGAACAACTCCTCAACTCGACGGTCCAGCAGTACGAGCAGGCACTGGAGTTGAATGAGAACCGGTTCGCCGGCGGGATTGCTTCGGAAGTGGAAGTGGAGCAAGCCAGGACTCAGCTGGAGACGACGCGTGCTCAAGCTGTCGATGTAGGTGTTCTGCGGGCGCAGTACGAGCATGCGGTTGCGATCCTTATTGGAAAACCTCCCGCGGAATTTAGTCTTCCTCCCCTGCCTCTCACCGCACCGCCTCCGCATGTTCCGGTCTCTGTGCCTTCAGAGTTGCTGGAAAGACGTCCCGATATTGCAGCCGCCGAAAGGTTGGTGGCATCTGCGAACGCCCAGATCGGAGTGGCGAAGTCGGCCTACTATCCATCGATCAGCTTGGGCGCGTCGGGAGGGTTTGAAAGCTCCGCCATCACGACGCTAATTAACGGGCCGAGCGGTTTGTGGTCTGTTGGTGTGTCGGCCATGGGAACAATGTTCGATGTCGGAAGGCGACGCGCCCTGAACGATCAAGCGCGTGCCTCCTACGACTATCAAGTCGCTGCTTACCGGGAAAGCGTGCTCACGGGATTCCAGCAGGTCGAAGATAATCTGGCTGGGGTTCGAATTTTGGAAAACGAGGCGAAGGTTCAGGATAAAGCGGTAGTGGCAGCACAGCGATCCTTAGATTTATCGGTTACTCGTTACAAGGGAGGAGTCACGAGTTACCTTGAGGTGATCACAGCGCAAAGTGCTGCGCTCGCGGATGAAGTCACCGCGGTCAATATTTTGGGACGTCGTATGGCGAACACGGTGTTGCTCATTCAAGCTCTGGGCGGTGGATGGGATCGATCGAGTTTGCCAGATCGCCCGGAATGCTGCAGAACACTCGCGAGCAGCTCTGGTTCACAGTAACGCCTTTGATGCAAACGGCACGAAAATAGGATTGGTGTTCCATGCGCGATCAGAGAACTACTGCATCCCTTAGCGGACAATCGGGGCAGTGTCATCCTCAAGTGAAACCATAGCAGGCCTTGTACCTGAGGAGGCAAATGATGCAAATCGGCATGTTCGGTCTTGGCATGATGAAGGCTAACATGGTCCGACGGCTGATCCGCAAAGGTTACACGTTCGAGTCAGTGTGCGCGCCGCCAAAGCCGAGTTTCAAGTAACGCGCCACACACTGCCGACTTAACGCAAAAAGCTCCCAGTCTGAGTCCGATGCCGCCGGTTCGGAACTTTCCGCCAGAGCGCCCGCGTCAGGAGCCTTACCATTGCACTGCGAAGTCGGTGATTAGTTTTGGTCGGCACGTTTAGAGCACCTCCGCCTCCGCGTCGTTCGCCGAACGCCCTGCTACTTCCGAGGACGCAACTTGCGTCGGACAGTCGCACCATTGCGAGTCCGCGGGCGAGAGCAGTTGCATCGTGATCGCGACCGCTGGAATCAGGTATGCGAACGTTACCCACACCCACATCAGGGCACCGGCACATTCCTGGTCCGCGATGGGGCGTACATTGAAGTGCTGCGGAGTAGACAGGTAGAAGGGATAAACGAGTCGATTACAGAACACCAGGAATGCGGAGAGAACGTCACACGGCAGAGTGGCAAGGAAGAGGTACAGGGGCATGGACCATGGTGAGGACGCGCTTGTTTTCGGCGGAGACGGCACGATTGGCCTCCAGAACAACAGCCCGGCGACTAGAAATGACAGGTCCTCCAAAAAGTGCATCCCGGGTGAACGCATGCCCAACTGAAACGTACACGGAAGATGCCATCCGATCACAGTCGCCGTGCCCGCCAGCCAACACAACGCAGGATGGCGAAGGTAGCGTTCGAGCAAGCGTGCCGGCAAACTGTGAAGGAGAGGGTAGCTCTTAATGAAGGGTTTTGGAAGGCCGCACACTAGGGTAAACATGGGTGCCCCCTCTAAAATCAGCGGAGCGGCGACCGTCATCAACAGAAGGTGCTTCAGCATGTGAATCGTGAGTAGTTGATGATCGAGTGCGGCAAATGGAGAGCCGACTGCAAACCACACAAAGACGAGGCCGCTCATAAAAGCCGCGAGCCGCCAGCCGGCGATCAGGTTTGGGAAGGCACTTCGAAGAGCGTGCCAACCGCGCAGATAAATCCGTGCTACGGCCAACAGCGTCGATGTGATCGCGAGTAGAAATAGCCACCACAGAATCTGGGCATTGGGGCCGGACATAACCATGTCTACCGTGGCGAGATCTCGCTTTCGCCCAGTACCATTACTTGAGAAGGGTTGCGCGCCGATTTCTGATTAGCGGGGTGCAGGGTTTTGAGAAACGCCACAAGCGCGGTTATGTCGGCGGGGCTGAGGTTTTTTCCGTAGGCAGGCATATTTCCTCCGCCCTGGATCACCTGGCGAATCAGTTGATCTTCGGTAAGACGGAGAGCAACTGCGTCCAGTGCCGGTCCGCGCTGCCCCCCTTTGTCATTCAGTGAATGGCAGTTATGACACTGCTTGGCTTGAAAAACCAGCGCGCCCTCGCGCTCCAAGGCCGTGCGCCCATGCAGATATTGTGGTGGAATCGGGTCGCTGCTCCACGCGTCCATGATAGGGCTCCAAGGCGTGTGTTCGGCTAAGTGAGTTAGAGTGCCGAGCGCTACTGCGACTAGAAGAATCGTAAGCACCGCTATTGGCCGCCGCTTCCAGCTTTTCTCACCTTCGCCAGCCACAAACGGAAGCGCCAGCAGTGCGATGACTCCGATGGCGGGACCGATCAGCAGGATAGGCGTCTCGGCCGATGGAGGCAGGAACGACAGCAACGCATAGAGCCACAAAAAGAAGAAGTCAGGACGGGGGGCGGTCTGAATCATTGTCGGATCCGGCTGGCCGCCAGGACCAAAAGGACCAAAGCGAACCGCGCAAACTGCAATCAAAACAAGAATAAAACCGGAGAATAAAATATCCTTCCACACCGCCTCAGGCACGAACGGCACACCCTGCTTGTGCGTGAGTTCGTGATACTCCTGCATGTACGTGGCGCGGCGAACGATGCGTCCCGGCATAGGCCACTCGTTGATTCCCAACTTAAGAACCATGAGCAGATGCACGCCGACGAAAGCAATCAACAGTCCCGGGATAACAAAAACATGCAGCGCAAAGAATCGCGAAAGCGTCGCGCCGGCAATGATCGGGCCGCCGAGCATCAGGTTGACCGCCCAAGGTCCAATCACTGGAACTCGACTCGCGATCGATGCGCCAATGCCCAATCCCCAGTAAGCATCCTGATCGAATCGCATGATTTGACCGGTAAATGCCATTCCCAGGGTCACGAGAAGGAGGAAGACGCCAATGATCCAAGTGAGTTCCCTGGGAAACTTGTAGGCTCCGAAGAGGAAGACTTGGACCATGTGGATCAGGACAATCGCGACCATAAAGTTCGAGCCCCAGCCGTGCAGCGCTCGTATGAACCAACCCAGGGAAACGTCATGATTGAGAGTTTGCAGGCTGTTCCATGCTTCACCGGCAGAAGGCACGTAGATCAGAGCCAGCAATATGCCGGTCACAAGCTGCAGCATGAAACACGTGAGCGCAGCGCTGCCGAAAACATAAAACCAGCTTGCGGTCTCGCGTGGAACCAGGTGCTGGGCCGTTTCGCGAATCGGCTTTCCAAGCTGCAGCCGCAGATCGAACCAGGCACCCACTTTTTGGATCAGGCGCACGTCGGCTTGCCTCCCGCCTTATATGCCACGGGCTGACCTGGAGTCGGCATCTCGCCAGCTTTGATGAGAAGTTTTCCATTTTCAATTTTGTAGCGGTACTGAAACAAACCGCGCTCGGGAGGTCCAGAGGCACGCGAACCGTCCTGGTAATAGGCTCCACCGTGACAGGGACACATAAAGAGACTCGATTGTGGAAACCATCGAACCGGACATCCGAGGTGCGCGCAATTGATGGCAAAGACCTGGAAGGTTTGATCATTCACCCTACGAACCCAGCACGCGATGTTCGCGGTCTCTCCGTCCCAGTCATTAACCAGAGGATTTCGATACGTGGCGAGTCGAGTCTGCCCAGTCGGAAATTGTTCCAGACCGCCGAGCGAGAGCCAAGAGTTATAACCGGGCCGCCTTTCGCGAGTCACAGGCGACAGGAGGTATCGCACGATGGGGACGGCTAGGAAAACAGCGAGAATGCCGTTGAAAAACATCCCCAGTTTTACCAGGGCTGTGCGTCTCGAGATTCCGCTTTCTACATTCATCGAGGTTCTCCTTGAGCCGACTTCATCGATGCCGTTGCATAAGGCTGGCCCGGGAACTGCGCTCGTTGGCCCGAAAGCCAGGCGACGATGTCAGAAACATCTTCGGCCGACATGGCTCGGCCCTCGACATCACCGCGCCAGTCCGGCGCGCCCAGTTCCGGTCGGCCTGCGATCACAACCGTTCGAAGTAGTTGGTCGCTTACTAATGCGAGGTAGGAACCATCCACAATCGAGCTGGCCTTGTTCCCTCCACGGCCGGCAGCTCCGTGACAGGAGGAGCAGTAAGTCCGATACGCGTCGGCGCCACGTTTCGGATCTCCGGGTGCCTGTGGCGTAAAAGGCGGTGGAGTTACATTGGGGAGAGCATCGGGTCTCTGCCAGAATCGAATTCCGTGCACAATCGCGTCGATCTGTTTGTCGGTGAGCATCCCCCCTGAACTCTGTGCAAAGGCGGGCATCGGCGTCCCGGGGACGCCGTTTGAGGCAATGCGACGAATTACCGTGTCGTCTGCAATCGCGAGAAAAACCGGATTCGCGAGAGCGATGGCGGCTCCGCCCTTGCCATCTGGGCCGTGGCATCCTGCACAGTTCTGTCCATAGATTTGTTTGAAGTCGACGACCTCGCTCGGAGGCACGACCGCCGGCTCAGCCCGATAGACGCTACGCGACCTGCTGCAGGCGGCACAAGCAAGTAACATGACGACCGGAACGGTCACAACGATAACGAGAATGGGTCGGTGCTTCATCGCTCACCGTGGTCTCTGCTCTTTTCATCATTCGCTCCCGGTGCTTCAAAGCCAGCACGCACCGCAAACGGCAGGAATTGCCAGGTGCGTATGCGTTCTTGCCGGGACACGATGATGCCAGCAACGATGCCGAATCCGATCTGAGAAACGACGAACCAGACCCAGTCAATCCGCTGTTTAAGCGTGGGGTCGAGGGCTTCAAGCATGCTGTGGATCAGAGCAGACCACAGGATCGGAGCGATCAGACCACCGAGCAGAATCGGACGGCGAGGAAACATGGGAAGAGCCACGCCATAGAGAAGCCCAACGAGTGAAGAACAGATCAGGTGTAGGACGGTTGCAATGAGGAACGCGTCCCAATGAAACGCGGCAATTTGCTCAGTGGTCGCCCTTGCCGGAAAGAATCCTGCCGACAAAAGGTTGATTGGATACCAAACCCCGTGGCCGCTGAGGATTCCATAGAGCACAGCCAGAATGGCCATGGCTACGCTTCCTGCCAAGCCACCTTTGACACCCGCTGAAATGGGATAGATCTCCAGCGGCAGTCGCGCCCGCTGCAGTTCCTCAGTCTTCCATTCGACGCGGGTGACTCGCGGGTGACGCGTTTCCGCAGTTGGTATTTTCCCGGTGATCGGCACGGATTCGTGTCTTTCGTGTGGCAGCACGTCGCGAAACCAGCCGACACAACCGGCGAGCGCGAAAACAGAGCCCAGAATGCTAATCGAAGCGCTAGTCACCAATCCCGCGAAGATCAACGTCAGGCCGAACGCCAGGATGATCGGCCAAGCCGTCGGAGCGGGCTGTTTGATCGTGCCCTGTACTGCCCCTGCTATCTTCGGTGATAGTTCAAGCGTTTCTGAGTCCATCTTCCAGTACCTTTCTTCATCGTCCGATCACGTACACGACCGTGAAAACGACAATCCATACCACGTCGACGAAGTGCCAGTAGAGCGACAAGACCTCGATGCGCTCAGCGTGTTCTGATCCGACGTCCCCCGTCATCGTGAAGATCATCACAATGATGAGAGTCACGAGACCCACTATGACGTGAAACGCGTGTAGCCCGACCAACGAGTAATAGGTTGTTCCAAACAGGTTCGTGCTGATCGTGAATCCTTCTGTGTAGATCAGCCGGTACCATTCGGTGCCGGTCCCATACAAAAAAGCAGCACCCAGCGCAATAGTCGCGAGCCACCAGACCCCGAACGTTAGGACCTCACCGCCGCGAAGAGACTTGCCGGCGAAATGGATCGTGAGACTGCTCGAAAGCAAACAGATCGTGTAGACGATAGGGACACTGAGAACGTCCTTCGGCAGAGGTCCCGTCAGGCTCTTACCGAAATAGAAAACGTACGCCACCACAAAGATCGCGAAAATCGCAGATTCCGCCGCGATCAGACTCAGCATAGCGATGCGGCCACGATCAGGAGGACTCCACTCAAGCGTCGCTCCGGCCACCGTCATTGACGTCGCATTCATCACACTTCCTCCAGCTATTCGTAATTCCAGTCCGGATCGGCCGGGTGTTTGCAGTCCCACAGCGGGCGGCGGCTCTTAACGACGGGGTGGGAAGCAAAGTTATAGGCAGGAGGAGGTGAATTCGTGGACCACTCGAGTGTCCAGGCGTCCCACGGATCGCTTCCTGCGACCTTACCGCGGAAATAGGACCAGATCAGGTTTCCCAAGAAGACCAAAACCCCGGCAGCCTGGAAGAAGACTCCGATAGTCACGATGAAGTTCCACTTGTCCCAACCACGGCCCGGCTCATAGGTGTAGATTCTTCGCGGCATTCCCAACAATCCTGGGATATGCATGAAGTCGAAGGTCAGGTGGAAGCCGATAATGAAAAGCCAGAAGTGCAGCTTGCCAAGCGTCTCGCTGCACATCTTCCCCGACATCTTCGGGAACCAGTAGTAAACGGCTGCAAACAACGTGAAGAGGATGCCGCCCACGATTACGTAGTGAAAATGGGCAACCACGAAATACGAGTTCCCCAAGTGCCAGTCGAAGGGGGCCGCTCCCTGCATGATCCCTGTGAGGCCAGCAATCAAGAACTGGAAAAGAAAAGCAATGCAGAACAGCATCGGAATCTTGAACTCAATCTTTCCTCCCCACATAGTTGCCAGCCAATTGAAAATCTTGATGCCGGTAGGAACGGCGATCGCCATGGTCGAGATCACGAAAAAGTTGTTGGCAGCTGAGCTCATACCGACGGTAAACATGTGATGCGCCCATACACTCATGCTGATGAACCCGATCGCGATCGTAGCCCCCACCATCACCGAATAACCGAAGATCGGTTTGCGGGAAAACACCGGGATGATTTCTGAGGCGAAAGCGAAGGCTGGGATGACAAGGACGTAGACTTCGGGATGTCCGAAAACCCAGAAGAAATGCATCCAGATCACCGCTGAACCTCCCGCCTGAGTGTCGAAGAAATGTCCGCCAAGGTAACGATCGACGAGCAGCATGATCTGAGCCGCCGTCAGCGGACTGACCGCAAGGATCACCAAGCCCGCCATTACGAGGTTGAGCCAGGCGAACAACGGCATTTTGGCTAACGTCATTCCCGGGCAGCGCATGCAGAGCACGGTAGCGATGATATTGACCGCCGTGCCGATGCTGCCAAAGCCGGAAACCAGCAATGCTAGTATCCAGAAGTCCGTGCTATGGCCAATTGAAAACGTCTGCGAAGTCAGCGGTGCGTAGGCGAACCACCCAACGTCGGGAGCGTTACCCGCGCCGTAGAGCCCATTGGCACCAACAAGGCTGAAATAGAGAAGCAGGCCACCGAAAGCGGTCATCCAGAAACTGAAAGCATTCAGACGTGGAAATGCCATGTCCCGAGCCCCGATCATCAGTGGGATGAGGTAGTTGGCGAATCCGAACATAACGGGCATGATCACGAAAAAGATCATGGTTGTTCCGTGCATGGTGAACAACCGGTTGAATACCTGGGGCGAAACAAAATCATTGTGCGGGCGGATGAGTTGGATGCGGATCATCAGCGCCTCGACCCCTGCGATCAACATAAACACCAGGGCATATGTGATGTACAGAATGCCCAGCCTCTTGTGATCGACGGTCGTCACCCAATCATGGAGCCGAGCGACGAAGGTCTGCGATGCCAGTTCCGTTCCCGGCAGTGCTATGGCATCAGTCGACATCGGGCGATCTCCTTAAGATCTTCAAAAAGGTGCTCAACGAAGCGTCTCCAAATAGTCGGTCAAGGCGTCCAGCTCCTGCTTGTTGAGTTCCATTGCCGGCATCAGGGAACCCGGCTTGATCGCGTTGGGATTTCGAATCCAGAGCCGGAGGTTCTCCGGCGTATTCGGAGCTGCGCCGGCCGCGATCGTGTTTCGGCTCATGAGGTGCGTGAGGTCCGGACCGAATCGCCCGTTTGCCACCGTCCCTGACACGGTGTGGCAGTTGATGCAGGCAGTCGTTTCGAATATCCGTTGGCCTTGCGCTACCGCATCGTTTGCAGACGCCGGCTGTCGTTGCTGGTGAATCCACAGATCGAAGTCTTGCTTCGACTGGACATAAACACGCAGCAACATCTTGGCGTGTTGGGTCCCGCAATACTGCGCACACTGGCCGAGATAAACTCCGGTCTCCTGCGGGTCAATCCACATGCGGTTCGGGTGGTTGGGAATCAGATCCGTCTTCCCGCCCAACCGCGGCACCCAAAAACTGTGATCAGTATCGGCCGATAGCAGCGTAATGAAGGTTGGTGTCGGATGAAGCGGATCACTCATAGGCAAATGCAGTTCGTTTGCCGTCACCACGCCCAGTTGCGGATAGCGATACTCCCACCAGAACTGGTGGCCGATGGCCGTGACTGCGATCGCATTGCCGGGCGGCGATGTGTTCTGCACGAGGGCAATCACTCGTGCTGTCGCCATGAACAATGCCACCACGATGAGTATCGGAATGATCGTCCACGCCATTTCCACCTGATTGCTCCCGTACACCTGGGGTGGTTCTCGACCGTCATCATTCCCTTTCTTTCTGAACCTCACGATGGAGTAAAGCAACAAGACGAAGACGACCAGGAAGATCGCTCCGGTGACTGCCAGTACAAACAGAGACAAACCGAAAATCGACTTCGCTGGAGTCGACGCGGGGGCGAAAATGTTCGTAGGGTTTGTGAGCTGAGTTGGATCTGCGAAAGCCAACACGGCACCGCCGAAACATACAAACACGCGAGAACCCAGTACACGACCGCCGATTGAGCCACGTGATCTCAACTTGATGCCTTCAGTTCGGCTAATGGCGCCGATTTTCAGAATTGCAGTTCCTTCAACGATGCAAGGCGCTGGCCAAAACTACGGCTGGGGCGGGACGACGGCAGGGTATCAATTTCAGAGAAAGCGAGGCTGTTGAGATAGCCGTCTCGACGCCGCCGCCGGAAAGAATGTCCACAGTCCGACACGTGTCATCCTGTGGTCACAGCGTTTTGAATAAGCAAGCCAATCGAACGGGTCTGGGCGTAGCCGTTACGGTGTGCCGCGTAACACATCGAGGCTCGTAACTTCGAAGTTACGCGAGGTAAGGCCGCGAAAGGCGAGAATGAAACAAAGCTCATCCCTGCTTTTGCTTTGAGGGGAAGCCTTTGGTGTGCAAGTCGCCTACCAAAACGGTTGCCTCGCCTTGCTTTCCCCGGACTTCATTGGGCGGTGAGTCCGTTTTCGAAGCTCAATCCAGTTTAGCAGTCTAAGCATCGCGACTTATTAGAACTCAAGGCGGAGGCCGAACTGGATCGCTCGGGGATTATTTGCTTGGCTGTTGATCACACCGAACGATGCGGGATCCTGCATGCTGAGCGTTGGGTCGTTGAAGACAACATGGTTGAGGGCATTCAAGAAGTCGGCCGAGAAAAGAAAAGCGACTCCTTCTCTTACTGGTGTCCGCTTGGCCAAAGACAGGTCGAAATTCCAGTAAGGCAAGCCACGCAGAACACCGCGCGCAGATCTACTGTCTTTGCTGATTTGAATCGGTCGGAAATCGGCCAACACCGCCTCGGGGTTAGCGAAAATATTGAGCCCGGAACCGCCAGTGGCAGGATCCCCGGCTGTACCTATTCCTCCCGAGCCAGCGACACCAGAGTGGACTGTATTACCAAAGTCGGGTTTGTTGATCGGTATGGCTCCGGATGCAACAAGTCCGAGAGTATCGCCTCCACCCCATGCTTCATAGCTTTCGGCGACCGTCAAGGGGAGACCGCTGGCGGCTTTGAAAATACCGGAAAAGTACCAGTCGGCGATAACCTTACTGAGCGGCTGGCTACGAACGCTGGAGCGTGCGCCTGAGCAGAAGGGGAGTTCATAAACCCAGTTAGCTGTCACGACGTGTCGATGGTCGAAAAAGGACGGGCCGTAGTCGATCGCATGATCAAAACTGGAGGACGGCTCGACCGGGATGTTTTGGACTGAACCGATATCATCAAGGGACTTAGCGAGAGTGTAGTTAAGAGCAAGAGTGAGCCCTTTGGAGCGGTGCATCCGGAACGTGGTGAAGAAGGCGTGGTAGTTGGAGTAGCCGCCGTCCGTGCCGCTCCATATTCGCTGGACCTGCAGATTTGTGATTGGCTGGGGAAGCAAGAATTGCATGGACTGCCACAGAGTCCTGAGCAAGCCGGCTGTGAAATCGGATCCATACTGCGTGGCCAGCGTAATCGTTCCGCCGGGCCCGATCTGATTTTCGAACCATGGTTGCGGAGTTACGGTTGCAGGTGAGACACCCGTGCGAAGTTGGTTGGACACATTGTCGTAGGCGGCCGCGAAGCTCTGCCCGGAACCTTTGTCCCTATAGAAATAAGGGGCAGACGTAATGTCGTTGACTTCCCTCATATTGCGCGCGAGCGTTCCCACGTAACCCGCTTCAACAATCATGGTGGTGCTCAGTTGGCGTTGGATCGTGAAATCGATCTGTTGGGCATGGCCAGTTCCGATGACGGGGTCCGGCTGATACGCAAAAGTCTCCCCATACGGTGTGCCTACTACCAACGGCGAACTGACTGCTGGAGCGGTCGGGATAACACCTGGGCCGTCGATGCCGACGCGATATGCATCGCTCGGATTGCTCGAGTTTGCGCAGCTTCCGCCAATGACGGGCCCACGGCAATTGATGGTTTGCGCAAAAGTGGGTCCTAACATTGGTTCAATAACACTCCACACCGTGTTCATCCGATCGTATGTGATCGAATAGCCAGCGCGGAAGACGCTGGCGCCTTTGCCACCAAACAAGTGGTCCCACAGAGAGTTTTCGAAGGACGGAGTCCAAGCTGCCGCGATGCGGGGGCCCACGTTGCCATAATCAGTATTAAAGACCGACTTCTGCGATGTTTTGGTCGAAGGCAGCCAAGCCAACGTGGGATTGTAGATGTTACCCTCCAAGGCCGCCCGACGCGCATTATTCAGGTAGTCGGTCGAGGTCAGAGTCTGACCGGTAGCATCGTCGGTCATGAAGGCGGTTCGACCCAACGAATCCACAGGTGCGAACTGTATCTGATAGTTGAGTCCTCCGCTTAGAGTCAGTGAGGGCCGAACGCGCCACGTGTCGCTAAAATAAAAATCGACAGCGTTCTGATAAGCGTTCGCTTGCAATGGCGAGCCCAATGCAAGAGGATTCAGGTTACGATCGCGCGTAACCAACACATTTGTGTTGTCAATCATCCCCGTGGTCCCGGCGAAAAGGCGATTCCAGCGCGTTGCGTCTCCTGCAGCCAAGCAAAACGTTGTCGCGGTGGTTGAACAATCTGGCGGTCGATTCTCGGCCGGGATCGTGACCGCGCCTGCAGCATCCAGTTCCACGTCCAAGGCAGTGATAGAGCCTATAACCTTGTCATTGCGGTAGTGGTATGTCCTGATGCGGCGGAAGTCGGCCCCAAAGTGGAATAAGTGGTGCCCCTTGTTCCAGGACGAGTCATCCCTTACCTGATAGCTCTTGGCGTCGCCGCCTTGAGTACGGGCGACTAGAGTGTTCATGTCAACTGGCCCATCCAGCAAACCACCGTGCGCCGACGACCCTCCGGCTACCTCGATAGCCCCTACAATACCCGGCACCTGGGGGAATGGCAGCGCACCTGGAAACCACCACCAGTCGCGCAGATAGCCGAAGCGAATGTCATTGGTGAGGGTAGGCTTGATTACAACAGTCAGCGCCGCCACAAAATAATGCGGCTCGGAACTCTCGCTATGTATTGCAACAGGTTTCCCGAGAGCGTCCCCCTTGAGCAGACCGCCGATGTCTACTTGGGAATTAAGCAGCGACGTCGCCTCCGAATAACGGACGGAGCCCATGAAATGCCAGTTGTCGGAGAAATTGTGATCAAGACGTCCGATCCCGGAGTCCGACGAACTTGGTGTGCTTACGGTCGAGCGAAACCCGATTGTGTTCAGGCCGTCTCCTACCGTGGAGTCATTGCCCACCGGCAAATGACTCCAAAGGGTGCTCACGACCGGATTAATTCCCAAACCGCGTGGGTCACAGGCGGAATTGTTCGCTGGGCCGCAGGAGGTTGACGTGGCCAGAGGGTAATTACGGACTGTCCCAGAAGCATCCAAGAAGCGCAGGGTACCTGCGCGCAACGAGTCGGTCGGAACAATGCGGCTAATAGTCGACGACTGCGGAAACCGACGCCCCTCGTAGCTCCCAAAGATAAACGTACGATTCTTCCAAAGCGGCCCGCCCACCGCAACCCCAAAACGGTTGTCCTCCAGTTTGGGATTCGGAATGCCTACGCGGTTACGATCCCACGTATTGGCATTCAGGACGTTATTCTGAAAGTACTCGTAAAGAGCGCCATGTAGAGCATTCGTGCCGGGTTTGGTCACGAAGGTAAATTGTCCACCCTCTCCACGGCCGTAACTGGCCGTGGAATTGGTCGTTGCGACGCCGAATTCTTGGACGCTATCAGAGGTAAGAGGAACGGGGCTGTCGACGACGTTGGCTGGGTCCGGCTTGACACTGGCCCCTAGGATGTTGTCCGTCGCGTCAATACCGTCAACGGTCAAAGTCGTCTGGTCGCTGCGCGAGCCTGCCACCGTTGCTTGGGAATTGACTTGATTAGTTCCGCCTGTTGGGTAAGTGGGCGCGACCAGTGGTTGCAGGTCGTAATAAACCATCGCGCTGCGGTTGATGTTCGGCAGCCGTACCATCTGCTCGCCCTGGACCACATTGCCGACCATTGCATCAAGAGTTTGCAATTCGACTCCGGTGCCGGGTGTAACATCAATCGGGTTTGTCGAAGCTCCAACTTTCAAGGCAACTTTAACGTCGTACGATTTGGCAACTTCCACAAAGAGTTGCACGTCAGTTTGAATGAAGTCCTTCATGGTGACAATGATCACGTCATTGCCAGGCGGCACGTTAGCAAAGATGAATTGCCCAGTTGAGTTAGTCACCTGAGACCGCGCCAAACCGGTCGGTTTGTCAAGCAGTACCACTCTTGCTCCGGGCACAACTGCCCCACTCTCATCGGAAACAACTCCTGACACAGTTGCGGCCGCGGCAGTCTGTGCTAACGCCGGATGAACCCCTATGAGCCCCACCAGCACCACTGCGCCGAAAAAGAGCGAGACCACGTTTAGCTCTCTCATGGTTGTCCCCGTTTGTGTATCTGCGTCCTTTAGAAAGGTCCTTGTCAACCGAAAAAGGGGGCTTCCCCACCAAGACGCAAGTGTCCCGATTTCGACACTCGTGTCAAGATTCCGACTCGCTCGCGTTCGTAAAGTGTCGCTATTGGTCTGAACACCTGTACTTGCGTTTGTCGTGCAGGGTCCCTGCTGGTAACAGCAATGCATATGCAAGTGCGGCGCCAGTTGTGCTGGCACGTCGGGAGGGAAATGGGGTATGTTGTCAGGGCGCGCTCCAACCGGTGTCTTTGACTTGCCGTCGTTGGCCGCTGCGCGCCTGTACTCTCCTGGTCGGCCCCGCGCAAGAATTATGGGGAATCGCAGGTGCCAATGATCGGTATTGACGCCACTTGAAACAGCGAAGGATCCAGGAATGGATCTCTTGGACTTTACTCTCGACACGCTTCACAGGCGTGGGGAGTTCGTGCTCTTCAGAGGCCGACGCCGAGGGGGCACGAATCCGCATCCACCCACCATCCTCGTGCTGATGCCCGGATCGGAGCATTCGCGACCAGAGACCGTCCGCATGCTGGAACATGAGTACTCGTTGCGGACCGAACTGGAGGTCGCGTGGGCGGTCAAACCAGTCGAGATCACGCAACACCAAGGGCGAACCGTACTTATCCTCGACGATCCCGGGGGCGAGCCGCTCGCTCAACTGATCGGAACGCCAATGCAGATGGGTCGGTTCCTGAGCGTTGCGATTCGGCTTTCTGTCTCCGTCAGGCAATTGCACAGTCGAGGTCTTATCCACAAGGACCTCAAACCGGCCACTGTCATGCTCGAGCCCAGCACTGGCCGGGTCTGGCTGATGGGTTTTGGGATCGCGACTCGATTGCCGCGCGAGCGCCAGTCGGCGGATCCTCCCGAATTCATTGCGGGAACGCTCGCTTACATGGCTCCAGAGCAAACGGGAAGGATGAATCGTTCCATCGATTCACGGAGTGATCTCTATGCCCTTGGGGTCACGCTCTACGAAATGCTGACCGGTGTTCTCCCCTTCACTGGGTCCGATCCGATGGAGTGGGTACATTGCCACGTAGCCAAACAGCCGCTCCCGCCTGCCGAGCGGCGAAAGGATGTTCCGTGCCCGGTATCGAAAATTATCACAAAATTGCTCGCTAAGACTGCGGAAGAACGGTATCAGACTGCGGCCGGACTGGAGAGCGATCTGCGGCGGTGCCTCGCGGAATGGGAGAACGAGCACCACATCGCAGATTTCGTATTGGGCGCGCATGACACACCAGACCGGTTGCGCATTCATGAGAAACTTTACGGACGACAGTGTGAGGTCGAGACACTGCTGACCTCGTTTGATCGCGTCGTCAACAGTGGCACTCCGGAGTTGGTGCTGGTTTCCGGGTATTCAGGCATTGGCAAGTCCTCGGTCGTCAATGAGCTGCATAAGGTGCTTGTTCCGCCGCGAGGCCTGTTCGCATCAGGCAAGGTCGATCAGAACAAGCGTGATATCCCGTATTTCACGCTCGCACAGGCCTTTCAGAGCCTCATCCGGACTCTTCTCTCCAAGAGCGAGGCCGAATTGAAGATCTGGCGCGAGGCGCTTCGTGAGGCGTTAGGGCCAAACGGCCTGCTGATGGTGGATCTCGTTCCTGAATTGAAAGTCATCATCGGGGAACAACCACCAGTCCCCGATCTCGAACCGCCAGATGCGCAAAGACGTTTCCAACTTGTGTTCAGGCGGTTTATCAGCGTATTCGCCCGGCCGGAGCACCCGCTTGCGCTGTTCTTGGACGATCTCCAATGGCTCAGCACGGCGACGCTCGATTTGCTGGAGGACCTCTTCACCCGATCGGAACTGCGACATCTGATGCTGATCGGGGCTTTTCGGGACAACGAGGTCGATGCCGCGCATCCTCTGGTGCGCAAGCTTGAGGCCATCAAGAACGCCGGCACGAGGGTGGAGGAGATCACGCTTGCGCCGCTTACCACCGAAAACCTGGCGCAGTTGATTACAGACGCGCTTCGCTGTGAACCTGAGCGCGCTGCGCCCCTTGCGGATCTGGTGCATGAAAAGTCGGCCGGCAATCCTTTTTTCGCGCTTCAGTTCATCACTGCCCTTGCCGAAGAGGGTTTACTCACCTTCAATCACGACACTGCGCAATGGTCATGGGATCTGAATCGCCTTCACGCTAAGCGTTACACCGATAATGTGGTGGACCTGATGGTCGGGAAGCTTACCCGACTTCCAGCCGAAACCCAGGCTGCCTTACAGCAGCTTGCCTGCCTTGGCAATGTCGCGCAAGTTGCGATGCTTTCCATCGTTCTGGGAACGTCGGAGGAAGCGATCCATTCGATTCTATGGGAGGCGGTGCGTCTTGAATTGGTTGTGCGTCTGGACGGGGCGTACCAGTTTGTCCATGACCGGGTGCAAGAGACCGCCTACTCATTGATCACGGCAGACCAGCGCCCCGTGGCCCATCTCCGGATCGGAAGACTGCTCTTGACCCACACGCCAACGGAAAAGCGGGAGGAGGCGATCTTCGAGATCGTCAATCACCTCAATCGCGGGGTGCCCTTGATCACCACAGAGGATGAGCGGGATCAACTGGCAGATCTTAACCTGATCGCGGGCAAGCGCGCACAGACGTCTACTGCGTACGCTTCGGCTCTCACCTACCTCGTCGCCGGTGCCGCACTGCTAACGGAAGACTCGTGGGAACGGCAGCACGAGCTCGCCTTCGCGCTCGAGCTGCACCGAGCGGAATGTGAATTCTTGACTGGTGCGCGGACGGAATCGGAGCAACGGTTGACGACGCTGTCGGGCCGCGCCGTAACTATGGTGGAACGAGCTAAGGTCACCTGCCTGCGTGCCGACCTGTTCATGACCCTGGATCAGAGCAACCGTGCTGTCGCCGTCGGTCTCGATTATCTCCGGCATCTGGGCATGGATTGGTCTGCGCACCCGACGCAGGAGGAAGCGGCCCAAGAATACAAGCGAATCTGGGTGCAGCTGGGCAGCCGCCAGATCGAGGACCTGGTCGGTCTGCCGTTGATGAGTGATCCAGTGTCCCTTGCGACTCTCGATGTGCTCACCAAGTTAGGGCCGGCTGCATTCTTTACGGATTTCACACTGCATTCTCTGGTCGTCTGTCGGGCCATCAATCTCAGCCTCGAGCACGGCTACAGCGACGGTTTGTGTCCTCATCTTGGATGGCTTGGCGCTGTGGCCGGCGCGTGCTTTGATGACTACCAGGCGGGGTTTCGCTTCGGTCAGCTGGGCTACGATCTGGTCGAAAAACGCGGACTAAAGCGTTTTCAAGCTAGAACCTACAACAACTTTGCAGTTCAAGTGCTCCCTTGGGCGAGGCATTTCAAGGCTAGCCGCGATCTGCTGCGCAGGGCGTTCGAGGCTGCAAGCGCGATCGGTGACCTTACTTTTGCAGCGTTCGCCTGTGCCAATCTGAACACGAATCTTCTCGCCGCAGGCGATCCGCTCGCCGATGTCGAAGTCGACATCGAGCGCAGTCTCGCGTTTGCGCAGAAGATACATTTCGGGTATGCCATTGATCTTGTGAGCATGCAGCTTGGGCTGGTGCGGACGCTCCGTGGGCTGACGGCAAAGTTCGGATCCTTCGACGATCAGCAGTTTGACGAGCAGCAACTGGAGCGCCGTCTCACCTGTAATCCGGAGTTGGCGCCCGCCGAGTCAGCCTATTGGATTCGCAAGTTGCAGGCGCACTTCATGGCCGGCGATTATGCGTCGGCGGTCGAGGCCTCGTGTAGGGCGCAGAAGCTGGTGGGGGCGTGGCAAACAGCTCCGGAAACGGCGGAGCATCACTTTTATGGTGCGCTTTCCCAAGCGGCATTCTACGACTCCGCGCCATCCGATGAACGGCAGCCGCATCTGCTGGCTCTGGCTGATCACCATCGTAAGCTCGAAGTCTGGGCAGAGAATTGCCCGGAGAACTTCGAAAACCGCGCTGTGCTCGTTAGCGCAGAGATCGCGCGGATCGAAGGCCGCGTTCTTGATGCCGAGCACCTTTACGAGAAGGCCATCCGATCGGCCCGAGCAAGCGGTTTTGTTCAGAACGTAGCGCTCGCCAATGAACTGGCGGGGCGATTTTACGGGACCCGCGGTTTCGAGCAAATTGCACAGCTTTACCTGCGAACCGCCCGCCAGTGCTACCTGAGCTGGGGAGCGGAAGGCAAAGTGCAGCAACTTGACGAACTATACCCGCATCTCCGCAAGGAAGAGCCGGCGCCCGACGCGCGCCACACGATCGGCGCGCCAACCGAAGACTTGGATCTAGCAACCGTCGTCAAGATCTCACAGGCGGTATCCGGTGAAATCGTACTGGAGAAGCTCATTGACACGCTGCTGCGCACTGCGATCGAGCACGCTGGTGCAGAACGTGGACTGCTCATCGTGCCGCGAGGTACCGAGCTGCGGATTCAGGCGGAAGCGACTGCCGGCTCGGTCACGCCCGAACTCCGTGATGTGCCGATTTCCGGCGCCGAATTGCCCGAGACCGTCATTCAATATGCCGCGCGTACGCAGGACAGCCTCATGCTCGATGATGCTTCGGCTCGAGGCTCGTTCTCGAATGACGAGTATATTCGCCGCACCCACGCGCGGTCCATACTGTGCCTCCCGCTCATAAAACAAGGCCGGCTGATTGCCGTGCTCTACCTCGAAAACAATTTGGCGGCCAATGTCTTTACGCCCGCCAGAATTGCGGTGTTAAGTGTGGTCGTCTCGGCGGCAGCGATTTCGCTCGAAAATAGCCGCTTGTATCGTGACCTCCAGGAACGCGAAGCCAAGATCAGGCGCCTGGTAGACGCCAATATTGTCGGAGTGTTGATTTCGAATCTCGAAGGGCCGATCTTCGAGGCCAATGATGCCTTTCTTCAGATGGTGCGTTACACGCGTGGGGACCTCACATCAGGGCGACTCCGATGGACAGAGATGACGCCTCCCGAATGGCAACCTGTCACCGAACGAGCGGTCGCGCAACTCAGAGCGACCGGCACCTGCGAAATGTACGAAAAGGAGTACTTCCGAAGCGATGGTAGCCGCGTGCCCGTGCTGGTCGCTGGCACGGTCATCGGGACATCCCGGAGCGAGACGTTGGCATTCGTGCTCGACCTCACAGAGCGCAAGCGCGCGGAGGAAGAACGAGAGAGACTTCGGCAAGCGCAATCCGACCTTGCCTACATGAGCAGAGTTGTCACCGTCGGGGAGTTGGCGGCATCGCTAGCTCACGAGATTAAACAGCCAATTACCGCCGCCGTGATGAACGCCAAGACCTGCGCCCGATGGCTCCAGCGTGACGAGCCAAATATAGCGGAGGCCTGCGAGGCTGCATCGAGAATCGTCAAGGACACAACACGCGCGGCCGAGATCATCGATCGCGTTCGCTCACTATACAAACGAGGGGCGCCACAGCGGGAGTTGGTTGACGTAAACGAAATCGTCCGAGAGATGACGATCCTTCTGCACGATGAAGCGAATAGGTACTCTATTCCGATTCGTGGCGAACTCTCTCCAGGTTTACCCAAGGTCATGGCCGACCGCGTGCAACTTCAGCAGGTAGTGATGAACCTCATGCTGAACGGCATCGAGGCGATGAGAGACACGGGCGGTGACCTTCGAATAACCTCCAAGAGAATAGAGGATGGTCAATTAATGATTTCAGTGAGCGATTCGGGGATCGGGCTTCCACAGGAGAACCCCGACCGTATCTTCCAGGCGTTCTTCACCACGAAATCGCAAGGTACAGGAATGGGATTATCTATTAGTCGGGCAATCGTCGAATCACATAGCGGCCGTCTGTGGGCGAGCTCTAACGCTGGACGGGGCACAACTTTTCACTTTTCCCTACCGACCGAAGCTAACAAGGCCGAGATGTGGAAACAAGGAGCTTGATGCCACGACGTCGAGACTACACTAGTGGTCTTTCTTTGTTGCTTAATCAATGGACGCTGCCATGAATACGACTGAAAAGCTCTCGTCCTCGCGCTGGATGGTACTTGCGATCGTTCTTGCGGTCCAATTCCAGATAATGTTAGTAACGTTCGCTCCTGCAGCAGTTGCCAGTCCCATAATCTCGGATCTGCAGCTGACCCGAATTAAGTTCGGCTTGATCATGTCGGCTCTAAACATTGCCATCATGATTTGCCAAGTGTTAGGAAGTGTGCTCGTAGACTGCGCTGGACTAAAAATGGGCCTGCTGTCTGGAATTGCACTGATGGGAATCGGCGCGGGCCTTTTTCTGCTGCCTGCGCACAGCCTCGAACTTATTTTATTCGGCAGAGCCCTCCAGGGAATTGGAATCGGAATCTGTTATCCCGTGATGGGTGCATTAATTGTGGCCTGGTTTTCCAGGCGCGAGCAACCATACATTAATACGATCTTTGCTGCGATTACATTCTTGGGAATTGGATCAGGCATGCTGGTCACTGTCGGGCTTTTTGGATGGCTCAATCGCTCATGGAGGCATGCAATTGGCACGTATGGGTTCAGCATCCTCGCTACGGCGCTTATTTGGCTCGTCATCGGACGAAATCGCCAAGAAACCGTCTCCGCCGTACAGACATCAACGGCTGCCGCCACTATCAAGCATCCGAACTCTCTCTCCAAAGTACTCACCATGCCAGTTGTTTGGACTCTCGGGCTTGCCACCTTTGCGATCTCGTGGGTTTACAACATGGATCTTTCGTTTATACCCCTCTTCCTGGAAAGCGGGCACGGTATTTCGTTGGCAGATGCGAACCGTCTGGCTTCCTTGCTGCCCTTTAGTGGTATAGCAGGGGTAATTCTCTTTGGTGTCTTAGCGGGTCGCGCTACCTGGCGGAAGCACTTACTCTCGACGAGTTGCGCTGTGGTCGTCTTGGGCAGCATGGCACTTTTTTTCGGAGAAGGTATGGCGAGCAAGGCCGGGTTGCTCGTCGTAGGATTTGGGCTCTCCGGCTGGCTTCCTGTCCTGAACACCTACATCATGGGGTTACCATCGATGACGCCTTCGCTGATGGCGGCATTCGTCGTCCTCGTGAACATGGCAATATACCTGGCCGGATTTATTTCTCCTCTTGCTGTCGGCTGGCTTTCTCAGAGGTCATTTGGATTGCGGAACAGCTTAGCCTTGTTTTCTTGGATCGAATTGGTCGCGATTCTCATCTTCATGCGGTTACCAACATTCGCCAGAGTGGACGCGCAAGCTGCGAGAGAACAAGCACGTCTTGCGGTCGTTGGAACACCTCGCTCATGACACACTGCAACCGCTGCAACCACATTTGAACAGTCCACTCCGGCTGGGACTTGGGGCCGGATCTGCATCATCAGGAGTATAAAAGTGAACTGTCGCCAGTGACTTTTTCTAAATTTGGCCATATTCAGATCAGAGACCGAATTGCCGTCCTACCGAGGGCCCTAAATTTGCCTTCATGTCTTCCGGCTAACGAGATCGTTATAACGTGGCAACCTCCAGACAGGCCAAAGTTCACAACATCATGGACAGAGACGCGGCTCGGCCGTCTTTTCTGCCCGTCTTCCCATGCCGGATCCCAACCCCTTCCCGAGAACTTTTCAGTTAAAGAGGGGGAGTCGCTCTGCCGATATTTCGAAGAGCAGCCCGCGCTTCGGGAAAACGTTGCCCGAAAGCGGGCGAGGAGGATTCACGTCCGGCCCCATGTTGCTCCATGTCACCTATAACTACCGCGTTGTCGTGCTCTCTGGGGTGCTTGCACTATTCACGGCCTATGTCGCTCTTGACCTCGCGGGACGGATTTCAGCGGTTCGTGAACAGTTGCGAGTGTGGTGGCTGATTGCAGGTTCTACTGCTATCGGTGTTGGTATATGGGCTACCCACTACGTAGGCACACTTGCCTTCAGCCTTCCGATCCCCATCCTCTACCATTATCCGGACATTTTGCTGGCATTGGTGGTCGCAATCGCTGCTTCCGCTGTGTTCCTGGTCTGCGTAAGTCGTCAGCAAATCGGTATCCGACCGAATCTGGCAGGTGGTGTTCTGGTAGCGGGTCTTCTGTGTGTGATGCATTACATCGACCTGCATTCCCTGGTTTTGCCCGCGATGATGGAGTATCCGTTGCACCTGGTCGTTTTGGTCGCGGTGTTTTCGCTTCTGGTCTCGTTCCTGGCACTCTTCCTCGCGCTTCGGGAGAGCAATAAGCAAGGCTTTACCATCGGCAAACTGCTCGCCGCCCTTGTTCTCGGATGCGCCGTACCCTTGCTGAGGCGCGCCGCCATGTTGGCGGTGAGCTTCCAACTCGTTAAGAATCCCTTCTCAACGCAACACACCATCCGTGTCTCGTCACAGCAGACCCTCGCTATCAGCTTCACCGCGCTTTGTATGATGTCGCTGGCGATCGTCGCAGCCTTGATGGAGCGTGCCAAGGTTGAGCATGTGCTTGCGCGCGTCGCTATTCACGATGAAGCGCGATTCCAAACCCTTGCCGAAGCGATTCCGCAGATTGTCTGGATCTGCGACGCGAACGGTCGCACGACTTATCTGAATAAACGTTGGTACGAAATGGCAGGAACTCCAGAAGGCGACGATTTGGGGGACCAATGGCTGCGAGCCGTTCATGTGGATGATCGCGCGCCCTGCATGGAAAAATGGCAAAAATGCATGGTCTCCGGTGAAACCTTCGAGATCGAATACCGCCTGCGAGATGCGGCGAAGGGCTACCGCTGGTATCTGAATCGTGCTGTGCCCCTGCGGGACGAGCAGGGGACGATCCAACAATGGTTCGGCACCTGCACCGATATTGAAGAGCAGAAGCATTACCAGCAGACTCTTGAGCTTCAAATCAAAGAACGTACGGAGGAACTGGCACACGCCAATGCGCAGCTGCAGCAAGAGATGTGGGAGAAGGACTCCGCGCGCCGAAGCCTGGACGAACAAAATGAAAAGATGATGCACGCGCTGAAAGAGCGTTCACAAAGGGCAACACTGCTGGCAAAGATGGGGGAGCTGTTACAAAGCTGCCATACCCGTGACGAGGTATTCGCGGCTGCTCTTGGATTCGCCCCAAAGATCTTTCCCAGCCGCCGGGGAGCACTTGCCTTATTCAATTCGTCGCGAAACCTTGTCGAGGTTGCGGGCGAATGGCATGAGTGTCAACTGCCGGTAACATCGTTTGAACCTGACACTTGCTGGGCTTTGCGTACCGGGCATCCACACCTGGTAGTTGTCGGAGATAGCACGGCCCGGTGCGGTCATGCTGCCGGAGTGAAGAATACTTATTTATGCGTGCCCATTCTTGCGCAGGGGGAGGCACTCGGGATTTTGCATATGCAGGCCACGGATGAAAATCCAAGCCTGGGGGAGGCGGAATTGTCATTCAAGACAACTTTCGCCGCGCAGGTCGGGCTTTCTGTCGCAAATATCCGGTTAAGAGAAGCTCTGCGAGCGCAGTCGACGAAAGATCCGCTTACGGGCCTATACAACCGTCGTTACCTGCAGGAGATGCTCGATCGAGAGATACGGCGGGCAGTGCGGTCGGAGCAACATTTGGGCATCCTGATGCTCGATCTGGATCACTTCAAGAAATTTAACGACACATACGGACATGAGGCGGGTGACACGGTGCTGCGCGAGACCGCCTCGTTCCTGGTGCGAAGCATCCGAGTAGAGGATTTTGTGTGCCGGTACGGCGGAGAAGAGTTCGTGATTATCCTGCCTACTGCTGACCTGCGTGCTGCCGAAGCTCGTGCCGGACGAATTCGATCGAAGCTGCGGGATCTGGTCGTGATGCATGATGGGCGATCGCTCGGAGTGATCACAGCCTCTATAGGAGTGGCGGCTCTCCCAGATCACGGCATGAACGAGAAGGAGTTGCTCCAATCGGCGGATGCAGCGTTATACCGCGCGAAGCGGGAGGGGCGGGATCGCGTCGTAATCGCTGACGCGCCGATAACTGCTCTGCAACTGACTGCCGTAGCATCCAACACCAGCGCTTAAAACGAAAATGCCCAGCCACAGCCGGGCGTTTCTCGATTTCTGGCTTGAATCAGTTGGCGTGATTTCTGCTTTTTTCGTCGCTTGCGATCACGCCGTCTTTGATGTGAATCACGCGGTGTGCGTATTCGGCGATATCGTGTTCGTGCGTAACCAAGATGATGGTATTCCCCTCGGTCTGTAAACGATCAAACAGCGCCATGATTTCCACACCAGTCTGCGAGTCGAGGTTTCCGGTTGGTTCATCTGCCAGGATGATCGAAGGCTTATTGACCAGTGCACGGGCAATTGCGACACGCTGTCTCTGACCGCCAGAGAGCTCGTTCGGCTTGTGATTCATGCGGGGGCCCATACCAACAGCAGTGAGAGCTTCCTTGGCGCGTTCAACGCGCTCGTCTGTGGGAATCCCGGCGTAGATCAGAGGCAACTCGACGTTATGAAGGGCAGTGGCGCGGGCCAGCAGGTTAAAAGTCTGGAAAACGAATCCGATCTCTTTGTTCCGGATGCGGGCCAGTTCGTCGTCGTCCAGTTCGCTGACCAACTGGCCATTGAGCCAGTACTTGCCCTGGGAAGGGGTATCGAGACAGCCAATGAGATTCATCAGCGTGGACTTGCCCGAACCAGACGGTCCCATGATCGCGACATATTCATTTCGCTGAATGCGCAGATTGACGCCGCGGAGCGCATGTACCTGCTGTTCGGAACCCATGTCGTAGGTCTTCCAAAGGTCTTCGGCCGCAATCATGCATGATTCCGGCGGGGCATCCACGATGGGATTTGGGATGGTGGTATTCGGCATACTGATGACTTCTGCGGTTGCCATGTTTTTCTCCTGGTCCGGTGCCACTGACCTCTCCGATCTCTTGGCTTCGTTCCTTCTGTTCAGGCTCCGATTTCTGAGACCTCAAACGGGCTTCCCTTTTGGACGCTTTAGCCCGGCTAAGGTTATGACTCTTCTTCCTCTTTTTTGGGGGTCGTATTGTCGATCTTGACGCTGCTCCCTGGACGCAAAGTGCGCAGCACCTTGTAACTTCCGGTAATAACCTCGTCCCCCTCTTTCAAACCATCTAATACTTCAATATCGGTGGTTCCTGTGATACCGGTAGTTACCGGCACGAACATCGCTTTCTTATTACGAATGACGAAGACGCCTTGTAATTCGTCGTCTTTCTTGGTTTTGGATGCAACTTCTTTTGCAGGTGCCGCCGCATGTACCGATCCCGGCGAATTATTCTGCTGGTCCATTTGCTGCTTGGTGCGCAGGGTCAGAGCCTGAATCGGAATCGAAAGCACGTTACTGCGCGTCGCCGTTGTGATTTTTGCCGTCGTGGAAAGTCCCGGCCGCAAACCCTGAGGCGCATCGGTCAAGGTCACCACGACCTTGAAATCTTTGGCCTCTTCACTGGCCGTTGTCTGCTGCGAAGTGGAAACGCCGCTGGAGCGCACAATCGCGTTGTCCCCAATCTCAGAGACGTTCCCGTGGAAAATCTTTCTCGGAATGGCGTCGATCGTGACCTCAGCCGGCTGACCCAAGTGGACATTCACGATATCGGTCTCGTCGACTTTGACTTCGGCTGTGATCACCGACATATCGGCGATCGTCATCAAGGTGCTGCCCTGCGCGTTTTGTATACCGATGACGACCGTCTCGCCTTCGCGCACGGGAAGATTCGTGACCACCCCATCAAAAGGCGCGGGATATGTGGTTTTCCGGAGCAAGTCCGTGTAGTGGGTCAGAGTTGCTTGAGCCTGGGCCACGTGCCGGTTGGCGGAATCGTTCTGCGCTTTGGCCTGGGCGACTCGCGCCTGGGCCTGTGTTAGTCCTGCATCGGCCGTTGCCCAAGCATTCTGGCGGCTGTCGAAATCCGACTTGGAAATCAGACCATCCTTGAAGAGACTCTGGGCGCGGTCCCAATCAAGTTTGTTGCGGTCGTAGTCGGCTTGGGCGCGCAATAAATCGGCCTGAGCCGTCTTCATGCCCGCTGCCGCTGCAATGGCATCGGTTTGTGCGGCCTGCAAAGAGGCCTGATTCGCGTTCACGTCTGCCTCGGGTTGCACGTTCTCGATCTGTGCGAGCAATTGACCCTTCTTCACGTGATCGCCTTCCTTCACGTATAGGTGGGTGATCTTGCCAAAGGCATTCGCCCCGACATTTACATACGTCTTGGGCTTGATCTCACCCGAGGCGCTCACGACGGTTGCCAAATCCTGGTGCAGCGCCTTTCCTGTTTGCACCGTGACAACGTTCTTTCGGCTCTGGTAGACGGTAAAACTGACAATGCCCACCAGAAGAACCAAGATACCGACGCCGATTGCAATCTTTTTCCAAGCTTTCATGATTACCGTCACATCCGGGGAGACTTATACGACCGGCTAAACGACGCCATATCGTTATTTTAGAGGCAAATCCTCCTTCCCCATCGGCGAGCGTGACGGGCACACACCTTCTAGTACGATATTGCCCTTTAGAAAGTTCCGATCAAGTTAGAAGGAGTGACCGAGACCCGCCCGCGGGAAGTTGGTGATTGCCGCCCCCGGAACCTTTCATTATAGCCTTGCGGTTCCAGCGAATGCATCAACGCTTTTGTAAGGTATTGGCTTGGTGGAGGATAATGGGCGGGCGGCTGACAGAATCCGATTTCAAACGTCCAAAGCTTTTACCAGCGCAGTTAAATAGCGTTTAAATAAAGGAGAAACCATGCAAAGACGAATCGCCATTCTCACTGGCCTGATCTTTAGCCTCAACATCTTCGCCGCGTGTCAGGGCGCGAAACCGAGCCCGCCCGCGTCGGCATCCTGCGATCTCGGCGGCGGAAAAACAGTTAAAACGAACTACTCCAGTCCGCGTATGAAGGGCCGTAAGATCTTCGGCGATCTCGTGCCCAATGGTGAAGTGTGGCGGACCGGCGCAAATGAAGCTACCACCTTCGTCCCCAGCAGTGACATCGTTGTTGGCGGTAAGACGGTCCCTGCGGGCAGCTATACCATCTTTACCGTCCCCAACACCGATAAATGGACTCTGATCGTCAATAAGAAGACGGGCGAGTGGGGCATCCCTTACAAGTACGAGAGTGACGAACTAGCGCGCATTGACATGAAAGTCTCGAAGCTGTCTTCGCCGGTCGAGAACTTCACGATTTCTTACGACAAAGCCGGGAATGGCTGCACGATGAATATCGAATGGGAGAATACTCGGGCTTCGGTTGACATTAAGGCGAAATAATTCGCGAATCAAAGAGGCTTTGATGCTCTAGGTGTGCCCAGTTAAGGTATGCCTAGAGCGTTCGTTTGAAGAGTGGAATCGCGATTCCCAGAGTTGCCATGGCGAAGATCGCAAGGAACATCATGTCTCCCCAGACGGCTGAGAGCGTGGTCTCTTTCAGCAGCAGGCATTTGAAACCGTCGACCGCATAGGTAAAAGGGTCACACTTTGCAATAGCACGGAGCCACGGGGGAAACGCCTGGATCGGGTAGACGGATCCGCTGGGGAAAAACAGAAGCGTGTTAAGGATGCCGAACATGGCGCGCGGCACCAGCGGGTCTTCGATACGCACCATTAGCAAAAACATCATCGTGTTGAACGCCAGCGAAGTCAGCACGATCATGATCACCAATCCGATAACGGTGATAGGATCGAAGACCGTCCCGACGCCCGCGAGCATGGAACCAATTCCCACGATGATAACGCCCGTCATGACGGCTTTGATCGCGCCTGCAAGGTTAAGTCCGAGAACAAGTTCGAGTTTGGTAATTGGCGTGACTAGGTATCCTTCGTGAACGCCGCGGGCCTTGTCGTCGATGTACAGCATGCCGCCGCCAATCATGACTGAGACGAACATTGCGAGCACGAGCGAACCCGGCAGCAGATATTTCATGTATTCGATGTAAGGGTAGAGTTCGACAATTTGCAGCGCAGTTTGCTGCAGAATGCGAGGAGAAACTGTCGGCTGGTTCAGCGCGTCGACGAGGCTGGTCATTTCTGCCTCAACGGCCGAACTCATAAAGTTATCGCTGTTGTCGACCACCAGTCCGATGCGGGGATGGTTCTCTTCGTAGACGTGCTGCGAATACTGCGGCGGGATGATGATGGCGCCCTGGAGCTTGCCGTTGCGTACATCCTGTACTGCTTGCTTTTCATCGTTGTAGTTGATCGGCGAGAAGGTGCGGATGTTGGCGCGCACTGCGTCGAACGCCTCGCGAATTCTTACTGCTTGCGGGCCGCCGTCCTGATCCACAAAAGCGATCTTGGCATCATGGATCTTTCCGCCAAAGGCGTTGCCGAGAATGATCAGCTGCACAAGCGGAAAGATCATCGAAGCCAGCATCAGGGCAGGCGAGCGGAAGAACTTCCGCATTTCGCGCTCGACGATGGCCATCATTCGATTCATAGAAAACTCCAAGGGTTCAACCTACGGCTGCAGGCCGGGCCTCTGCGGCATGACGAATGCGTACGACTTCTGCAACTCATCGCGAAGCTGCCTGCCGGTGTAGTGCACGAATACATCGTCCAGCGTTGTGTTCTGGACCGTCAGGGTTTTTACCTGAACACCGCTTTGCACAGCCATCTCCACCAATTGCGTTGTGGTCCGCGATCCGTTACTCGTGAGGACACGATACATGCCTGCGCCTTCATGCTGTACCGAAGTCATATCATCAAGCTTCTGCAACTTCTGCTCCCAATCCGTCGGCGCGTTGTCGAACTGTGCCTCGATGACGTTCGATCCGGGCACACTCGCCTTTAAAGCCATCGGCGTATCGAGGGCGACGAGTTTGCCATGATCAACAATGGCGATACGGTCGCAGAGGCGGTCCGCTTCATCCATGTAGTGGGTCGTGATCAGGATAGTGAGCCGACGATGTTCTTTGATGTTGCCGAGCATTTCCCAGACAGCGACGCGAGAGACCGGATCGAGCCCGGTTGTGGGTTCGTCCAGGAAAAATATTTTGGGATGGTGTACGAGTCCGCGGGCAATCTCTAGGCGCCGCCGCATCCCTCCCGAGAGAGTTTTCGTGGCTGCGTTGCGCCACTTCGTGAGATCCACCAGTTGCAGTAGCTCTTCGATCGAAGCCTTGCGCTCTTTCGCTGGCACATCGTAGAGCTTGGCATAGATGTTCATGTTCTCTTCGACCGTGAGGTCGAGATCACTGGTCAGCGCCTGCGGGATGACCCCGATCATGCGGCGTGCGGCATTAGGTTCTTTGCTGACGTCGTGTC